>Ga0098039_1000337_pt1 | contig 20366 bp, 9 predicted proteins | sample 6_EtaG_FD_75047 | JGI IMG/M metagenome (GOLD analysis project Ga0098039, IMG submission 75047) | Marine viral communities from the Subarctic Pacific Ocean - 6_ETSP_OMZ_AT15160 metaG | ecosystem: Environmental > Aquatic > Marine > Oceanic | place: Pacific Ocean | collected 2015-01-08 | reverse complement strand
TAATAAATAAGCACTGCGATAAGGGTGATCTGTACCGAAATTGGCGGGGTCTCTAGAGTGCGCACGGATTACGTTTCCAGACAGCGCAGTTGTCCAATATCTAATTGATGAAATTTTAGCATCAGTATTGCTAAGGACTGTACCGGTAAAATTAGTTCTGTGGGCGCCGGCATATATCTTTTTATTGGATCTTAAGAAATAAGCTCCAGAAAGGTCATCAACCGAGCCGGTTAAGATAAACTCATTTTGTACAACACCCGCTTCAGTGTTAACGCCATAAAATTCAATACTATAGTCACTAGTTAGGGCTCCACCAGATGCCGATCTATTCGGAGCCACCTTTTTTGGCCGCAGCGTTACTGCAAAATTCCATTTTGTGTTATCATATGTTCGCGGGTAAAGGCTTGTTGTTAGGGCGGTAAAGCTAGCAAGGGCTCCGGTTACCGGATTTGATGCGCTTAGCATAAACCGAACATTGTTTGATTCCACATTTTCCTTTAGTGCATAAACTTGGAAGTTTGCATAATCATGGCCGCCGTCTCGATTTGTATGCCACGTTGTATCGGTAGTATCATCTGGAGTTGATGGCGTTTCGCCTTCTGCGATGTCATCGGCGTGACAAGGGACATGTAGGCCGAATAAGGAGGCAGTTGTAAATGATACGCCATAATGTCCTGCAGACGTTTTCGATGCCTGTTTTGGAAATACTACTTCCGCTTCAACAGTCATTCCCGCATCGTCTTCAACACCGGGAACGTCAAGGCCCCCAGCGCCGGAACCGGAAATATATCCTCTAGAATTTGAGTTGCTGGTATCTTTTGCCTGGTATACGGTTGCGCCAAAACTTCCAGTATTGTTAAAATCTAGATAAGTTTTTCTCGTTGTAGTTGTCCGATAGTTATCTCTAAACTCATATGTAATGTGGTCTGCGTAAAGACTAAGCTTAATTAATTCGTCACTTACGCCGAAACATCTTATAAGATTTCGAAATGATTTTTCAGTGCCTTTAGACTTATAAATGTAATTGAGGTTGTTATATATGTTCTGATAAATCAGATTTTTAATATTATGAAGGTCGTCATCGAATTCTATGTTTTCGTTTCTAGACGATAGTTGTTCTAATATACCGGCCTCGACAAAAATCTCTGGTGTTGTCATACCTGCAGATTCTAAAAGCCTATTATTAAACGGTAGAGGTTTTGCACTACCAGTGGCTACATATCGATATGTTGTATCTTTTATCTGTGGAAGACTTTCAATTTGAAGATATAGTGTGTCTAAATATGCGGACAATATTTGTACTAAATTGTATAATTGATTATGATCGCCATCCCTATCCTCTTCTATAATCCAGGTTGGAAGAGAATAATACATACTAGCATTATTATTAATATCGTGTATTGATCCCGAGTTCTTCATCTCGGCAGTAAATGTTTGTATTAATGGGTTTTCGCGACGGACGATTGGATCTTTATATTCTGTGCTGGCACTAGCTTCATTAATAGCTGAACCGGTTGCACGTGAACTTGAATTATACCCAGTCCACGCTCCGTTTGATATACGACCAGCATAATCTAATACAACCGAATCGGTTGTGCTGTCTTCTACAATACCTTCGTTAAATTTATAATAAACGCCCAAATCTACGTTTGCGTCTATTTCGTTGGTTCCACCGTTTACTTGTGAGAACCAATGGCGACCTATATCTTTTGAAGTTCTCTTTACTTTCCAATATCTAAATTCATCAAGCGAAGCAGACAACTTTCCATCGCCCTCTATGATATGGTCATTGACGCCATTTGCACCAGAAGGGGCAACTCGCAAAGCGCCAACGTTTCCTATCAAAGAGCCGGTTATTTCTCCGAGCGTTGCGCCGGCTGAAATAGTTAATTCTTGATTAAGTGCACCAGTAACATAAAATTTCGAAATTATGTTATTGCCTGATGCAATAAACGAAAAAGCGTAATGATGCCAATTATCATCTGCAACAGAAGCAGAATTAATTGTTGTTCCAATTACTTGATTTGAAAATCCTTTTGATCCAGACTGCAGCGTTACTCTAAATGGAGATTCGTCAACGTTAGTGCCACTTAATTCAATTGTAAAGCGCCCGTAGCCCGAACTAGAGGAAGCCTCTCCGTTCCAAAGATCAAATATAACCTCTTTCTGGGTTGTACCAGTGGCAAAAGCTGCTTTTTTCAACCAAAACTCTACAGTAGATCCACCCGCTTCACGTGTTACTGCGCCAACAGACCCTGTTTCTAAACTACTGCTAAATCTTAATCTTAAGTTTGAGGCCCTGTTTAGTTTTGAGTCATATATATTTGCACCAATTCGAGTGCCTGATGGGCCGGCATTTGGCCCACCTTTGATCTGAATATATTCTTTCGTGGTTGGCCGGCCATAGCCACCCTGGAAGGCGGCGCCACCGCTGAAATTAGTCTTACTCATGCCCGCAGTGCCGCTGTCTGTAAGAGTGACAGTTGTATTACCGGCTGCGCCGGCGCTGGCTTGAATAACCGTAACAACTGCCCCACTCGACGTAGCTGTAAATCTAGTTCCAGCCGGTCCATTCGAAGTATTAATGACATTCATTAGGTTGGTTGCGGTAACGGTATTTGAGGTAGTAGCCTCAAATGTCCCATTAACCGAACTTTGGTCGCCTTGCGTAAAGTCATAGTTAGTGCCGTCTGTGGCAACCAAGTTCACTTTATCGCCAGGATTAAGTTCGGTGTAATCTGTAATGGTGATTGTGGCCACAGCTTTGCCGTTGGCAGCTGCGTTGGAGCCCCAGGATTGACTTAATTGCGTTGTCCAACCAGTGGGCGAGAACAGAGCATATCCCGTTGTTCTTGGATATCTATGCTCGAATATATATTTGTCTAGATAAGATGAAGAATTATGCCAGACCAGCTTTTCATATTTTGAACCATCATATGGATATGTAACATAAATTCTTTTGATAGAATCGGCATAATACTGTTCTGCAGAGCCAAATTTTGCAAAGTTTTCAGGTTTTGAAAAGTCTACAGCCGGTAAAAACCGTTCTCTGTCAATAACTGCGGCTTCAACATATTCGGTTGCTTCAATTTCAGAACCAACCGAATCGTTGCTTTTCGCACTAGTGCTTTTTTTAACTTCTTGATTATCAAAAAGTTTCTTAATACTCATAATTAATCAACTCTAAACTTAAAAACATCTGGTTGCTCGACCCAATCGCCTATTGCGCCATTATAATAAGCAAATTTTATCCCATATGCGTAACCAGATTCTAGCATTGCCATATCAAAATCAAAATAGCTCCCACTAACATCAAAAGATAATTGAGTATGAAGATCGCTTCCTGTCCCATATTGTACAACAACTAGATCGTCGACAACTCTTCTAATACTATACGAGCCGCTTTCTATGATTGAGCTTTTAACTTCACTCGTAGCTACGTTGTATATGGTTGGGCTCCAGTCCTTTTTGCGTGAAAAGAGTCTAAGCCTTGCAGTTTCTTCTCTAGTATACGCATCCTTTAAATTTGTAATTGATGTGACATATCTTTGACTTGGATTGGTATTTGAAGAATCCAAAGTAATGGGCGAAATAACTCCTGTGTGATATTGGGTTGTTCCGCTGGACCATACATCAAAAAGTTTAGTTAGTGGCGTAGCCGCGGCAGTCATTGCTATTGAGGCCGAATAAACTCCAGTTGCAACCCAGCCACCAGTTGCCGGTTGGTTGACTACCGGAACATCACCCCCAACAGACATAACCAATGCTGCACCTGAAGGTGGAAATTTGTTTCCGGAGGAGCCAGAATATAAATTAACATAAATTGGTGAGCCGGCAGCAATACCGGGGATGTCCCTAAATTGACCGCGGATATAATTGTATAAATAAAGAGTATTCAAATTATCAGTTGGAGGGGCCAGAGAACTACTGTAATAAAAACTGCTTCGATCATCTTTCTTTGTAGAATCCCAACGAGCTTCGATGAGGGGCCTCTTAAAAAAGAACTCTGTTGATTTACCAAAAAACTTCTTTGTATAATACGAGTACTTTGACCCCGCTGCATTATGTGGCACAGAACCAGAAGCTGTTCCCGTCGATGCTGAGAAATAAGCCTCTTGACTTGATGTAACATAAATTCCAACACCATAATTTGCTTTTGAGCCTAAATTGGCAGTATCCGTTGGCGATATTGCTGTTGAAGCAGAAAGCCATTGTTCGACAAGCTGAGTTATGTTTAGCTCTAAATCTTCATTTCCTTTGTCAAACGATATTGTAAATGATGAAGACGCATCGGTATAATAATCCCCCCCAACAGAAGTCCACGCAGTTCCACTCGTATAATTAATCCAATTGGAACCAGTAGCATTGTGTGTTTCATCCGTATACTCGTCCATATCCATTCCATGGCCTTCGTCCCACGAACCCGAAGCAATTGCCGACACAACCAATTTTAAATTACGTGGCAAAGTTTCAGCATGTCGTGCGTTGAACATGCGTAAATAAAAGTTAACACTTCCGCTGCCTGGAATTACGCTATTGCTGCGATCTGTTGTTATATCACTAACTGGAAATTTAATTAAAATTCTAGATAATTCAGTTGAGCCCGAAGACGCTTGAGCATAAATCGAAAACGTCTCAAGGACATCGGCGCCGCCCATATTTGAGCCAGTTGCCCGAGTCGATAAATCGGTCTTATAAGCATTTGTGATTGTATTATCTTTTGTTGCGATATAACGTTTAATTGCCATTAGTTAACACTACCTTTAATATCGATATCGGGAAATTTAATTTCTAAAACAACATTTTCGGGAACAGAAATTCCTCTTCCATCTGAAGAAGTTTGTTCATCTAAATTAATTGTAACACTAGAATAATTCGCTCCGCGCTTTTGTACAACCTTGACATCAACAGCGTCTGTAACACCAATAGTCTTGTTTAATATGCTATAGATTTTAGATATTGAAAACGGTTCCCCTATATCCATGTGCCTAGATAATTCTATTTTAAGGTTATTGGCGGCATTGTTTAAAACTGTAAATCTATTGCGCTCAGCATCAACAACAATAACAAAATCAATTCCAATATTTATAATCTTTGCATCAAGAATATCAATTGTGTCATGAATCATCTTATTTTTGGTAAGCCAAACTTTCAAATTTCTCTTTATTGTGTCGTTTGTCCTTGCTAGGGTACCGCTGGATCCTTCTGAAACAACATATAAATTTAAATTTCTTTTCAATACAGCATTGTCTCTAAAAATATTGCATCTTTTGATCGATCCAAATTGTGATGGCATGGCATAAGTCAGGCTCTTGTAATCTTGTTTTGTTACAGCGCGATTTTGAGCCGCGAACGCGCCGGCGGCCCTTAATTTAATTTCTTCAATATTTGGTATACCTGAATCACCAGTAATTGTTTCTTCGTTTGTCACCTCTAACGAAGCGGCCGCTTCGATTCTTTTTGATGCCTCTAGCGAGGATGGGTTTTCAAATTCTATTATTGGTCGGACTATATCTGTAAGAGTGCCTACCGGAGCAGTAACGCTATCTCCCACGTTTGAGCGGTATACGATTGTTAATTCTGTATTTGATGGAGAAACACCAAGTTTATCAGTTTTAAGCAATTTTACTGGATCAAAGGTTTCATCTGTGATATGTGTCTTCCCATGGATATTGAGTGCGACATTGCTTGGCTCTGCTAGCGCTTCGGTGACTAATTCTGAATCTGAACCAAACCCAAACTGCAAAAATGCTTTACCTCTTTCTCTTTCAACAATAAACCTTCTTGGGGCAATTGATGGTTTTAAAAGGGACTTAACGAAAGTTTTATCCGAATTCTTATTAATAATCTCTTTATAAATAACATCTTGCGAAAGATAGTCCACTTCATAATATTCATTTCCTGCAGCATCAACAACTGAAATTATTTCAGAAATGTTACTCGCTGGGACTTCAAGGCGAAGAAATTTTCGAAATTCCCCAACTTCAACTTGCACTCTGGCCAATTGTCCTGATATTATTTGGCCAAAAGCCTTAATTGCATAATGTGTCGGATTGCCTGTGTCTGAATTAGCTTTTGCCACAACAACTTCATTGTTCGCATTAGCAAAATCTACATTTTCAGCTAGCGTAAAAACATTTCCACCCGTGGTTGCAAGTTCACTACCCTGCAGTAATGTTGGTGCATATATTAATTGTGGACCGCCAACTGGATCGGCTGGGACGATTATATAAAAAGTGGCTGTTCCATATGACGATGGCGCGCCTTTAAGTCTATAGCCCATTTGTCGAGCTATCCTAATAACATTATTATATTCTACTGCTGTGTCTAAAAATGATTCATTGGCTTGATAATCTACGTAAAATGATAAGATATCTCCAACGTAAGCAACAGTGTCAAGCATTAAAGAGCCAAAGCCGGCTTCATTAAAATCTCGAAACGTATCGGGATAATATCTTTTTGCATGTCCAACTAAATCTTCTTTAATGGATGCAAAGTCTCTGCTAGTATACCTAATCGGCACTAATTTTTTGGCCATTTTTTATAAACCTCTTTGTTTTTTAATTAGTTTGGTAATTGATTAATTTTATTCATCAACTTCGCTTATTGAAACAAAATTCTGCTCAACAACTTCATCGAGGGGTAAAATAGCATATCTTATCGTCATTCCTAGATAATTTTGGTCAACAACAGATGGATCATCAGCAACTGAGCGAAAGAAAATTTCTTGCACACTAACAAACGGAAGATATTTTTTAGCCTGTTGTTGAACCGATTCTATAATTTTGCCGCGAGTAATACTGGTATCAAGCTCAAATAAAAAACCATGAAGGCCAACCCCGAATGTCGGATCCATAATTCGTTCACCAGGATTTGTTAAAATTAAATTCTTCATATTTTGTTTAACAAGTTCGCGATATGTTTTATTAAGCCCATATGCGCCATCTGTTGGCGTAATCTGTAGTGGTAATTTTGGCGAAAGTCCTGTAGCCATTTAATACCCTCCTGTAATATATATTAAGCACATGAAGATTACTCGCAAGGTTCTACTGGATCACCGGTAGAAGTGGACAGATTTGCTGCGCGTCGGGCCTCTTCCTTTTCTCGCGGTTCTAAGAAGCCCAATAGAAGATATATAAAGCCAAATGGTCCGAGAGGGGGGCCAAATCCTAGGAACAAATCGATTGGGCCCAGTAAAATCTGTAACTTCTGCATGCCCATTCTACTTTGCAGGAACTCATCGATATTGAAATCTTCAATGGTATCGATCATATCCATCGCCTCATCAACTATAGCTTTAATTGCCGGTGGTAGTGGCGGGAGCTTTCCTGTTTTACCATTCCAAGTTGGAGAACATGCCATTACTGCTTCTACGGCAACGTTAATTCCCTGTTGTGCTTCATCATAAGTGTTTGCTGCGTTATCCAAAGTGTCTATTGCTGCTTCGGCCACATCTGCTGCCATTGCTCGGGTTTTTTTAGCTTCTTCAAGCGCTTGTCTCAATATTTTTTCAATAATTGTGCGTATTATTCTCGCAATAATAACGTTTGGAGACAATATTTCTGCCAAGCTCTTAATAATCATCAACGGGGTCATAATGATCATCTTCGCAATTTCGCCCGCCATGGCTCCTCCGGGAGCGAAGTCGGGTACAGTCGTTGCGTTTCTATCGGCACAAGCTTTCATACCAGCATTGCCACCACTTTCTACTATTGATTGGTCTTCATAGCGATAATCGGCGCCGAACAATATTGCTTCTAATAATTGCTTTAAATTTATTCTTGTTCCTTCAAATGCAAAACCTTGAGTATTTTCTATTGTATGAACCGCCATTAACATCGTCGGTAATTGCTGTGCTGTATTAACATCAAAACAGTTCTTGAACAAAAAGTTATATTCTGGTGCCGCAACCATATCATTTATAAGGGTATCGATGGCCGTGATGCCGTTCCAGTCATTACTGTAGATAAGGCTCTTATCGAATTCGGTCTCAACTTCTATTAACGGAATTGGATGCATATTTTTCTCTGTTGTTACTATGGTAGCGGGTTCCTCGGATGGAATAACGTTGACCACCGGCGGGGTGTAATTATTAGTAAGAATTTGCCGAAGATTACCATTAAAATCATAGAAGCCCGTGCGATCAGAGCGTGTGCGCGCCCCCACTTGGATTACATACCACCAATTATCGTTAACGTCTTTTGCCATAATTCCGTTTTGCCACTCTGCTTTGCCAGAAAACTTTGGGCCAGTCAGATGTTTAAACAGCCAATCGTTTGCATGTTTAAATCCTGCACCATTTGGATTATTGATATCTAAACTTTCAAGCTTCGCCCGCATGGCCGCCCGGGACATTGCCGGCTGGGCAGGCTCGTGCGCGGAGTAAGTGTAGGTGGGGGGATCGTCGTCGATGCCTTCGTGTTCCTCATACGGCACTCTACCCTGCACTTCCGGCATTGCAGTAATTTTCATTCTCTTCCAGCCCATTCTATGGTCGCCCCGCTGATCGGGGATGCCGGTTCCGATGTTCTCGCCTGTGCTCGTATTGCCGTGCATCGCTTGGTAATCGTCCGGATTGCCTGCTGCCCCAATTGGTACGAACGAATTACCATGAGCGCCGCTCCAGTTGTCGGTGAGGTACGATTTTGCCCAGTCCACTGCCTCATATCTGGCCTGCATGCTGCCGCCGCTCGGCAGTGGGAAGGGGCCGAGCCGATCATTCGTGGACTGGCTCGGGCGGCCGTTGGGGCCTGATTCTGGACCGTTAGCAAATGGACCAACATCAAAATCTCCTACATGGCCTGCACTGCCGGGGTCGCCACCGATCAGACCGGTCGCCAATATAGTATTTCGCGTGTGATTAGGATCTCCAGTCGGGTTCCCGGGCGTGGGGTAGGGATTGAAAAGTCTTAAATCTCGATGCCAACTTTTAGCTTTATATTTTTTACCGTCGCCGCGGGGGGATTTCCAATATATTGGTACAACCAGTGCATAAAAAGTATCGTTATCGTCGCTACCAAAGTCTCGATATATACTTTCATTGCCTGTTATAACTACAGTTGAATTACCGCCAATTTTCTGGTTCGCATATTCTCTCCAAAAAAATGCTTTCTCAAATACTGTTTGTTTAACTTTCTCATTTGGGTGGTAATGATTTATTAGATTGCCGGCTCGGAAGGGGAAAGCCTTTCCACCACCATTGAGTCCTACATGCCGCTGATTGCCGAAGTCGACTGAGGTGAGGGGAGGTACAAGCTGTCGGGCGTCCCATGAGTACATTGAATATTCTGGAATATTGGACGGAGGTATCCAAACTAATCTTAATCCCCAGCGCCAATCATCGAAATACTCTGCAAATTTTGTTTCATCTGTAAGGTCATGAACCTCCTGAGAAAAGGCTCCCGGTAAAACATCCAGTGCAAACGAGGGCGAGTTGAGACGAAAACCCTGTATATATCGCTGCCATGCGCCCGTGCTAACACAGCCGACATAAGGGCAACCAACGTTGTGACTGTTCCTGTCGGAGTAGGTGCTGAGGCCGTCGACCGTCTCGTTCATAAATGTCTCGTGTCGATCTCGGAAGGGTCTTACCCGGGCAACATCCTGCTCGATGATCGCTGTCTGCGATGAGTGGCTCATGATGTCGGACCAGCCGGCGCTAGTTCTATCGTAAAACGCTCTCAGGCTTGTTTCAGTCCATGTCGGAGTGTTTTCCGGGGCCGAGCCGGGCATGCCATCGACCATTCCTGCATCAACAATGCGTATATATTTTTGTAAAGCAAAAGTACCACCATGCTTTGCAAGCAAGGGCAGATCATAGCCTTTTGCTTTGGCATCATCCAAAAACTGACTAATTGTTTGGCCAACCCACCAGGATGGAAGATTATTTAAATAATTTTGTGGCGCCGTGAGCGGATTAACTGCAATTGGGGCGCCGGTGGAGATTTTTGCATTAGTAACCATCCTCTCAACATCATCGGCTATATCCAGCAACTGTTCGTCCATTATTGTTATAACTGCAGAATCTAAGGCATTTTGATCGGTTGATAGGCTAACTGCGCCGGAAGAAAGCGAACGTGAAGTATTTAAAGTAGTTCGGAGTTCATTGACCAGTTCTTTAAGAGTGCCGTTTTGCATTGCAAGGGCAAATTGTGCAATATGACTATAAAATGCAGAAGGTATCATCTGTGTCGATTGCATGCCCCTACCTGATCTAAGATTCTTCATTTTATTTAAGATTAGCGGCTTAATGAGATCTGCAAATCCCGCGGCTGTCGGATCATTTCTTAATTTAAATGTGCCTAATTGAGTATTTCCTCCCGTTGTTGTTATCACACTTTTAATTGCAGGATCTGAAAACATAAATATACCTTTAACCGAAAAGTCTAAACAATATAAACGTATAACAGCTTTAACAATTGCTCCTACAACCTCTGATGCGAGATTATCCTCGCATGGATCATCATGAAAATTTTGCTTAGCTCCTTTAAGCAGCGATGGAATATCTAATAATTTTCCCGGGGCGCCAGGTGGACACTCATATGATCCAAAGAAATCTAATTTATCAAGCGCCCCTGGTTGGAGAAGTGGTAAGTTTTTTAAACGCTCGGCTTCTTGTCGTATAAATTTTAAGTATAATCCGTGATAGCCGCGGCTCATATGTTTGGCTTTATAGGCAGAGGTCCCGCCCATCGGGGCCGGCCCGCAAATATAAGAATTGATTCCATTCATTATCCGAATATCATGCGTCGTGACGGGGTTTTCGTGGGCGTATTTAAGATTAAATGCATTCTTATATTTGTTTTTTACAAATCTGGCAAAATCTAGAACTTTTGTATTACGATTTCTCAAGCTTTCATCAGAGATATCGGTGCCGGGTGACGCCTCAGTAGTGCCTGCTAACGCTTGATACCATGATTGTGCTTCGAAAGCTGATCTTCTTTCTTGGAACCAATAATTCGACAAGAATTGTCCGTCGGCATTATAAAATTGAAGGGCTTGACTGAGTGGCCTGACGTTGAGCGGGCCGCTGGTCAACAATGTCAGCTCCATTCTCTTCGTGCCCTTAACAAGTAAACTATAGCGGTCAGTGATCCAGTTAGCGTCCGCCGTTCGGGCCGATCCTAGACGGGCTCGATGTTCTAACAAATTCGCTTGGCGGTGTACGCCGGCGGATGTTGATGTCGAGGCTGTGCGTATAAAAGACATTGCCTCCAACATCTCTCTTTGCTCTTTAAACGGATCAAAGTTTTTCCTTTGTATTCTGCCAAAATTATCTGCTGTTATTGTTTCATACTCAGCCTCGATATCAGCTATCATTGAATACGGGGCTAAATAATATTTTGTTGCAACCATTGCTGGGGAAGAGATGACAATTGGGTTTTCAAGATCGATGTTGAAGATGGAATTGATTGTGATCCATAGGGGCCAGCCAACAACCGGGTCCGGGCCATCGCCGGGATTGGGGGTACCCACAGCGCCGGTGGTGACAACCTCGCCGGCGTTCAAAATTGTTCCATCGTCTTCCCACCTACCATGAGGCCAGTCAATTGTTTCTTCTAAGATCTCGACCTTCTGCGGTTCCTGAACCACGCGGTCTTCGCTGTCTTTAGTGCCGTTCAGGGCCGACATGAGCACTCCCCCGCCTTTTTCTATTTCTAAGGCCTGTTGTTTGCAGCGTGCGATTCTGCGCATATGTCTTTCTAGGGGGTATAGGTTGCCTGATGCATCCTTATCAGCAGCGCGGGATTGGAACTTGTGTCCTGCGGGCGCTGGCTTAAGGGCGGTCTCATCGCCACCCGGTGGAATGACTTTGCCGGTCTCGATGAAATTGGCGAGGTCATCCGGAAACCAGCCAAGATATGTTAATGGAACGAAGATAAGCGTTTGACTTCGATCTGGGCCCAGGAGTTGATTAAGCGGATTGTCGTAGTCTACTGCGCCTTCTCGTCCAGTTCCAAATACTTCAGCCAATTCGGCATCAAAGGTCATTGCCGGGGCATCAAACAAAACCTTCATTGTTTGGTCGACCATGTGTGCAATTGAAGGTATCTCTGCTGGAGCGCCAGGAATCCTAGCTATACACCCAGAGGCCGCGTCTTCAACCGCTTCCAATGGATTAGTGCTGAGAATATCGGCTATTGAATTTACATTATCCATAAGCTCTTCTGTTCGTGGATCGGGGAAGGGCCGCGGCACCGGTGTACAAACCGGGCCTCCTCGGATATCCAATTCTTCTGCCGCTAGCGTAATCGCATCGCACAATTCTGGATCAACGTTAACTCCCAAAGATTTAAAGAAGTCCGCTATGTTGTTGGTATTTAAGAAAAAGTCACATTGTGGGGGACTCAAACGCGGATCAATGTCGTTTTGTTCGAAATACAATCGTATGTTTTGTAAAGTTCTGGGGCCTGGTTCGCCTTTTAGCAATTCGCAAATTTGTGAAGGCGTGAGGAATTTTGATATATCGCCCAATATTTTTGGGCCATTCTCGGCCACAGCGGCTTTTGCTTCAGGGTCTAATCCTATATCATCGTCAAGCCAATGGGGGTCCGTATTACCAGTATCAACCAAGTCGTTCATATCTTCTGTGCCTGGCTCCGGAGATGACGCGGCCAAACAGGCTTCCAATAATTGTGTTAATACTTCAAGCAATATCCGAATAATGGTCTGGATTATCATTTTTTTAATGGCTTCTTCAATTTCTTCCATCGCCATTTTTTTAATGTCTAATACTGGCAACTTTGGAATAAACATTGAGGGAGTTATTGGCGGGAGATGTTGACCAAATCGATCCTTAATGCCCGCAAAGCTTTCAACCATGGCTGCGGCATTTTCTGCAGTCTCCATAGCCGAATCGGCAATTGATCTTACGTTATTTACCATATCTGTTGGATTTGGCAGATCGCCGGCTTCTATGCCAGCGTTAGGAATTTGTGCCAAAAGACATTCCATTGCCATGGCGGCAATTTGTTGAAGTCCATATTTATTTAGAATTTGGTCATAGGTGACCATTATTTTCTCCATGGCCTTACGTGCCTTTTCGATCTTCTCCATTCCCTTTTGTAAGGCCTCTGGTGCAGTATTAATCTGCTCCACCATTTCTTTTCTAGATAAATTCTTTTTGCTAGCTTTCTTTTTAAATGCTATGCCAGCTTTCTTTCTTCTTCTTTCTTCTTTTTTCTTTGACGCCCGTGTTTTGTGAGGTGTCGCTTTTTCGTCATTTTTGCGCAGCGTCTCATCAGTGCTTTCTTCACCGGGGGTCGACCATTTAATTTTAACTAGAGGATATATAAATCTTTGAATAAACATTTCCCAGTTGTTGCCAAATTCGGGATTTGGGTCTCCGTGTTCTGGCTTGAGGTATCCGTCTATTAACTTAGTATGTTGAAATAATGTATGTGTACGAGCGCTTATGTCTCTTAATTTTTTGGCGCCCGGAGTGTTAAAGCCGTGTTCTGACGATCTTTCAAATAAGGCCTGTTCATTCAGTACGGTGCTTACATTCTTTTTTAAAATTAGAAATTCGAGATCATGATTTGCTGAAAGTCCAAGTTCTAATTCTGAATCGGCCGGCATCGGCCAAACTCCAAACTTTTCTAATGCACTTCTAAGTTTTGGAAGATATTGTTCATATCGGTCCACTTCTTGACTCATATCCAAACTTCCAACATCTAAGCCATCACTTTTTGCGCTTTCTACCTTGCTATGGATTCTTCCCATGAGCTTGGCAACTCTTTCAACTCTCTGGTGCATGCGCTCCCCGCCGACCATCTCCATCCAGCGACGGCACTCAATTTCGTGCATGTCGGGAGGACAAGGGGCAGGATTATTAGGATCCAGCTCGTTTGCAGTAATTATTAAAGTATGTTCTGCTCCAACACGATTGCGAACATCATTGGCGCTGGAAGCGAGAAGACTTGGTATATTATCAAGTTCTAGAGCAGAAATCTTAAGCAATATATGTGTCACATCTGGAAGATATGTGTCTTCATTAACAATCGAGACTTTTGTTTTGAGAACTTCTAAATCAATACCAGAAGCATCTTTGTTAAAATATGAAAGAAAATTATCTCTAGCCGCTTCCTGTGCATTCGAATGTAATATTCCAGTATCTTCTGAAGAAGCACCTGCTTTTGGCGCAGTATGTGTATACCAATAAGCTTGTTGTTGGTTGTTCTCCTGACCATTCCACCCCTTTGCGGGGCCCCATGGATTTGGATCATGTGTTGTCCAGTCCAAGGACAACTCTCCTAGCGAATCACCAAGTTCGTCGACGGCGGTGACAGGCACTTTTACAATTACATGTACCCATACTGCATCGGTACCACAAGCAAAATTTCCAGTTTGTGACCAGCTTAAAGTGATATCTCTAGCTTGTCCTCCATCCCAGGAAAGATTGTTTGATGGGCTGGGTTCGGGATTTTCTGGCCCATACCATTCGCTAACACCCTGGCGGGTATTGGCCGGAATTTCAATGGGTGTCGATGTTCCGGGAAGAGTATAAGCGGTGCCGCCGCGTTCAACAGTCATCTGCCAAAACGTGGCAGAGCTCACTAAATCTGGAGCCGCGGCCTCGTCTTTATTTTGAGATCTTAATATGTTTTTGATCGCATCGAGTTTGGCATTATTAATTGCCTCTTCCGCGGATCCAACAAGGCCAAAGGTTGGTACGTCGCCAGCGCCGGCTCTGCTATGCCACTGGGTCTCTGAAGTACCATCTTGCCTTTGTGCGTCCGCGGCGCTGCGTATTCTTATTGCTTTTCCAGACGCAATATAGTCATCTCCAACCGTTGTTGGATCTTTAAACCTTGTTAAATCATACGGCGTTTGTTCGTTTGCGGCATTTTCTGGATATTGTGGCATATTTTATTCTAATTCGTGCTATTAAAGCGGCTATTGATGTATTTTGAGCCGGCTTGTGATAGATAATTTGTTCGAAAGTTTATTAAATTTGTTCGATTTAGTGTTAATTGCACCATTCCCTGTTGTAACAAATTAACACAAGATTTAATTCCCACAGCCATAACAATCGGAGATGGAGTTGTTGTTAAGCCAAAGAATGGTGAATGATGCCAATGATTTTGGATTGCATTATTATATTCCATCTGGGTTGTGAGAATCGTATCCACCAAGCCATTTAACGTTTCTACTTGTTGAGCTAATACTTCAATTGCTTCAGCAAGATTTTTCCCTTTTACTAGCGGCTGCAGTTCATATACTGTTGATTTTGCACCTGGAGCCATCGGATCAAATTGTAAATCGGTATAATTTCCTGCAATTAATTCAATTCCTCCCACGGAATTTAAAGATGCCCCTTGAGAATTTTTAGCGTCTCCTTTTGTCACGATTTTAATCGTCTCTCGACCAACTATTCTAACGTGATCTGCTTTTAATGCAATTGCTGATCGAGGAGCCTCTTCTCCGGAGGGCAATTGTGATGTTCCAACATTACCCGGCACTATCTTAAAGTTGGTGTCAATTTGGGTTTTCTGGCTTATATAAATTCTAGCAGCGTCTGAGTGATAAAAACTTCCGTCTTTATCAACATCGCAAAAAACAGGATCAACAATAACATCAGATTTTGGTTCTGGACCCATTCTACCGACAACAATGTCAATTGAGCCGGCTTGAGTGTCGCCTCTTCCTCCGTAGCCGCTAGCGAAGCTTCGTGGGCGATCACGGCCTAATACAATCCAACTATTATTCTCGCCCTCGATTATCTTTTCGCAAGGAGCCTTATCAAATAAAGGTATCGGCTCAGCGAGTTTGTCACATTCTATTCCTAATAACTCCGGATTTGTTGGTGGGCCGTCGTCGCCAAAATTGCTAGCTTTTTTACTTACCATAATTCCCTCTAATTAAATGTGGCGTCCCACGCTGCGCCAAAGAAGCCCTCTCCAGCTGCCTTCTCTTCTGTGAATCTTCCAGACCAGCCAATATTTTCACGGCGTTCTTCTTCCGCGGCGGCGGCGGCGGCGGCTTCTTCCGCTGCGCGAAGAGCGGCTGCGTCTTCATCCGCTTTAAGTAGGGCCGCGGCGTTGGTGGAGAAACGCCCTTGGTGTGTCATAAAGCGCTCTGCCCATGGGGGAGACATAGTTTCATCGGCCTGGAACGTATCTGCCCACCCTAGTGTGACATATACTGAGCCCGCGTGCGCCTTGCCGCCGGCTTTTAATTTCCCGGGCCACAGATTTGCTGGGTGCGTAATGTTATATTCTGAGCCAGCCCACGACATTCCACCAATTTGTGATAATGACTTACCCTCGAAATCATCGGATTTAAGCATAATCTGCCCGGTCTGCAGCGGCTTGCCGTCGGGGCCGTTCTTCGACGCCCTTGCACTGTTCTTCATCCCCCGAGTGCCATATGCAGAAGATATGTGTATCCACGTTGGGTTATAAGACGGGCCCGTGCTTTCCATTAATAACTGCCCAAATGGCAACCCACTTTCAGCGATCCACTTAAATACTTCCACCATTCCCTTGATTGCTTTCTCCTTCGTTCCGTTCTTGCGGCCGCCGTGCGTACTTTCAAATCCATCGTCCGCGGTGGCAATCGATTTTGGTACAATCCATATGTCTGCTGCTTGGCCCATTTCGTGCTGCGAACCAGGCGATGAATTCACTGATTTATTGTGCCGAGGAGTTCGGAGAAAACAGTTTATTACCATATCGGTATCAAAGTGTTTCTTTATTGGCTCCAATACCTCGCGAACAAATTTGCGCATATCTGGTATGCGGCCAGGGGGATCTAGGGCAGCGCCGGTATAGGACCAAGTTCCATACTTCTTCGTCCCTTTCGAGGAGCGAAGCTGTGTTTTAGCTACCCAGTGGCCACACTCTTTCGTAAGGACCGTGCCAGCGCGCTTGTCAGGGCCCTGGTGGCGTTTACCCTCGTGCGCCGGCCCAAACGGCTGGCCCGGGCCGGCGATTTTCGCCACTCTGTCAAAAGTAAAGAACGGTTTACCATCGGGCCCCTTTAACATTCCTATTACTGGCTTCCCCCTGCCAGTACCGGGCTTCGCGCCAGTATTTTCATAACCCGGAGGCTCTTCGCAGCCACCCTCTGGATATATCCACCCTTCTGGTAAATTTTCTGAATATTCTAGATATTGTTTTAATGATTTTTTGGCTTCTTCACATTCTTCACATTTTTGTTCAGCTTGGCCTGTTCCTTTTGGCACTTGATTTTCTGCAGTGGTGGCCACAGGTGTTGCGTCGGGATAATCTGAAGCAGTCGAGTCGACTGGGCGTACTTTTGCTAAAAATGCCGCGGCAACCCACGCGCCGCCTTCTGGAATATCATGTAGATTACCAGCTTGGCTAGCGTCCCATTTAATTATACCTTGATCATCCGGTGCTGGCTTTTCTGCTCGGTCAAAATGATACCACATATCATTACCACCCACCGCGTAGCCTTTTTGCGCATGGCCCGTCATGCGTAGCTTGGTTTTTCTAGGAAGGGAGTTCCATGGCGGTTCCGATTTGGCGCCCAGTGGGCCGCCGGCTGGAGGAGCAACTTTTCTTATATTCATCATTCCAAATTGCTTTTTTACGTTTATGAAATTAAAGCGACCGATATGTTGCAGCATTGTTTCTAGGTTAATGGCCTTGTGGCGCGCCTGGGCAAGGGCTGCCTCCCAGTAGCCCACGCAGAAGCCGCTAGCCGTTTCCGCGGTCTCCATGGCGAGGTCAAATTGATCGAGTGTGCTCAGTGTATCCATATAAAAATCGTTGTTTTCTCCAAGCCCAAAGCCTTCTATCTCATTATCAACCTCGGCCCGTATGCCTGAAGCCAACTCAAGCAAGGCCTGGATCTGGCCGGCCTGATCGGTAGATTTACTGAGGCCTTGTTCCGCGGCAGGGATATTTCGAAAACCAGATTGCGCAATTTGCTCTTTCATATCAGCAACGTCTTGACTCATCTCAGAAATAATTGTATTTATTTCATCAGTTTTTTCTCGCATACTAGGAATAGCAGATTGTACAATATAAATAAATGCCTGTTGTTCGAGAACTGTCAGCTGAGAAACTTCTTCGGAGAGCATTCCTTCAATTGAAGCTACCTCATCTTCTAAGTCGGTGAAGGTATCATCAGAATCTAAAGATGCATCGATAACGTCGATACCTGCGTCCTCAAGCTCTCCTGGCAATTGAGCTGCTTCGGCTGCGTCGTCGTCGAGGACTTGTGATACTTCACTAGCAGAAGTTTGTACATCAGTATCTGGATTGACTAGGGGCTCCTCCTCGGATTGAAAAAGTTCTGCGAGTAATGTCTCTGTAGCGCTCCTTTGCGCCATCCAATCTCCATCCGGTACCACAGGAAGGCTTGCGGCATCGCCATGCAGATGTTGTTGCTCGCCGGCCATAAAAGCGGTTCGAGCGGGTGAGTCTCCTTCTGGAGCAGTTGCTTGTGTTTTGTAGGGACAAGGTGGTTCAATATCTTCACACTCAAATGTTGTTTTGGGTGGTTCTTCATCTATAATCCCAGTCCACACACCAGAATCAAACTCGGTCTTAGAATCGAACTTTACTTCAACCGTCTGGCCAGCAATTGGCTTTGGTAAGTGTGGCCACTTTGCTGTAAAAACGGGATACATATCTATAATCTTATTGGTTCTCATAGCCGCATCGCTTGTATCGCCTGGAACCGGCAAGCATTCTGGATGCGGAAGTACCTGTCCCTGCAGTTCGGGAATAAATACTTTAATTCTTGCTAAGGCTTTACTAAATCGAATTTTTTTAAGCCACCTTCCATGAGGCATATCTGGGGCAAAACTATCTTTTGTCCACTCTGGCTCAACCCTTAAAATAAGTCCCGTATAAGTTGTGCCCAGATCAATGTCGTTCTCATTTTTATAATGATCATGAACAATACTTTGCCACGTACTGGCTACGTCTGCATGGGGATCATATTGTTTAGTAAATCTCTTTCGACGACGACGAGACACTTCTGGTGCTTTAGGTAAAAAGGGTTTTTTCTTAGCCATTTACTCCGTTTCCTTGTTCAATATATCAAATATCTCGTCTTTGTCCTCTTCAGTGAGGTTAACCTTGACATTTGCCTTCTTTTGTATAAGAGCAGCAACCTTTACTAGCTGTTCATTGGAACGCTGCAAGGTTTCAACATATTTTGCAGCAACAGGTCCAACTTCTCGATGGCGTTCTTCAGCAGCCCTTAAATAAACAACCAAATCAGTCAATAGCGTTGCAGTTATTGCCCTGTCCTCACGAATATTTTTAATTGCTTCTTCAAGATATCCATCTAATTTTTTCATGTTTCGCCCTCATCCCATTTAGCTTTAAAAACTCGGTATTTAATTCTCATTTTGTTGAGATTGTTAACAACCTGTTTTGTGTTTAATCCGGTAATCTCTCTTATATATAAATAAATAGCTTTTTTGTTAAAAATTTCAATGCTATCAGTGTTCTTAAGTAATATTTTAACAGCTTCAAACACTTTTTTCTCATTCTCTTTTAAAACGCCGGTATCCCAAGAATCTATTTCTGTCCACAAATATTGCCAGAACTCATCTCTTTCGCGATCTAAAATATAAGTGTTATATGTGGACATGTGCTCATTCTCTAATTCTTTAGAGAGATCTTCGAAATATACTTCTTTTCTGCTTTTTGTTGCATTCTTTTTGACCTGATGGATAAACCAGTTTTTGGTCACAACACTAAAATACGAAAAGGCTTTCGAGCCTTTACTCGGATCGAATTTGTCTAGTATCGTTGTAAGCCAAATCTTACACTCTTCTTTAAGAGAGTCGATGTTTGGTAGGGTAGTAAATTTATATGTATAAATGATTTTATCGACCATCTCGTCAAACACGGGGCCGATATATTTAATATAAAGCTCTGTTCGAACTTTTATATCTTTTGTGCGCGCATATTCTACAATTGCATCTTCGTGCACTTTTGTAAAATAATAATTTCCGCTTCTTTTGCGGCGCGTTCCTCTTCTTTTACGACGCGTCTTCGGTGGCGTCGGTGGTTTCGTCATTCAATATCTCCCCTTTAACTTCTTCTTGCGTCAGGGAATATATGTCTTCATAGTCTCTAATCATATCAACTATTTCTTTAGAATGTGAAATCAGGTTTTGCAATGTTTCATCACCGTAAAATGTCTCAAGCTCATACACCGCAGACAAATGGCTTGAAAACGCTTCTGCAGATTCAAGCAGATTATAAATATTTTCAGATAAAAAAGTGAAGTTTTTCAACAACCACCTTAAATAAAAAATAAAAAAAATGTTTAGCGCCATCGATAACCCTATCGATATTATTAGTACTGTTTCAATCATCCTTGCGTTCTTGCTTGAGCAGTTCTTCCTTTTCCTGCTTCAAGTCCTCCTTTGCGTT
>Ga0098039_1000335_pt1 | contig 20394 bp, 7 predicted proteins | sample 6_EtaG_FD_75047 | JGI IMG/M metagenome (GOLD analysis project Ga0098039, IMG submission 75047) | Marine viral communities from the Subarctic Pacific Ocean - 6_ETSP_OMZ_AT15160 metaG | ecosystem: Environmental > Aquatic > Marine > Oceanic | place: Pacific Ocean | collected 2015-01-08 | reverse complement strand
TCAGTACCGCGCATAATGCCGGTACCTAATTTAATCTCCACGGATCCTTTCTTGATCTGATCTTTAGTAAGTAATCGAGAAAAGTTAATGAAATATACTTCTTTCATAGAGCCCGTAAGATCCAACTTTAGATCGCTTTCGAATATTCTTACCGTATTATTTGAACCTGTGTAGCCCAAAAGCAATTGTGAAAACTGATTATACATATTGATCTTCTTGCTATTCTGCGTCGAGGCAGACGACGAAAGGGCAGAACTTTCGTCATACCCCATGGTTATATCAAATATATGATTGGCTGAGGAGCTTAAGACTGGATAATCATAAACCGATTGGAACATTCCATGAGTATAATTTTTGACATTGTTCTCGGCAGTAAAAGCACCATACGTGCCACTGACAATCGCGCCTGTGATTGGTACTACTTCGTGTAAGAATGTTCTTGTTGTTGTTATATCTGTGTTTGGGTTGAGTGGTTCAAAACTTTTTACTGGCATTTATTTCTCCATTTATATTACTAGTTTAAGTGTTCTTTTTAAGTATTCTTAAGTGAACTTGTGTCGTGGCGCCAGATTGATCGGCGGTGGCATATGCCGTGGTGTCGATATAATTATATGTATTGCCATCACCAAATAAATCCTGGCTGGTGGCGCCATAGCGACTAAAATCTTCTGCGGTTAAATTCTTTACATCAAAATTTAATGCTACGGCTGCGGCGCGCGGGCCGGCTAGGGCAGATGTTGCTGTGTCGGCTCTATTATCGTTTTGCCTAAAAAATACTTGATTTCTTATGGCTCTTACTTGCGCAACATTATGATTTTTAAGGTTCTGGTCTTTCCGCGAAGCCGGGGTTCTAGCTAATTGTATTTGAATTTGCTCCTGGCCCTGGCCGCCAGCATTGTTAAATATGCTGCCACGCTGAGCGCCGAGAACACTAGCGAGAAATCTAGTATCAACGGAGACGCTGACTGAACCGTCGACAAGATTGTTTGCGTTTAGATAGTTATTTGCATTTTGAGGAGTCGCCGCAATTTCGGGTGTGTCTAATCCTATCTCGAACATTATTTTTGGACCAATGTTGGCGCCGGACTGAAGAACGTATTTCTCTGCACACGCGTCGGTGCCGCCGAGCGCGGCTATTACTGCATCCGAGGTTACACCGTCGGCAATTGCCAAATAATAAAGTCCATTGGCGTTTTGTTTGGCTGCATCCGGGACCTTTTCATTGGCTTTAAATACCGGCATGTATAGTAATTGTGTATTACCGTGCGATAATAAACCATAGTTTATTCCAGCATTTGTTTCCGTGAAAGCTTCCAAAATGGGCGTCTGCAATATCTCTAAATCGTAATATGCAGAGCCGGATGCGTGATTTTTATTGTACAGCCCATAGTCAATTTCATCATCGCCAAGGGCGAAAAATTTAATTGCAAACCGGCCGCGTGCTAATTTCCTTCGACCAGTCTCGGTTAGTACTGCGTCGAGAATAATATCTCCTGAATTGTCCAAGAAAGCCATTTATTTACCTCTTTGTCGTAATAATTAGTGTTTTTTTTATTAAATAGATTATAGCATTAGAATAAATTAAATTTAATATTAAGTTCCTGCATATCTTAATAATCTTACGGGAACCTGAATTCTTGCATGCGATACCGCACCTATTATATATATAGTTGTTTCTATATAATCAAACTTGTATTCGACACCGCTGACTGTTCCGAATAAAATTTGATCATGGTACCCATATTTATTCCACCTTGCGTCCCGAGTTCCTTCTGATGTGCTTTTTAGAACTGAATTTACAACAAAATTTAATGCTATTATGGTGCCCCGGGGCCCAAGGAGCGAAGAAAATTCCAAGCTTGGAGAACTATAACTACCGTAATCTGACATCATATTGGCAACGCCATTGCACAAATGCGTGCGATGATATTTAAATTTATTTTCGTGAGACGTCGGAGGTGAGGCCTCTAAAGTTTCAAAATTAACAATGGAATCTCCGTTTGGGAAATTTTTAAATTTGCTCTCGGCGCCAGATGATAATATTGAATCTATAAATCTATAATCGCATAAAACATAAAAATATTGATCTAATAAGCCAGTATTCAACAAATATAAATTTCTATTTTCTACATTCGGCCACAATTCAAGAGTGTTTAAGCCGCTTTCTATTATTAATTTTGTTTTATCAGAACTATTTGTCTCCAAAAATCTCAATTTATTTGAAAAAATGAAATTTAGCTTTTCTGATGTCTCATCATTAACTGATATGTAATATACATCATTGTGTATATTTGGGGTAATGTCAAGCCTATCATTAATTTTTAATTCAGGCGAAAACATTATTTCTTGATTAATATGTGTAACAGGCCCATAATTTATGTTTCTTGTCTTGTTGCTATATGCTTCTAATATCGGCAATATTTCGGGGGCCTGAAGTACCTCTTCGTCGAACTTAATCTCTTTATTATATAATTCATAGTCAATTTCATCATCGCCTAGGCCAAATTTCGAAATTATGAATTCTCCTTTAGCCATTTTTTCTCTGCCTATTTCCGTTAACGTTGCATCGATTACAATTGTTCCACTTGTCTTTTTAAACGCCATAATTAACCCTACCAGCCTTCACTATCAAAATATGCATATGCTTCATATACAGGCCCAAGAGTATCAGAATCGTAATGGAAAAATACCGGGGATTCAAGAGATTCTATTTCAGTTGGAAGAACAGTTTCGCCGGCGCCGCCATCGAAATGCATATATTCCACTTCCGATCCTGGGTCGAAGAAGTCCATCTCGAAATCTCCAAATGGATCATCGCTCGGGTGCATCCAGTCGGCGCCTCCAAGCTCGAAGGCACCGGCCCATTCTTCTATGATGCCGGATGTATCGCCGTGGTAGACTACCTCCGGACCTAGAAAAGTTCCCTCCAGCGGCAGGTGGGCTGGAAGAGTGGAGGGTGGTGTTGTTGGGTCCTCTTGAAGTTTAAAGTTTATATTTAAATCAAGCTTCCGGCCGGTTTTTTTCGAAATCATTCTTAATTTAAAGATTTTTCCCCAAATTAAATCCTTGGCTTTCCCAATTCGTAAATTTCCTATTTGTGAAGAAGCTGATTTTCTATAATCAACTTCTCTTGTATCTAGAGCTAAATGTCTCGCATTTGGTTGAATTTGAAAAAGTTTTTTAATTGCAGTTGTGGTTTGTGTCGGAAAAGCTTCTTTTAGTTGTTCTTCATACAACACGCTAAATAAAGCATATAGATAACCTCCATCATTTATAAGTTCACATTCCATAATCTCGGCAGGATGACTAATCATTCCATGTTCATTTAAAAACCTAAACAAATAATAATATTTCTTATTTGTGTTGATTTCTGCTTCATATATTGTATCAGCATATGTGTATTCTGTGTCTTCTATTTTCAAATCTATTACTGAAACAACTTTACCTTCAAAGTCTGTAAATTTTGTGGGCTTTACATCTGTTCTAAATATTTCCACATATCTTGCGCGCGATACTGATGGCTTTGAAATCGACTCTCTTAATAGAAGATTATTTGCGAATAGATAATTATCTTTTAATTCTTGATCCGCCGCGGTTACTACTCTTGGGAATGGTCTTGAAATATGACTTTCATAAGAAACTTCAAATCCAACTTTTTGAGAATTATCTAAATATTGAAATGGGTATATTGAAGCACCATTGCCGGGATTATCTAATACCATTTGCATTTTTGAAAAAATAGGTATTTCAAGCAATTTGAAACACGGCTCAATATGAACATAAAAATCGGCCACATGTGGGCTATCGCTAAGATCTTGCAGATCGGTGGAATATTCGTTTCTCATGGACAAAATTGATGTTGTGCAAGTTGCCATAGGCACAAAAGGTATTATACCGGAATCCAGACCAGGGGGAGCGGGCATCGGTGCGGCACCTGGGGTATAGCTGCTGCCGCCGGAGCCAGCGGAGCCGCCGCCGGAGCCAGCGGAGCCGCCGCCTGGGAGGATCGGCGGCGTCATTGACCCCCCTGGCATTGGGCCCGACTCTGTGGCGCCACCCCATGGGCCGGGCGGTGGCACATAGGGCGGGGTCCAGGACGGGTCGGCTTCCATCGTGTAATCACCGGACGGAGAGGTGTCACCCCCGGGGGGACTACTTCCGGGTGGGCCCATATCGATGGTGGGGGGGGCGCCGATCAGCTCCGGGCCCCAGCCGGATTCGGGACCCGCACCACCCTCGGCGCCGGCAGGAATCATTTCGCCCATCTCTGGAGGTGTTGTCAACCCGAGATCTTCAAGTGTGGGCAGGACGATCTCCCCAAAGCCGCCACCAAGAAGCTCAACATCCAAATATTCACTAACCGAATCGGGGATCACGGTGTATCTCCCATCTCCCTCATAAAATAACTGCTTAGCAAAATTATTAGTTAAAGGATCATAAAACTGTAGACAAAACAAATCCGTGAATCCATCACCATCAGTGTCAATTTTTGCTATTTGTTTCGTCAATCTAAGATTGGAATATCTGTAACGATAGGAAGGCACTACAACGTAAGCATAACAATTATATGTATATTTTTCTCCGTATTTAACTTGTGTATCAAAAAATTGTAAACTAGGCTCTATGTCGGCCGAGTTAAAAAACCAAAAATTTTGGAGCACTGATTGGGTGCCCGAATCACCCACAGGGGGCCCTCCGATTTTTTCTATTCTGTATGCTAATGTTTCTGCTGGGTTTTGCTGTAAGTTTATAACATTCTGTAAATTCATATACTTGAGTGGGTTATTATTTAAAATCTGTCTCGTATACTTAACCGTGTCATCTATGACCCCCATTACATTTTGATTATTAAAATATCGATCAAATCCTGTACTGGAGTATGTCGCCTCGCGACTTGCGCGATGATTACCAATAAATGTATAATTATCATTCAAAGACGCAGAATAATTATTATAAATAAAAGTTAAAAACTCCAAAAAGTCTATTGTCTTAAATGAAATGCCTGAAACATCGGTCGTTTCAACAACTCTGACGTCGCTCGCGAGTCGAGGTGAGCCACGTGCACTTACTATAGAGGAAGTTAAGGAGGTTTTTTGCATTGTATAACTCAATGTGGCCGGGGTGACATCTGGAAAATCATCATCATATACGTCTTTGAGGATTTCTAAAAATTTTGCAGAAAAATTGTTTCTCATTATTGAATCTCTAACTTTAAAGAAGCTGTGGTTATGCGCGTCGATGCCAGCATGATGTGGAAGATCAATTTTTACATAATATGGAAACAAGCTTTTATCAAGTTCGGGACGTATACTGTATCGTTCAGTCTTATAATAATTGTCATCAAACATAATGTTTTGTTGCATATTTATAATTTCACTTTGTAAATTTTCATTAAAATTAGTCCGAGAAAATTTATTTTCCAGATAACTGGATGCTTTCGCTTTGGAGCCAAATTCACCTCGCGTTATCTGAGACACGCTGAGGATATCCTGCAGTGTCGCGTAAGATTTATACTCTCGGGGGGCCGCATTTAGATATTTATATAAATAAAAATTTGGAATTAGCAATTCTGATTCCATGGTGTTAATAGTTGTTTCATAATCACGCAAATAAATATTATATACATAACTCACATCATATGGTTTAGCCGCAAATCCGGCGCCGGTGTAGGTTGATGCATCGGGCAAATTTGATTCTTTCATTTCCAAAATCGAATATGGGATCGGATATTTAAACATTGTGTTATAATATATGGTATTGCTGGGGATAAGGGCGGGATAAGTTATCTCGCCGAATTCACCGCCCATAAACAAAGCGTTCCAAAACACGTCTCCCCCTCTTAAATCAAGTGTTGAATATAATCTAACAGGAATTAAATAATTTGGAACTGCAACTCCCTCTTGGGCTATTTTAACCATGCATGGATTAATTTCTATACTTCGAATATGTGGTGAACGGGAACTGGCGCGTTCAATTGGAATTCCATTCAGATTTTCAGTTTCATATACTGGCAAATTCTGGGCTTTTAAAAATTTTCCTTTTGTCGCTGGATCAGTTTTTACGGACCAAAGATTTCCAATTTCTTCTCTTAGATGGTTGCCGTCTCCAACGACATTTCCGTTTCCAACAAAAGTCAACACATGGCTAGCCAATGGTGTATAGCCAACATATGCGGGAGGAGTTGTTGGTGGGGTGGCTTCTGCGCCAGGGACGGTGGCCGGGGATCCGGGGCTGGCGGGGTCTGGAGATATCGTCATTAATATTCTCCGGTGGACAATAGCGGATCGATCATGACGGATGCCTCCTCGGTCACAGTCGAGAACACCGCACCGCTGGTCAGCGGTGCACCGCTGGTCACCAGCGGTGCGGGGGGCTCATAAAATATCGTTGGGTACATCCCACTAAGAGACGTAAATTCTCTTCTTAGGAATCTTCTCACTTTTTGTGATTTAGAAGTTAAACGTCGTTGCAATACTGTTCTATATCCCGTGTTAATAACATATTGTATGCGACTATTGAGAAATTCTGCGCTAGTCGTTTCGACCATCTCCTTTGTTTTAAATCTAAGGGCCAGATCCTCTTGGATATCCTCAGACATCCCAAGAAACGAAACATGTTGATAGCCCGGGAGCAGGTCGGCCGAAAATCCAGAGTCATACATCGGAGTGTCGCCGACCCCATCGCCATCCTCATCGGGGCCCCACCAGCCGATAATGGCCGGGGATTCATCGGAGACTCCATAGCGGCTCGTAAATGGAGAAGTCAAGCTCGCATTCGTTATGTATGGCTGATCTGCCAAAATATAATTAATGGCTGATCCTAGGATCAGCCATGGTTTGTTTATAGATCGGAGATGATTTGCTTGCATATATTCTGCTGCTTCTTGTTTATAGGTGAATCCGAATTCGAAGTGTTCCTCACTATAATCATACCAGTCCAAATAAGACTCATCCTCGCGATAACAAGTAAATGGTGTGTTTATATATGCACCATCAACAAAGTCCAAAAAAGTTTCCCAAGAACCATCTTCGCTGCTTTTGGCGTCGACTATTTCAGCACCATCATAATAAATCGGCTCTTCGCCCGTGGGGCCCCAGAGCAGGTCAGTCTCGTCCGGATAGACGAAGCGTCGTCTAGATCTAGAGTCGATGGAGAAGTCATTGTAAACTGTGTTCTTTTGTATCATTCCAAAACCAGAGAAAGGACTGAAAAAACCGTAAATATCTTCTATTGGAGTTGAATAGTATGCTTTATGTATTACCAGCTGCTCACCATCCTCAAGGAGCCCCTGCGCAAAGGAGCCTCCGAACCCACCAGGATCCACGTAGTCTGGGGAAGCGGACGGGCTTGGGGCGGTCCATGGGCCGACGGATGAATCGAAGGCTCCGCCGGTCGAGGGCCCTCGACCGGTCGAGGAGGGCTCGACCTCATATCCGAATGTTCCTCCAGTCCAGGGTTCCGCTGATGGGGCTATGGTCGGGGGCGAGTACTCGGCCGAAGGGCCAGGCCAGCCTGTGGGAGGCCCAGTGACAGTGACGGTGGGGTATGGCATTTAAAAATTCCCTTTTTGCTTCAATAATCTAACATCTTTGAAATATCTTAATTTTCTATTTTTAACATTTCTCAAATTTGTTTGTGATGCGTAAGAAGCAATTTTTAATAAATATGGTTTATTTGGCTTGTTTCTTAGATCTTTCTGCATTCTGACATTGCCCGGCATCCTGTCGTCCAAATTATAAAATGGATCGCACTCCTCAAAAAATTTGTCGGTCGCCTCTATATACTCAATTTTTAACTGAGTATACTCTCTTCGATCTAAAATGTTTTTATTTTCGATTGTCTCCTGATCGGTCTGTTCGCCTAACAACGAGAAATTGTGGGCCTCTGCCGATAAAGTACAGTTAATTCCAAAAAGAAATTTCTCCGCCGTTGCGTTTGGCCGCATGCGAAATATATCGCGATTAAGAACCCCTTGTTGCTCTAAAATATCAAGGCCTTTATTTATTCTTGTTAAGTTGGGACTAAGTTTTTTGTTTTCAATTTTTCCATTTGATATTTGAAAATTGGAAAAAAACATGGCGGCCCGATCCTCTTCCATGGAGCCGATGGTGGCGCTGGCCTGCCGTGTTCTTTTTGCTGCGCGCTTGGCCATGGCTATGTTTTTTTTCCTGTGGGTTGGTACTCTGGGGGCGCGCGGGATGCCTATACTTTTCAATGGGGCGGCCCGAATGCGCGTGGACCCACGACGGCCGCGGCTGGGCCTGGCGCCCGGTCCGGACTTGCGTATACCTCGCATAGGAGATTTAGAATACGTTGCCATTTTTTTATGTTCCCTTATTAATTAGAAGTAATCTTGTTTTTATAATTAGCTGTATTTATTAATTCTCGCGCGTTGAGATTAACTGGCGTCGCCATACTCGGTGTCCCAAATGCCCAGGAGGTACATCATGGACGCGCACACAGTGTCGGACCAGGCCGGATCATCCATGTCGTTACTAAATGGAGGGCCAAACGTTTCGTTGTTCATCCAGTTGGCGTCCCTGTAAATATACAGGAAATTGCCAGAGTCCCCGCCGGAGCCGCCAGGATAGTTGTTAGTAAACCGCCAGGCGTAGATGTAGTCGTCGTCACCGCAGGCGCCAAAGCCGGACTCTTCCCACCTATAGCTAAGGGTGCAAGGCGCAGTGCGCACTTCACCATCGAGATCATACCATCGATCCCGGCGCGAGGGATCCACTTCCACGTCGATCCAGGTGATCAGCGGGTCGCGACTGTCACTCGAATCGTCGAATTGAATCTCGTAGCTACCTGGCTCTAAATATACCGTACGGCCATCCGCGGCTCCGCTTTCGACGCCAGTGAAAGTTGCAACGATGTCGCCGCGGGCGTGGGAGTACGTGTCAGAGTCGGCTGCGACTTTAAATCTGTCTCTGTCGTGGCCACCGTAGTGCCAGAGGACCAGATCGATACCCTGACCGGCTTCTTCTTCCTTGCGCCGGGCGGCCTCCAGCTCGGCTTCGAGCGCTCGGCTGATGGTCGGGTCGTCGGACGGGTCGGGCCGATTTTCCCACAAATCTGTGACTTCAATATCATCAGAGAGCCAAGCACTCAAATACAAATTCCCAAATATTGATTCTGTAATGGACTTTGCTCTATAAAATGTGTGTGTCATGGCCGGGGCAACGCCGGCGGCGGTGTATAGTTCCCAGACCTCGCCGGACTCGACTCCAGTATCGGTAATTAAGCTGCGAAATTTGCTTAGTAAATTTTCAAATTTTGTTTTAAAATTTTCTAATTCGGATAATCTGCCTGCTCTTGGGCCTATGCGACTAGAAATTATGGCGCTGTCTTCAATTATTCTTTCTTTTATATTAAGTAATCCGGAATATTTATTTGTAACAATATGCATAAACACATTATAAATATATGGCGCACGATACCACCATGCCGTATAGGCGCTGGCTTCTGCATCTTCCATTGCACTTATAAAGAATTCATTAAATACATCATCAATATTATTATAGCTACACATCGCGATTGCTTTGTTATAATAATTTTCAATAAAACCATTATATTCTGCTTCTAGTATTCCAAGAATATAATCCCACAATTGTAGTGTTTTGTCCTCAACATTTATTTCTATTGTATATTCAGTCCAATATCTCTCCCGATCTCCAAAGTGAGAACCGATAGTATTATAATAAGCGACATCGTCATCCATGAAATCTTGAAATTCGAAGCACATAAGACGATAGCCGCCGGCAATCTTAGATCCTTGATATCCGTCTAATCTATATGCTTTGTCGCGAGGTAAGTCAAAATCTTTAAATTTTAAATAAGAAGTTGCTCGGTGCTTAGAAGTAAACTCATTAGCTGACGCAACCCATTCCGTGGCCCATCTGGGAATTTGCAGGCCGGCATAGTTCATATACTCGTTTATCGTGGTGGTGGCAGAGAACTCGCCAGTTATCGGATCTGCTGAAACTGTTAATTCCGGGTGGGCCGCGGCCCACTCATATCCTGTGAAGTCCCAGTATCCTTCCGGCTCGGTGGCGCCAGGGGATCCAAATTTGTATACATATGGGAATCCGTAAACTAGGTCAGCTGTGCCTCCTGTTGCCTCACCAGTCCACTCGGAGGCGCCTTGGTTTGGAAACCCGGAATCGGGATAAAACCACGCATAAAATTCTATCTTTGCATAGCTATTTTCACTCCCGGATCCATAGCCGAAGGTCTCGTCCGGGGGTGGCGCCCAGTCGTCGGCGCTTTCGTTTTGTGTTTCAAACTTTCTTTCACTACGACGAAGATAAACATTTTTTACTTGAAATAAGTCATATGGAACATGGATGCCCAAAAAAGATTGGAGTAGGTGTAACCTAAACACTTTTGCCAAATCACTTTTTGTATGAAGGGCCCGTTCCCAATCAAAGAAAAATAAACCTTTATTTTTTACAACTGTATCGGCTAACTGCTGGCTCCGAAGTGTGCCGGGGACGCTGCCTGCGCCGGGATCATCGACGTCGAAGTCTGAGGAGAGCTGATCGTCCAAGGATGCTGCGAACTGAACATCATATGTCTTGCTCCATAGTGCCGCGGCAGTCGTTGAGTTACTTATTCCTTCTTCTGCCACAAATTCGACGAAATCACTTACGAGTCCCTCTAGGGGGGTTGTCAGAACGGTAGTTCTATTTATATTAAATGTATGTAAATTAATAAAATAATCGCTATCATAGTCTAAATCAAGAGGATCTGGGTCAGGGGGTACTACCTCATACTCATATAAATCGGATCCTCTAAGGTCACTAATTTTTGTATTTAATATTAATCGTTTATAAAGGCGCGGCTGGGCCAAAACTTTTCTATTCCAAAAATAAAGCTTTTTCTTAAAAAGATCATAAAAGCCGCCCGCCACGGTGGCACTTGATTTGTCTGGGTATGCTTTTCGATACAAATTAAGCTTTAATATCATATCTTCTTCTGCTTCTCGTGTAGATAAAATATATGCTAAATTATTAAATGCGCTCGTTAAATCTTCGCTGGTCTGGCCGGTGGCTGAATAAGCAGTCATCAGATTGTTCATTAAATCAACTATCTCTGCCTGCGAGACTGGTTCTGGCAGGTGATATTTCCCCCCAATCGATTGAATAGGGATTCCATTATATTGGTTATCGAGTATATCGACGTATATCTCTTCCGTCAAGTCTGGCACGGCACCTTTCTCTAAAACTATTTCGCGGGATATATCTCCAAAATTTCTTTTATGCACAATTTCATTAAGAGATTGTATCGCAGCATTATCGCGGCCCACAAATGCCATAACGACTGCATTGGGAATCCCATTCATTAATGGTCGAACAAATCTTGTTTTAAATTTCAAATTTGAAATTTTAAGTATTTTATCTCCATGTATATCATATAGATCTTCTTCTATCATCCTATTTTTTAGATCTCTTAAGTTTGTTTTCCAGATGTTCATTTTAAGTGTTTGCATTATCTCTTCATCCGAGACACCTGCAGTTGAGGGGAAATCCGGATCGCCAGAGATTATGCCGCGACCAACGAGAATTGCAGGCTCGGCGGATAGCCTTCCGTTAAATGAAAATATTTCTCTTAAGTCTAATTTATTATCCAACAAATTTTGATTTAATGTTTGCGACTTGCTACAAACAACATAAAGATACAAATCATCTAAATTTGTTGATATCACATCTCTGTAGCTTGTTATGTCTTTGTCTATAGTTAAATTAATATCGATTGCTATGTCCATTTCGGAATAAGTTACCGGATCATCGAGATCATCAAGTATATTAATTTCTCTAATAAAAGCAGTTGGCAAATATTCGCCAAGAGTTCTTTTAACATCTACATTTAAATCTGACATATTTCTGGGTCCGTTGCTCTTCCGTATATATCGTAATAAGTATTTTCACCTTCTTCTTCGCATTCAAAATCAATATCAACATAATATGAATTTTTATTAAATATGCTTGCGCCGCGGCAGGCTGCTTGTTTATTAACATCTGCGTCTGCGTAAATATCGAAATAATATTCTACGCTCGACGTCAAATATAGCGAAGGTGTAAGAGGTGTGGTTTCAGGCGTGGCCTTTACCATTAAACCATCTACAACCTGTGGTTCCGAATGTTCAAAAAACTTGCGTTTCAACACAGATGTTCCACCAATTGGGACCGAATCCGCATCTAGCTGGCGGGGAAGAATCTCATATACTTCAATATCAAAATTTTCTGTTAAAAGTTCCGTATTAAGCTCCTCTGTATATATTACTAAATTTTCTGCGCTTAGTGCAATGGTTTTTCCATCGCTGAATCTCTCGGTTATAGAAGTGGGAAACAAGTCAGATATACTACCAATTGTTTCTATTACTTGTGCGGCTTCGAAATCAAATTCGATATCTTTTATTTCTTTCGAATATATCACATCGACATTAATTTGAGGAATAAGTTGATCGTTCTCTATGTCTTTAATTGAAGAGCCGGATATTTGCCCTTGGAGGGCGACAATCTTCCATCCGGGTGCGTACTGTTGTGAGGGGCCGTCAAATCTTGCATCCCCAATCGCAGAATCAAATTTAAATACATCTTTGGCCGGTCTTTCCTTGATGACTGTTGTGTCGTAAATAAACGATTCTCCGCGCCGGGAGGGAACAGGAGGCGACGGCCGCGGGGCTGCTTCCTCCAGCCCAGTAAATGCTAATAAGCCTTCAAGATATTGAGTTTTATTTTTGATTCTATCGTGGATTTCGTTTTGGTTTTCAGTCGGCACGTCAGAATCTGCTCGAAACACTTCAAATTCGGATCCCTGAAGTTGCACAGAAGCCGCCAATACATTTATTGCAATAGTTTGGGAACAGTCGGTCGTTGGGCCACGTATGCTCGCGGTCACCCCCACAATCGAACCGTCGACTGGGTCAACATTTGAAGTAAACGGCCATGGTCCATAATCAAGAATTTTACGAAATCTAAGGGCAATGTCATCAGAATCATCTGAAACATCGTCTACGTCAATTTCGACATTTATGCCCTCGACACCAGTGCCGGGGGACAAATCAGAAGTACTTGTTTTAAACCAGAAATTGTACGGGGTTGATCCATTATATATAGTAAAATATTGGCTCGGGCCGAACGGTGAAGTGGTAGACATGGGCGTATAGTCAGCTATCGTATCACTAACAAATGTTACTTTGGTAATTTCTTGGCCGCCACAAGAGGCTGATTTGCAATATGTTCCATGAACATATTGTTTATCATAAAGAATACTCGAATCATAAAACGCATAATATGCTGGCTTAAAAATTCCGGTAGATAATAAGTAATTTCCATATGGAGTTAATTGAAAATCAATCACCTGCTCTTTTTTATTAAGAAATTTTGCCATTTTTGTTTTCCGTAGCTGTTATGTTGGTTCTTCGTCGGTGCCGCCGGCAGGCTTTTTAAATAATATATCAACGTCAAATTTAATTAGTTCTACAAAGGATAAGTAATCATAAGGCCAATTAAAACCAAGAGTGGGATTTTTAGAGTTATTTTCAAATTGTGAAGTTCGATCCTTTGATGAGTGGCCGGCCTGCTCAGCTATATAATTGTAATAATCGCTTTGGCTTTTTTGCTTCACCTTGAACACCATCCATCGGAGATGATCATTTTTGAACAAGCTTTCTTCATTAAGAAGTTCTAAATCCATTAGTTCGTGAGAAATCGATTGAGCTTCCAATGTTAATTTCTTATAATTTCTTGGAGCCAAATTTTGCCATATATAAGATAGATCATTTTTATCAAACTTATACTCAAACTCAAACATATACATCACAAAAGGCTTGATATTGGGATATTGCAGGAAATCAAATTGTGGCGGCAAAACATATCGTTGCATTTTTTGCACAAGTTTTCTAATTGAGGCGCCGGCTGTGAGCAAGGAGTCCCCAGCGAGACTTCCGTCTGTTTCTTTGATCGCGGCTTCTATTCTTTTTCTTGGAATTCCTATGAATTGCTTTCTTCTCATGTGACTTTCATCGCATATCGAATTATCTCTCTTACCAAACGGTGGATCAAAATCTTCTAATTCATCTATGACATAAGGAATTGCCACTACTGCTTCTCGAATAATTCTTTCATCTGCTAATTCACCAAGTCTTTGTCTGGATACTCCTCGACTAAACCCTACCAAATTTGACAATGATTTAATTTGACGTGGGGCGACGGATCCGCTATTTCGCGCATCAAAATTATTATATATTGAGCCGGTACTGTTAACCTCATAGTGATATTTTAGCCATTGTTGCGGAATATCCCCCATTTCTATGAATACTCCTACATTTGATTTATCTGGGATGTTCCCAAACTGATGCCACATTCCATTAGGGGCCGAAGCAGACCCATACAGTGGCAAAGTTTTCGTGCCGACGCTAGCACTAATTGCGTGTATACCAGTATCGTTGAAGTTCATCATTGGGGTTTCAAATTTTGGTTGAATGACCCATTTCATTCCTGTTGTTGTGTTTTCTTTGGACTGCAACCCGCCGAATTTGTCCTCGGTTTGCTTTAGAACGCGCTCAATACCAAACAAGTTAAAGCTGGCACTTAATTGCATTGCGTTATCATTAACATTGATACCAGAGTAAATTGGCTGGTGAGCGCTGCTGGCCCAGCCGCCGGCGCCATATTCGCCGCCCTTAATTAATGCTGGCTCGCCGCTACTGCTTATAACGCCGCGATCTACCCGCCAATAGCGCAGCTGTGTTTCTGCCAAGATCCTCTGCAGATCGTACGCTGTGTTTCCTTGTGGTCTAAAGATGAAATCAACCCAGGATTCTCCATGATAATAAGGAGGGGTATATGCCCAATTATAACCATTAAAGCAATCCATGGCGCCGGAAAGGCTAGCCGACAGGAAGAAGGCGCCGAGAGTGGCGGCATTGGAGCCGGAGGGTGGCCGGCCACTAATTGGTGGCCCGAACGCAGAGGGTCGGCTATACATTGTGAATGTTTCACTAAATGGTGAATAAGGGTCTAATTTTGCATTTTGCGGGTCTTGCGGAATCGGGTACCAGCTATCCATGGATGAAAAGCCGTCGGCGGAAGACGAGTATGCGAAAGCTCCCTGATCAGTAAATGCGCTATTATTGCCGCTTGAGCCAGAATCAAACCTATAGGTTCTTGTGCCGGTGGTCGATCTTCTTATTTTCAATCTTGCTCCAAATACTTCTCCGATTCGGAATCTTAAATCATCGGAAATAATTCCAGATTCTAATTTTGTAAATTCTGCATCCTTCAGGAAAAAGTTCGGCACTTCTCCAAAAAAGTTCTTGGCCATCAATTCATATATACCGTCTCCTTGAGAGTTTAAAGATGCAGTCACCTTTAAGCTGGCTGATATGTGTGGCTCGATATCAAGGAATTGTATTCCGTTGATATATTCCTGTGGCTCCAAGAGTGTCTCAAATGGTAATCTTATATCAAACCATGGGCCACCGGGATAACCAGTCGTGGTCATAGCTGCCGCGCCGCCTTGGATATTAGCCGGGCAGATTGCATAATTGTCTCCGGATTGGAGTGTGTTTTTGGTCGAATCTCCAAACTGCGATCTGCTTATCTTTGTTGGATCGATAATAATTGGATAATCAACTGCAATTCCTGATTTAATCGTATTATATAACAAGCCCGGCGAATACAAAGCCTGCATAAGAGGTTTCAAAACCCCTCCGCGCAGCGCCAGCATTCTGTCTATATCTACAGGCTTAATAACTCCGTTGTGCTCCCACTGGCCAATCAGGCCATCACCATAAGAACTTGAAAATTGACTTACAAGATCTAATGTTCTTTGAGCGGGATAAAATCCTTTGTAAGGATTTAATCTGATGGCGGCGCTACACACTAATCGAATCTCTTTTGCGTTCAGGAGAGAATCCGATTTCACTCTTAAAAAGTCTTTCATAAATTCAGAGTTTGAATAATCTTTATAAAAAGATGATGTAGAGCTGTTGGCAGAACCAGAGACCCCGGGGACCTCAAAAGTATCTGTTTTGGATGGATTGAACATCCCATATTTGACATAGTCTTCAATGTGCTCGCTTATTCTAAATTCTGGTACAACCGAATAGTCTTTTGCGAAAAGTCCCATTTCATAATAAAAGTCGTCATAAGTTGCATACCATGGTTCCGAAGCTGTGACTTCATATATAGAAATTTTATCGCCGCCTTTAATGCCAGCATCAGTGTCGGCGGGGATGGTACCTTTGCGGACAACACCTGCTTGTCGGGGAGCGTCCCACTCTGCTTCACCGCTATATATTTGCACACTATAATTTTTGTAAAAATTAACACCATCAGAATCCGGAAGACCTTTGCTATTTTCAATGCCAGAGGGCGCCACAACAGATCTTGGTGCTGCCATCATGTGTTTTCTAGCGTAAAGTGCGGCCGGCCACAATTCCGAAACCTGTGTCTGTTCAAGATTTCCGACATTGGTTTGCCCACTTGTTACATAGGAAAAATGCACGTTTTGTAGCTCGCCGGCATTGCCGCTTTTTTGCATAATATAGGCGCCATCCACATCAGGATTAAATGGGCGAGTTCTTGTTAAAAAGTTTTCAGGTGCATCGAGTGGCCATGATGAGCGTCCAATAAAACTTGAATTAATATTATATGAAAATGCGCCACTTTGCTCTGTTCCAAGTTCGATTCTTTGGCTTCCGGTCATGCGCCAATAACCATTATCGTAGTCTAGGCGCTTATAAGTGCCCGACATATATTCATTTCTTTCGGACGGGAATAGATTTTGTGTGTACAGTATCCAATTTAGTTTAAAGTTGTTCTTAGGGTTCTTGTTGATCCTTATCAACTGAGTAAGTGGGGTTTGTATTGTTGCTAAGTTTATATTAATATAATTATTTAACGCCACTTCATTGAACAATATTCTTTCATTATTGTCAGTGACTTTAAGGGTCATGTTGTTTCTTGCTTGTTTGCTATTTTTGGCGCCAAATGGGGCATCAAAGTTAATCAGCGCTGGCCGGCCGCGAGACGATACAGTCGCCAATCTAAAACGATTCAATGCTTTATTTGAGCCTGTCATCATCGACAGTACTGATTTTTTTCCTTCATCAATAAAAATTGGATTATTTTGTTGTCGTAGTTTACGCCAGGTCCAGCCGAATGTGTCGGCTCGTTGTGTTAACAATAAATTTAAATAATTGGTATTTGCTAAACCTGGGTTTAAAACAGAATTTATATAGCTTGATACATTTACATCCGCGGGAAACCCTACCGTATTCGTGCTACCGGAAATCGGGTCAAGGACAAGATTGTTGATTCTTACAGTTGGTTGGGTCCAGCCAGGCAGCGGTGCGCGATCATATGAAACATCACTCTCTGATACAAAATTAAAATATGAAGTATACCCGCTAGAATCTGAGTGATACGGTCTTCTTCCTTCGTTATAAGTTCTTTGAAATTCAAAATATCTTGTGCTGTCGGGATCGCGGATCGCGCCGCTAATCCACGCATATTGTATATCTGTTTGTGGTATTTGATGCTGAACAAAATCGTTGTCATATAATGAAGACGTGTTATATGACGCTGCTTCAGAGTAAGAATTAACTCGATTATCACAACCCTCCAACGAACTTGGCCTAATATCCAAAGTTAAGTCTTTACCGCTTTTTGCGGTAGGGCACAGTGAGGCTGACCCCACTAAATCGCGAACAATATTATTAGCACCCATGGCAGTGCCGGCAGCATTTCCTGTGTTTGTTGCGTCCGCGTTGGTGCCATCTCCTTCGCCAAGCCGCCACCATGCGATAAGAGAATCTGTTGCAGGAGTGGAACTGTGAGTTAAATCACATGGCTTTCCGCTGTTGTAAATACTGGTAACTTGAACATCTGTGAGTTGTGAATTCCAAATGGCTACCTCGTCTATTGCTCCATAGTATTCTTCGTAATCTGCGCTGCTCCAATCACCACCAATTGTTATTGGAGGCGTTTGAGTCCACGCGTGGCTTCTAAAGTTGCTTTTTGCTTTTCTGCCATTGGGCAGGTTGTTGTTTGGTGTCAGCGAAGGACTAGTCGCCCCGTCCCAAGATTTGCTAACTCCATTAACATAAAGCGTTGGCTTCAATGTCGATGATAGGCTTCCAATCGTGCCGGTAACACTAACAACAATGTGATTCCATGATCCGTTTGTTATGGCGCTGGCGGCCGTTTCCCAAAAAGTAAATTTTTCGGAGCCGGCGCCTGGATCAGCGGATGTTCGAGCTTGGTAACGCAATGCCTCGTCACCTTCAACTGTGATGGTGTGCAATGTCTCGCTACCAACTGAGCTTTGGCCGGCATCCCAAATAATTCTTGCAGCATTAGATGAAGATGGATTAATCCATGCGGAAAAAGTCCATACTGGGAATTCAGCCGCCGAGCCAGTTAAACTATTGTCGAATATAAGAGCATTCGCTGCATTTTGGCCGTCTGAACTTGTTGCTTGGACTGCCAAGCAATTGCCAGAATTGGCGCCGTCGCTAGGATCGGTCCAAAGAATTCCCTGGGTATTTGACAAAGAAGCGCCGGTCAGACCCGAGGTAATTGAATCGACTTTTTTAAGTCTTGCTAAATTATTTCTGTGAATCTTATGGAAACCGGGAAGCTGATCATACTCGGCGCCGGGCAAGTTTCCTGCGGATGTAACAAATAGCGAGTCGCGACCGAAGCGCGCAGTATGACGTGCGCGGTGGGCGCGAAGTCCATAATCTTTTCCATGAATATCATATACTCGAATACCAGTAGGTCCGTCACCTGCGGGCTCCGGCAACGTTCCGCTGGGGCCCTGCGATGGCTTAAAGACGCTTAGATTACGATTATTTAAAGAGTTATAAACCGAGAATTCAGACGATCTAAAGTCCAAGTATCCCTTGCTCATCACCTCTACGCCACCTGGCGCAGCAAATCTTGTTACTACAATCGTTTTATTAACGGTTCCTGTAAGGGTGAAATATTCTGTTGAATATTCTGACATTAATTCTGTATGGTTTTCGTCGGTTCGATGCGTATCTAGGATTGTTCTTATTTGTGTTGCGCCTGTGACGTTGTTGTTGAATGCTTCGGCCGGCAATGTCGGCTGATTTTCAACAAAGCGCCGCGGGTTATCAAAAGTTGAGAATGAATTTACAACTTCATATTCTTGTTCGTAGTTCCCCGGGACAGTTGTGCTGCGGTTTACGTCGAGGGTCTTGATATTTTTAATATTAACAGGTCGCTTAGCGATAAAGTCACGATAATAGACTGCCTTTTGGGCACCAGTCACGGGATATGGAGTAATCCCGATTTCGTTAGCTTCCGGTGACGGATAATCTGGACCAACCATGCCAATGGCTCCAGTCGGCCATGTTCCATGGCGCCATGTTCCTGGGCATGTTCCTAGAAGTATTTTCCATGCTTCTGGGCGACTTAACCAATCATCGCTGCCTGTATTTAAATTAATATGCCTAGATTGATGGCCACCAACCACGCGCTCGGTGAACGTTCCTTGCATGGGGCGCTCTTTGTCGTCACCATATACATCGTTATGTATATTTGTAATTTCAATTCCGCCAGTAACTTTATCGACAACTGCCTTATTATATCCAGTTGTGACTGAAGAGCTTACAACATTAAAAGGAAATGCTATTGTTGATTTAACATTCTTATAACCTACGCCGTCTTCCCAATCGCGTCCGTGTTGAACTTTGAAAACTCTTTTCTTTTTTGATATAAAATTATTTGGTTCAACTGGATCAATAATTTCTTCAATCTCCACCATCTCTTGTGTTAGACCCAAAAGAACATTTCTGGGTACAAATATGTTAGACTCTCTATTAACTGGGCCAGCAGGCCTAAGAGCAGTTAGCGCGAAATCTATATCCTTCTGTGGGGAGAAGTTCGTGCCGCCCTTGATGGTGCGCGCATAATTTCGGATTGTTGGATCATCAATTTGGAGTCGAACGGTCCGGGCGAAAGCTCTTAGAGGATATTTATGGCCCACATACTTCGTGCCACTCCGCAGTGAAAACGTTGGCGACGATGCGCTCATGTGAGGAACGCTTGTTATAATATTTTTATATTTTTGTCGCTGAGTATCAACTGTGCTATCGCCAGATGTGATCTCTGTGGCGTCTCGCTCGGCGCGCTGGATCCAATATGTTTTATGTGTATTTGTCGGGCGCGGAGAGGATGGCGTTGTTGATGACCCATCAAACCACGGATATAAAAGCTCCGTGAATCCTTTCATGAAGGACTCGACCTCCGGGTGCTCGAAGTGCAATGTTGGGAACTTTGAGCGATATTTGTTTCTTTCTAAAACGTGGCTCTCGACCATATTCAAAACATCATCAACAAATTCAGAAGATGCCGG
>Ga0098039_1000332_pt1 | contig 20479 bp, 4 predicted proteins | sample 6_EtaG_FD_75047 | JGI IMG/M metagenome (GOLD analysis project Ga0098039, IMG submission 75047) | Marine viral communities from the Subarctic Pacific Ocean - 6_ETSP_OMZ_AT15160 metaG | ecosystem: Environmental > Aquatic > Marine > Oceanic | place: Pacific Ocean | collected 2015-01-08 | reverse complement strand
CGCGCGTGAGAGTCACTCGTCAAGGCGCCACGAGTTTGCCCGGTATCCCCACGCCCTGCCTGCTCCCGCTTGCTCGGCAGCGCGGTAGGACGGAAGGCGCGAAGCACCGCCGCCTTCATCACTTTCCTCGCGGATTGAAGCCAGTCGCTCTGTATCTCGTCCACGAAGAGAATCCGTCGAAACGCGCCAGTGGTATCTCCGTGGAGGCCCATAAAATGACGCACTTGAGCCGCCTGTTCCGGTGTCACCACTCCAGTCTCTTCAAGGGTGTTAAGTAAAGTCGCCGCCTCTTGCCCCAAGGTTCCCCAATTTTCCCGGTCAAGGTAAATCCGCTGGAAATCGGCGAGGGCTTGTGAGGAAGGCGCCCCACGGACACCGCCGCCCCTTTCAATCGTATTGAGCATGCGTTGCAGACGGGCCTCCATTGGGTCCACTTCCCCTCGTGTGGCAGTCGTAGGAGCCGGGGGAGCCAGTTGCTTGCCGCCTTCCTCTACCGTCACGACAGCCGCGTCACCCGTAATCCCCAACGCGGTTTCAATATCGTCAATCGTGTAGGTGGCCACCTCCCGGTCCGCCATCCGCAGTTCCACAATCGTGCCTTTAGGGAACCCGTGCGACCTCGTCGCCGCGGGGCGCCCCTTCACGCGCAACACTAGCGCGACCTCGCGGTAATTCTTTCCCCCGGGAATCGAGTAGCTCGTCCGATAGGAAGCGGGGGGTTGACCGCGTTCCCCATAGTGCGGGAAAGGACCAAAGTCGGGGTCAAACTCCTCTGGCTGGACGTCTGGCGCGCCGGCTGGTCGCCCCTCAGTGGTCTCACGCGTGGCGTAATAGGACTCACCCTGCGCGGGGTCAGGGATTCCTGCTTCGGCTAGCTCAATGAGGCGCTCGGCTGGTCCTACCAAGGGCTGAAGGCTCCGTCGCACTCGGGGCTGCGCGGCCAGTTCACGCTCCTTGAGCGCCTGCTCTGGGAATCCCAGTTCTGGCCCAACAAGTTTGGCGTAAGACGCTTCGCGATGGTATGAAGCGTCGAAATCAGTATCCCCTTGGACGAGGAACCAGTCCATCAGTCGATTCAACACCCCCTGATCAAACTTCGCGCCCTGCAACTCCATCGAGAGTTCGTGGATGGCTCGATTCGTCGGGAAGTGTTCATCAAGGCGACGAGTGTGGTACGCGCGGCGACTGGACGGTCGCGCATCGACCTCGCGGACGCGCGTGAGATACGGGGCTACGCCAAGCAAGTGTTCGTTGATCAGGTCCTCGCGCAGGCGCCACAAGTCCGCCGCGTCCACAAAGTCCTGCTTCGCGTGACTCCATACCCCAAGCTCAAACGGCGTAACCACAATTGCTGCCGAGCGCGATTCCAGCTGTGCCACTTCACGCTCCAGTACGGCGCGCTCAATCGCGATAATCTTGTCGCCGACCAACTTCACTTGCTCGGCCAGAACTTTTTCGTCCACCGCCGACGGGTCCTCGTAAAGATTTCTCAGGAGTGCCTTCACCTGGCGTGACGGGTCTGCGTTAAACTCCGCGAGGCGTCTTGTTGCATCACTGGCCCTCGCCTCAAGGTCATCCTGAACTCTGGTCAACTCTTCAACCTCGGACGCACGTTGTTCAGGAGTCGCCTCGAACGGCGCCCCGCGCATCATCGTGATGATTTCTAGATCGTTCTCCTGAACAAACTCAAGTACCTGTTCCTTGGAAAGTTTCCCATCCTTGTATCTCGCCTGCAGGTCATCGACCTGCTCCTTCGTAAAGCCAAGTTTGTAGAGTTGCTCCCGAGAACTTCCGACGGCTTCCAGCCACGGTCTCAGGCCAATCCACGCTACCTCGCTGGCCTTTACCCCGTCCACCATGACCGTGCGCGTGGGTTGACCCACAGACTCGACCGTGCGCTCGACGAGCGACAAGACTTGGTCTGGCGTGACCGAGCGAGTCGGGGGAAACTTTTGGGACAACACGGCCCCTAGCTGGCTGTAATGGGGACCGAAATCTCCCCGGTAGGATATTTCGTGGGTAGAGGATTCTTGAGGGTAATACAGGTCAACGAGCTTGATGAACCCCTCGGCAGCCTGATCTTTGAGGAACTCGCCCCAAGTGCCAGTAGTCGCGTGGCGCGTGGTTAGGGTTGCGGGGACTTCGTCGAACCGCTCTCGGACGGCTCGGGCGACTCCTCGCCTGCGCCCCCCTCGTACAGTTCGAGCCGGTCTTCGGGAAGCTTTCCCGGTAACCCTCGGGGTATCAGTGAGAGAACGTCCGGCGAGAGGGGAAAGTCCACGCCCCCGCGTTGCATCGCCACCAGCAGGACGAGATTTGCCTTGTTCAGCGGCCATTTTAGCCGCCGCAACGTGCCAATCAGCGACGCTTGGTCGGCCGGCATCAAGCTCGATAAGACGTCGAATTGCCTCTTCGTCATTAAGTGGCCCTGTGTAGGTCTCGTCAGCCGAGACTTGGAGATAAAGTTGCCAGAAGCGGTGGCCCCCAATCCGAGGTTCCCCCTTCTCGCGATACTGATCCTTCTTTAATAATAACTCAGCTGCCTCCACCGAGGGAAGTGGTGCATCACGCGCCGCAAGCACCCAGCCGTCACCTGTTTCCCGCTTGGCGCCATGCCCCCAGCGCGCGACATTGCCAACGGCGCCGCCGCCACCCTTTTTGGCATGCGTTGACCATTTGCTTTGCGCGGCCGTCCACACAATCGACTGCAACTCGCGAGGACTGATTCCAAGGTCTTCGGCCACCTGAATATACGCCTCGGTGAGAATCGGGAGAATCCCTCCCACTCCCAAGATGCTGCTCTTCCCGCCCTGGCCCCCGAAGGCTGACAATGCTTCGGCATCACCCGACCCAATCGAGTTAAAGAACGCCGCGCCCACCGCATGCGTATCCAGCGTCACGTAGTTCTCATCGAACGGAGCATTGATGTTGTTGTAGAAGCTCCGCACCTTGGCCTCTTCGCCAAGCTGGATATTGATATTCGCGTCTGAGCCGTCCTGAAGAAGGTCAATCGCTTTTTCGATTTGAAGATAATCCTGCCAGTTGAACGCCGCAATCTTTCCTTGGCCTTCCTCGGTAAGGGAACGCACCGGCTCACTCGTCGGATACCCCTTGGGGTGCCACACCGGAATGGCTCTGTCCCAGCCCTCTTCAAGGAGTTCTGAAGCCTGTTTCTCGGTAATGTTCTTCTCGGCGGCCAACCTCTTCACGGCCTCCTTTTCGAGTGAGAACGGATTCACCACTTCCTCGTAATGTCGAACGAGCGCCGCCCGGTCCTCTACCGTCTCCAGTTCATCCCAAGTCCGATCACGCAGCTTCTCGTCCGACCGCTGCAGAATGTCTGCTTCAAGTTGGCTGTGCGCTTGCCGAGCTTTCGCTTCTGCATTCTCAATTCTGGCAAGCACCTCCTGATCCCCTTCCGCCTCCTCTGCCATCGTCGCAAAGTCCTTGAGCGCCTGATTGAGCGTCTTCAAGCTCCCGCTGGCGCGCTCTGTGCGGTAGCTCTTCAGCATGTCCTCATCAAACACGACATCCCTTAAAGACCCATCCACTTCAGAGAAGTTCTTGATGAGCCAAATGGCGCGATAGGCTCTCGCGATGTTCGTGTTCCACTCGGTTTGCGGAGACATCTCCGCGATGATCGCCGCGGCTTGCTCGGGGGTAATGTTCATTTCGGCGGCCAACTCGGCAGCAACCCGGTTCGCCCCCATATACCACTCCTTCGCCATCTTCCTGATGTCGGCAGGCAGTTGGTCGTGCAGGTATCTCAGATTGCCCTTGACGAAGGTGACCATCGCATCGACGCGCTCGGTGGGAGACATCTCCGCCAACCCGGGAATCGGGACGCGCCCCTCCAGCCCCGGACTCTTCCCCGCGCCTTCACCAAGTAACCACCTTTGCAGCGTGGACGGCCCCTCAACGAACACCCCTTCGTCAGGGAGTATCGTTTCCTCTTCAAGCTCCTCAACCGGAACGGCAGTAAATTCTGGCGTAGCTGACCCGGGTTGAGGCTCCGACTTGATGTAGGCAACGCCCCCGTAAGGAATCTCGCTTTCATCCTCAACCAGCTTCTTCCCGAGCCTGTAATTGGCTTTAGCATTCTCGATTCTGGCAAGCCCTGCCTTGCGCGTTGACGTCTTCGCCCTCGACGCAACCCGCGTTTCAGAGAAAGAGAAGCCCTTCTTTTTAACCATCGCCTCAAGGGCTGCAATCGCCCGTTCGGCTTCTTCAGGAGAGACATCGACAAACAACGCCTCGTTGTCTATCAGCCACTCCACACCTCTATTTTCCTTTACCCATTCGCGCTCTTCCTTGGTATGTCCCCTGAAGTGGCCTTCACGCTGTTCCCCGAAGATTTCCAGTTTTTGACCGAGGTATGCCAGGCGCGCTTTCTCGGCAACCGGGTCGGCCTGCGGCGTCGTCAGGCGCCCAAGGTCCACCCGCGTCCCGACCTTCACGCGCGTCCTAGCTGACGGGACGCCGGCATTGAGTACTCTGGTTTCCGACTCCACGAAAGCCTGCTTCGGCACCGACCAGCGCAGCCCCTTCACTGTTCGCGTCTCGGCCACCTCATTGGTGGCCTCTAAGTGCTTCGCTTTGATCTCAGGAATACGCTTCTGAGCTTGTTCAAAAATCTTCGCAAGGTTCTCTGGCGTGGTTAACGCTTCGATGTCCTCCTCCGGTATTTGTCGGAACGTCTTCCCCTCGGTGTCTGCGGCGGCCTCCTCTGGCGAGACCACCTTCCCATCCGCAACATCTACCTTCCGACTCAGAACCTCCTTAAATTTCTTTGCCCAAGCATCGTAGCCCTCAAAGCCGTAGGCTCTTAGTTCCTTCGGGAGCTTCTTGGTATCTTCGCTGACCTCGGAAGGCGGTTGAGACAGAAGCTCCGCCGCCCGTAGCACGGCCGCTAGCCACTCGGTGGATTTCTCGGTTTCATACTCTTCCGCACGTTTCTTGGCTTCCGCGGCGCGTTGCGCCGTCAGTTGCTCCGCGCGTATGGGTTCCGCCAACTCAAGGGCTTCTTTGGCCGACAACTCTACAAACGTCTCATGAATATTCAGACCACCTTCACCCGGCCGAATAATAAACTCTTTTTCGTCGGGATTCCCGCGCATCACAATATCGTCAGCGGTGATTTCAAAAGCCACCACCACGCGCTCGAAGTCCTCGGGTTTGTAATCCCCGCGCTCCTTCGCCTCGGCCACCCGTTGCTCGTCCCTAGCCGTGACCGCCGCGAGTCCTGCCCAGTTCTCTGCCACGTTAGGACTGGCCGTGACCGAGATTATTCCTACCTCGACATCCCCATCGACCAGAGCTTGGATGTCTTTTCTGAGGAGGCTGCGATACACCGGAATCCTGTTGGGGAACGCTTCGCGCACCTGATCGCGGAAGGCTTCAATGTATTCTCCATACAGCCCGGACATCGGCTGTTCAGACATGACCCGTTCGGCCGCTGCGGCATCCCCGAGGTCGCCGACACCGCCCTGCCAAGCATCCTCCTGCGCCCTGATCCACTCGGCAGCTTCCTCGTTCTTCACCACAGGAAGCTCCCGCCTCTTCGCATACTCGTGAAAGAACTTCCGCGCTTTCTCGTAAGACTCCCACAGTTCTTTCATCTTCGGTTGCTTCAAGTAGGAAATCGTCCCGAGCGGTCCAGCATCGGTTGGCGCCGAAACAGGGACGGCAGCGCGACGCGCGGCCGCGCGGGAGAACCGAGAGCGGTCACCGCCCCTCATCCCCACCGGAGGCATCATTTCCCCCTGCTCGAAAAAGACATTCCCATCCACCGCATCGACATACATCTTGTCTTGGAGCAGTCTCACAAAGTCGTAGTAGTGGTCCATGGTGAAGTGGTCCGCCGCCGCCAGCTTCTGCAAGCCGACCACATCCCCTTTCCCGGTCACCTTGTATTCAGTCACCCTCGTGTACCACTCGATAAACCTCGCAAACACTTCCGTCGGCTCTACGCCATACGCCGTCATCGGGTCACCACTCTCATGCAAGCTAGCAATGAGTCGCTTGAACGCAAGCGCCCACTCAATCCGTTCTGGACTGACCCCGGCATTAGCAATTCTGACGTCGGATAGTTGAGAGAGGCCGGCGCGTTCATACTCTGGCTCAAGCCTTCCAAACCCTCGTCCGAATAGCTCTTCCGCGAACCGATAGTCGAGCGCATGCCCAAGTTCGTGGGCGAAGGTTCGTGGGTCAGTCAGGCTCTCCTCGTTAATGACGATTCGGTTTAGGCGCCCCGCCCGGGCGTCCATCTGGAAGAATCCTCTGGCATCCATATTCGGGTCCGAGCCGACAACAATCTCCAAGTCCGACCAATCGAGCCTCGCGTCAAGTGCGAAGAGCGCCCGAGTGATAGACCGACGCATGAACTCGCCCTTTCTCCCCTTAAAGGACGCCCGTAATTCGTTTCTTCTCACCCCTTGGAATCGGATATTGCGGAAGATTTTATCCAGCGTGGCTGCGGGAATTGCCCCGTGGTCACGCGCCCCAAGCGACCCAAAGTTCTGCCCAGAGGTCACCCTGAACCTCGGGTCTACCGGGCCGTCCAAGGTGTTGAGCTTGTGTTGGAACGCCACCCCCACGGTTAAGAGCTTCTGGTCACGCCACGCGATAATCTTCTCAGAGAGAGACACCGCCGCCGCGCGCATGTCTGGGGTTGCTTGGAGGGTTCGTATCCCCTCGGTCAGCTGGGCCTGTGTAATCTTCTTGTCGTCATAATTTCGATACAGCGCCATTGCTTTCGCGTTGAACTTCTGGATGGCGCTTGACTCTTGTTGACTCAGGACGATGCCGAGGTCCCATGCAATATCTCCCAGCGTTCCATTCTTTGGACGAGGGCCGCGCACTCGGGCAATGTCCCGTATCTGGGGACGGGCCGGGATGATTACATCGCGCGCAACGTCACCGCGATATGTCCCTTCGGACTCGTCAAGAACCTCAACCTCCTGCTCAAGGTTGGTGTAGCTCTCTGGCACTCCCCTCTCGTGTTGTTTGCGGTCAGCCTCCTGAAGAAACGCCGCCTCTTGGGCAACCCGTTGCTCTACCGATAGACGCGTCGTGCCAACATCGCTATAGGCCAAGAGTGTCGTGTCCGCCAATGACTCGACTGTCTCGCCCTCCAACCGGGTGGCCACTTCTCCCCGCCGAGTGGACCACTTGTGCAGCGTTTCAAGCACCTCCATAAAATGCATATCGGGCAACGCCCGGGAAACGCTTCCCGGCTGCGCGAACTCCTGCAGGGCCAGCCGCTCTCGCGCCCGGATGCGCGAGGCCGCGGTCACGGTTCGGTCAACTGTCGCCACCAGCCAATCAGCTTCAATCTGTTTATTGGTTCTGAGCTTCTGAATGATGTTCTGGCCAATGGCTTCGGCAACCTTGGGCTTGTAAGCCTCCACCGGCCGGATGGTCGCTTTGGGATTTCGAGATACCCGTTTGTAAACAGGAGCCACGAGGCGAATCTTGGTATCCTCTCCGGCCTTGACTATCCGGGCGTAAACCGCCGCCAAGCGTGACCTCGGGTCCATCGGTACAGGGACCGTAGCTCCAAGTCGAGCCTCGCCGGTTCTTTGGTCTTCCAGCACGAGAGAAGATTCCTCGGGAACCAGCTTCTGCATCTCGTCCTGAAGGTGCTGTATCACCCGAAGGTTTTGAAATGGAAGCACTCCTCCTATATCTGGAGGGCCGAGTATCTTCCCGAGTGCGGCGTAATAATTGTCAAGTCTCTGCTTCGCGGCGGCGTCAAAACGAGCCTCGTAAATCAAGCTGGTCGGAAAGTGTAGAATGGCCCGGAAGAACTCCTCAATTTGCTCTTCGGGGGCTGCTTCAATAAACTTCCACGCTTCCATAGACTTGCGAAGTATTTCCCCCTCGGTGAGGCCACCCTGCGCCTCGGTCAATCTCAGGTTCCCCTGTGCGTCTCTCCAGTGACGGTCTATATGGAACGCACGGGCTATCCATTTGGCAACCATCCACGCCGCTGTCTGGCGCGGCATCCGTGTTTCCTCGGTTCTCCCAAGGGCTAAATTTTGCTCGATGTAGCTGTGCTTGAGTTCGTTGCTGACTTGGTATGGATGCACCACCGCAGGAAGGTTGAGGTCTGCCTTAACCTGATTCGATGGAATCCCAGCCTCGGCCATCGCAGCTTTAATCTCAACCAAGACCCTGTTACCCATTTCGCGTAACTGCGCTTCGGACTGCGGCTGTCCAATGGAATCAAAATACTCATTGAGCGATGCCATGAATTGGGCATCGTTCGTCGATAATTTTTTCCGATTACGGACAATGTAAAGCGCCTTGTCGAGGTCGCTGCCCCATTGCACCTTCACCCGTCCATAGTCAGCATAACTGCCCTTCAAATTCTGAGGAAGCGCATAGACGCGCTGCGCTCTCTCCTCTTCGTCAGCCGCCACCTTGTCAAGGGCTTCGGTTACAGCGGCGATTGGACTCTTCGCCTTCTTCTTCGGCTTCGCCTTCTTCTTCGGCTTCGCCTGCCGCGCCTTGGTCGCCTCAAGCTCGGCAGCCTTCGCGGCCTTGGCCTCACGCTGCCATGCTTCAATCTGGTCCACCGTGTCCCCATACCCTGACTCAATCATCATGTCCTGAAGACCCTGTGAGTCGAGATCAACCAAGGAGAGTCCCGGGTGAGTGAAAACCTCTCGCAACTCTTCAATCGGAGAAGTCCCTTTCAGGACAGAGGGGCTGACCCTAAGCACACTCGCCACGAAACCAATTTGATCGCCCGTCAGCCCGGGCAGCAGTGACGCCTTGGCGGTGGGTCCTTTGTATCGCTGCTTCGGGTCGGCAAACCCAAAGGCGTCAGGGAACATCTCCGAGTCAGCGAGTTTGCCGAAGTCCTTCGCCGCCTCGCCCGTGAAGGACTCCACCCGAATCGCCATATTCTCAGCGGCCCCATACGGAAGCACCTCCTCCAGCGAACCGATGCGGGTCACCACCTGTGTCTTAGCGTCGGCCCTCTTCGTGAGGCGCACATACTCCCCTTCGACCCCATACTCTTTGACATATTTCTCGTAAGGAATCTGCTTCACTGTCGTCTTTCGCACCCACTTGTTGTAGATTTTCTTGGTCAGCGGGTAAATCTCATCCTGATTCCCGAAGGTCTGCCCCCCTTCCTTGTTTCTCATCCACTGAAGGCGAACCGGGCGCTCCGCCGTTGGCACTCGCTTTTGAAGCTCGTTCCACGCCTCGGCCTTCGCGACATCTTCCCCGACAAGGACCACCCCACTCTTCGCCAGACGCTTGATTAGGATATCCAGCACCTCGTCCGACACCCCGAGCTTTTCAGTAAGCAATGCCGCAAGGTCGTCAGTTTCAGCAGTCAGCGCGATTTGCACAGCCTCTTGATATAAAACCTCGTTATCTTTGTATACCCCTGTCGCAAGGTCGAGGACACCATCCCTACTGGCCTGATCCATCGGCGCTTCCCCGATACCAAAGTAGTTCCTCACAGCCTCGATAAGACTAGCCCCGGAAAACGGCTCCCCTACTTTCTTGCCTGCCACTTCCACTTGGAACTCAGGGTGCGCGCCCCCTTTTACGATCACTACCGCATCCGGGGAAATGTTCTCCCCGACCATGGGAACCGTCCTGCTCTCTCCCGCCAGCTTGCTGATAAACTCTTCCAGTTGCTGATCACTCATCCCGCTCAAGCGCGCCTGATGGATTTCCTCGCTGTTCTTACCTTTTTGATCGAGAACGGTGCCAGCCGAAGCCCTGCCCAAGGCAAATTGGCCTAGTGTAGCGATGTCAAGAAACTGAGTCGTAAATGGGGAATACTTCTTCGGCTTGGCTTTCTTCTTGGCAGCCTTCTTCTTCGGCGCCTTCTTCGCTGGCTTCGCCTTGACCTTCAGCTTCGCGGCTACCTTCGGTTCCTGTCGTAAAACCAAGACGCCGTCAGGAATCTCCGCAATAATCCGACTGCCTTGCACCGAGTCTGTCCAGTTCTCGACCTCCAACTCCTCCACCTCGGTGGCGTCCATTGCATCAAGCTCTTGCCCTTCAGCTTGAGCCGCATACACCAACGCCTCGTCTCGCGTCCGAGTAACCCACACGAGAGCCTCTGCCGGGTATTGCTCCAGTTCGGACAAGAGGGCATCGTCCACATTCTTAAAGGTTTCGGTATTGCCTAAGACATCACGTTCATGGCGCACTACATCGGCAGCAGTGTCTCCGCTGGCAAGGGCTTCCCCGCCTCCCCCGCGATAAGCCGGTCCTTCATATACCCGAGCCGAGGGCGCGGCCTTCTTCTTCGGCGCCTTCTTCGCTGTCGTGCCAATGTCAAAGGCTTTCCTCGTCGCCGCGATCAGCGCAGCCCTTGTAATCGGCTTCCCTACTTTCTTACGCCGTAACGTGGGTTCCTCTCCCTCTCTTACTTCTATTTCCCCCACTGGCACTTCCACTTGGAACGACGGATGCGCGCCCCCCTTCACGACCACTACCGCACCTGGCGTCGCCCCCTCCAAGGGAACTGTCGCACTCTCTCCGGTCATAAACCCAACTAAGGATTCAAGCTCCTTATCACTTCTCCCGGTCTCTCGCACCTTGGCCAGCTCGACCTCGTTTCGATTCCCGGGGTTGAGGGCGGACCGCACGGCAGCTACCCCGAGGTCAGCCCTGCTGAGAGAAGCGGGGTCTACACCAGTTTCTACCGCTGGGGCGACGTCTGCTTCAACCACCGCGGCCGCTTTCTTCTTTCTCGGCTTCGGCTTCGGCCTCGGCTTCGCCTTCTCCGTTGGAGCTTCTTCCGTTTTTTGGTCGGCGGCAGTCTCTTCCTCTATCGCCTCTATCTCCTTTTCAAGCTCGGCTTTTCTCGCAACCTCTTCAGGAGTATCCGCAGGTTGCCGAGCGAACGCCGCTTTTACCCGCGCAAGGGCGCGCGACAACCGGCTCGGAGTGGGTTCGGCAGCCGGTTCCGCTTTCTCGGTTGGTTTAGCCTCCTCGATGACTTCAGGCTTCGCCTCCACCGGAGCCACCTCCTCCTCCTCAAAGGTCGGAGCGACCGCGGTGGCTGGACCATCACCCTCGTAATCAAGCTCTTCGAGTGGCATCGAGGGTTGCGGCTTTGGCATTATCGCCGCCATCCTCTCGGCCGCTTCCTGCATCTCAGGGAAGACTTCAAAAATATAGTCGATAGGCTTCTGCTTCCTGACGCCCTGCGCCCATTTCACCATCATGTTGACCGCATCGGTCATCCACAAGGACATCATGCGATGGTTCCCGGCGAACCCCACATTGTCTCGCCACGCGATGAGTTCCGCGGCAATATCTCCCGCGGTAGACTCCGCAGTGATGTTGATAGACGGCAACGGCCCCACCTGCTGGGAAGCTACCAAGGCCATTTTGCGGAGAGCGGCCACGCCTTGCTGCTCCAGTCCTTCAGCAGTTAATCCTTGTAAGGAGAATGCGAGTTCCGCGCGGCGAATAATGCGCTTCGCCACCCCGGACTTGGACCTATCCGCGTCTGGAAGCGCGTCAATGCGCTTGAGAACGTCTTCTTGAGTCTTGACCTCACCCTTGGCTACATCAGCGCGACGCACATCCTCGCCGTAAAGCTCGGCCGCCGCCTCGAAGTCCTCTTCCGACAGCTTGTCTACAAGCTCTTCCGGGGTGAGGCGTGAAATTTGCTCGGGCGTCAGTCCTGATTCCTCGACATCAAGATTCAGGAGCTTCCGAAGCGAGAAGCTAGCTAGAAACTCAGGAAGTGACCGGTTGGCCGGTCGGAGGCGTTCCGTAATGACGTCTCGGGCTTCGGAGCGAGAATCCTTTCCTCCGAACCGTGCGGCATCTGCTGCTTGGTCCACCAAGTCCGAGGACTCGTCGTCGGTGAAACCGGACTCCTTCAGCGAATTGATATAAGCATCCCGGTCGTCCCGATAGTTATCGCTCTGCGCCTTGTCGTCTGCAACCTCGATGTCGTTCAGTCGGTTACGGAAATCTGCCAGCTTTGCATTGGAGGCAGCCTCGGCGTCCGAGCCAGGTGTGCCTCCCTGCAGCGCAAGGAAAATCTCATCCTCGGACGCATCGAGAATCCGCATCGCCTCACGCGGACTCCCTCCGATAAGCTCTCGCACAGCCTGATTGGACTTGTCGTAAAACACGAATTGCTGCCGCCGAGCGCGGCGTTGCGCCGCGCGATAAGGATTGAGCGCGCCACCCGCGCCGAGAATACCGAAATGAAGACCGGCCATCCCGGCTTCGACCATCGCCTCTTTGGCTTCGTGGTAAGCGTTAACCCAGCCTTTCGTCTCCAGCAGTGGGCCAAACTCTGCCGCCGCTCTCATCGAGGCAACTTCTTCAAGGTATTCCTGCATTGCCTCGGTGCTGCCTTCAAAGGCAATCCCGGTCCCGGTCGCCTTGAATACGTTCTTTAACCATGACTGATTCAGGTCCCGCCTCGCCATTTGGAGCGCCCTATCGTTGGGATCGAGCGCGGCCTTAATGAGGTTCCGACCAAGCCTTCTCTTCGCAACACCTGACGCATAACCAGTAATCGTGTGACCAACGTGGCCCGGGATGGCAGTGTCCATGATCCCGATAGGGACCGCCCATCGAAGGGCTGTCCACGGCTCCATCGCCTCTTCGCCAGCACGAGCCTTGATACCTAATTGGATTTCCCCAGCCGACATGAGAATCCCCGGTGCAGCATTCCCGAAGAGCCTGATGAGCGTGTTCGCCATGGGCGGGAGAGCCGACCCTCTCGTGGCCACACTCGTCGCGACGCCTGCCGCCAAGAAGGTTCCCCAAATGGGACCCTGCTCCATCGACATAGTCACGAGCCACTCGTAGTAATCCCCCAGCTTGTTTCCCTCGGAACCAATCTCCGTGAATAGAATGGTTTCTGGAAGGTCTAGTTGTCCCCGCTCGGCTGCGCGGCGCCCCTCCCCTCCGATATACCGAAGAATCTCTTCCGTGGTCGCGGTTCCATCCCCGGCGCGAGGCTCCCACCCTTGAGACTTACGGAACTCCTCGAAGCTCCCAGAGTTGTAAACCGACAGGAGCGCCCTCTCGGCCAGCGCAGGAGGGGTGTTCATCTTGTCGCCGAAGCGTTCCCGAAACACCTGATCAATCGCATCACTGCCTCCTGCCCGTAAACTGCTGGGAAGGCGACGGTCAGGGTCGTATCCTAGATAGCGGTTCAGCTTCTGCCACGTTTCTTCCTCTCCCATCCACCACCTTGGGGACCGAGGGATTATGTTGCCGTCGCTGTCGCGCTGTTCTTTCTCCCTCCGCATGTTCTCAAGGGCCGCAACTTCGCCAAAGAGTTCAATGCCTCCAGAACCGATGCCAGTGAACTTCAGCTTCGACCCCTGTAGCTTCTCAGCGAACGTGGTTCGATTTACTTTTCTCCAGCCGGGCTGGAGCCACCCGCCGATTTTGGCGAGGTATTCCGCTTCAGGACCGGGCTTGGTGAGTTCCAACACACGAGTCTGTTTGGATGCTAAACGTTCACCTACTGAGTCCAGTTCATCCTTGAGTCCCGCATAGTCGGCCTGCTGGTCCGGGGACAAGGCTTCGACCGGAAGCCGACCACCACCCGGGAGTCGCTGCATTGCCCTCGCTCCAGCACTGCCACCTCTAGGCTTGAGCAAGTCGTCGATGTCACCCTGCAACCGTTCCTGCCTGGCCTCAAGCTCGGCGACTTCCTGTTTAGCTGACCGCAGGCCCAGCCAACGGACACGCTCGGCCTTGAAGGTTGAATCGTGGAGGTCGTCCCACTGCTGTGATCCCGGCATCGGAAACGATTTATCCGAAATCTGCTGCCATGTATTAAGCGGCTTCAGCCGACGCTTGAGGTCGCCAAATCCCAACTCTTCATCCAGCGCACTCAAGATGGTGTCTACCACCTGTTGGCCCGACGACGGGGCATACATCGGAGGAAGCTGGGATTCGGGGTCACGCGCGCCGCGCTGCTCCCCGCTCATCCACTTCTCTTCAAGCTCCCCCACCACATCCTCGCGCGGTTGCCCGACGTAGGCCACATACTCCTGCCGCGCCTCCGGGTCATCCTCCCAGCGCGTCGCCTGATATGGTTTTTCTAACTGGAGGTAGTCAACGGTGCCATCGGCGCATTCAAACCGATACCGATAACCCGGGGACCCGCCAGAATGCGGTTTCTCGTTGAAGTTAAAACGCCCCTCGCACTCGTTCACGGTCATCGTAGGGCTATAACCTGAGTCGAGTAGCGGCGTAATTCGATATTGGTCGTAGTAGTCTTTTACCTTCTGCGAAGACTCCTCGACCCGAGTCCCTAACTCTTGCTCTTTAGCCGAGGGGGCGCTGAATTTATCAACCTCCTCCTTGAGTTCGCCTTGGCGCCGACCAGTTCCCGGCTGCGGTCCAGCGCCTCCCAGTATCCCACCCGACATTCTCCTCGCGCTCTCTTGGCTGTATAGTGTTTTCGCCTTCGCCAAGTTAGCGAGTCGTTCCTCGCGCACACGATTTCGGACCTTCTCATATTCTTGAAGGTTGCTGAGTAGCCGTTCTTCCTCTGACCGAGGGTCCTCTCCAATGTAGCCCTCTAGGATCTTCAGGTCCTCGATTGCGGATTCGTTGTAAACGTATCCTTGGGTAGAGACCGCTGGAGGAGTTAGAACATCTTTTGCGGTGTCCTCGATGGCCCACCCGGCCACCTCCTCAGGGGTCCACTGGTAGCCCGTCCGGGTGTTCTCTTGGTCGAGTTTTGCGGCGTTCCGGTCGAGAGTGGATTCGATGTTGAGCGGAGTGGCGGCATCCAGCGCCTGCTGGCGCTGTTCTTCTTTTTGCTGCAGGGTGATGGCCAAGGTGTCGGTGCTAAACACCGACTCGCCTGTCCATGGGTCTCTTAAAACCCGGCCCGGGTCACGGGGGGTTACGCGAGGTTTCGCGGCAACGCTTTCGTCCTCGTCTGGAGCATCAACCCAAAAAGTTGCCCCTCCGTAGGTAACCTTTTTGCGTTTCCGACGCTGCTCTTCTTCTTCTTCTTCTTGGGTTTTCCTTAACATTTACTCTCTCGACGAGACATCCTTGCATTGACCTAGGGATTGGATTCTTCCGGTGGTTCGAGGAGTTCCCGAATATCCTGAATCTCTTCTGACCGAGGGTCCAGTACGTTGTCTTGAGACCCTGCACCAGAGATGACGGAGCCGCCGGTTGTTCCATCCGTTCGATAGCCAATCGTAAGCAGTCCACGAACATTGAACATATTAAAAATATTATTCTCCGGCTTATGGAGAAACCTTGAGAGGGCCGCGTCGTTGGCGATAAACTCATAGACGGTCTTGTAGGTCGGCTGCACCCACGCGCCTGGCTCCCCATCCTCACCTTCATGCCTTAGTCCCGCAATCTCCCTCGCGACCTGCTCCAAGAAGAAAGTTGAATCGGCCTCGGTGGGGAGCCTGAGAAGGTCTCTGCGCTTGGCCTGTAACGTCTCCACCGCCTTCTGGTAGCTTCTGCCTCCTATGCGGTCCGAGTTCAATCTCACCTCTTCACCACCGGGCCTTGTCGTTATAGCGTACTCGTCGTCGGTCCCTGCATTCTGAACATCGTAGAGCGCCGTTTGGTCGTATTCATTTGCACTGCTCCGTCCCAACGCAAGGCGCGCCTCCAACTCCCCCAGTTCCGTGGCATACATCTCGTTTGTTTCCGCGAGGGAGTTTGCGGTAAGTTCCTCCCCAACCCAAACCGCGCTTGCGCGTTCCATTCCCTGCTCGGTCTGACGATACCTATTCATGAACGCTTTCGTGTCGGCCGCCGCCTTACACCCCTCCTCAAGACCGCCCGGACACTGCTCCGTCACGACGCTGGCGTAATACGCCGCCGGGTTTTCAAATATCTCTTCATAGATTTCCGCTTGGGTCTTTCCACTGCCCTTCAGCATCGCCGGGGTGAGCCGATACTCTCTCGGAAGCGCGTCGTTCACTTTCCTCGCATACGCCTCCGGGTCCTCGTCATCGCCCATCTCATCGAGGTTATTGAACTTGATCCACTCCCTAATCTCAGGGGTTATCGCATGACTCTTGGGGTCGTTGTATCCCTGAGATTCCAAGAAGGCGTCCAAGTCCTCTTGGGTTTCAAGGTTCCGCAAGATCGTATCGCCCCGCATATACCACTTGGCCGTCTGGTTATGCAGGTAGTTCATCGCATCCAACCTACTCATGTTATCTGTATCGAGCATTGCTTTCGCGAGGTTCTGCTGCGCTGTCAGGCGGTCGAATTGCTCTACCATCGAGAGGTTCTTGTTGGCCATGTTACTAAGCCACGAGTTGCCGTTAACGTCTTCCTCCGTAGCCTCGGCGTAGGTTTTAGGAATCATCTCTTGCGCTAGCCGTTCGGCGTCCGCGCCTCGGCCCTGAAGGGTCAACCTCGATATCGCCGTGCGGAGCAGTTTCGGCCTAGACACTTGACTCCACGAATTTGCGTCCCCCAACAGCGCCCCATCAACAGTATCCACGATGGTCGAACCCAAGTTGGCCTCAAGATTCATACGGTCATTGACCATGTTCATGTTGCTGCTTATCGTTGTATTCTTGAACTCCGAAAAGAATGCACGATACGCGGTCGCCTCTTCCCCGTCGCCACTTAAAGAGGGGTCATCTTCAGCCGCCTGCCAGTTGACCAGCCCAATGTCGTCTGTGTACCTCCCCACGAGACCGTAAGCCCGTTCCCGAAAGAGGTCGTCCTGCTCGGCCTTCTTCGCGGCTGTCAAGTCCTGAGCCATTTGCCAGTTTCTGTGCGCCGTTTCTTTTTCCTGCTGCTCCCGCTGCTTCTTGAGTTCCACCGCCTCCCCAATCGCACCGGGGATGTTGCCGATGGTTCCCGATAACGCTTCCAGCGCCCGACCTCTCTGCGCGGCAACGTCAATCTCTTGTTCCCCGGCCCACGACTCCACTCTGGAGAGGTCCGCTCCTAACGTCGATTTGTAAGGCACTGAGTTCTCCTAATCCGATATGCCGAGTTCCGCCTGAAGCCCCAATTCAGCAATCTTAAGCTTGCGGTCATAAAGTTTGCGCTGGTTCTCCTCGGACTGTGCGTAATCCAGACCGTATTCCTTGAGCGCCGTTTCATACTGTCGCTCGTAATCGCGCTCCTCTTGCTGGCGCATGGCAAGGGCCAGCTGCTGGTCCCGATTCGCTCCCGCTTCAGACATTTGCGCCTCAAACTGCCTACGGCCAATATCTTGCTGGTATTGCTGCTGACGCGCGCCGAGATTCTGCTGCCATGCCTGAGAGCGTTGCCCGAACTGCTGCGCTTGGACCCCAAGGTTCGCCTGCAACGCCCCAAGTCGAGACTGCTCTCCGAGTTGCTGCGCGCGCTGGTTCGCCTGATATGCGCCCATCCCCTGCCCGAATTGTTGCGCTTGCTGCGCTAAGTTCGCCTGACGCGCACTCAATCTGGACCGTTCGCCAAGTTGCTGCGCCTGAATCCCGGTGCCATACCCCTGCAACTCACGCTGGTAGGCGAGTTGGTTTTCCTGCAACTGTCGCTGGTAATCCTGCTGATACTCGCCCATGCGACGTCCGTAAACCTTGTCATATTCAGAGGTCGCCATCCCCTGCCCGTAGCGTTGCAGGTCTTTCCATGTATTGCCGGTGCGAAGCATTCCCTTGGCCGCCGCTGACTGTTCCAGCGCGCGTTGGCCTTCTTCGAGTCGAAACTGATAGCCGGGGTCTTGCGCGGCCTCGGCTCCGGTCGGGGCCACAAAACCTTCCGCTGCAAACGGGTCAACCGTTGCCTGAAACCCCGCGTAATCCTGTGGCGTTAGCGCCGCCCCCTCAAAACCCTGATACTGGAACCCCGCGTAGTCCTGCGCGGCCATCGGGTCTGCTTGGAAGGCTTGAAAGGTGAACGGGTCATATCCCATCTGGCCCTGCGCGGACACCATGCCTCGTCCACCTCCTTGATAGCCCATCTTGGTGTACTCAGGCGTGGCCGGTCCGCGGAACTGTCGCATCCATGGGTCTACATAGGGGCCGTAATCAGCCGCTATATCCCCTCCACCACCACTATCAATCGGCACACAATTTCCAGACGCATCTCTTTCTTGACCATCTGGACACGCTGCAGGTCCAGTATTATTATTTGCTCCGGTCTTCGGACCCGTCATCACGCCGGTCTGACCGTATCCAGAGGTCTCACCCCCTGCGGTCGATGGACCCACGACGTTCGTCGCGGAGACCGCATCCCCGTAGGGGTCGTCGGGGTTAAATTCCGTGGACCGTGGTCGCCAATCGTTAAATCCCATGAGTATTCCTCCTTACGAGCCGTCAGCCTTGGTCTTCTCGGAGGGGTGAGGCACAGGCTCTCGGCGCCGCGCGTAGGCTTCTTCGTTGCCAATCAAGATATTCGGGTCACTCAGGTCTTTCATCGTCCTCGCCCGTCTCTTCCTGTCTTGACGGTCCTTTTTACGATGAGCGGCTTTCTCAGGGTAATTTCCGCTGGGAAAGTAAGTTTTTCCCTCCGTGTCTCCAACGCCAGGTATCGTAATTGGACGCTGGTATCCAGCCGCATTCGGGTCCCACGCAGCGGCCCCAGCCATCCCCACCGCCTGCTGGGTAACATCCCCCGGCGCGCGAGTACCATAAAGAAGATTCTGGAACGCTTGGTAGCCTCCACGGGACCACCCCATCCGTCTCGCCTTGGCCTGCTCCTGTTCCGCGCGGTTATACATTTCGCTCTCGATGAGCGACGCGGTCTGGCGGTCGCGGCTATATTTCGCAATGGCGGCCTGCTGATTGGCCGAGTTCGTGGACGCCTTATACCCCATGACCCCCTTAAACACTTCCCCAAATACCGGCGCCAGTGCCAACGCTATTGGCCAAAAACCCATTACTCCTCCCCCCTTTGAAAGACCCCTAAAACCACTCGAAGTTCCGCTACTCGGAACGTCTGGAATAAATGACTCAATTGTTCGCCGCCCAACCAATGTCATGGCTAGCCAATCTGCTCCGCCAGCACATACAAACTGTATTGCATCGCCGTCGCCCCAGAACTGGCATACGTGGTCGCGTAGGTAATGTTCGTAGCTTCGTCAATGTGCATCAGCACCGTTCCGTTCTGCGCGGTTGCCGTGGTGTTCCCGGTCATCGCCGCGCCACTCTGTGACTGCGCCACCCCGCCATCCGTCCAGCCCAGCGTCACCGTCAAACTGGAACTCGTCGTGGCCGCGGTCGTCACCCTCGCCGTGTAGCTCGTCCGATACACGCCGGGGTCCAGTGACCCGGTGTCCAGCGCCGTCGCGCCAATCGACGCCGTCTGGGCGGTCAGCGATGTCAGGACCAGCTTCCTCGCAGCGTTGTTCACCACATCGACGATCGACTGGAAGTAGCGCAGCCAGAACCGGGCAAGGAACTGGTTCGCGCCATCCACCAACGAGACACGAAACGGGACTTCCGCTAACGCCACTACGGACTCCCTTTCGCCACATTCATAAACGCGCCGGTCACCCGCCACGGCACCGGGTCCGTCACTGCCACTTCAAAAACCCGGTCCCACCCGCGTCCGAGGCGCCGCCATAACGCGCGCGTCCCGTATTCCCCGGTCTTACCAGCCGACACCCAATGCTCATTCCCCCACGTTTCGCCACCGTTGTTGCTCCAGCGAAGCATGAGTTGAGGGTTATCCCCCTGCTGAACAGGAGTTAGCCCAAGGCCGGTTTGTAGCATTATTTGAAATGTGCTGTAGAACAGCCAGTCGTTGTCCGCGTTGATGTGTGGAGTGCGGCGCAGGCGACGAATCGGCCCCCCGCCGGCATCAGCAAATTTGTCAATCCCCATCGAGTAGACCGTCCCAAGCTCCCGGTCGCCCACCAAGTGCTTGTCGAACGCATACGCATGATATTGCGGACGCCACGCTTTATAGGCTCTCGCATCACTATCCCATGTTCCCCGTTCATGCCACAGCTGCGTGGTTCCGTCATAGACCCATGTTGCTTTTGCGGTGGGGAAATTCAGGACATAAAACACATGCCCATCTTCCTGATAGGTAAACGCCACTGCATCGGCAATCGTCATTCCCGCGCGCGCGTAGCCCTGAATCGCAAATTCCACCGCGTGGGTGCTGATGCGCTGGGGGACATAGCCGTTGGCCATGTAAACCACCCCAGCCCCCTCCTCGCTCTTTCCCAGCCACACCACGGTGTTGCCAAACCGCTGCGCGGAGAACGGCGCGACAATGCCTTCTTCCAGAAACGCGCCGGGAATCGGGGCAAACGGGAACGGGCTGGTCCCGGCGTTATACCAAACCTCACTCGTCTGCTGACCGAACAGCCAAATATCCCGGTGTGCGACCACCACCGCTTGCCACTTGTCGCCCCCCGCCGTCCGAAGGGCAATCTGCGTGGTCGGCCAGGTGGTCCCATCGTTCAAATCAGAAATCTTGAGGGTAGAATTATCCGTATCCAGTCCCAAAAAATAGCCATCCAGAAACTCCCCTTGCGTCACGTTGAGGGATTGCGGGGTTCCAGCATCATCCT
>Ga0098039_1000324_pt1 | contig 20853 bp, 24 predicted proteins | sample 6_EtaG_FD_75047 | JGI IMG/M metagenome (GOLD analysis project Ga0098039, IMG submission 75047) | Marine viral communities from the Subarctic Pacific Ocean - 6_ETSP_OMZ_AT15160 metaG | ecosystem: Environmental > Aquatic > Marine > Oceanic | place: Pacific Ocean | collected 2015-01-08 | reverse complement strand
TCTCGCCCCGCGCTTTTTCCCCTTTAATTAAACCTACACGCGAGTAGATAACGAAAGTTGGCACACGCTATGCATAGGGGCGGGAACCTGGCCGGGCCCATCGTTGTACTGCGATCGATTACTGCGCGCTGGCTGTTTTACATACTAGGGTCCGCGAAAGCGTCCAACGGCCGTTAGACGCGAAGCTAGGGGCCTTGTGTGTGATTTAGTTTATGGGGGGAAACCGTCCAAAACAGGCCCCGATCTGGTCAGATTCCCAGCCCCATTTGCCGGGCGTCATCGGTGCTCGCCCAGTACCGGATCCGAGCCAGGGCGATCTCCACATAGGCCGGATCCATCTCGATTCCGATGGCGTCGACTTGCTCCAGGACCGCCGCGCAGAGGGTGGAGCCACTCCCGAGAAACGGATCGAGAACGATCCCACCGTCGGGGACAACTAGGGCCAACAACCAGCGCATGAGATCCAGGGGCTTAACGGTCGGATGGTGATTTCCGCGAGATCGGGCGTCTCTCAGCTTCGGGTGATTGGCGATCCCTTTCCGCCCGTCGCTCCAGTTCCTCCCCTCCAGATCCCAGCACCCCGCCTCCCTCTCCTCACGGCCGGGCTTTGCTTTGTATTTGAAGATCGGAAAGTAGCGGGAGGCTCCTCCGGAGTCTTCCGGGCATATCCGCTCGACATCCGGGCCCGGGACTCCGCCGACATAACCGCCGGTTTGCCACCCTGCAATCCCGCCAGATCTGGACACGGTATATCCACTCTGCCGATCCATCTCCGCCACCGGGCACCCCTCCACACATCGGATCCCGCAGCCCTCGACGTGAGCTAGGATCACATTGGGAGGCCATCGCCCGATCGATTCGTGGGGCTCGTAGGTCTCCCCGTTCATCCCCCGGCTATCCTCCCGGTGTCCCAGGAACGGATCGCCGCCGGCGTCGTACCTGTTGATCGTCACCGGCTCCACTCCAACCCGGCACGCCTCGACATTGATGGCCCCAGTGCCATGCTCTTCGAGATTCTGGGCCACGGTCCCGGGGAAGGGTTTACGGGCGACGAGGATCGGTTCATGGGCCGGCTTGAGGGCGGTCCCGAGACCTCCCCCGCAGTCGAGCGACTTGGGAAACCCGGATCCGTAGATCCAGTGAATCGAGTCTCTGATTTCAAATCCGGCAAGCTCCAACCCATAGGCGAGATGATGATATGTGCGCGGCGAGCCCATCGCCAGAACGTACCCACCCGGCTTGAGGACCCGGATCGCGGCCTCGGCCCAACGGCGGTGGAATGCTTGCTGGTCGCCGCCCTCGCCGAGATTGTCAAAATCCTTTCCCATGAACCCGATCCCATAGGGAGGATCGGACACGATCGCGTCTATGCTCTCCGGTTCAATCTCGGCGGCCATCACATCAGCGCAGTCTCCGGTATAGACCCAGGTCCGCGGGGCGGGTTCATGGGGGGCGTTCTTCCTCCTGGTCATCACTCATCCTCTCCTTGCAGTCTGGGCACGTCACATGCTCCGGGCTCCACGTGATCGTGACAGTCCCCGGAGCCTTGCACAGGGCCCCGAGGCCCTTGATCCAATGCACAGCGCGTTCCTCGTTTTTCGTCTCATTCAAATGCCCCCCTTGACGGCTGATCTTACCGCCTCGACTTGAGTTCATCGTATAGCCACACCGATCCGAGCATGTAGGCCTGATCCTCGGTGAGTCCGACCGGCCGGGCTTCGTCCTCTCGGATGTGCTCCACGTCGATCCCGGCCTCGATCAGATCGTAGCATACCAGTTCAAGCGCGTCTGGATCATCGGAGGCGACGACGTCGGGACGGGGGAGCCAACACCCGGCGTCACACACCCGGCCGATCTGGTCGGCTGTAAGATTCTGGGGTCGGATTCGGACGGCGATCACGGCTCGGCGTTCAACTTCTTGTAGGCGGCCCGGAAAGGCTCCAGGAGGGCGTCATAGCCCAACGGGATCCGGTCGTCGAAGAGGTCGGCGACCGAGGGCGGGATCCGTAGCTTCGTCGAAAATTTCGGGTTCGTCCCGATGTACAGCCAGCGGGCCCCCTGGTCGTCGATATAAGCCCGCCCGATGATGGAGCACACCTTCTCCAGGGCTACACGGGGGCGCTCCCTCAGTGAGGGGATATATCGGGTCCTCACGTCCCGGGTGTTCTTGTCGAACATGCCGATCGCGTTGCCATCGGGATCATAGTCCCTCTGGGTCTCGTGAGAGATGAAAACCACGGCTCCGGAGTGGGCCCGGGTGGACTTGAGGAGCCCCTCGATCTCGCGATTGATCCGGCCCCACATTTGCGCTTTCTGGCTCGGGCGATCGTCGGGGTGTGTGATCCCGAATTCGGAGCAGACGTGATCGAATGCCAGATCGCACGCGGCATCAATGGTGTCGATGATCAGCGCCTCGCCCTCCCCGGAGTCGATGGCGGCCTGTATACCGTACCGGAGCCACGTCCACCGCGAGGGCGTAAGAGGTGGCTTCTGGGCTCTACAATGGGCCGCAAAATCGGCGGGAACCTCGGCCGGAAACGGGCGAATCGATACCGCTTCCGCCCCGGCGTCGAGGTCGAAAAAGATGTGTCGAGGGAACTGGGATCCGAAAGTGGTCTTTCCAGATCCAGACGCCCCGAAGACACAGATCCGGAGGCGTCGGGGGTCGAGCAGGGGGGAACGGGCGGCTAGTACAGGGGGCTTAAATTTCGTCATCATCTTTTCTCCTGATCCGAAGGGTCCCCCGGCCCTTGGGCTTGCTGGTTTTGTAGTATGGTTCTAGATCGATGTGGGGCAACGCGGCCTTAAGGGCGTTGACGCTAAAGGTGCGCCGCCCTGGTCGGCTTGCCGGGAAGTGGGCGCTATAGTCCGGGGTCGATAGGTGCTCGGCTTCACCCATAAAATCGCCGATCAGGGCTTCGGTCTGGGCGATGATCTCCATTATTTCGGATCGATTCTCTCGGAGTTCGGAGACGTAGGCCACGAGGCTCTCAATGTCCGGGTCTTCGGTGTCGATCGTGTCGGGCCTTGATTCGGCGTAGCGCTCCGAGACGATGGCCCGGCGGACCTCTCCGGACTCTGCAAGCTCAAGGAGATCGCCGCGGTTCCCATTGCCCACCGCTCGGCGAAACTTGGACGCCGCCGCGATCATCTCCGCTTCGAGGTCTGGATCTCGCTCGATGATCCTGTATTGGACGTTTGATTGCATCTCGACGACGAGCAGCCCGAGATCTGCGCCGGTACAAATGCACCCGAGGAGAACCTGGAGGCGATCGGCCGGCTTGCACCCGCCGCCCTTGTAGTGGGCCCTTTGGGAGCTATCGCGGCTTTTAATTTCACCGTAAATCTTCACGGGCCAACTCCCCCACTTGTCGCAAAATGGAGGACTCGACGAGGTGGCCAGGAAATCGGGAGAACACCCGATCCAATCCTCGGTTGGATGGAGCACAAAAGACGGGGTGGTGAGCACCTCAAACGCTCCGGGCCGGGCCGGATCCGCGGCCGCGGTCTTGAGGATCTCGGGTTCCATCAGAGTACCTCGTTTCATAGCCAGCGACGGGGCCGGGTCGTCGACTAGCTCGCCGCGTTCGAGCAGGTATCGATCGTGCACGTCGTGGTAGCCGTGGCCCATGATGTCGGAGATCTTGGATCCTGTGATCCGACCCTTCCGGGCCTTAAGCCACGTCGGTCGCCTCGCCCCGGCCGCCAATTCGATCCGGAATTGCCACCCGATGCTTGCCGGGGTTTTCGTCGTCGTCATCCTTGATCCTCCTGACCTCTTTAATCTCTCCGCGGTACCGCATCTCAAGCCACCCCCGCTGGATCTGGTACAATACAGATCGCCTCGACAATCCCAGGTGTGCGGCCATCTCCGGAACGGAGACCCATCCCGACTTAAACCCGGGACGGCGAGCCCAAACGGTCCACCGCGCAAACCGATCGCCTTCGATCTCGAAGACCTCGATCTTGTCGGACCTGATCGCGGCCTCCATCTCGTCCGCGCCCCCGAGCTTTTCCCGCATCCGGTCGGCACGGATCCACGGGCCATAATCAATTATTCGTCTTTGCATATTAACCACCCGCGGCGAGTATGGGGCCCGGCGGATCGCGTGTCAAATTGCTTGATTTAACTCGATATTTGACGCGGCCCGGATCGCGTGCCATGTTTCCGACACAAGGAGGTGCGACACAATGCAACCAAAAACACGCATCAAGGGGGGCCAATCATGACGACGTGGAGGGCCATCCGCCAAGATATAATATGTGATCCTAGATTCCTATTTCTCCCAGACCATTCCAAGCTTCTATACTTCCACATCCTCACGGTCTCCGACTCTTATGGCCGGTTGTGCGGCCATCCCGGGGCTCTGCTCCACAGATTCGGCCCGACGCTCCGGACCCCGTCAGAATTCGCTGAATCCCTCGCGAGCTTGCACTCCGCCGGGCTCGTCGAGTGGTACGCGGATCCAGGCGGCGATCAGGCGTGGATCGAGATCGCAGGCTTTGACGAAGATCAGCCCAACAAGAACCGGGATCGACGCGGACGCCCCAAGCTACCGGGCCGCCAGGATCACCACATCGACGCGGCCGCCGTGTGGTGTGACAATCCCCCCGCCCGTCAGCCTAGTCTACCCCTGGTAGAAGACCACTCTTCTACCACTCCGGGACCGGTCTACCTTAGAAAGATAGATAGAAAGAAAGAAAGAGAGCCCTCGGAAGACCTCGGACTTGCGGTTGAGTTCTGGAGGGAAAAGGCGAAGAAAAAGCGACAAGCGCAGGACGTGGAAAAAAAGAGGATCACCGACGTCCTCAAAGCCCACCCGATCGAGGTCGTCAAGGGCTACCTGGAGCACGCCCTCTCGGATCCGTGGTATTGGGTCCGGGGTCAGGCTCACCGGCGGGACATCGCGCAGCTATTCCCGACCCGCGGCGATCGGCCGTGGACCGTGAGGATCGGAAACTTCCTGGAGCCTGATAGCCCAGCCCCATCCTCGGGCGTGCCCACATACGCCCCACAGGACCCCAAGCGCGCCGATGAGGCCCTCCGGGCGGCAATGGAGGGGCAACCATGACGATCACAGCGATCCGCACCTCAGACGTGCAACTAGAGCACGCGATCCTCGGTTCCGTTCTCCTCGACCCGCGTGGCCTCGATGTCGTCGCCGACGTTCTCGATCCCGATGACATGGTCAACCCCAGATCCCGTGACGCCCTCGACGCGATCCGGCGCGGGGTGTCGGAGGGCGTCCCCGACGCCGCCCTACTCGAATGGGTAGCCCGGGAGATCTCCGACGAGCGATCGCCCTTCGAGGCTGTACAGGTCGAGTTGATTGGGTGGATCTCACAGGTCGCCGCCACTACCACGATCCGGCACGACGCCCAGACGCTCGCCACACAAGCCCGGCTCCGCCGGATGGTGTACGAGTCTCGAAAGGTGACGACCGCCGCGGCGTCGAGGGACGTCGAGGCGGCCGAAGAGGCGATCGGCCGGCTCTCTGACCTCTCCGCAGGGCCACGCGGCGGCCGGGTTGTCACGCTATCAGAGGCCGCCCAGGAGCACGCCAGAGCGCTCCGCGATTTCGAGGAGGGCCGCCGGCGTCGATTCCGGACCGGCCTCCCGATTTTCGATCGGGACATCAACAAGGCCCGGGGTGGTCAGATCGCCGGGGGGCAGCTAGGGTTGATCGGCGGCCGCACGTCAGCGGGGAAAACCACGCTCTGTACCTATGTGGCGCTTCAGATCGCACACCTACAACCCGACACCCGGATCCGGTTTTTCTCTCTGGAGCTACACCCCCGGGACCTCGCGGCGAAGGCGATCGCCCGGGAGATATTCCGATCGGAAATACAAGGCGTGCCCAACTGGGAGCGAGCCCAACGCGCCGCCGACAATATCGCCGCGGGTCTAGGCCGGCGGATCGAGATCTCCGATGAGCTTGACCCCAAGGCGATCATCGCCTCGGCGACCCGAGCGGCCCGGGATGGCGTCTCCGTGTTCGTTGTCGATCATATTCACCGGATCCGGGTCCCCGATCCGCGTGTGATGCGCCACGCCCTCGGAGACTTCGCCAAGCGGATGAGGGATCACGCCAAGGAGTTTGATGTGCCGTGGCTCGTCGCTTGCCAGCTAAACCGGGAATCGGCGAACAACAGCAGACCGCCGGGCCTCCACGACATCGCAGAGAGTGACATCGTGAGCCAAGAGGCCGACTGGGTCGTTAATATCTGGTATCCGGATCCCATGAACCGGCAGATCTGCGAGCTTCGGGCAGTCAAAAACCGGACCGGCCCGGAGGCGGCCTGGAAAACAGAGGCGAACTGGCCAGCCCAGAGCTTCTACCCACCGGGGGCCCAAGGATGACGGACATTCAACAAGCGATCGACCTCTTCGAGGACGAGCGGATCCAAGAGGCGCTTAACCGATTTATGATCACAAAGACGGCGCGGTGCGATCGGCCGGTTGTGACCGGCCTGGAGGCCGCGATCGAGATCGGGATCCTCCGGATCGTGTACGTCTCCGGGATTATCTCCGTTTGTCGTCTCGTGTCGGGAGGATCACAGGAAAAGGTCGTCGAGGATCTTTGCCAGCGGATCGACGAATTGGCGTTGCTGCAAATGCCGGCGCATGAGGCCTAAATGGGAGATCGCACAAAAGAGATGAGGACGGCCATCACCACCGGCGAGGGGTCCGACCCCTCGCCGGGCCCTCGTCCCCTTGACGTCGTTTTTGAGATTCCGCTCGCCCCCAAGGGCAAGCAAAGCGCCCGAGTCACGGCCCAGGGGACTTACCTTCCGAGCGCGACGGCACAGTGGCAAGCTCGGCTTGCCCTGATGGCTCGGGAGCATATGCCGGCGGAGGTGCTTGAGGGGCCCGTCCGTGTCGATCTGGTTTGCATCATGGGCCGGCCCAAACGGCTCCGCCGCAAATCCGATCCCGATGGCCTCGTGATGTGGTGTCCACAGAAACCGGACGGGGACAACGTGTCCAAGGCGGTCTTGGACAGCCTGGGCGCGAAGGGGTCAGGGTTCTGGAGGGATGACAAGCAGGTGGTTGACCTCCGGGTGCTTAAGGTGTACGCCGAAAAGCACGGATCGCCACGGATGATCATCCGGGTCCGCCGCCCGGTGATGGACCCCCGCGGCGAAATTTACGCGATGACGGGGCGAGTCCCCGGGGGATGATGCTAGACCCGATTAACTCGCCAAGAGATTCGGCCGGGGCCGAGGTCGGCCGTGCTTTTCGGGCGATCCTCGATTGGCTCGGGCGATCAAGAACGAGAACGGCCACGATCGAGATCAGGATCGCAGGGCGCGAACTGATCCGGATCGAACTGGACAGGGGGAAGACTTGAGGAGGTGCTATTGTGAGCAATCCCGCCGGCCGCGCAAGCTCGGCCACCGTAGAGACCCAAGCGCTTAGGACCCGGAACAAGTCCGGCAAGAGCCCCCGGGCGATGAGTTCGGACGTCAAGGCGATGAAGCGGCTGGTTATGGGTCCCGACGCGTCCGCACAGCAAAAAAAGGCTTTCGATCTCGCCTATCGATCGCTTGGGCTCCCGTTTGTGGCCGCTCTGATCGTCGGCGATCTGGTACGGCTCAACGAGGCGGATCCGGAGCACGTCCCCGAGCGCGTGAAAACCACCACGAGATCGAAGCACTACGATCAACTGCGGAGAATCGCAGAGAAGGTGAACGCAGGCGAGGCCGCGATCCCCGATTCGGTTAACCTGGAGCTTGTCCCGGCGGAGGATCTCGACCTGGATCTGACCACAGATCTCCCCGAGGTCGAGGGCGGCAATTGACAAGCACCACCGTCGGCGCTTTGGGCCTCGGGCCTCTACACGCGGCCCAGATGCGGTTTATGCTAGCCCCCCAGCCCAATCGGCTCTATCTCGGGGGCATCGGTTCCGGGAAGACCGCCGTGGGCCTCCTTGCGTGCGTCACGGAGGCGTTGAGGCCCGAGAATCGCGGCCTACCGATCGGGGTGTTTGCGCCGACCTTCCGGCAATCAAAGCGGATCCACGTTGCGCGGATCCTAGCGATGCTCGACCATTGGGAGCGCGCCAAGGGTTGGAGCTTAGTTCGCCGGTTTCACCGCTCGGATTTCATCCTGGAGCTACGCGGCGGCGCTGAGCTTTGGTTTCTGAGCTTTGCCAAGGACGTCGATCGGCTCCGTGGGATCGAGCTTGCAGGTGCCTATGTGGACGAGATCGAGCAGGTCCCGGATCCGGCGGCGATCTGGGCGCTGATTTCCGGGCGTGTCCGGATCGGGAGTTCGAGGAAATGGGCGACGACCACGCCTAAGGGGTACCGTGGCGTTCCGCGCCTCTTCGTTGAGGCGCTCCAGGGCGGATCGAAAATTCACCACCTTGTAAAATCGACGTCGATGGACAACCCGTACCTCGACGCCGAAGTGGTCGCGGACTGGAAGGCGAACTTATCCCGACGGAGTTGGCGCTCCGAGGTGGAGTGTTCTTTGCTCCGAAGCCCCGACGTGGTTTTCCCCGAGTTCGTCAAAAAGAGGTGGCCCGATGGCCACCTGATCGATCACCGTCACCAGTACGGCGATCCGTGGTTCCTGTCGTGCGATTGGGGATACTCGCACGCGTCGTTCCTCGCGTGGCAAAGGATCGAGCGCGACGGTACAGAGATCGACGTGTGTTTCCTCGAAGAGCACCCCGACGATACCCCGATGGATCGCCAGAGGGGAATGATTCGCGATATGGCCAAGAAGCTCGGCCGCGAGCCCCTCGCGTGCTACACCGACCGCGCCGACCCCCGTCAAAACCGGTGGCTGATGAACGAGTTTAGATCGGCACAGATCATCACGATGCAATCGAGGGCGCAACAATCGCAATGGGGCGGGATGGAAACGATCCGGGCCCTCCTCGACCCAATGGGGGACGCGCAGGCCGACGAATTGAACCCGCCTAAGCTCGCCTTCTCTACCGGATTATTGCATTGCGATGGCGATCGCGGCATTGTACGATCGTTCGAGATGTTGCGCCGCCGCACGGTCAACAATGAGCTTGTAGACGAGGTGCTTAAGGATAACGTTTTCGACCACGCGATCGACTCTTGCGCGTATATGGCGAAGGGCCGCCACGGCATGATCGGAGCGTTTACCATGTAGGGAAAATATGAACCTTGATCATTACCCGGGGATGACCCAGCGCGATCCGAATTGGCACAAGACATCAAAGCGCCTCCACGAGTTCTTAAACCGGGATTTCAGATCGATCCAAAAAGAGATCCTCCCCAAGCTATTCCCCCGCAGCCACGGCCGGCGGCTAGCTCGGGATCTTCCCGTCGTATGGTCGTTTAGCAAGGAATTGACGCCACATTACAGGCGGCCCCCAACTCGAACATTTATCGACGGGGACGCCTCGACCTCCGTGATCGCCCGGGTCTATGACGGGCTCAGAATTAATACCGTGATGAAACGCCTCACGGAATTGCTGGTCACACAGGGCACAGTAATAGGCCTATTTCGTCCCGTAAGTGGCCGGAATCGTTGGCATTTGGATTTATTCCCCCCATATATGTGCGAAATCGATCCGGATCCGACGGACTCGGCCAACATCCAGGCCGCCCGGGAGATCCGCTTTAAGGTGGCCCTCGAAGCTACGCACGATCGGGTAAGGTACGGGACCTTGAGGATCACTCCTGACCGCGCCGAATACGTCGGCCAGAAGGTGAGCGGAGTCTACACCGACGACGGCCGGATGCCCTTTGACATGCTCCCGGTGTTCGTTGCTCGGCTCGGGGGGGTCGAGCACCCAGGAAGCGTATGGTCAGCCCTCCCCTTGGAGTTACACGACGCTCAGATATCCATATCTGTCGCTATGGCAGACTGGCAATATGTCGCTTTGAACACCTCTCACGGACAGCGTGTGATCTCCGGCCTCACACCGGAGCGCGCCCAGGAATTGCAGTTCGGAGCGGACACCGTGATCGGCCTGGATAGCGAGTCGTCGTTCAATGTCGTGAGCCCTACCTCAAACCTCGCCGACTATATCGCGTCGACTACCAAATTCTGGGACATGCTCCGGGTCACCTATGGGCTCAGGCCCCAGGACTACACCCGGGCCGTCACGGCCGTCGCAAAACGGATCGAGATGATCGATCGTGACGCCCATCAAGAGGAGCTTACAAACGCCCTGATCGACTGCGAAAACGACATGGCGGCCGTCGCGGCGTCTGTGCTCTCGTGGAACTTCGGAGCTAACACCGGGACCATCAAGGCCCCCCGCGTGCAAATGGGGTACAACAAGATCGAGTTGCCAGCCGACATCCTCCATCAGTCACAGGCCGACCAGCTAGGGGCCTCGCTGGGCATCACGAGTCCTTCGCGTCTTGTGGCCTCCCGAATGGGCGTCCCCCTCGCGGAGGCCCGGCAGATCGTCAAGGAGAACCTGGAGGAGTACCGGCAAGTGCAGGGCGGGGGATCCGATGGCTAAAGCACGCCGCGAGGTATTCCGCCCACCCGGCGGTAAGGGCCTTTCGATCGGGATTTTCTGGGGGGCCAAGTTCACGCCACGCTTGATCCGGACGTGGAGGCCGGCCGTCAAGATCTGCGCGACGATCGCTTTTCACATTCGGGAGCGTGTCCGCGATCGTCAGAAGGCATCGGATGGGGGCAAGCTCGGGCCCGGCGTCCTAAGTGGGGAGATGTGGCGATCTCTGACCGTGGCCCCGGTTTCCAGACATGGCGGGGTCGGCGCGCGCGCCTATTTCGCCCGGAAGTCGAAGGCATACCGGAAAAACAGAAGTGGCCAAGTCGTCCTTAAAACTCAGGTGGTGGAAACGAAGGCGCGCGCCGCCAAGTTCCGGGCGACCCGATCCGGCCTAAAGTTGAGCGCCGGAAAAGTCGCGGGAACACGCGAAAAGGCGGTGACCGTTCGCAACCAACACAAGGCCCTCGCGGTGTCGGGTATGTCGAAAAACGCCCCCACGACAAAATGGAGGAACGGCCAGCCCGTCGTCACCTATGGGCCCCAGCACACGGCGTCTGGCGGCCACTCGCCGATCTCCATATTACAACCGTCCTCGTCGGAGGCGAACGCGGTCGGAACGTGCATACTTTTGGCCGTCGGCGGCCGCGCAATAAAAACCAAAGACAAGCCGAAGATCCCCATGAGAGGGGATCGCCGCCTGATCCAGAAAATACGCCGATCTCTGGGGTTGTGATCAATTGTTGACCCGCCGATCACAATGTCACACAATGGTCGGGCATTGTGTCCAATTGGGCACGGACTCGGGGGCATGAGGTGGTGATGGAAACCAACCAAACAGTGACAGCAAATAGTGATCCTGTAGATTCGGCAGATCGGCAGACAAGCGATCCGCCTGTCGAGGTGGACCCCGCCACGCAAGCCCCCGAGCCCGAGCCCTCCGCTCCGGCCCCGGCCCCAAACCTTGAACTTGCACCCGATCCCGATGACCCCGAATCCCCCGCCGATCTTCCGGCTCCGGGTGAATCGGAGATCGCGGATCTCCGTGGGGAAATTTCTTCCCTCAAGGAGATGTTGCTTGCCGAGCAGAAGGGCCGGGCGGACGCGGAGAAGGCCAGGACGAAGGCCGAGACCGAGAAAACGAAGGCGGACGCCGCGCGCGCCGATCAGGCCGAAAAGGCCCGGCGGGATCTCCTGGAGCAATTGGGGATCATTAAGTGGGAATATGCGATCCACGCGCCCACCGCCAAGGACGCCTCGCCCTACACCGAAGAGGGCCGCCGGGTGTATGCTAAATTCCGAGCAGAAAACGAGCAGCTTTTCAAAGGCACGCCCAAGGCACCCGCCCCCGATCCGACTGGGCACCACCCGGTCGGACGCAAAAAGGGATGGCGGGACGTCATGCAACAAGCGGCCAAGGGGATCACGAGATGAGAAGAAACAAAGACGCCGATCGAGCAGATGCCGCAGAACGAAAGAGGCGGTCGTCTAACGCCACCCGGGAGGCCGCGAAGGCCAGGGCCGAGGAAATACGCCAAAAGCTCGCAAACACGCGTGGAGAGCTTCCAGGGACGATCCTGGGCAAAGAGGCGGGGTGGCACTACACGGTCATCCCGTCGGACGCAACGGAGCGAACGAAGGACATGGCCCGGCTCGCCTGTGAGGCGAAGGGCTTCGAGAAGGTCACAGACGGACACATCACGGTAGCGGGGCACGTCAACCCCGAATCGTGGCGGATCCCGGATGAGATCCATCAAGAATTTCTGGCGGCAGAGGCCGCGGAGATGTTAAAAAACACCGCCCGTTAAAAGGCGGCCAGAAAGGGGGAAATTGTGGCGACGACTATTACACCATACGGCACTACCAACAAATACGAGACCCTGATCGAGGCCTACCAAGAGGATGTCCTTAATTGGTTGCCCCAGTTCGAAGCGTTCACAAATCTTTCGTCTGAGAACGCAGCGGCAAAGCAAGTGTGGGCGGATCATCCTGTCGGCCAGATTGGGGCGCACGCGGATCCAATCACCGCACACACCCACGGATCGGCCGCGGCCGTTTCGGTCACTCCGACCGCCTACTCTGGCAAGCTCACCTTTACGGAAATCGAGGAGGCGCGGGACAGCAACGTCGTGGCCAACGGGGCCGAGAAGTTGATGATCGGCGCTAAGAGAACGTTCGAGAAGCTCGTTTTTGACGCGTTGCCCCTCGGCATCACGACAACGGAAGTACCATCGGGGGATGCCGGCGCAAGTGTCAAGATTTTCTCGGCAGCACACACGGACGGCAGTTCAGTCCAGTCGAATCTTTCCAGCGCAGCCCTGAGCCATTCCAGCTTGAATGACGGCCGGGTTGCCCTCCGTAAGTGGAAGAACACCGCTGGTGAGCCCCTCGAATTGGACCGCGGACCGCTTGCATTGATCGTCCCTCCCGAGCTTGGCGACACCGCCCGGCGTCTCGTCGGATCTCCGATGTATGCGCAGACGTTCACCGACAACGCGACCGGGACGTCAGGGGCAACGGATCGCCTTACCGGCGCGGCCGCGATCGGTTCCGCGGGGGCGCACTCGAACCCACAATTTAACCGCCCTTTTTCGATAATCGAATCGGCGTACCTCACGGATGGAAATAACTGGTATCTTTTCTCAACCGAAAACACACCGCTTAACCTGTGGGTCCCGACGCCTCCGTCCATCAAAATTATCCAGGACGTGGCGAACCGAAACTGGGTTGTCAGTGTGCTTTTCGAGGCTAAGGTCTACTGGCGTGCCCCCGTCTCCGGGTGTTTTGGGGCCGGCGTTTCCTGATGGCCTGGGAGGTGCTCGAAAATAGCACCTCGACGGAGATCGAGGTGTACCCTGACACGGAGGAAAGCTACCTTTCCACGGCCGCGGCCGTGGCTTTCGACGATGGCGGGGTTGAGCTTGCATCCTCGGCCGTCGTCGTCGATGGCGTGGCTACCTCCGTGGCATCGTCGGCGGGGTCGAGCCATCAGAGCTTAACTCTCGATTCGGCTTCCGGGGTTTACGTCGGCCGATCATACCGCCTGGAAAACTTGGCCGGCGAGGTCGCGATCGTCACGATCGCGGCGATGTTCGGATCGGTTGTCACGCTTCGAGATCCTCCCGGGTTCCTTACCGCGCCGGGTGCCGGGACATCCTTTAGGGGTGCCCGTGTTTCCTGGACACTCCCGGCGGCCGCCACGGCCGACCGGGGGACCAATCGGCGCGTCCTTTGGACCGTGACCCGCCAGGACGGCAAGGTCAGGGCCTATTCGTCGATCTTCCATGTGGTCCGGACCCTGTTTAGGGATCCGGTTACGCCCGACGACGTTTACCAGTATGTGGCCCGGCTCCATCCCGGATCCGCGTCGGCCATGACCCCAGCGCGGCGGGAGGAAGTAGCAGATCGGGCCAACCGGCGGGTCCGCTCCCGTCTCCTTGAGAGCCAACGCCGCCCCCACTTGCTCGGCGATCCGGACTCGCTCCGGGAGGCCGGGCGCGTGGCCCTTCAATGGGTCTTGCTCGATGATCGGCACGTCCTCGTTAACAGCGATGACGACTTGTTGGATCAACTTGACGCCCTCGACAACCGGATGGCCGTCGAGGTGGCCCGGGCGATCGATGCGATGACGTGGTACGATTCCGACGACTCCAATACAGTCGACGTGGGCGAGGTGGCCCCGGTTTCCACCCGGATCGTATTATGAGGGCGGCGGAGGTGCGGACCGCGATCGTTGACGCGATCGAAGCGATCACCCCCGGATCCCAGGTGAGCACCGAGGACGTCTACAGGGCCCACGACTTCGACACTCCGGCCCGGGATCGGGCGTTCCGTCTCGACCGCGTCGGGCCGCAAGTCCCGGCCCAGTCGCTCGTCACGACTCTGGGGGGGGCCGCGGATCCGTATGAGATAACCTTTGAGTTAACGGTTCTTTATGTCGAAGGCAGGGGCACGACGGGCCGGAAACTTGACGACGGCGATGAGTGCGTGGACGCGTTGCGACAACTCACGGAGCACGCCCAGATCCGGACCATTGAGATCCGGCCGGGCTCCGATGTTCTGGATCCTAATGGATATTGGATTGTAAATTGGGATCTCTCCGTTCAATACGATCGGCGAGATCCGTAAAAAGGGGGGTTTTCCGTGGCTTACAACTTGACCAATGTGGGGCGAATTGCGATCGCCCATCAATCGACATGGGGCACGCCGACGACGTTGGCGGCCTCCTTCACGGCCCTCGAATGTGAGGCGAGCTTACCGCCCGTGACCCGGGAAGTTTTCGAGCGAAACACGATCACGTCGGGGCACTATTACCTGACCCCGATCGAGGGGTCGCAGCATGGCCAGGAGTATAGCATCACCTTCCCCTTGCACGGGATGTCATCGGCCGGCTCTGGTCTTCCTACCACGAACCCCACGATCCCATCGACGGGGACGATCAATCATCCGGAGATCCACATCCTCAAGAGCTTGATGGGAGGCGCGCACGCGGGGGGCTATCTTGCTCTGTCTACTTCGACGGCCACCGACAATGGAATCCTCCCGATCGACGAGACCACGGACTCCGACATCACTGACAATTTCGCGACTGGCCAGGCCGTCGCCGTGAGGACGACCCCGACCGGATCAGGCGATCTCGAATACCGGGCCGCCTATGTAAAGTCGATCTCCAATAACGTCGGCAGCGACGACACCCTGGTACTCTTGCAGAACCTGGGCGGTACCGTGGCGGCCGACGAGACGATCTACGGGGCCAAGACGGCGTTTATTGATACATCAATCGAAACGCTATTTTTCACGCTAGAGTGGAGATCGCTCGATAACACCTCTCGGATCGTGATGGACTCTTGTGTCGTCAAGTCCGTCGAGCTTACGCTAGACCCCCGAGGCGTCCCGACGTGTGCGGCCACCTTCGTCGTGAACGGGATGGAGCTATCGACCGGAACGGCGCTCGGCGATCAGGCATTCACCCTCCAGACAATCCCCACCGCAATCGGCAAGAATGCGGCGCGCTATCTGTCGGGAAACACGGCCACCGCGATCAATAACCTGAGCATCACAATTGAGCAGGATCTGGCCCCCAAGCTCGACCACGCGGCCAGCAATGGAGTTGGCGGCCTTCTGTGTACCGCCCGGAGAGCAACGGCGAGCTTCTCCGAGCTTCTCACGGCGGCCCCGCTGTTCAATCTTCAGACGGGTATCGATCCGATTTTCCTCCAACTTGGCACAACGCCCGGGAACATGATGTGCGTCTGTATCCCCGCGCCGATTGAAATGGCCGTGGGGAATCTCGGCGACCAGGAGGGCTTGATTATGCAAGAGCGGACCTACCATCCAGGAAATAACACGGCGGACGCGGCCAACGCCGATCCGCTCCCGGGGACCGGATCGGATCCGATGGATTCCGACTTTCGGATTTCGTTCCTCTAGTGGCGTTTTTACTGACCAGGACGGATCAGGCGGTCGGGGTTTTCTGGACCGGAGACCCGGCCATCAAGGTCAAGAAGGGGGCGGCGGACGATGAACCCGAGATCATCAGGGCCGATTCGGCCAACGGACGGATCAAACGAACCGGGCCGCCTCCGGATCGCTTCGTTGTCCGACCCCTCAATAACCGGGAGTTCTTGGGGCTTGGGGCGATCGGGTCCGACTCGACCGGGATGGCGTACGCGGCGTGCGAGATGTGCGCCCTGTCGATCACCCGGATCGACCGCGGCGACGGCACCACGATCGACGACGAGGAGGAAATCCGGCGGATCGTCAACGAAGGGGTCCCGCCGGAGTTCATCAGTTCGATGGCGCAATTCATTATCGAGCTTACCACCGCGACGGGGGGCCAAAAAAAAACGTGAGCTAGTTCTGCTCGTCTGGTCTAATCACGAGATCATCACCGGGGCCCCATACGGGCTCAATTGCCAGCAATGCCCCCGAGATCGCCGATGTGACGAGTGGGGCGTGCCGGGCCTTGATTATCCATTCGAGGGCTCCGAGGTCCTCCGCCGGGCCTGGGATGCGTGCCCCGCGTCATACCTCGCCTCACCCCAGCTTGCCGTTGCCGTCTCCCTCTTCGTCGCCTCCGAAACCTCCGCGATCTCCGGATGGCCCGACGCATACGCGGCGTGGGTTGAGGACTATTTGACCGACCTTCGGATCGCCGTTGACAAGAAACGGGCCGAGGCCATCAAACGAAGGAGCCCTTAGGATGGCACAAGCCCAGATTGAACTTCTCGTTGAACTCGTCGGCCAAGACAAGGTTTCCTCGGTCCTCAAGCAATCACAAGAGCAGATGCGGAGACTGGGCACGGAGACCCAGAAGGCCGCGAAAAAATCGGGGGCGTTCGCGAAGGTCACCGCGAACCTAAAAAACGTCAATACCCAATGGACGGAGATGAGATCAAAAATCATGCTCGCCGCGGCCGCGCTACGTGTTCCGATGATGGTTTACGATCAGATCATCGGCCGCCTTAAGAGTGGAGAGATCGCCGGTAACGCAGACGTGATTTTCCGGCAACTACACGAGCAGGCCGACGAGGCGATGGGCGCGATGAACAAGGTCACCAAGGGGATCATGACCGAGACCGACATCCAACAGCTGGCGAACCAGATGGAGCTTCTAGGGGCCACAACCGAGCAGCAGGTCGGGGTTCTTGAGGTGGCGACAAAGATGTACCTCGCGACCGGCAAGGACATGAGCGCGACGGCCGAGCGACTGGTAACCGCCGTCATCTCCGGCAGGACGTCGAGCCTTAAGATGCTCGGAGTCACGATCGATCTTGATGATGCGACGAAAGATTACGCCATCAGTCAGGGGAAGGCCGTCGACGAGCTTTCCAAGGCTGATCAGATTTACGCTCGACTCGGGGCCACGGTCGAGCACCTGAATAGCAAGTTTGACGAGGTGGACTTTGACGCTCTGACGATGGACGCACACAAGCTTGACAACAAATTCAAGAATCTCGTCTCCGATATGGAATCACTCGCCGCCGGAGCGGACGCGGCCGCGGTGGCCAACCGGACATTAAAAAAGAGCCTGACGGGGGTCAACGACCAGATCCACGACACTGTGATGGGGCTCAAGGATCTGAGTCTTCTCGAAAGGCTCGACAAGGGCCGACGGATAGCCCTGAAGACGATCGAGCAGATCGGGACGCTCACCCATGATGAAGCCTTAAAGTTCCAGGAGACCCTCCTTAAAACGCTTGAATTCACAGATCGCGAGACAAAACAGATGTGGAACGCTTTCCAGGGTGGAGCGCAAAGGAGCAGCGACGACATGGAGGCGATCGTCGAGACCGCATCCAAAAGGCTTCGCAAGATCTACACCCAGCGTGTCTCCGATCGGAAAAAGGAGATCGCCGAGCGCACAGCGCTCCTCGACGCGGAGATCGCCGAAGAGAACTTCGCCGCCGACGCCGCAGACTCCGCAGACGCGAGTCGTCGGGCGAAGAAGGTTGCCAACGCGGCGAAGTGGGCGGCGAGCGCCAAGGCGCACAAAAAGGAACTGCAGAGGATTGATAGGGAGTGGCTTATCTACAAGGCCTCCACGGTGAGCGAAGAGGCCGTGATCGAGGCGAAAAAAGCAGAGGAGGTCAAGGAACACAAGTCGAAGTTTAAGATCAGCGAGGAGCAATATGCCAAGGGGATGATCATGATCGCCGCGAAGTTCAAGGCCGACATGGACAAGCTCAAGGATGACGAACCCGCGGACGTCGAGGGACAGCACAGAAAGATCGCGACTCTTAAAATGCAATTGCGCGGCGAGTTGGCGGCCTTCGATTCCCAGTCACTCCAGGATCGGCACGATCGCCAAGCCCGGGAGCTAGAATTGCAGCAACAGTTAGACGCCGAGGAGATCAGCGCCGAGGAACACAAGTACTTGACCCTTATCGACATCAAACAACGAGAGAACGACGACCGGCGAAGGCTCGAAGAGGAAAAAAGGGAAATGCAGCAATCATCGCTATCGGCCGCCTCGTCATACGCCGAGGAGATCACCGCATATTCCAAAACCAACAAGGACGACACCGCCGCCGCCCTCGGGACTATGTCGGCGATGACTACCCAAGTGGCCAAGGACTGGAAGCAGCTATCTGCCGGCGCTCCGAGTGCGATTTCCGCACTCGGAAACGTCGCCGCCAGCGGCATACGTAACGAGCGCGCCGCCGCAGGTGTTAAAGCGGCGTTCGCCGCCGCTAGTTCTATTTTTTCATTCGCGAAAGGTAACATCCCCTCGGGTGTGGCCTTCGCGCTCTCGGCTACGATGTTCGCCGCCATCGCCGGAAAGGGTGCCACTGGCAAGGGCGGAAAGGCCGCGAAAAAGGTAGCACCCACGATCGCATCCGGAGGCGGCGGCATGGCCGGGCAGACCGGAGGCGGCGGGGAGTTCACGGTAAATGTGATGGGCTTTGTAGGGTCCACGGCGCAGCTTGGATCGGACGTTTCCCAGGCCGTCGATGAGGTCACTTCGAGCGGACTTCCGGCGGCGGCGACCATATGAAAAGCGCCCAAAAACAGGCCCAAAAACAGGCGATCGAGGGGGAAACCCAAATCGCCGAGAGGGCCCCTGGCTTGCCGTCTAACGGCCGTTATACCGAAGTGCGACACCTAGTACCTAAAAAGGCCACGACGAAGAAATCGACCGCGGTGCAACGTTTATCGGATCGAAAATGCACAGTGTGAAAACCGCAAGAAAAGGGGCCTTTTAATGGCCACGGACGCCCGAGGGATCGCCGTAAACCGGACCGGTTGGGCGGGTACTTTTCAGGTCACGATCGGGGCCACGACGGAGACGATTACGGCCGCGGATTCGTCTAGCTCTCTGGAGTTTTTGTCCACCGTCGCGGCCAAATGCTCGACCACTTTTTACCCGGAGATCTTCACCGTCTCGACTGTGACTACTGGAAAACTCGTCCTCTCTTGCACCGCCGGATTTACCCTCGTTACGACCGGCGTGGCCGCGACCCGGTCGGGCTTCACCTCGACGCCGTTTACTGGATCCGATTCCTACCAGGCCGACGCGATCGCCTCGGACTCGTTCCACATCGACGATCAAATTCGGTTTACTCTCGACGTGCCGACGCCTCCGAAGGCCGGGATCACGCTTTCGGATCGGGCGGTGCTTGTCCGCACGCCGGGTACGGATTGGAAATCCCCCGTGATCTCCGTGGACCTCCTCCGGGCCGACTCCCTCCGACTCGGCGAGGTGCTCGACTTGGCCGACACCCCGGGCAAGATCTCGATCCTTGTCGGATCAGTGATCCACACCGGGCACATGGGCCGGGCCAAGTTCCAGACCCGGGATTCGGTGTCCGGATGGTGTGAAGCAACGATCGAGGTGATCCTGTGAGCCATATTCAGGCCTTCATTAATTGCGACGTTCCGGGCTTCGGGGACGTGGGGACAAGCCCGAATAACATCACATACACCGATTTCTCGGTGATCGGTTTCGCGACTTTCCGAGACTGGATCGCCGGGCTAACGTCAACGGTGACCGGGCTTTCCTTCAGCTACGATCAGGCCCTCGACCGGGTCACGGTGGAAAACACCACCGTTTCTCAACTCTACGTCCGCGTGTCCGAGTCTTCGGCCCAAGCGCTCGGCCTAGTGTCGACCGTGACGACGATCCCGGGAAACACCACGCACACCGGCGGCCGGGCCCCGGCCGGAATAGTTCCACTTAAGAGCGTTGATATTCTCGATTCTTCTCCGGCCCAGAGAACCGATCTAAGGCCTTTCAGCCACGGCCGCGCCCGTTCCATCGTCTTCGGATCGGGGACGTACCACAGGGCCAAGCTCGTCGTCCTATATGCGGATCTTGAGCGCCTCCTCGGCGGACCTTGCACCGCCGGCCGGGTCAGGGTCGGCGATCTTTCCGCGTCTTCGGCGTTCTCGTCTGCAAACGTGGGCGGTTATATCGAGGCCAGCGTCCTCCGGGTCAACAGCCCGTCAGAGCTTGACGAGATCGAGGGGATATCGGAGATCGTGATCGATCTCCACGCGAGCGCCTACACCGCCCCCGACCCCTTCGATCCTTTCTTCGCATCGCTTGAAAGGGGCTACTCGATCAACTTTTACGCGAAGATCGAAGGGGCCGATCGCCTCTTCACCGAGATCGACACGGGGATCTCGGCGGGTGCCCGGACGACGTCGGACACGCTCGTGATGGGATCAAGCACGTCGATCGCGTGGCGTGTCGAGCGGGACTCCGGAAGAGTCGGAGGAGGCCCGATCCAGATCGGCATCCTGGATCCAGACAACGATCTGGAGATCTTCGGGCTACCGACAAAGAAGACGGAGATCGCCGCGTCGGTTGCCTTCGACGCCAATCAATTCACAGTCACAGACGGATCCCAGTTCCCTGGGCCCTTTCCTCATCCCGTCTACATTGGGAAAGAGTTGA
>Ga0098039_1000321_pt1 | contig 21052 bp, 18 predicted proteins | sample 6_EtaG_FD_75047 | JGI IMG/M metagenome (GOLD analysis project Ga0098039, IMG submission 75047) | Marine viral communities from the Subarctic Pacific Ocean - 6_ETSP_OMZ_AT15160 metaG | ecosystem: Environmental > Aquatic > Marine > Oceanic | place: Pacific Ocean | collected 2015-01-08 | reverse complement strand
ATACCAGGCAGGGGAATTAGTTAGTGCGGCGGCTTCGCCAAGCTCCCCGGTAGCTATAGAAGCGCCGTTCCAATCATCGATACGGAAAGTGACATTACCAGAAGGAGTACCTGTTTTCTTTAGCTTGAACGAGGCGGATACAATATAAAAATCATCATCATCGCTGTTGCCTGTATCGGCTATATCAAAACTCTGGCCAGCCCCGTCCAAGTTTTCTACCGAGGTAAGCCCTATATTGCTATCAGTAGTAAGATTGGATATCTCGGTATTTTCTGCCACAGCTACGCCACTGGCTACTTCAGTTACCAACTCCTTAACTGTCTTTGGTGATGATGCATCATGGTTATAATCGTCACTGGCTTTATCTTCAGCCAGCCTATCAGGGATACCGATAGCGCTAATAGTAGCCAGATTACGGCCTTGAGATGACTGTAGCCTCTGGTTTCGCACCCATAACGGAGCGGTAGCTGATGTCTTGTCCCCGGAAGCCGTGGACATCCCCCAAGACGGCACTACTTTCCAGCCTATCATATCAAGATCGGTGATTACGCCGTCAGAATCTTGTAGCGTCAACTCCAGCCGATGAGAACTATGTTCCTCCGTATGGTCGGCCTTCAATATCCTGGTAGTGGTATAAGTAGGGTTGCTGCCGCCTGTAAAAACACATGACAGGACAGGAGAGGCAGACATTTTCTTCTGGGCTGCTGTTAAATCGCTATCTAAACTTCTAATGAGACTATCCCCCTGCATATGATTTGTTAATCTATATGACCTTGAACGAGAATGTACCCTCAGAATATATAGCACTCCCCCCGGCGCCATCGACTACCAGCACCTTGCCCCGCCACCTGCCTGAATCCATAGCAGCCTCACCAGCCCCTTTATGGTAATAGTAATCGTAGATACCGGTAGATTGATTAGTCATAGCTTGGGCTGTTGCCTGTTGCGTACCATCGGGATCATATATATCGATGGTTAACCCGGTAGCATCAGCCAAGGCGTCAGCAGTGTCGTACACATAACTTACAATTCTTATAGTAGTAGCGTTTAGAAACTCCGTCTGTACCTTTATAGCCATATTATCCTCCGGTTGTGATGGTACTTATGTCTCGTCCTTATGCAGTAATCGTGTGAATATCCCGATACTGGCTGGTAATAGTATGAACATCCCTGTGCTGGCACACAATAATATAAGATATCTTAAGTTTGCCTGTGGCTGAATAATCTGGAGCGTAAAGAGTAAATGCCAGTGCCAGCGTAGTAGGTGTAGCGACTATTTTAAATGCTGCTATTGGCGCATACCCGGTGGTAGTAAGTGTTAAGGTGGATGGAGTTACAGTTTCTTTTAGAGTTGGGGCATAACTAACGGTAGAGAGAGCCAAAGTACCAGGCGTAGCTGTCGATGGCGCACCGGCAACAGGGCTATAGGTAACAGTGGAGAGGGCTAGCGTAGCCGGTGTGATAGCCTCCGACAGAACAGGGGCGAAACTCGCAGCGGTTAAGGATAGAGTGGAGGGAGTAACCGTAATACTTAAGTCTAACTCTAAAAGTAAGCGGTCTGTGCCGTCCTCTAGTAAAAGTAAATCGCCTGATTCTAGTAATAACCTGTTTACATCTGCCATATTATATCGTCACTACCATTCGTTTACTTGATGCATGGCTATAACTCTGTTGCCCCTCAAACCTTGATGTCATTTAAGCTACTCCATTAACTTTTCCAATAGCTGCCATAGCTACTCCGTTTATCTTGGCTATGCTGGCATTGGCTACCCCTATAACATTCCCGCCTGTCCAGCCCGTTTGCAAGTCCATGTCCTGAACGAACCCGTCAAATGCCCTATTGGTAGGTCCCGAATTAACATTGACGAACCCATAGCTGTATCTCCATTTCGCTACTCCAAATCCTGCGACTGTGAGGGTATCTAGTAAATTAGTCCTTGGTGAATCAGAGTATATCTTTAAAGTTACCGTATCATTGCCTGCTGCCCTGCTTAAAGTGCAATAGTATAGCGTATTAGCTGCACCAGTAAAAGTATCTTTAGCTAAATAGTTTCCCCTTGCTAATTCTATTTGGTAAGCCGGCCCAGCCGTTAGCACACGAGCCGCTATACTTATGTCAGTACTGGCAAAGTCATTCACAGACCCAATGGTGTCAGAAATAGCTGGCCCGCCCCTGGCTTCTAATTCCGAAGTATCCTCTATCTGTATTTCAAAAAGTATATCAAGGGCATTAAAGAAATCCGCTGTATAATCCTTGTACACATAAGCATCTACATTTCGGTTGACATCGGTTCCCTCAATTTTATTTGATGCTACCGTCAACCAACCCTGAGTATCAACCTCTGTGTAAGTAGTGAAATCCTCAATTGCCATTATGCTAACTCTACATAAGTATTGTCTGGGCAAAAGTAAAGTTCGTCGGCTGTATTCCCATAGCCGATAATCCTAACTACATCACCAGTACCAGAAGGGGCAGCTACCTGTATGTCTCCGGCAGTAGTCCCGACATGGGTTGGCGCTCCAACCGTGAGAGCTGGAAATGCTGCGTCAGCCCTGACTTTACCGAATAGAAGTACCCTGGTAGCGTTTCCGTCACTGCCAGCAGCCAAAACGCATATTCCTATTTTACCAACAGCAGTTGCAACGGCATCAGCATCAGTTAACTCCCACCTGCTATCAGCTACGGCTAGGTAAACCAAATCTCCAAAAGCAAGTGTGGTTCCTGCCGTGCCATCCTCAACTATACCAGAATACTTGCCATCAACACTCAGGGCAGCATCAAGTATAATCCCAATATTTTCTCCCAAACTGTGAAGATTGGCTATTGTAATCCGCTTGGACTCGTTTGCCGCTGCCTCTGAGACATCTCTGATATATACCTCATCGTCAGAGGCTGGTGCGGCTGCCAGTTCAGATAGTGCGCTGAGTTTGGAATCAGCCATGTTTTACCCTCCTTCGGCCTTAAGTATCGCAGGCCCCGGAGTTACAGTGGTTACCTTTTGCCGTAAGACTTCCCTCTCATTGCTATCAAACCGGGATAATACCTGGTCTACATTATACTCTATATTGCATTTCTTGATATGCTCGATAATTAACTTCCGTTCATCACGCAACTTGGCCATCTTAATTTTAAGTTCAAGGCTTGCCTTTATTAACTGGTCAACATTCATCTTATTATAATCAGCCACTGTGGTATTCTCCTTATACTTATTTATTTTAGGCTAGTGTAAATACGCCAGATGCGTGAGCCGCTACAGTCAATATATTGCCAGTAGTAACTGTAACATCGGCTGGCGCGCTATCTAGTGTGCAGTAACACACTATTTTACCGCCTACTTCATAGATAACGGCAAACCTCGCCACAATACTGCCGCCACTAGCCGTCCAAGTTGGATCACTGCTGATATCTACAGTAACTGTAGTAGTGCCAGATAACGTCAGTGTTACTGATGCCCCTCCGCCAGTATAACCATTGGCACCGGCGTGTTCATTGGTTAACCCTGCAAAAGTTGTACTGCTTGCTCCCAAGTTGGAAGAAGAAAGGAATAAAGCCATCTTATAGGTATCAGTGTCTATATCAAAAGTCCCATCAAGTAGGCATGTCCTGCCTCCGTTTGTAAAAGCCCAAGCGCTTGCTGCCATTTTAGATCCCTCCTATAGTTCGATACAGATATATTTAACTTCTTAGTTCATTTGCCATATTACACCTCTATGCCCTGGAGCGTTCCTGCCACACCTTGCCGCTGGTAATGCTCAACAATCCTCGGCGGTAAAATATCATGTACCTGTCTGCCACAGTTATGTATCTGGAAATAGCAACCTCTGGCGAACCACCGTAATTAACCTTATTGATGTATGAGCGCATGTCTCCAGAGTATGCCAAAGCTGTATATGCTACAGTGCCGTCTATCAACACATTCTCCTGGTCTGCATTAAGAGTAGACTCATTCTCAGAAAGGGTATGCAGTTTAGAGCAATACAGGAATACCACCTTGGTCTTGTATTTCGTAGACGATGCCGTGTCAGCACCAGTATCCGCAGTTCGGCATGGTTCGGCTAGTGTCAATGCTGTGTCACTGGCTATTGTGGCTACCCTATACCAGCGTGAACCGCTTGAGGTCTGCAGCATACTGTTAGATTCCAGTTCTGTAGAGAAGGCCGTGCTTGAGCCGGTAACTGCCAGAGAACCATCGGCAAATGTTACTGTCCCGGTCAGGGTACCGCTGGTCCCGGCTGGTGGTGAGGCTTCAATATCCATTTCGATGGTATCGCTATCTACCCGCAAAGCATTAATAAGAGACCGGGGATTAGAACCTACCGGATACTCCAATGTTTCTATCGGCGCTACAAGCCCTGAGATACCGCTGATATCGAGTATCCTGGATGCCTCAAGGGTATTCTGCACTACAATATCTGGACATGGGGATACTTGGGATATCTTATCAAGGCACTGTCCGATGTGAATATTTATCTCGTCATCTTTCCAATCTTGCGCAGTGCCTGCTACAAACTCATCCCGAAGTATCTGGCGCACTGTCTGGCGTATGCCGCTTATATATCTTGCCATATCTTACCTCACTTCTTAGCGCTCAACAAGTTTCCCCTGCCAGTTTTCTTGCGAGCCGTAGAATAGCACATAGCTACCGCTTGATCTCTTTCCCTGCCAGCACCTATCTCAGTAGATATACACTGGCTGATAGCTTTCTTAATCTGGTCTGGTGAACTGCTTTTAGTTAAGCCATCTACTGCTGTGGGCATTAGTTGCTAGCTCCTCTTACCGTAATTGCCCTATCTGCCCCTTGGTTGCTCGTACAACGGATTCTGATATACCTCGTACCGCCAAGGCAATCGCAGACAATGGTTAGCCCACCAGCCCCGGCTGTTATCTGCCATGCGGCTGTCAGCCATGTCGCGGCATCGCCAGTGGCCCATCCGTGATGAAGCACCGTTGGCACCGTATCTATTAACGCATTATTCTGGACATAGATATTCACTGCCGAACTAGTTAATGTTGGCAATGTGATGATTAACTTGTCGTATTCTCGCCCCAAGTCCACAAGACTTGAGTACTGGTCTACATCATCTCCTGAAAACTCAGCATCTCGATCAATATCAATGGTCGCTGTTTTTGGGCTACCTACTATAGACATATTTAACTCCTTTTACACACACACCAGAGTTGGCGTATTCTTTTTTATTCGTTTTCGTTTTGTTATTGCCTTTGGACTAGATGGCTTATTACTGGTACCTTCCGGTTCGGAAGCATATGGCGCTACCGTAACTATAGGCTCTACCACTGGTAACTCCATCGCCAGCAGACTGCGTATGTCCAATAACACCTCTAATATCAGTTTATCATATGGCATGGGAGAAGTCTCTATTATATTTCTATCTCTCATAAACTACCTCCATGTTATGGGGAGTGGGTTATTAAGCCCACCCCCCATTGGTTAACTAGATTACATGTCCTGCCAACAACGGACATATTTCAAAGTGGCTACATGAGCAGCAGCGCTCATATTCTTGATGCCGAAGAACGGAACGTACGGGACGTTGGCAGTAACGGCACTGGCCTTGTAGTGGACATGCTGTCCGTTATAGTAGAAATTGGCATTGCCGTCAGAATCTAACACCGTCCTGAGTACTATATCGGTGTTAGCTGCTGGAACATAGGTTGAGGCTAACTGCGTGAAAGCCTGGGTGCCAGCCTTTGTATTAACACAGTTCCAATAGTCGGCTGTCTGGTCTGTATCGAAGAGAAACCCGGCACCATTGCTACAGGTATCAGTTAGAGTTGCAACAGACAGGGCAAATGGCATCGTACCAGCACCCTCAGTAACCGCATCTGAAAAACCGGAGAATATAGCTACCGTAGTAACTACATCAAGTTGGAACCTCATTTCAGTTACCGGGTTTTTGGCTGGATACCACCAGATGCCACCGTGGGCTTGTGTACAGACCTTGTTGTCGGTAACAGCCGTGGTAAGGGTCACACCTCCGCTGGCTAATGCTATCGCTGAAGTAGTGTCAATATTCTGAGTATAGTTTTCAGTCGTATCAAGCGCCAACTCGGTGAAGTCGTAGGAAACATACTTCTTGTCAGGATTGATATTGCCAACGATGTTATTGGTATTATTGGCAACTCCTCTAAACTCTAGATCCCTATATATTTTTTCTTGTTGCGGCATATTATTGCTCCTTATCTTTTATAGCGCATTGGAGCGGAGTTCTTTTCTCTCCTACGCTTACTTATTCGCTTACAGAACCTCGGCAGGGTGTACCATTCTCAGGCGTTCTCCTCGGGACTGTTGCTTTTTGTGAATCTCGTCCATACGGTCAACCCACATGGGATACTTCATCTTAACTAAGTATCTGGTATCAAAGAGTCTCCGCATAGGAACACCGCAACATAAAGGTGCGGTATGAGCCATTGGAGCATAAATCTCATCACCAGTATTGCAAGTATCGCAGATATAACCGTATATTGGCATCACGCACTCCTTGTGTAAAATGCTTTGCCGAAGGTATCTCGGACTTCCTTGACGCCCCAGAGCGCTTCAGACTGATATCGCCGCAGATGCAAGTCCTCGTATTCTTTGACCCAGGACGGTTCCATCTGAGCAGCACCAGCGATAGCGTAGCGGTGCATCATCACACCATAGCTACCAGTAGTTGCGGCTACCAAATTGTTGGTAATACGCACTTGGCAAGCATAGACCGGGGTTGTGCCGACAATACCGTTGGTTACGGCACCGATATTGACATACTGAGCTGCGATGAACTTATCTATTTTTAGTATGTCAACAAGAGCTGAAGGATCAATGATTAGGAATCTCTGCCCATCTCGTGGCACATCTGCCTCGTCCAGTGTTTGCACTAGTGATAACAGCGTGTCATCATCCAGCGTTGCACCATCAGAGTTAGGATAAGTACTACCGCCAAGCGTGCTAAACAAGGTTGCAATGGTAGTATCCATTTTCTTGCCTACCGCGTAGGCTGCTTCTCTTTGTGCTTGTGCCGCCCAATCTACTTGCGATTGCCGGATAGTCATATAGTCGACATCGACAGGCGCCTGCCACCACTGGTTGACAATTAGCGGCACTTTAGTGCCAGTAGCCGGGTCAAGTGACGTGGCTTTAGTGCCTACCACAACTTCCGAAGCCGCAACGGTGTTAACAATACCGATATTTACGGTATCGCCCTTCTTTAGGTCAGACTGCCATCGGCCGTCTATTGCTCCCCAACATACTAGTTGGTTATGCACTGCTTCAAGTACCAGATTAGACCAAATTTCCGGTACAAAACCAGCGGTATCTGCACCGCTTGGAACTCTAGCTGATAAAGCCATATTCTTTCTCCTTTATTTAATTAGTGATTCTGCCAAGCCTCTGAGCCTCAAGGATCGCCTCTTTGTTTGCTATGAAGAATTCATGGTTTCTGATTTGCTCTCGGCTAAATGAGGTTCTGCCACCAATCGTCATACCAGAGTCTCGTTTAGTTTTTGGAGCGGTTGTTGCCCTGTCTATCCCGGTTAGTTCTGTATTAGTCATCTTAGCAGCTACCTTCTCCAATTTGTCGGGCGGCAGGTCTAAGTCATTAAGCACATCGGCATCTACGCCATACTTCTCTGCTATATCAAAGATTACCTTTTCCTTAACGTATTCCCTTGCACTCTCAATCTCTATCTGGTGTTCCAGTTTCTCGCGCTCTACCGCGATCTCTCTTTTAGACAATGCGTTTTCGCGCTTTTCCATATCCTTTTTTCGCTGATAGATATTGAGAGCGTCAGGGTCACCTCTAGCAGCCTCGTATTCTGCCTCGTCCTTTTCCCTGCGCCATTGAGCAAGTTCCCCCTCTCGCTGTTCCAGTTCAGCTTTCTGTGTTTCTAATGTTTTAGCCTCCCTGCCAACTTGAGCAAGTTTGTCACTCATCATTTTCTTGACTTCTAACTCTGTATAAGTCTTGTCTCCTGAAGTTCCCTGCACCCCATCAGAAGTATCCGGTATTGCAGTAAGTTTCTGCTTGCCCGAAGTGTCCATCTGGTTAGTAGTTCCGTCCGTCATTGTAACCTCCTTCTATTTTGTAATTGACTATTCTAACAGTCCCTCCATGCGTCTTACCCACTCCTCAGTCCTCTCTGAAGGCGAAAGCGTTGCCCTTCTTCTTTTTTCGGTGATGGATTCCCAGCCAAACTTTTTCTGCCCCCATGCTTCCAAGTCTCTATGCTCAAACCTGAAGTCCTCACGCAGTTTGCCGGTTGATAGTTTCTCGTACTGCACATAGAGGTCAAAGACTTCTCTACTTGGTATTTCACTCCAGTATTCCTTATCCCTATCCATGTGCCAGTTAGCATCATCTTTACGCATTACCCCTTTGAGAACTTCATAGAACTTCGGATGCTCAATATAATACCAATCATCTTCGTACCATATGTGTGGCTCGTTATTCCTTGTGGTTGGCCAGTCATCAGGTGTACCCTCTTTTTCTAGTATGCCCCAATCGACATATCGCTCAATATATTCTTCAGGCATAAATATGGCATAACCATCCCTGCGTATCTCAGCTATACCCAAGTTTGAGAGTTTACCGTCCCTATTAAAGCGTAAGTCATGGACTGTCTGTTCCCTCGGAGTTCTACCAGTTCTCGGGTCTTTATCACCTTGTTCTATGAAATAGATAGATTCGGAATTACCAGCACCCTCAAGTCTATCAAACCGCTCAGGATACCGGTCGTAGATGTCATCGTATTGCACTGCCGGGACCTCTCCTGGTAATGGCAAGTCAGATTTTTTGCCAACATCGTAGAGTGCCTGAGCAAATGGAGAGTATGTGCCAGTCGCAGCGTCATAACCTTCAAGTAACATTCGCTCTTGACGCTTGCCTTTGGCACCAAGTTCCATGAAGGATACATAATCTTCTACCAGTGTATCTGGAAATTCGTAGCCAGTCTTGCTGTTATTAAGTTTATAGCCCTTACGCCGGTGCCTAGCTTTGCGGTACTCATCATTCTCTGGCTTCTGTAGCCACTCAGTTCGGTGTAACACCCCTGTTGATGGGTTTCTGGTATCAGGGTCTATAGCTTCATACTCGGCCTCCTCTTTGGCGTAGCCAACATCAATCTGCCATACAGGACGATTCTCTAAATCTAGTTCCTTCAGATGTCCTGGATCACCCTCTGGGATGCCAGTTCTAAAAGTTTCGTATGCTGTGTTATTGCTTCTCCATAATTTAGCAGCAGAACTAGAACCAGTATCGTCATTCAGGAATCTCTCGCCATACTCTACATGAGAACTAATGATTTCCTTATCAGCGCCATCCCACTTAAGCGCGTCCCTTCTACGCCTTGCCTTGCGGTATTCTTCATTTTCAAGAAGGTACTCAAGTCTCAAGGAGAGTCTTGTTTTGGGATTAACGGCATCAGAGTCTATCTCATCATAAACATCATCCTGCTCGGCAAATTCATTATCAATCCGCAACACTGGTTCATTCCAATCACGGATAGTATCTTCGCGCAAGTTATTTTCTATTGCCCACTTGTAAGTTTCAGGATGGTCAAGATACCATACTTTGTCCTGTGGGCTATTCACACCATATTCAATGGCATTTGTGCATCTTTCAGCCCAAGCATCTATCCCGTTCATCCCATCCAACTTGTCAGGCACTTCATTGTCTATAGCCTCAATGCGCTTCTGGTCAGCCCACCAATCAAGATGTTCCTCCTTAAACTGCGCCCTGGCATACTTGCGACTACTGACTTCCTCTCCATCTACCCTGATTGTCTCATCACGACTGATATAGTTAGGTGAGGTTTCTAAACCAAAACCCTCGTACTCCGCATCTAATTCAAATGATTTTTGCTGTATTTCAAACTTCTTAGAGAATATTTCGTCATACCTCTCAGGTTTATCAAGAAATGCAGGAATAGACTCCGGCGGTATATTATATTTCTCCATTAAACCTAAGAGTATTGTGGCGCTATTCGGATTCTTGAATGATGCTATCCTGCCCCACAAATATAATTGAGCCTCAACATCAGGGAACTGTTGCCTGAATAAAGTCCTTGCATCACCTGTAGTGAGGTTATCAAACTGAACAAACGAGTCTTTTGCTTTAAGATATTCAACCGCCAACAGATTGCCATCTTTTTCTATCTTGTACCGACCGACAATATTCTCCTGTTCATTAACATATGAGGCGAAGTTAGAGGTAGTGTAGTAATCCAGTTCACCGTTCTCCTTTAACTTCTGCTCGCCAGTATCCTCCAACTCCACAGTCCCGAGTGACTTCTTTACCTTGATAAACTTCTTATTAGTATCAACACCAAAGACTTTTTCATAACCGTCTATCAGTTCGGTATCAAGTTCATTCTTTTCGATGATTCTCAGGACTTCAGCCCTTGCTTCATCAGATGAAAGGGTAGTGAACTTACTGGCAACGAACATCTGAGCTTCTATCTGGGGATTGGCTTTCCGATATTTATTCCTTTCTTTCGATGCTATTCTCCCAAATTTTGCTATTTCCTCATCTGTCATACTGCTAGTATCTTCAGGTAATCCCAGAGACTCATATTCTTCCCAACCCTTCTCCCACTTGTTCTCTAATTGCTTAATGTAGAAATCCTTACCCTCAAGATAAAAGAGCAATGTCAGCCAATCACGTTCACCGCTAGTCACCTTAGTTATCTGTTGAATAACACTGGGGTGGAGGGTTCTCATTAACGAGTCCCAACCCGTTTTTAATCTTCGTGAATCATCAGTGGTGATACCCGCAACAATATTGGCTACCGCGCCTGGGATTTCAAGTCCTGGGAAATCGCCACCTGCTATATCCGCAAGATACCTGAGTGAAGTTATCCCCGTATATTCCCATGCCTTTATCCTCTCTCTCTCTTTCAGCGCATACGTAAGACCAAGTATAACCATATACAATATAATTGACTTGTAGGTTGATGACCAGTTCTTAACTGCCACCTTCCCGCCAGTTCTCTTTTCAAACTGTTGGTAAGCAATGGATGGCCTTTTGGATACCCACTTAATCATTAACTCTAACCAGTTCGATGTCCACGTTGTTAGAATGGAGAAAACTTTGCCCAACCCGCTACGGCTTACGGACATGGCATTAAGTTTTGTGTAGAGGTATTGAGTATCATTGGCTACCTCATCTCCCCTCCATACTAGATAATCATAGAGTTCTTCTTGAGATAATCTATCCCCTTCGGGCAACTCATTATTCGCCTTAGTAAGTAAGTCCTTTGCCTCTGCATACCCAGATAAGAAGCCGTTCTTTACATTCTGCTCATCTGCTTTGTTAAAGGCATATAAGGCTGCATCTACAACCTTTTTAGTCTTCCCCCGTATCATAGAATCTTCAAACCCCGGAACTGTAGCAGCAGACTTAGCAGATTTACGACCTCTCCACGTATATGATTTTTCGTTAACTGCCTTCCTGCCTTCTTCTGTAAAACGAAGTGCTATACCTTCTGCAAAGTATTTTGGGCCAACTTCTCCCATTATCAATATATGCTGAGACAAGTTTCTAATTGCAGTAGTAGGCTTTCCTCCCATCCAGAGAAAATAATAGAGTCCTGCTAAATTATTTGATAATGCTGCCATTGGATTTCCCTGACTCATTCTATCAGCAAGCCAAGAACCGATGCCTGGTAGCTTTCTGATAATTTCAGCACCTTCCAATATCGTAGTATTGCTCTCTTTATCCATCGTAGATGGTTCATCTGTTAGCCGCCTTGAGTATTCCTTCAACCAATCGCGTACCGATTTTGGTTGCTTGGAGTCGTTGGCAATAGCACTAATCTTCTGTAGTAACGGCTCATAGTATATTACCCTTAATGCAGCAGCTTCATAGGCTTCCATAGCCCTAACCGGATCTTCGATAAAACCAACTGCACCCAACCGTTTCTTCAAAAATGGGTCTGTTATGCCACTCTTTGTTCTTTCCTCTAACATGAGGGCTAATTCAGGGGCAATATCCTCACCCCTTTTCAGTTGGTCAATCATTTCTTGTTCAAACAGATGCGGAATATAATTCTTAATGCGCTTTTCCCGCGGTAAGTTCTTTCTATCAGCCCAAACATCAGCCCACTTACGAACATGATTGACTGCCCTTTTCTCTTCCCATAAAAGACCAGTCAAACTTTCTCCACTGTCTGCCTTTCGGAATATAATTGACCACTTTTTCTTATCAATAGATCCGAAGATTTTTCTCAACTCTTTGCTTCCTTGTATTTTTTCTTCCAGCACAAGCACCTCAGCCACTTGTAGACTTCTAGCAAGCACTGGCAATCCCATCCTTTCAAAGACTTTGCGTGAGGTTCTTCCTTTCTCCTTTATGCCTATGTCTTTTATTACTCCTATGTTATCAACTACCCCTTGAGGTACAAGTGCATCAGGACTAACAGGAACACCACCTTCAGCAACAATCTCTCTTTCTGGTGCTACCACTTCAGCAGGTTGTGTGACTGCTTCTGCCCCAAGTATTTTATCGAATACTTGCCTCATTTCCGTTGATATCTTGATGTCCATCTTTGACTTGCGAAGATTTCTGTAGATACTTGTCAGCCACTGCTTAAACTGGGCGAATACAGCTTCCAATTTTTTATTAGGGGCTTTTCCGTCACGGAGATATCTCTCAAATCCCTTGGCAAACTTCTCTTCAGCGGTGGTTGTCCATTTCCCATTCTTAGCCCCAGCCCATTTCTCCACTAACTCTATCTGTTCGGTAGTCAGTTTACGCCCCGTTGCGGGTACATCCCTGTTTACTAACTGCCTCCTGATAACATGGGCTATTTCGTGGATGCCCGTGGATACATCAGCACTCTCCAACCCCCTGATAATGGCAGTCCCGTCCTTCAGGAACTCTGTAGAGCCTCTGGTGTCCTGCTGTAATACTAAGCTACCCTGCTCTACTAATGGAGTGGCATCGCCACGAGTGAAAGTGCCTGCCTGCACCTCGGATACCATCTGTTTGGCTATTTTGATAAAATCAGAATCAGTAGCAGCAAGGGATACCTTACGGTTCTTTATTGCCTCAGGGATGAAATCAAAATTCACCTTGGACGGGTCAGGTAGCTTAAACGGCATCTGTTGCCCGAACTTACCGTACTCGACCCCCACCAGTTTCATATAGAGGTGCTTCTCATTGTCTCCCAGCAGGTCGTATATCGTGTTGTAAGGCTTTACCAGCCCCCTCTCTTCAGTCAGCCGAACATAAGTCTCGACATCTCCTTTTGCCTCTGACACCTTGACCCTGAGGTGGGGCGGAGCCCCCTTCTGCCGAGGGTCTCCCTTCAGTGCAGGTAGTCTCTCTGTTTGATAATTAACTATCTTTCCCGAGACCTTTGTCGCAAGTTCCTTAATTTGCTGACCAGAGGTATGCCAGCCGATAACATGGTCTACATTAGAATTCCTCAGAGCCTCTAACATCTCATCGTTGTGGAACGGAACATAGATTATCCCGACGGAATCATACTTGTTCCGAAGGGCAATAGCTTCGTTCATATCCATCCCTATTTGTATGTTACGCCCAACGCTCAAATTGACATAGAAGTTGGCGTCCCCGAATATGCGGGCAACATCTCCCTGTTTACTGTACCCCCCTACTGCCAACCCCCGATTTGCCGCATCCATAAACTCCATCACCATGCCAGCGGTATGCTCCACCTTGAAGTCAGCGGAACTAAAATGGCGGAGTAGGTTCCATCCCTCATCCCCTAACCTGTCAATAGTGGTCTGGTCTAGGCGTATTATTTCCCCAGAGTACCCCCCAAGACCCACGAGGTACTTCTTTTGGTGCGATGTACCCGTCTTCGTTCTGCCTGAAAACACGAAGCACTGTGGGCAAGGGGTCTGCAAATCCTGTTCATTGGCACGGGTTATCACTTCCCAGCCCATATCCTTGGTATATCTTTGTCCTAGAAGCTGTTTTAAGTAATGCACGGCGGCATCTGTCCCCTCTGAACGCTGGCACAGCAGGTCTGGGTCTACGGAGTATACATATTCAGCGTTGGCTTCAAACCACCTCTTTGTCGGGTTTAGTTTCCAGAGAGTCGGCTCATTATCCATTAGTTTCTGAGTAGCCAGTGCCTCCTGCACAATCGGTTCGTTGGCTCTGTTAGCCTCTAGCATCGCTTGGTACTTCGGGGCTAACTGCCATAATGCATCCTCTGCCCGTGTCGGTTGAGAGGATAACTTCACCTTACTCAAGTCAAGGGCTGCTTCTCTTGCTATGAAATCTATAGCCACAGCCACATCGGCATCCACATTGAATGTAGCCTGTATTTCCTCCACACTAAACGGCTGTATATCCTGTAGGGCAGAAGGGTCTAGAGTTGATGGCTCCCCTGCTTCGGCTACAGGCTGTGCGGGGGCGGCTTCCACAGATGGGGTTACTTCAGGGGCTACCACAGGCTCTGTAACAGGCGTAGGGGTTACCCCCGAGGCTTCCCATATAGGTGCTTGGGCTGTTCCTCCAACTTTAGTAACACTGGGGAAAAACTCTTTAATTATCGCTTCCATTTCAGCATTGGATAGTTTTAATTTACGAGGGTCTACTGGATAATTAAAGACTGCCCTACCACCCTCTTTAACTGAACCACTTATTTCACCCAAAGTCTTCCTTAGAAAAGCCTTCGATGGTGCAACATTTATAACATTACTGGCAAATACTGTGTCGTAGGTTTTGGTGAGAGCATTTACATCGTGAACGCCCTCAACTACATTCTTGCCTATATCGTAAGGTGTAACATTAAATCCCTGTTCCCTTAAAACGTCAGTATGAATAGGTACTTTACCTGACCCAAAGTCAAGGATAGTTTCGCCCTTGGATGATGTTTGTCCGACATGTCTCGGAGTAATTGCCTTTGCCCCTACCGCTCCAGCAGCCCTATCAGTTTGCGTAACTTGTGAGATTTCATCAGCTTCAGGTGTTACAGACTGGGGGGTGGGTGTAACCTCTGGGGTGGGGATTCCAAAAAGGTTGACCTCTGGATCTAATCTAGTTAATTGCTTGGTTACTTCATTTGTAAGCGGAACACTAACATCAATATCTTCCGCTTTAACTCCTATCATAGTTTTAAGCCAGTTACCTTTACGCCCAGCTTGCATTATTGGGTCATTTGTATCTATTGTCCAATCTCCAGTTCTTTTCAAACGAACTATGGAAATCTTCCCACTTCCCATCTCGCCATTAACTTCCCAATCCATACTAGCAGCGAAACGAGCGGCATCAGTTTGGTTTTCAAATGTATAAATCTCCCCTTTGCCATATCGGGTTTTATCGCCAGCTTTCACCCAGTTTGAGGGTCTAGCCATAGGAACAAGCCCATGCTCTTTTATGCCCTCTACATATTCAGTAGGAGTAACATGGTACAAGAACGCTTCACCCTCTACCCCTTTAGGTGGGGTGGGTGTAACACCTGGCTCAGTGGGAGTTACGATAGGTTCAGCAGCTACCTCAACTTCTGCCGCATGAGCCTCTACTTCGGCGAATACATCCTCAGTTATGTTATTGTTTATTTCCTTAAATAATGGTTCCTCACTAATTTCTTGTTTCAGCGACTTCTTTATCCTGCTGACTGCCGCTACACTTATGCTGCCGGCGCCACCAAGCACAGTAGTCAACAAGAATGTCTGCGGTGCTATTTCCTTGAAGGCTTCCACCCAGGTTATCTCCCCTTCTCTTAGCCCTGCTTCAATTTCGACAGCAGATTGCCCTTTCTGAGTTATAGTCTCAGTGAGCAATTCCTGTCCATACATGCCAGCCACCTTTTGTAAAACCTGAGAGGCCATATTTTTGCCTATCATTTTACCAAGTGGCAAGGTCAATAACTTAGCAAAGGCCAAGTTGCTGATAGCTTCAGGTACAGCTTCCCATAATCCATACTTGGTAGCTAACCCGGCAAAGTCTCGCTTCAGCGTATTTTCTTCTTCGAGTGTTAGTTCCCGGTCGGCAGTTCCCTTCATTTCCTCATTCTTTAATTCAAGGTACTGCTGCATAATCTGGTAAGATGCCATATTGAAGGCTGCTGCTCCTGATGCTATCGAACCAACGCCCCATGCTGCCGCCCTTGCGTAAGGAACAGGTAAAAGAGCAATAGGTCCACCTGTAACCAAACCTGCACCCATAGATGTTAGTGAGAAGGCCATGTTTTGCGGTAGCATAGCTATATCATCTACATTGATTGGTAACCTCATGCCACCATATTGGTCTATCGTATCTTGAACAAATTTATTAAGGTCAGTGTTGGCTTCCTTAACTAGATTGTCAGCCCAATCTTTGTTTACAACACTTGCCCCACCAAAACTTTGAACTGCCGTTGCTACCGATGCCGCCAACTGTTTCGGTAATTTAGTTAGTCCTTCACCGAATATCTTAAATACATTCCAATAATTACGCCCTGTCTCAGCAGTCAACCTCCACTCATCCAGCCCTATCTCGCTACCTTTAGGGAACCGCTTATCTATTTCCGACTGAGTAATAATTTCCCCGGTTAGTGCGTTCTCCCATTCAGGCTCAGGGCGAACAACAGATTGTGGAGTTTCTATTATTTCAGCATCGCTCGGAATACCGAAGAACTCATCAATATCGGAATCGGAGAGATTAAAGGTTTTTAATAATAGTTCTGTCTCTGCGGTTCTGCCTATTTCTAAGACTGTGTTAGTAAATATATCCTGAACTTCGGGATTTACGATTACTTCATTGACAAAAGCAGAAGTAATATTATCATGCTGGTCTTTCGGTATCGAAGAGAGCAGTTCGGGAAATACTGCCAGCATGGATTCATTAAATTGTTCCATTTTTAAAGATTGCTCTGCTATTAAAGCATCGAATTCATCAAAGGTTAATGCGGGTGATATTCCTTCAGGTAACAACTCAGGAAATCGTGTATAGAAATCCCTTGTTACCTGTAAGTCCAGTGTAGCAGGAACATACAATTCCTTTTCAGAATCCCATATAATACCAGTGGGTTCCGCCCTCGCCATATCAACTGTCTCTTCGGATATTGCATCGGGTATTGCATCAGTTTCTGTTTTAATCCATTCCCTCCAAAGATAGGGTTGTTTCTCTTCAGACGGCGGAGCCATCCCCTTCCATTCGTTTTCCCACTGTCTCCAGTATCTTCCCAGGAGTCCTGTGGCGGTTTTATCCGCATCTTCCCATGTCTTAATATCTTCCAAGTTGTACTGCTCCCCACTAGGAGATAACACGTTTAAATCCGCATCTATCTCCCAACCGGTAGGGGTTATTTCGCTGAACCTGGCAGATACTTGACTGGACCCTCCTCCCTTATCGGTTAGTTCTCCGTAAGCTTTGACCTTCCATGTATCAGGTATTTTAAAACCATACGCCCGTGCCTGTTCAGTATCTAAGGTAAAAGGCTTATCTTCTGTTGCTTCAAAATGTTTAGCCAGAAGATTCGTGAGCGTATCTTCTTCCGCTTCCCTACGGAACGAGGCAGCCTCTTCCGCTATCCATTCTAAAGCTGCTTCAGCATCTGTTTCCCATTTCCTGAGGGCATCTAAGTCTCTTGACTTTTTCCTACGTCTCGTCCCACCGATTTGGATTTTTGGCATTACCTCTATTCCTCTTGGTTTTTACTTTCCCCAATAGTGCGTCTCATAGTCGGCGTTTTGCTTGGGACCCGTCCCTCCATAAGTATCTTGGCTATATCGGGTGGCCTTTTCAGCACTGCATTATCTTGCCCTCGCAGTGCGTTTACCTGGGTAATCCAGTTATCGACTTCTTTCAAGGTTAGTTTTTTTATCATTATTATTCCACCGCCATGCTTTCAGCGTTATTTGCTTCTTGATTGGGGGCGATACCTCCGGGCTGTCTTCCGCTCACCTTACTCGGAGAGCCTGAGAATAACGGGATTTGCCCTCCTTGCGGTTGTTTCTCTTTAGGTGCCTGAGTTTCCTGCGGCGCGTATTCGGCCAGCATTATCTTTTGCAGTTTCAGATAAGCCATCCAAGCCTCGGCCCACCGTTCCCCATCTATAAAGCCTTTAATCTGGTTGTAGATCTTAAGTTCCGGATGCATTTCTTCGGCGGTTTGAGCATCCAGTTTGGACGCTTCCTCGTCCGGGTTCTCAATCTTAATCAGTTCACGTCTCTTGTAGTCATCACTTACCAGGCTGCCGATTGCCTGAGCCTCTGAAATCCCAGCCAGCGCATACTTTCTTGAACCGGTAAAGTAACGGAACGATATATCGCAATCAATATCAATATCAGACGGAGAGTATGAAGCGCTCTTGCCCTTGCCTTTTAGTTCTACTGTCTTACCCAGTTTAACAAACTGTCTCTTTATCTTATTGCAAGTTTCTAAATACATTTCGGATAGTGATTGCAACCCCGGGGCCAATACGAGTTCCCTCCCTTCAGCTAAATTCTCCAGTGCTACGGCTGATAATGGAAACTGTAGTGTGCCGAACTCAATAGTGGAGAAACTGCCTTGCTGGATATGGGAGTCGACAATAGACCATGCCATCTTTGTCGCTTGGTATACATCTTCCCTCGGCATGGGGTGGTACATCTCCCCCTTCTTTACCGGCACAATGGTTCTAGATCCACCAAGCGGTGATGGCGGTTTCTCATTCGGTATTTCTTCGTATTCCTTTTGCAGTGGAGGGAACAAGGCACCTGAGTTTAATGTCTGAATCACGGAGATAATCTTGTTGGCCTCAGCGTACATATTGCGGTTTAGCCAAAATATCGACTCCCCCCTGTTTTCTTCAACGTCATCGTCAAGGAACATCAGCCCGGCCGGAGAATAAGACATGGCTACCGGTACTTCATCATTGAGGTTTGCCTCTGATAGCACAACCTCACCATCGACATAAACATAATTTGCTTCCCTGCTCCAGTAATCCCGCACTTCCCCTGTTTTTCCTTTTACCCCTATTTCGTAAGTAGCTTCTATTGCAGACCGGCTTCTGGTAGTTTTATAAGAGTGCCACGCAAGACCGGTGTCATCAAAGTCATAAGAGGCAAACCTGTAGTCCATCGGCACTATATCTACCTTCAATTTACCTTCCTCATCTATCTCTACAATAACTCTCTGCCCTATCCTGCCCCTGGTATTGACGTTATGCGAGTGAAAGGTAAAAGCCGGAGGCATGTTACGCAGCCTAAGCAGGTCATCGGCAATGGTGTAGCAGTTTCGGTAGAATGTTTCTATCTTGGAAGTCTTGTCATCTTTCAGCCCTGCCCCGGAAACTATAATCTGCTGGTTAGCTGCTGTGGTAATAGCGTTGGCGCGATTGGAGAAGATAGCGGCTTTCGGCAATGTTACATGATCGCAGTTCGGTATTCTCTTGCCCTGGTCATCTACCATTACATACTTTTTCCTTTTGGCAAGGTCAGCGTCCTTGTCCATACGCTCGTATAGTTTACCGAACTCTATTTCTTTATCTTTTATAGCCTGTAAGGCTTCTGCTTCGTTCATAGCCATAACCGTTACCCCCTAATAGTACCAGACAGGTTCTATCACGTTATTGTTGCCCATATCAGGCTTGAATTCTGATAACAGATAACTTTCAGCACTCATTAAATGATATGCCGACTCGTTATGTATCTTATCGGTTATAGAGTCCTCTTTATTGACTTCGTAGGAAAAAGTCAGTTTTTCGTCTATATAGTCATTCAAGTCAGAAAAGGCGTATACCTTACTCTGCGCATGCAGTGAATTAACCCGGCGTATTCTCTCCCACCGATCATTGCTTATCTTTGGCTCCAGCACCGGCCAGCCAGCAATGGTATAACCGTCCCTGGCTTCCTGTTCCTGGTGATTACCGCCTACCCGGCGCCTCATTATCTCACCTTGGCTCATTTCGCGAAACCTGCCAGCGTGTTCCACAACACTGGCTTTCCTGAGATAAGTCCGATAGAGATATAAAAAGCCGGTTGCCGGTTCCATGGCGTACCATACCGCCGCTGTATTGACCCTTCCGAAGTCCATTCCAAAATATCTTGGCCACTCGGGGCGGATTGCGAATCTTGGGATAATACACATTTCTGGTTTAAAAGCATCATAAACAAGCCCCTCTGTTGAAGATAATACCTCACCGGCAAGTTCCTGTCGACCCAGTTTTGTCCCCTGGTACCGCTGCATAACATAATCAAGAAATTCAGGTGCCAGGTTATCTTGATTTTCAAGGGTATGCCCCGTTGTAACCGTTACATTAGGGTCTTTCATCAGATCCAGCAGTAATTGTACCGGCCTTGGCGTAGTAGTTACCACCACTTGCGGTTTATCGCCGGTTCTGAGTCCGAACATCAAGTTATCCCATGTCTCTTGCGCATACTGGAACTTGGCTAATTCATCCACATAAGCCTTGGCATGCTGCGGACCCCTTAACTGGTCAGGCTCATCACCACTATATATAATGCCCTGCACACCGTTAGGCCATGTCAGGCGCCTCTTTGACGGCTCATACTGCGGCGTGAACCAGGGCGGAGATACTTTTAAGATAGAACTGTCTCCTACCTCAATAATAGTATCCCTGACATCCGCTTTTGTCTGCCCTACCAGCGCAATCGGCGAGTAACCCAGCTCTGCCCACTTGCGTACCATTTCGGTGCCAACCCTGGTCTTGCCAAAGCCACGGCCTGAGAGTATAAGCCAGATATGCCAGTCGGCGGCAGGCGGCAGTTGTTTCTCTCTGGCAAAGAACTCCCATTTATAAAGCAACGCCCCTTTCTCTTTCGGCGTCAGCTTTTCGAACAAGTCCTTCTTTTGCTCTGGCGTCATCCGGGCAAAGGCATCAATATTTACCGGAATCTCTTTATGTGATTTGGTCTTTGTGGTTGCAGGCATTACTTAGCCAACTTTCCTGTAATTGAGGTATTAGTAACAAAACGAACAAGAGCATTAAGCACAGCGAGTATAAGCACCTGTGTCTCAACCGGCAACCACGGCTGACCCTGTAAGGCCTGTACCACCGTTACCGCTATAGCCAGCATATTCAGCCATATCGTCTTGGACATATACCACTTTTTTACTTGAACAGCCATTAAACCCTCCTTGGTATTTTCATCTT
>Ga0098039_1000320_pt1 | contig 21112 bp, 22 predicted proteins | sample 6_EtaG_FD_75047 | JGI IMG/M metagenome (GOLD analysis project Ga0098039, IMG submission 75047) | Marine viral communities from the Subarctic Pacific Ocean - 6_ETSP_OMZ_AT15160 metaG | ecosystem: Environmental > Aquatic > Marine > Oceanic | place: Pacific Ocean | collected 2015-01-08 | reverse complement strand
CTACGCCTATTTCTGTAATAATAATATCGGCTATCTCATCGTTTATAGACGACCTCTTCATATAATCAGGGACTTCCATCTTTGCTGCCCAGTCTCCTTCAAGGGGTACTTGTTCTCCCAATATAGGGTCATCGAATCTTGTAAGTATTCTATCCCCTTCCTCAACAACAGTATCCATTTTAGAATAGACTCCGTTTGTTTTCCTTGTAGCAATCTCGGCTTTAAACTTAGGATTCCTCGCTAATCTTTCATCTACTAAAAGATTACGGGCAAAGAAGACGGAGTTATTTGGAGCGCGACTATAGAGGCTATTATCTACGCTGGTTCGTATGGTATCATTTGCAGCACTTCTAAATGTCAGCCAATCTCTGTAGATTTTCTGATTAGAAATATCTACCATCTCTCTCCATCTTAACAGCGGTTCTTCTATCTTCGCCCATGCCTGACCTGCTCGTGTTTTCCTTCTTAAACTCTCGCTCAACTGTTCTCTTAATGCAGGGTGTTTAGCCATCTGTCTTACAAACAGATGTCTCTTAAACATATCTGCATAGATACCTCGGCCAGCCTCTCCTGAAGCCCATATTCTCCCAGCATACTTCTTGGTAGCGAAGCCAACAAAGTCATCTATAAAGCCTACATCATCAAGGATTGAACTGGTTTTAACATACAACTTTGCAATATCATCTCCTAAAACCATAGCCCCTATGATTGCAGGGTCATCTATTCCTTTCAGAGCATCTGCTGTAGCATCTGTAAAGGCTTTTGCTTTATCCTTTCTATACTTTGCATTTTGAAATGCGCTTCTTTCCAGCGTCTGAGCATCATCAATGACCTCATCAATAATCTTTAAATAAGGATGACGAGGCGTACCCCACGGCAATAAATCTCTTGCTTCATACAGTTCGTCTAACATCGCAGGTCGGGCTACATCATCAACAATACCCAATTCTTCTGAAACAACTCTGTTCCTTATAGCCTGTAGAGTCCTTGTTTGAGCCTCTGTTGCAGGTGCAATAACATCGGCTATAGCCTGACCTGCTTTGCCTCTGATAGTGTCAGGAACAGAGTAAGGTTTAAAGGCTTCTGAGTAAGAAATAGATTTGGCTGTATCCATCTTAGATAAGATTTTATTAGCGTTCCAAACAGTGACTCCATTCATCCATGCCTTTACTGCATATCTTGGCACTTCAGACATACCTGTAGTGAGCATTCCCTTCCCTACACGGTCTACTATATCGAAGCCACTTATGGCTGTATCTAAATGTTGAGGTGTAATATCGGGGACTTTACCATGTATCTTTCTGAGTGGAATCTTTTCCGCTTTGGTTATCTTCATTCCAGCCTTCGCTGTTTTAGCCAAAGCCTTCGCTCCTTTAGCACCACCCATTACGGCTAAAGAAGTTCCTCCACTAAACGGAGCCAAGGCTATCCCTACTGCTTCGGGGCCAACTGGCATTAAAACATCTGCTCCAAAAGCAGTCCAGCCAAAGGCTTGAATCTTAAACGGAGTTGATTGTTGATATGGAAAATGATTGGTTAGTTCCATGAACATAGGCATAGTTGCAACAGCAGCATACCTTGCTTCTTGGTCAGTCATACCTCCAGTCTCATAAGGTCTTATCATATCGGGAGCAGTAGGAAGAGTTTCAAATACACCAAACTCTTCTGCTGGTTTACTTGGGTCTTTTGTTTCAGTAGAAACATCTCGAATAATCTTTACCGTTGCTCTTGACGCTAAGGAAGTCAACTGCCTTAGACGGTGTTGCATCGGAGATTCAACTACAACACCACCTTTCTCTAAAGACCCAATATCATGGACTGCTGGTTGTGTTTTAAGTTCTTTATCTAAATCTCTTAATCTTTCCTGTTCCCGTCTTATCTCTGCTTTTAACTCAGGAGGAGGAACACTTAACGACCAATCATACTGGCGTATTTTTGCTTCAAGTGCTTTGACTTTTTCTTTTTGCTTTCGTTGAGCATCTTCAGCGGGTCTTCTTTTCGCTTGATAAACCCTTGTCTGCTCAGGCTTAAAGAGTATTTGTCTGCCCCATGAGTATTCATCCAACTCATCTTCTGTCATCTTCCTGCGTTGGCCTGTCTTCTCATCAAGGATAGTAGCAGTCTTCCAATCAACAGAAACAGGAGGAGCATCTTTTATTAAAGCCAGTTCTCCTGACGGTTCTACGGCTTCGGGAAAGGCTGCTTTATACTGTTCAAAGGCTAACTTTAAGGCTTCGTCTTTGTCCAACTCAGGATACTTTCCTCTTATCTCTGTAGACAATCCTCTTACAACCTGCTCTTCTTGGTCTAACTGTTGTTCAGCAGTTGGTGGTGACCAAGGCTTAGGACGCTTTGCTCCAGCAGGAGGCTTTAATACACCCTCTTCTGTAAAACCAATAGCCTGTCCAATCTCCAACTTTTTGTTAGACAAAACATCTATTTCATTCTCTACAGTAGAGAGTTCATCCAGTTGGCTTTCTCTAATAGCCTGTTCCTCTTCAGGAATATGCACTCCCTCAGCAGGAAGCCTACCTATAAGACTTTCTCTTCTCGCTTTGAGATAGCGCAGATTTCTCTCTATACGCTCTAACTCTTTGCGTGGGTCTTCGATTGGCAATGGGATTGCAGGTTCAGCCATTTATTCTTCTCCTTCTACCTTTGGATATGCAAGCCAGTAGGCTTTTGTTGCTTCTTTAAACGCAGCCAAAGAGTTGCCTTTGCTTTGAGCAGTCAGTTCTTTTCCTGCTCCTTTCCACTTAAAACCAATAGGCTTTCCACTGGCATCAAGTTTAGAAATGGTGTATCCATATGACTTGCTCCCTTTCCATCCAGTTACAATATAAAAGCCAACAGGATACAACTCTGCTCTTGTAGGGAGAGTAACCTCGGCTTCTTCTTGTGGAGTAGATGGTGGCGGTACTTCTTCCACTTCTTCTATCTCTTCCACTTCTTCGTCTTCTTCATCCAAACCAAAAGCCGATTTAAAAGATTCTATTAGTGGACGCCTACCTTCCTCACGTTCTCCTTTACGATACCTTCTTCCTCGCGTCATTGAAGAGATGCGTCTACTTTTTTTCCTTTTCTTTTTAGGTGCTTCTTCATCTTTGTCTTCAAACAAAACGTCAGGAACGAATACATCTGCACCCTCTTCCATTTTAATATCGTACCGTTTATCCTTCTTCTCTTCTCTCTCCGCTGCTATCTCTTCTAATTCGTCAGGAACGAATACATCTGCATCAAAATCTCCAATCTCTCTTTGCGCTCTTTCTGCTCTCTTTAATGCTTCTTCAGTCTCCATCTGTGCTGGTGACGAATATTGTTGCTCAGGCCAATCAACTAACTCTACTTCCCAATCCTCTTTCTGTACTGCTCTTTCTGTACCTAAAGTTTCGAGAGAGGCTTCATCATCTCTTCTTTTTAATATTTCTGCTGGAGTCAACAAATAGTCAGGTCGCTTTGCCTCCTCTATTTGTTGAGGAGTCATAAACTCTTCACCAGTGATGGCATCATCCTCATCAATAATCCTTGCTTTCCACTCTGCCCTTCTCCTTTGTCGTTCTCTCTTTGCAACCTCTTTGGGGAAGTCCTTAACAATAGCATCCCACCCAGTACCTCTCCAATCGGGGTCATTCTCTATTCTTTGTGCTGAGAGAATATAAGTTAAAAACTCTGCCTTCTTAGGGTCATTGCCTTTAAACATTTCATCAGCAAATCTTACTATAGCAGGAGCCTGAATAGATGCTAAAGCACCTTCAGGTAGTGCATCAATATACTTTTGAGCCTCCCTCTCAGCCTTGTTCTTAGGAACAAAGGCTTTTCCCATCTCTGTTGTTTTCTCATCGAAAGTAACCTGAGCCAATCTCGCTTGAATATCGGGTTGTATCGCAAAGATTATTCTCTGATTAGGAGCAGCAGCAAAGTAGAGTTGAGAATACTCTTCATCTAAACCTTCCCTTGCGATTAACTCAGCCATAAGTTTCTGTTGATGAAGACCAGTCTTAGATTCTTTTACAAACTTTCTTATCTCTCCAAGCGGAGTAGTGCCTGTAAATTGAGGAGCCTGTAATAAGGCTGCCAACTCTGATGCTCCACCTTTTAACTGTTCTCTTTCAGAGAGAAGTTCTTTCCTTCTCTGCTCATTGCGAACATATCCAGTCCTATCTAAGAGGAGCCTTGTATCTAAATCAACGAGGTGTGGGAACTCACTGGAGATTTGTAGAAGTTCCTGCCTTGCTTGCTCTGCTTTTCTGTCATCGTATTCTACTCTCTCTCCCTGTTCATCGAGATAAGAACCCGTAACTGTCCAATCTGAAGCGTCTTGGAGATAGCCTTTTAAGTCAGGGTCTTCCTGCAATAACCTTGCTTTCCCTCTTTTATTCGCAGGGTCTACCTTAGCCTCTGCCTCGACTATCTGCGAAGAAAGTTTCGCAATCTGCTTGGAGATAAGTTTCTTTGCAGTAATCTTTTTCTTTTTCTTTTCGGGAGTCCACGTTTCTTCTTGGATGGTGGTCATCCTATCCATACCAAGGTAGGGTTTATGGCCTTGTTTTATAAGCCCTCTTTTGTCTTGGTCTATTTCTACCTGAGTAGAAACCGAAGATACCAATGGCATTATGTCAGCAACATATCCTTTAATATCTGTAGTAGACAATGTAGATGCTGGCTGTCTGCTTCTTACATCCTGCAAGCCTCTATCCAGTTCCATCGAATAAGCCATCTGCTGAGAAGGAGATAAGCCTTTGGCAGTTGTAGCCATCTGAAGTATTTGGTCGAGCCTTCCTTCAGATGTTAAATCTAATTCTGCTTTGGATATGATTGACGCTATTTCTTTTCTTGCAGAGGCAGGAAGTGTATACATTTTATCCACATCCTCTATAACTTTTTGTCTCGCCTCTCCTACAGAAATCGCTCTTCCTATTCCTGCTTCTTCGATTCTCGCTGCTGCCAACGCTGAGGAGTTTAACTCTTTTAAAAGAAGTCTTCTCTGCTGTGACAATGCTCTTAGATGCTTTAACTTTTGTTCCTGTCTCTCATTCTTATTACGGGCATCTACTTCTTTCTGTCTCTGCCTCGCAATGATGGCATCTAATCTTCCAAGTAGTGCGCCCACTTCTCTCTGTGCTGACTGTCTGTTCCTCGCTGTATATTGTAACTGAGTGACATAAAGCGTGAGAATATCAGTGCTTCCTGTATTATACAGATATTTATAAAAGTCAGCATTTGTCTGTAGTTGTTCAGGCATATTATTCTGCGCCCCCTGCTGGTTTTTGCGTAGTACCGCCAAGGCCATAAAGCATCTTCAGTTGGCTCATAGAGGCAGGATTCATAAAGGGAGAGTACCCTGCTCCTTTCTCTGCTTGCGCTCTCAGAATCTGCATCATGGCTTCTCTATTGGTTTCTTGTAGCATAGCCCCTTGATACTGAGCATATTGTTCGGCTGCGCCAGCAACTCCACCTAAAACGGCTTGCACCTTTCCAACCTTTTCTGCTTTCTGTTTCTCTCTGAGTGATGCTATTTGTGAGAGTTGTAATTGTTTTGCTGCTAACTCTTGTTGCTGCAACTGTTCGCCTACTCTCGACCTTTCTCTCATCGCAACATCAGTTATAGCCTTCTGTTGTTTGGCTGCTATTCCGCCACTAACATCTGCTATCTGTTGCTGTGAAGCAAGGACATCTCTTGATTGTCTTTCGGCTGCCAACTGAGGAGCCATAAGCCTTTGTTCAAGGATTGCTCTCTCCCCTTCAGTCATTCCCAACTGGCCAGCAGCCTCCAACTTTTCTAATTTCTTTAGTCGTTCTTCATCTTCTGCTGTAAAGAGTTGACTGGCTCCGTAAAAAGCCCCTCCTGCTCTTGCTGCGGTAGCGACTCCACCTGCGATTCCAAGTGCTGCTAATGTACCCGACATGCTTACCTCCCTCCTTCTAAATATAAAAACATTCTACTGTGAATCCCCATGAAAGTAATTGAGCAGATGCGTTATCACCATAGCCAGCAATCCCCATAACTAAGTCGGCTGCTGCGCCACCACTGTAAGTGTTGTACATGCTTACAGTATTTCTTCCTGAGTTTATTGCACCAGTACTAATCTGCTCTGACCAATAGGTTCTTGTAGAATCTGCTCCAGTGGCAGGGTTATCTTCTGCATATGCAAATAAATAACAAACACCTCTTGTTCCATCTTCGTTTGTTTTACTTTCAACAGAAGCCCAAAATTGAAAGAGTATTGTGGCTGGTCGGGCTATAGGAATAGTTATAGAGGTTTTAGGAATAACCATTCTGTTTGTATCGCTGCTCTCATACTCTGAGATAAAAGCACCTGACGTAAACAATGCCCCACTATTCTGACTGCAATACCAGCCTGATACATGGTGAGAAGCATTTTGTGTGCTTTCAATAAACGGTCTTACAATACTTCTCTTGTCACACCATTGGCCTGTACTCCAATAGTTTGCATCAGTGATAGCCACTGATTTCTTTACTGCTGCTATATTACTCTGCATATTAGCAGCCGTTAAGACTTCTCCTGAAGACCATGTTTTAGGTATTGATACCGCCATTAGACACTCCTCATATTTATTAAAGTAATATTACCAGTTTTATATGCGAGAGTGTTTCCTGTATTCACAAACCCTGAAATGTAAGCCAGCATATTATCAGTGCCATCATTGAATGTATAAAATAATCCTCCGATTCTCAGCCTGATTCCATACCAAGTAGCATTGGAACCAAATTTATTATAGTATTGTCCTGAGAAGTTTTGATATTCCAGTGGTATTTGATGCACTCCAACTGACGAATCTAAGTACGTCATTTGATTAGGGATTAAAGCCATCGCAGCCATATCTCCTAAGTCTGCTCCATACCACTCTGTTCCTGCTGAAGTAGCAATGTGGCTTGTCATATTGCTCTGATTGGGTACAGCAGTCCATGACGCTGGTGCGCCAGCAGACCAGCCTTGTGCATACTCTAACCATACACCCCAACAAAAACGGTTCCAAGGTGCAAGCGGAGTAGTAAGAAAAGGTGTGGCATATACCTGATTAGAGACATTTAAATGAAAATAATATCTCGCTAAATCATTAGCAAGGAAGGCTTTCCCGCTACTTCCATAAGAAACTGCGTTAGAAACAATCGACCATACAGGTGCGCCTGTGGCATCTTTTGCTGCGACAACAGTCGCTGAGGAAGACCCTATTGTATTGGTATCATAATCTACGCAGATTAAACCAGCCTGACCATCTGTATTATCTAAGTCTAAAGAAGGAATATCTACTGCTTCGTTTGCACAATTGTCAGCGTTCATAGCCGTAGTAGTCTGTGTTGCAAAGTCAGAGAATAAAGAGTTTAAAGCAGTATGAGTAAGTGTATCTCCAGTTTCAGGAGGAGTATTTTTTATTTCAGACATTAACGCCACCTCGCTATGACAAGGCCATGTAAGTCCCACCAATGATAGACAGGTTTAATCACTGAGGCGTCATTATCTTTCGGCCCTGTTGACCTCATATAAATCTGAAGAGTCCCTGTTCCACCAGTAGAATAAGTTCCACAAGCGGTTCTAAAGGTCTGCATTGTCTTTGTTATTGGGCCATGCTCTGCAAGTATTTCTCCATTCCATAGAACTTTAAGAAAAGTATTTCTTTCTGATAGTGTGGAGAGAGAAGGACTGGCTGCTCTCGTTGTATAGTATTGGTCTGCATATATATTCATTCCAAACTCTATATGAACCCATCCTTCAGATAAACCAGTGATTGTTTCTGTATGAGCGATATACCAAACTCCTTTATAAGAAGTAAAAGTCTGACACTCAAACCCCTCGAAAGCGTCAGGGGTATTTGTTGAATCAATATAGTTATCGTTCTCTGCTACATTAAAGAGAGTGACTTTATGAAAAGCATTATCTTTTAACTGAGCCTTGTCGATATGGTCTGCTGGCATTGCAGTTCTATCTATACCGCCATTAAAGACGCTCTTATATTGAGAATATTCTGCGGAAAAATCTTCGGCATTTATTAGATGGTCTGCTCTCGGCTCTTTCTCTGTCCATTTTTTCATTCGCTCCCTCCTTTGGACTGGACAGGACAGGACGGAGTAATGTCGGAGAGAGGAAGAGTATTCCCTTTTTCTCCCAAATCGAAGTCGTTGGTTAGGTGTATTAGTCCCCTATACAAAAAAGGATTATCTTTATCTTTTTCATATATAGACTGTCCTGTCCTGTCACCCTCTACACCCTCGAAAGATAGGGCAACAGAGCCTTTCAACTCATGGACAGTATCGAGCGTGTGTTTAGCAGAGTGTCCATATCTCTTCTTACATTTTAAAAAATCTTTATTCATGGATTCTTCCCCTTCACCATCTTCGTTTGATTGGCGGTGAATAATATCTCGTATCCCACGATAATCACATCATCTGTACCAGTGAGTTCCCATTGGAAATGAGAACAGGAAGCATCGTATACATCCCATCTTACTGTAGTGATTAGATTATCTTCCCAAGTCTTTGTCCCATCTAAGAGAGTGACATCATAAACTTGTTGGCTTGCGTACTCAGGACGCTCTGCTGTATGAGTAGCCATATCATCAGCAGAGTAGGTAAAATCTTTTCTTATTTTCATCTGAAGAGTAGCACCTTTCCCTGTCGTATAAAGATGAACAGCCACATGTCTTACTTTCTTTTTTACCTGAGCATCACCGAAGTCAAGCCAAGGACTTTTGATTGTGAATGTAGGCGCACCATTAGGAGTTAGAGTATCATCTGCAAAAGTGCTACCTGTTTGTCTCAGCCCTGATATGACTTGGACTCCAGCCTGAACAGGACTTTCGGCTGCTCCTTCATTATGCCCGAATAAAATATTTCCTTGCTGGTCAGTATCTACGCAGGAGACTGGAAAGCCTTCTCTAAAACTCCATGTCATAGAATCAGGATGAAAGATTAAACCGAGATTCGGAATACTTGAACCATAGGTGCAGACATATAAATGATATTCTCTGTACTTAGAAGAGTAACATCCCGCTGCTCTCGTCAGTTGGTCTTTATTAACTCTCTTCCATTTCTTCTTTATTGGGTCAGAAATCTTTTGTATCTTTGGAGTATCTGAGTATTCCATATTCCCTGACAACAAATAGACCCCATTATATGTAGCAAAGACTACTCCTAAATCAGGGATAATCGCTGCACTGTTTGCAGCGGTAGACCCGATACCCTGAAGGATAGGAGAGATTTTAAAACCTGTGCTATAAGTCCCGATAACAACGTCTATAGACCTCTCTCTTAAGACTACAAGGAAGTTAAAATAATTTATTAAACCTCTTATTCCTCCACCTTTTGTGTTCCCAAGTTCCATAAAATCTAATGCGGAGAACTGGTCAGGCTTTAAAGGATTGGAATAATACAGCCTTGTATCTTCTGCTTCTCCTCCGTCAAGGAAAAGACAGGATTGAAATGTAGCACAAAACCGAGCATTTATTGCGGGAAACTCTACTGAAGCGGTAGGTGCTGGCTCTAAAGAACCGAAGGTATTAAATCTTCTGACATCATGATAGACTTCATCAACATTATTTTTAACTTCATCTATCAGATAAAAGGTGGATTCATTGTTACTGGTTCTATATAGTCTCCTTGCTACCGTACCCCTTGGCCCTCTCGGTATCTCTACAGCGATTGCAAAGATATAAGAGAAGGTGGGTGAAGCATCACCAGCAGTAGTCCATTCTGCTGGTCTGCTCTCATCAGAGAGAGGAGACTCTGAGCCTGTATTGGAGACAAAAGAAACTTTATAAATAAAGTTATTTGTATCCTCTGCGTTCTTTGAACCTAATCCTTGGCCTCTCGTATTATTATTTCTAACAAATAAACTATTCTCTGAACCACCAGTAGGCCGTGGTTTTGATGGGTCAGTCTCAGGTTGTCGAGGACGAGGGGGATGCGGTCTTACTGGAAAGCCGAGATTATACTTCGGGATATTGGTTGCTTGTGTAGCAGGAGGAATAGGCCAGCCAGCATATTTTAATGGTTGTCCATCACCAGTAGTGATAATAAGCCATCTTCCAAACTCCGTATAATACGCCGTAGTAGATGTCGATACGGGTGTAGTGCTTGTGAGAAGAGTGAAAGAACTGGCTTGTGGCCCTTGCCAATCATGACAGACTTTTATACTCCCACCTGTCTCATATACCAGTTGGTCTAAAGCACCGCCTCTTTTATTCCAATAATAAATGCTGTCGATTCTGTTGTCAGAACCCCAAGGGTCAAAGGCAGATTCTTTTACTAAGAACTTCTCATAGCCAATGCGAGAATCCCAACCACCAGTGAAAGGGTCTATCCTCATATTTGTAATAGAGTCGGCAAACTGCTTCTGCTGTGGTTGTCTTTCATCAACACCACCCAAGTTTGTAACATCTATTTTAGTTCCCCTCATTTATTACTTCCTTATGTTGTAGATAAAGTGGTGTAGATAATGGCCTGTCTACCTCTTGTTGGCATCATATCTTTCACATACCGTCTGCTCATTGAGGTTAAGAAATGTGAATCCAATTCATCCAACGCTTGTTCTTTTTTCTTTTGATAATAAACTGCTCTGCTATCATTATCTGTCATGATAGCGAGGTTCTCCAATGCTCCATATCCAATAGCATATGTCGCTGCTGAAGAAGGTATCTGAAGATTATCTTCATCCTCTGCGAGAGAAGGAGGCTTAAAAACATATCTGACATGGAGTTCTATATCTTCACTCTGCCTTGGATATAATCTCATCCTCTTTGTATTGCCGTTATTCTCAGGTGACCGAGGATATAACTGAATAACTTTATTTCTTCCCAACTCTTCCAGCGTTATATCAAAGTCTGTATTGGTTAAAGAAGTGCCAACCTCTGCAGCGATTCTCCAGTTTTTAAAACCATTATCGGGAGCCTTCCAAAGGATAGCCCAATATAATCCTTGTTGTGGAGTACCACCATAAGAAGTGGTGATTCTAATATTCTCTGAATCAGTCAGAGTTATAGATGTTGATTTAGATATACCACTATATCTTTTGCCAACGAGATACCCACTCTCGTCCCAATCATCATCATTAGCCCCTCTATAAATATACTGTACCGCTATCTCTACAGTCCTTATTCCTTGGCCTGAAGAGGTAGAGTTTGCTACAGCATAAACATTAACGGGACTTGGGAGATGGTGGTTGTCGTAGTTCACCCAGTATTGTGGAATACCAGTCTCACCTAAAGGAAGGTTATGCCACTCGTCTTCATATCTACTGAGAGCAATATATTTCCCCACTCTATTTGTTACAATCTCATCTGTTCTGCGAGAAACATTTAAGACCTCAACACAATCGTGTGGTAAATCAACATATCTATTCCTTGTAGTGAAGACATAGCCACCACCTGTTGTCACTTGTGGAGCAGGAAGTTTGTAATAGACCACTGTATCACTCAGCCTATAAGTGATTTCTAAAACAAATGTATTTGTCCCATCATCACAATAAACCTCCTGACCTTCACACCATGCTGGCCACACTTCTCCCGAAGGAGCAGTCAACTGAGTAGAAGATATAGCACCCCCTGTAGCAAAAGCATGGTCTTTATATACCTTAACCTTACATTCCTTTTGAGCGAAGTTATACGCTTTGGCTGTAAAGATATTAAAATATTGAGTGTTTATAATCCTATGAACTTTGTCCTTAAAGTCATCAGACGCAGGAGCGTAGTCCATTGTGGCTTCTATAAACTCTCGTACTTCTCCAAGATTTGCCATAAAAGATTCCTATAAAAATTTAAATAAAACCCCCGCAAGGAGGTAATAGTGCAGGACAGGATGGGTATCCATTTACACCTGACACTAAAACCTACCTAAGAAGTTTAATAGCCTTGTCGAATAACAAAGACTGTCGCAAGTGTTTCTGAACCTTTCGCCTCAGTACCGATAGCACAAAGTTGTGCTGCCTTTTTATCTACGGAGTGAACAAGTTTTCCACCACTTACACTGGCAATCAGCAAAGAGTTAGCAGCGCAAGAGGAATCAACCTTACATTCGCACAAACCTGAGATACAGATTCGAATTGAATCACCAGCAGCAGAAGCCGCTTCTAAGGCGACTCCCACAAAGATGAACTGAGCAGCAGTGTCACACTTGACAACTTTCAATGCTTTGTCAGAGTCATTAGATTCTGACAAATCAAGAGCCACAGCATCACCAGCAGCAATTGCAGCACCAGCAATAAAGGTTTGAACCTGTCTACGATTGGACGAATTCAAGTCAGCGACATTGTCCGAGTCATTAAGACTTTGTAAAATAGTATTTTTAGCCATGATAGATTATCCTCCTTTCTATAATGCTTGTGTAGTAAAAGTAACGATTCCATGAGAAGCGAGATGTTGAGTAGTCAACTGAGTACGGCAAAGAATGTTTGCAGAACTGGCAGCATAACCACTAATCTTTTGCATATCGCCAAGCGCAAAGAAAGCGTCTGAATCAAAGTATGCGTCAAACATTTTAGAGTTCAACAGATACGCATGAATATAAGCGGTGGGTGAGATTGCTGCACCAGTGTCAGAATCATAAGCCAGAAGACCACTGGCTCCACCTGAAACCATAAAAGGTTCTACATAACAGGCTGCACCATTGAACATAAGAACAAGTTTTCCTACCATATCTTTCTCAGCAGACACGGAAGTGTAACGCTCTTGGGCGGTGAGTTCCTGCTTGTACCTCTTATAGCCAGTGGGAGACATAAGAATAATATCAATCTGTCCATCAGGAGCATAGATTTGAGATTGAATACAAACATCAGCCAAAGCCTCAGAAATACGATTGGAAGAAACATCATAAGTGGTGTTTACCGATACCTGATTCTGCCATGAAGACTGGAAACTGGTCTTATCAATATTGCCTACAGTATTATCCTGTCCACCAAAGGCTTTGGCATCGAACCAGCCATCAGTACCATTGTAATAAAGAGACTCAAGGTTATCGAGAACAGTGGAACTATTAGCGACTACCTGCTTTTCCCACTCACGCCTCATCATACCAAGGACAGACTTAAGCCTTGCACTCAGAATATTTACCAATGCTCTCTCACCTTTATTTGAAAGAGACTCAGTATCAGTAAGAACTACTGGAGCAACAAAGTCTGTCCACTTCCAGTTAGCGGTTCTGAGAGGGTCTTTCACTGCAAGCGAGATTGCTTCGTATCCACTCTTAAGATTGGTGATACTGGAGTGGTCAGTAAGAATAACAGGGGCATCAATATAAGAACCACCTGAGATTTTTTGTACATTGCCATGTCTCTGCACGGCTTCTAAAAGGGGGATGGATTTAAAAGTATTATCTACTTCTTTGTCACGGAGAATTCGCAGTGTACTTGCGAGAATGTCGTGTTGGACTCCCGTAACTGTTACGTTTGAAACGGCCATAATAATTACCTCATTGTTAATATATGACTTCTCTCTATAGTAGAGAGATTTTTTAAATTAAAATATACTTGGGTCTGCGTATCCGTGACGGGCAGTTTTGTTAAACAAAGCGTATCCTTCATAGGGTCTTCGTTGTTATGAGTATAGCGCAAAAATAATAGAAACATTTTTCTTATTTCCCCTGCGACTTTAAAGCGGAATAGATGTCCCATGCTGACATTTCTTTCAGATTAGAGGGAACAGTAGAAGCAGACCTTCGGCTACCAGCACTTGTTAAAGAAGCCAACCTTCTCTTTCTATCTCTGACTGATTCTGATTCAGCCTTAGAGATATGCTTTTGTGCCTCTGCTCTTTGTCCTCTCACTACCCAATAGGCAGTCTCTAAATCCATAGCATCGTTGGACAATAAAACGGTTTTGACATCGCCTCTAAACTCATCATCACTTCTTAATTCAGGATGGCTATCCATAAAAGTATTCACCTTCTGCTTCGCATGCGACTTCTGTTGCTGCTCGGCTATAGGTTGTAGTAATGATTCAAGTTTTTGAGCCACGATTTTATTAACATATTTATCAAAAGACTCTGCATCGAAGGGGTCAAACTCTCCTTCTGTTGATGCTACCTCTTTCAATTTCTGCATGGTATCAGATTTTAAAAGAGATTCTGTTTGAGCCTGTACTTTCTTTCTTTGTTCAGCGAGAGCCTGAGTCTTCCTTGTATAGTCAGACCTTAGACTTCTCATAGCCCTCTGTACTTCGGGCGGTTGGTTCTCTATTACAGAGTCCCATGATTCTCCTTCTCTTAGAGTCTCGGAGTTTATTTCTTTTTTTTCTTCTTCAGTTGCCTTCTCGTATCGCTGGTCTTCCTCATGTTTTAAAAGAAGTTTCTCAATCCTTTGGTCGTAGTCATCACCATAATAAGGTGCGCTCTTATCGCCCATTAGGGATACGGGTTGACCAACATCGTTAGTCTCTGTAGTTGTTGTCTCTACAGACTGGTCTGTGCCAGTGTCCTGTGGAGTTTTATTGTCCATTTTTAAACCATCCTTTCTGCAAATAGTGCATCTGTTTCTACCGCTTCTTCAGGTGAAGCGATAACCTCTTCAGGGATTTCTTCTTCCCCTGTTTCAAGCAAAGCAATCTGCTCACTTAAAAAATTATTAAAAGTTTTATCTTTAGAATATCCTTCCAATCTTCCAGCCAACATCTCTAATCCTCTGTCATCGACTGCTTCTTCAAATGGAAGTGGGTCTAAGCCAGCAGCCATGGCTGCTTCAGATACCATAGATAACTGACGAATAAATTCTTCGGGTAGTGGGCCTTCTATATCCTCATCAAAAGATGGGTAAGGCTCTATATTAAATAGTGGTAAAACTTTATTTATACCATCTACAAGGAGATTTAAACTCTGTATTGAGTAACTCCCTGAAGGTATAGACATTTCTACCTGTTCTGTAATGGCGGTATCCATCTGTTGTCCAGCCTGTTGTAACTGTGCTGGTTCCACAATGGGTTCCTCATTCGCTCTATCGTAAAGTGGCATTATCAACCTCCTGTATAAACTTTTTAGGGTCTGCCTTAAATCTTTTTATTTCTTTATTATGCTCTTCTGCTTCGGCTATTTGTGCATCAACTCTGTCGTCAGATACCTCATCGGGTTCCAACTGCCTTACGCCTTTCTCTTTCATAACTTTCTTTCTATGGCTGGCACTGGCTATATTACAGCCAAGTCCTCTGTCATAATATGCACCGTTCCAATCTCCCCATGAAGAATGACGGGCGAAAGCAGAGAGTATTTTTATTAAATATTCCCCACACTCAGGACAATACTGCGGAGTCTTTCTCTTATCTACAGAGAGAATGAACTCATGCAACCGATTGCACGGCTGACACTGGTATTCATAAATAGGCATCAGTATATTCCTCCTTGACCTTGTGGTAAGAAGGGTTCCACATCCTGTGGAGAAGCACCTTTACCTTGCATGATTGGCATATCAGGGGGAACTTGGGGGGATTGAACACCTGAAGGTGATGGTTGTGGCATCTCAGCATCAGCAGAAGAAGTGACTTCAGGGAGGAGGGATTCATCTAAATCGAATAGACGGATTATTTCTTTTAAAATCTTTTGTGGTGGTACTCCCATCTGAGCCAGCATCTGTGTAAGATTCATAAACTCTGACTTCTTTATTGCTTCTGAGATTGGAGTAGACCCTGACTCTTGTGCAAAGAATCCAAAGTCTCCATCTAAATCTTTGTAAGAGATGGGTTCAGGCTGACCATTTAATAAAATAATATCTGTGTCATCACCTAAGAAAGTCTTCATCATAGAGATATAAACCTTTGCGGTATTCTCTATCGAAGCGTGTAACTCTCTCGCACATCTTCCTTGCTCAGTAGAGGAATAAGATGCTAACAGTAATGCTTCTGTAGCCGTAGTATTAACTGCTTCACCACGAGTAAACGCTGCTTGCAAAGAACCTTTTGCTAAATCTTCCTGAACATTTTGAAAATAATTTTCTAACTCAGTTGGTACTGGAGAGTGTGGCATCGGAAGAATAGATGCTTGTAGTGTTTGGCCTTGGGATAACTGGACTTCTATAAACTCTCCATCATGGCCTTGTGCTATCTTTGACAAAGCAATGTCATCATATACACCTTTCTCTACAATCCATTGTCGTGCTGACCTTCTGACCATAGAGGCTTGATATGTTCTAATGACATTAGTCTCTACGATTTGGTCATAGATTCTTCTTAAAGCAGAGTATCCTCTCAATGGAAGTTCGGGCATACGGGAAAAATATAGAGGGATTATTGGAGCAACTGGTTGGTTGGCTCCATCAGTAAAAGGAATCTCATTAAACTTTTCTGTATTTATATTATCCTCTTCACCAACCTCTATCTCTATCCCATCCTGTAACCACTTGCTTCCTCCGTTCCAGTCGGGTGACCATACATAAAATTTATTTTTATCTATAGCATAGACTTCGACAATCTCTACATAGTTAAAGACTGACAGTGACTGCTCTCTATCTGCGTCATAAGACCTGAAGATAGACTGGCCTTCTCCCTCATCAGTATCATCAAGGAATCTTCTCATTGGCTTTATGCCGAATCTTTTATTTCCAAATCTTTCCTTCGCTTCTTCTTCTCTTATGTAATATCTGTGGGCTACGAATGATTGGTCTGTCCAACTGGCTCCATCTAAATCTACAATACAATCCCAAGGAGCAACTACACTGGCCCTTACTCTTTTAAATGGGTCGGGGTTAGCGGTATAAGAAAGTTTTAAAAAAGCATTTGGATATATAAGAGCCAGCCTTGATACATCTTCTAAGACTGTACGAATCATTATTAAAAATTCATTGGCTAAAGACTGTACCTTTTGTGGTACTCCTCTTCCCCTCAAATCAGCCTTCACTACAACAGCAGGATTACGGGCATAAAGACTTGCAATAAAACCTTCTACATATTCGTAGGCTCTCGGTACTTCTATTAGAATCTGAGATGGGTCAGCAGTCTTATCCCAATATCTATTAGCGTAAACATTACGCAGTCTCCTCATCTCTGCTCTTCGTCCATCCCAATAGTTAGAATGAGCCTCATATAATTCTTTAAAAATCTTTGGGGTCATCGAGCCACCTGCCATGGAATAGCCTTACTCATTATATTATTTCTTCTTCGTTCTGATATAAGTGAATCCATTAAATGCTCCCGCTTAGAATGTATCTGATACTTGGGACAATCTCTCAACGCTCTATAACATAGAGCGAGACTCATAGCGAGGTCATCGTGCATACCTTTCGGTGCTTCAGGTGCTATCTTTTCTACAACTAAAGAATGTAATTCCAACAGGGTCACATCAGGTAATTTTAAAATCATATTGTTATGGATATACTCTCGAAGAATCTCATAGATATTTACTTTAGATGGTAGTGTTGTCGTCCAATCCTTTCTCTTCTCGGTGACCCATAGATTAGTGAAGCCATATAACCTGAGTCTATCTAATATTAAATGGCCGTGATTATTACTTTCAACCAACGTAAACGCATCGTTGTATTGGGATATTTTTTTATATATTATTTCTGCAAAAGCCGTAGGAGATTTACGGTTTGACCTATAGGTGTAGACCACTTGGTTGTTCATGGCTGAGGCTATCGTCAGTACAGAATAATCTCTGTTGACTCCAGCAGCCACATCTACTCCCGCAACATAAACATTATTTTCTTCAGGTGCTTCGAGAGTTATATCTTCTCCTCTCATGGCTATTGGTTCTATGCAATTCAGCGCATCGTTTGAGAAGAAGTTTGAATCACCGAGATGGAAAGCATCGTCTAATGATGCAGGATATTCTCTTCTAAAATCATCTATGCCAATGGTTCCAACTGTTTCTCTTCTCCATTGCAACTGATTATTATTTAAATTAAACTTCGCAATCAATTGCACTTCCTCTTCCGTAGGCTCAAAGTCTGATGGTGCTGGTGACTGATAAGCCTCATGCTCCCACCACCAAAAACATATTAAAGTCCAGCCATTATCGGGAGAGTTTATACACAACTGATGGAATATATCTCCTGCTTTATGCGGTGTAGATTCTATTAAAAGTTTTCCATCCTTGGGTAAGGTTGCGGTAGTGGCTGCCAATACTTTAGAAGGGTCAGTGTAATAGGCGAACTCTGAAAGGTGAGCAGATGTCAGAGAGAATGAGCGAGTACCACCCTTAGAGCCAGCGGTATAAGATGACAGTGTTGCACCAGTATCTGCAAACTTTAAGTCTGTAGTATTATTTATTTGTAAATCTCTTTGCATTAACTCAGGAAGACCATCGTAAAATCCTGCATCCATTCCCCTTAAATGTTTCGCGCTTCTATCATGAAAAGAAATAACGCCCCATTTCTCTGAGGCATCAGCACAATACGCTCTCCAAAAAGCATATGCTCTAATCAAGGTAGAGATACCAATCTGACGAGGCTTTAATATTATTATTTTATTTTTTAATTCTAATAATTTTAATAGCCGTGATTGTTCTGCGTTTAAATAAAAGGGAATGAGTTTCTGCGTCTGCTTATCCGTTATCTTTAAGAGTTTAAAAAAAGATAAAGGGTTCTCTAATATAGAGGAGAGTTGGCCGTGGTATTTCTTCGGTATAGATTTAGGCATATAGGGCATAGATTAAACAGCCCCCACTAATCTAAATGCAGACTCTAACTCTTCCATTTCTTTTTCTATTTCTTCCTCAACAACAGTATGATTGTGGGCATATTTTTCTATAACAAAGACCGCAGCCTTAACGACAGCGGGTTCATTCGGGGATTCTTTTATTATTTTTTCCAATCTATTGAGAGAGGTGAGGAGAAGAGAGTCCAATCGGGTTTTAATTTCTGCGCTCTCCACCTTCAGGTACTCAGGCTTTAAAAGATTTAAATGTTTTTTCTCTATCTCTATTGCAGTGATGAAGGCTGGTTGCTTTAACCATTTATAAATCGTAGACACACTGACCCCAATCTTATCTGAAACTTTTTGTTTAGATAATCCTTCAGCCAACAATCTCGCACCGTCCGATTGAGCGTAAGACAAAGAACTTTTCTTTTGAAATCCTTTTACGCCATCAGTTGCTGTATGCTTTGTGCCTGTTTTTCCTTTCAATCTTAATCTCTCTTTATTTATATCTATAATAAATAGTAGTTTAACGCCTATTTCTTCCCATTATTATACACATTTCTACGATTTTTTTCCATCTTTTATCTTTCTTTTCTCCATCTCACCAAGATAATTTTCAAATCTCCAATCGTGCTTGTCATATGTATATGTCTCCAGCAGTTTTACCTCGGCCAATAATAGATTAAATATTTTATCATCGGGGTATCTATCATTCAGCAACTCTAACTTTTTCCTCATCGTCATAAAGTAGATATATATCTGCGGTTTGGCTGCGGTTTTAAATGGCATTGTACCTACTGCATTTGTATTAGTAGAATATATTTTATTCCCTGTCTTTTATTCACTGGACAGACGGACAGACTGGACAGACTGCTATTATATATTCCTATGCCACGGCCCTTTTTCTACAGATATTTGTGTGGAAGGGTGTGGTTTCCCTACGATTCTATAGAATAAAGACCCACATATATTTTATCTATAAAGAGTATGTCTATTATGTCTGTCTGTCCATAGCACTCCATCCTTCCGAAAGATAGGGAGGAATAGAATGGACACAATAGAGGACACAATAGAAATAAAAATATTTATACTGTCCGTTCGGAGGACACAATAGCCGAGTCTGTCCAGTAGAGGACAGACTCTTATGTCCTCTCGATTTAAATAATATGGAATAATCTCATCCATTCCCACTGTCCTGCGTATAATGTAAGTACTGATGAAGGCACGAGGTCGGCATCGGAATTCATAAAAATAGGAGATAAAGATTATGAAAAAATATATGGTAACGGTAAGAGGAACGAAGCCTGTAATGTCATTCCCAGTAATAGCAAAAGATAAAAAGTCGGCAGCCAAGCAAGTACACAAGTGGATTACTCCTCTCTTTAAGAAGGCATCTATAGACAAAATAACTTTGACTGTACTGCCAGCGAGAGAGAACGAAATGTTTTTGTTCAACAAAGACGAGATTGGATATTAAAAAATTACACAATAATAATGGAGAAAAATAATGAGTAGCGTAGAGCAAGACCTAAGAATATTTAGGCAGTATATGGAGGCACAAGGCTTACCGTATCATTTAGAAAATAGAATACTTATCGAAGCAGAGAAGGTAATGAGGAGTGTAAATGACAGAAAGAAAAAGAAATGAATGTTTGGTGAATACTCTCAGAGAAGACGTGTGGTTGATGACTCAGATTATGGGCCACATAAATAAAGAAATAAAACATATCACTGGGCAGGTGGATAGGCTTGGCTCTCTATTAGAGAACACACCGAGAGAGAGAAATCCCATACACCTCGTGAAGATAGAAGATGAATCACCTTATATAGATGAAGATGTCTCCGACCTTCACATCCTGTTGATGGCACTGAAGCAGAATAAATCGTTGTCCTCAGTGTAAAAGTTCACCGAAGACTACTTATATATGCTATGCTGAGGATAGTGGCGCGCCCATTGGCCCCACTATTTTTAGTATGAGTTCAATATTTTTTCTATAGGAGAATTAAAATATGAAAAACAAATCTTATCCCCTAAAAATTAAGCACGACAAATACCTCGCGCTTAAAGCATTATGCGCCCACAAAGAGTGGAGAATCATGGACGGTTTAAGCGAAGCGATTGATGACCTCATCGTTAAGCACACACAATCTGTAGTCGCTGCTCTCACCTCGACCTCTCAGGAAATAAAAGATTCTTTATCAAAAGATTCTGAGCAGGAAGAATACAAATTCCACTTCCCAAATAAGGAGGCATCTTGAAACCTACTATTATTAGCGGTTATAATAAAAAGCCCCTTCGGCTGACCAAAACCGAAGAGGCAATCCACTTTCCCAAACACAGGAGATATTGAAATGGCAACAACTGAAAATGGTGTAAGTAACGACCAAAACAGTTACACTAATTATACTCAGAAAATCAAAGATAGTCAAGGTTTTCAACTGAGACACTGGAAAATTCCAGTGTCTCTGCACGAGCCACCCATCAATGGCTGGCAGAATACAAACTCTTTGAGGAGGTGCGTGGAGAATCATGGACGGCACAGGGG
>Ga0098039_1000317_pt1 | contig 21224 bp, 22 predicted proteins | sample 6_EtaG_FD_75047 | JGI IMG/M metagenome (GOLD analysis project Ga0098039, IMG submission 75047) | Marine viral communities from the Subarctic Pacific Ocean - 6_ETSP_OMZ_AT15160 metaG | ecosystem: Environmental > Aquatic > Marine > Oceanic | place: Pacific Ocean | collected 2015-01-08 | reverse complement strand
TTTGTAATCTATAACTTTTCCAAGCCAGTTTGAACCCTTAATAAAAGTTCTTCTGCTGTTAGGGAAATTCTGCTCTGTGTTCAAAACACAATCAGCTACTTTGGTGAATTTGAGTCCACACTTTTTGGAGAAATTCTTAACTGTCATTTGGTCCGACATATCAAACACAAAGTCTCCATTCTTAAAAAATTTAACAACGTCCTCATAAAACTTCTTTAAGTTGTTGCCGCCTGCTTTAGGATAGTTCATACTATTTAAACTCCACGTTCATCATAATTTCTGTGAGCATCGCAACGGTGTTGATTTCGGTGTCGGATGCGAAGGCGTTCTTGTACTGGTATTCTGCCAGTGTGATGACCAACTGAGGCACACTCTCTGGTTTGGTGTAGTCATAGCAGGTGTCGTACAGTCTCCTACACAAACTTTCAAAGTCGTTATCTAGATTTGCTCCAACCCACTTTCTCATATTGGTGAACTCCTTTTCTTTCAGTGTCGTCACCAAGTCCATAAAGGTCTTGTCAGAAACCTGAACCAGAACACCAGCATCAATCTGACCACATGCCGCATACCTTTGGAGTTCGTTGATGAGTCTACGCCAGTCTGGCATATACTTCATAATCATCTCTGCAATGACCTTCTGGTCATATTGGACACCTTCTGCGTTCAGAATGTACTCAATACGTTTCAGGAACTGTGATGCTAAGAGGGGTTTTTCCTGATTGCCAATTTTGAAATTGACAATGGAACACCTGCCATGCAGGGGTTTGATAATTCTGTTGATATAATTACATGTTAGGATGAACCCACAACTCTTGGAGAACTCCTCCATGAAGTTCCTGAGAGCGGGTTGTGTAGATATTGCGTTAAGATAGTCTGCCTCATCTAGGATTACATATTTCTTACCATCGTTGACAAGGGACATAGCTGACGCATAGTTCTGGATTTTGTTTCTTAGGGTGTCAATGTTACCTTCCATGGAACCATTGATTACGATGTAGTCTGACCCCAACTGGTTGACCAAAGCCTTAGCAACAGTAGTTTTACCCACACCCGGACCCCCATGTAACAGGAGATTTGGAAGATTACCCTGTTTCAATAGGTCCGAGAAGTTGGATTTCAAACCATTAGGTAGAATACAATCATCAATTGTGGTGGGCCGATACTTCTCAACCCACAGGTATTCTTTAGTCATTGGATTCAACAACGACATAATATTTCATGGTGTCGTTTTCAAATACCGTCATACGTGTAGATAGAGTTACCTGATACGTGGCAGAAAGCAATTTGAAATACTCTATCTTCATTACGTTTCTGAATTTGGGTATCGCCTTAAGGTCTGTTAAGACCACCTTTTTATAGGTATGCGATAAGCTATCATTCACATCTGTAGCTTGCATCATTACGTTTGTACCATCACATGTAAACACGATATTGGGTCTCTGCATCACCCTAGCAGCTTTCAAGACCTCATCTAAGACATCAGCTTTGAGTTCAAATGTCAAAAGTTCATCTTCCATATCTAGCGTTTTCTTCTTGGGTGAACTGACTGTCTGTGGGTCTGCGAAACGGTATATGCTCTGTGAGGTTTTACCGTTAATCATCAGGTAATTGTCTGCGAATTTGAATGTCGGTTTGTCAAACAAATCCAAAACTCCAAGAAAGAGGTTTAGGTCGTAGATAGCAAATTCTTTTGGAAACGGTGTCTCCAACTTCGCAACAGCCAGGACGGTGTGACTCGGTGACATTGTTGCCAACTCATCCGTAGTGTCAAAGACCAGCCCTTGATTGATCGTTGCAAAGTTCTTGAGGATATCTACTGTCTTATCTGAAATATTCATTATATACTGTCACTCCATTATTTCATTATATTAGGTATTATACACCTATTTTGAGGCAATGTCAAGATTTTTCTTGTCGGTAAAATACAGGAGTAAGATAGCATAGTGAGCCAACTTGAGAAGGTCATCTTTATTGCGTCCTCCTTTTTTACCATATCGTGAAGCGTATTTGATACAGGATGCTCGTATATGTTCTTCTACGATGCCTACAGACTCCAACAAATCGAGCACCTGAACCTGGTCTTCCTGACCGACATAGTGCTGACTATACGTAGAGAGGATATATTTTTTCACCTCATCTAGGTATTTGTCCTCATCATATTTCAGCATCATTTTTTCCCTTTCTTTTTCCGTTGTTTCTTTACTTCTTTTTGTCGGTTCATCTCATCCATATCGGCAGTCGCAGCTACACCAATTGCAGCTAAATCTATTAAGGAACCACCAAAGTTGTATGACCCTGTATGGATCAAATGCATCCATGGACATAACCAAACTTTCAATCCAGCGGCTCTTGCCCACTGACAGAACATATAATCCTCTGAGAGGTATCGTCTGCTTTTGGAGTCAATCACACAATCAAAAAATGCCATAATCTCCCGTGAACCATCAAATGCTTCTGTTCTCACATGGTCTGGTTTGTACATAAACTCAGGGTATGCTTCTTGATACTTCTCTAGGGTCTTACGTTGTATCATCATGAAACCAGTTCCGCCCTCTAGGACCTCTACTGGTTCGTTTATTTTAAGTGATGTATCTCCCTCGACTGGATTAAACACATAGTCTCCAACGTATTTATCTAAATCGTTTGGGTCTTGGTCTGCATATCCCTTATCAACTGCCTTTTTAATTTTCTCCCACGCAATCGTTTTCTTTGGGTATGGGCCACAGATAATGTCTTTGTCACCACCTGATAGGGCAGCGAGTGCTAATACGTCGTTAGCATCAAACCCAATGTCACTATCAATGAACATTAAATGGGTGCAATCAGACCTGAGAAATTCATCCACTAGATAATTTCGGGCCCTTGTCACAAGAGACTCATTGAACAGGTAAAAGAACCTGACCTCTACACCATACTTTGCAGATAGCAACGCTAAATCTGCGGTTGACTTGGTGTACATACCAGAACACATACCCCCATACATAGGGGTAGCTACAAATATTTTTCTTTTCTGGAGTTCTTTCGCATCAATTGTAATTTCCATACCTATACCTCATATTATGTTACAAATTTCACCGTCTTATTTATATAAAAAAACAGGGAGAATTTCTCCCTGTAGAAGTTTATGTTGACGTTTTTAGAAAGGAGCCAGACTTTCGTCTGCATCACCATCCTTGGTGGTGACACCTTCTTCTTCTTTATTTTCTCCGCCTGTCTCGGATTCTTCCAAGTCAGACATTCTGGACTGCTCATCAATCTTGGTGTAGAAGTCAAGGAAGGAAGTTTTCGTTTCCTCGTCAAACCGGTTGACGCACAACTTGATTGATTCCATCCTGTCCTCAAAGATTGAGAACGCATTAGCGATATGGACTAACCGTCTGGTGGAGATGATGTCATCTGAACCACCCTCTAGGAAAGTCTTTCGGGTTAAATCGGCCCACTCAACGAGGAGACCAATAAACTCGGTTTCTTTCTTGAGGTTCAAGGACTCGAATACCTTACTCAAGATTTTTTGTTCAACAGATTTTGCGGGATAATCCTGCTCAACTGTAATGGGGAACCTCTCAAGGAAAGCTTCATTCAAGATGTTGGTTCCGATGAACTGACCATCTTCTGACCCTTTACCCTTGGTGTTACCAGTTGCGATAACGGTGAACCCTGGAGCAGGTTTTACATATTCACCAGTCTTTTTGATGAAATATCCAGAACCCTCTAGGATTGACTGCAAGCACATAACTCTTGCGGGATTTGCAAGGTCAATTTCGTCCAGAAGCAATATAGCGCCCCGTTCCATGGCTTCGATAACAGGTCCCTTAAAGAACGCTGTCTCACCATTGACGAGCCGGAAACCACCGATTAGGTCATCTTCATCAGTTTCACCCGTGAGATTGACCCGTATCAATTCCCGTTTTGCGGCAGCACATGCTTGCTGAACCATGAAAGTTTTTCCGTTACCGGAAAGACCAGTGACGAAAATGGGGTAGAATAACTGTGATTCTATGATTTTCCGCAACTTTGTAAAGAACCCGAATTTAACGAATAACTTGTCCTTCTGAGGAATTAAGCACTCCTCCCTGGCGGTCGATGTGACCGTTGCGAGGGTAACGTTATTTGCTCCGGGCTGTGACTCTTCCACAACTGTCATAACAGGAGTTGTGGTGCCTGTATTAGGTACCTGATATTTCCCGTGGGATACACGGAACTCAGTTCTTGCGAACCACGAAGGAAACGGTATCTTTGCTTTCTTCGCAACCTCTTTTACCTGTGATTTGGTGATTACTGCACCCGGACCAAAGGTCTTTTCGGCAGCCTCCACAAATCGTTTTCTTGTAGGTGTCAACATAAATTTAGTTCTCCTTTCAATCTATTTCCTACTCTCATAATACCATTATACTACATATGGTGACCGTGGCAAGCGTTTTTTTACGCAATCTGGTCAATAAATTTCGATAAAATCACTCGTGAAACCAACTTTTTCTTTGTCATTTTCACTAATTGTTCTTTCAGTGTTTCGGCATCCCTTTCGTATCCACCGGCGGTGAATCTACCAAGGTATTCATCTTCAAGCTGTTTCTTAGTTTTACCCAAATCTTTACCACCTTTGATGATGTATAATTCATTGTAACCAGCATCTTTCATAACTACTGCTTGGTGTTTCTCAAAAAACTCTAATGTTGCCTCTTGGTCAATATCGTCACTGGTGAATGCTTCTAATGCTTTAATAATGGGTTGACTTGTGAGGAAGAACCCAACAACATTCACACCACAACGGTCCCGAAGGATAGTCAAGAGGACCTTGGTCATATTTCTTCTATCTGAATTCCAACAGGAGCTATAGGTAGAACCAGTATTTATTTTCTCTTGAGTGTAATCTTTTTTCGTAACAGGGTCATGGACAATATCATTATTACCCACTAATTCTGCTCTAAAAGGATCATCTATTGATATTCTGGGAACGACTTCGTTTGTCTGTTTCATTTTAGGAAGAGGACCAATCTTTTTACAAGCGTTAGAATCTCCATCGGTTAAAAAGACCGTATTCACAACTTGCACATTATTGGTTTTTTGAAACTGTTTCACAATCTCATATGAACACATAATGGCTTCATTCAGAGGCGTTGAGCATAACCTGTACCCTTTAGGACATGAATCCCACCTTCCGCCCTCTAGGAACTTGGACATTCCAAGCATATCCCGACTACGGAGTTTATGGTCTCTAATTTTCATTTTTGACGAAAACAGATGCAAGAGGCCGAGGTTAGTAATAACTATATCGTTTACTTGGATATTTTTCATAGTTTCTAAAAAGCCCCTACCATACGCCGTAGTGTAACCATCGGCAAACGCATAAACGTCGTAAGGGATGTTGACCTTTCTGCAAAACTCAATCAACGTCAGCAACTGCTGCATGGTGTTGAAAATGTCGTGTTTCATGGAAGAACTCCAATCAATAAACATGATCAGGCCGTGGTTCTTACCATCTGTCATCACAGAACTTTTTTTGAAAATGTCCTCAGCGAACTTGTAAGTGTGAAGTTTTAGGGGGTCAATAACGCCCGTTTTCGCAGTAAATGTCCGACGAAAATCATCAGCGGACTTTTTCATTTCAAATTCTTTAACGAGATAATTGATGAGGCCTTTGTTTTCGTTTCTCCACGTTTTCAACAGCCGTGCAGAGGTCCTGACACGGTTTGCAGTGAGAATTTCTTCTGTCCACCTCTTTAAGTCTTCACCAACCTGTTTTGTACTCACAATGATGTTTTCCAACTTAGGCGTCGGCAACGTCAAGTATGAAATCTCATACTCGTTTGTATTTTCAACTAACCGGTCAGCATTTTCTCTATAGGCTGTGTCTGTCTGGGATACAGGAGCCTGAGCTTCGGTTTCCTCGGAACCAGTCTCCCCACTAGCTGTTCCTTCATCGCTCTGGGTCTCCTCGGTTTCTTCACCTTCTTCTCCTTCACCCCGACCTTCTTCTTCAGAACCTTCAGCAGTTTCTTCACCACTAGGAGCACCGTCCGTTTCTTCGGTCTGTGCATTTTCATCAGGAGAACTACCGGATTCTTCGGTTTCCTCACCTTCTTCGTTTTCACCAGGCTTTCCACCTTCAGAGGTTCTAGACTGTTCGGGGTCGGATTCACTTTTCTGAGTTTCAAAAAGTTCGTCTGCAAGTTTTACAGCATCCTTAAACGTTATGAGGTTTTCCATTCTCTTAACATACTGCATTTCCTCTTTGGAAAATTCAATATCAAGAGCGGTTCCAACCTTGAGTTTTATGTTAAGCCGGTCAATGAGGGGCATACCATTAATACGACCCTTGATGTCCTCACCAAAGAAGCCGTTGTTAATCATCCACCTGTAACCTTCAGTGAAGGCTCTTTTCAGACCGGGATATTTGATTTTCTGTTTCTTCTCAATTCGTGCATCTTCACAGATATTGAGGTAACCCTGATAAACCTTACCTTTCTTACTCACATTGGTATGCCAACCCTTAGGAGGGGTGTATAAGGCGTGACCAACTTCATGACCAATCAAAAGGTCATAAACGTCATTGCCCATATCCTTCCAGACAGGGAGTCCAACTTTTCGGGATTTCGGTTCAAAATACGCACTGGTGATACCCACCTCATGCTGAACAGTAAGATTTTCCGTCGCCAACAGGCGAGCAAGTTTATTCTTACTTTCGATGTATTTTGCGTATTTGTGGGTGTTTTGCATTAATCTCTAATTACAATACTATCCTATCACACTGGTAGACCATGTCAAGTACTATTTTACGCTTTTAACCCTTAGAAATCAATGACTTAGCATTTTTTTTCTAACGGCCGACCTCACCGAGATACTTTTCCTTGGTTTCCGGCCATGTTTTCGTGACCAGGTCGTCTAAAAAGAAGGTTTCGTCACTCACACGGTCGTTCCGTTGCAAGGATTCTATCCTACGACGGGCATACTTGTTTTTCCATAGGTCAACCAAGGTCTCCACCGAGTTGTCAAACGCAGGTTCCAGTTTATCCTCTGAGATGTCGGCACGTAAAAATTCGTTGGTGTTGGTGTATAGTTTTGCAAAGTAGATACCACGTTCATGGGAACTTTGGAAACGGTCACTCTTGATATCCAGACCCCTGTAACATGTTTGGTTGCACCTATTGGTTGCATCACGTTTAAACGGTAGACCAGACCTTCTGGTCGCAAGTGTGTACTCCCAATACTTTCTGGGATTTTCCACTCGTAACCAATTCCGCATAACCTTCTTGACCTTCTTAGATGGTTGATATGCGATACTACCTTTGGAATACCCCATACGTTTCCAATATTTGAGGTTGTCATACTGGGACATCCCATGACCCCCCTTGTATTTTCCATATAAAGAGGTCGTGGTCACACCAACCAATTTATCACCGTATGATTTTTCCCACAACTTAGGCACCGGTTCCGACAAGCACAACAACGATAACAACTTACCACCAACATAATTGAACCCTAGTGGTTGCATGGGAATAATGGTCGACCCTATCGCAGTAAACCGAACCCTCTTTTCATCTGTCCTTTGTTCCCTCGTCCAACCGATTTTCTCGTCACGGGCTGTCAGGTCTAGAAAATCTCCAGATACAGTAATGACGCCAAGATATTTTCTTGACACCTTGTCACGGATGAGGAAACTCATCGCTCTCTGGGGTCCCACTCCGGCGTGCATTTGATTTGAACAGAATATCCTCAGTGTCGTCCAGTCTGTAGAGAGTGGTATCTGGTCAGGATTATCAGATGTCGGGACACTTGTGTCTCCTTCTTTCACATACACCAGTTCTGGTTCAAGTCCCATATAGTCGTCAAGGGACTTTGGAATCCAAATGAGGGATTTTGCCCTGTTGATGGCGTTGATTTGTCTTTTGTTTTTTAGACTGTGACCACCAAACAAATCATTTACTGTGGGGTACTTGAATTGTATTTCTTCCCACTTCTGGTACAACGTATATTCTTCAACAGACATTTGGTTAATCTTGTTGAGGTCATCAACGACGGTCTTCCGTATCTCATCTTTATCCACAGCCTCAAACGTTTGGGTGTCATGCCATTTCTGGTACATTTCATCCATCTCTGTCTCTGAAAAGAAAAGGTCTTGTGTCATTTTAATATTATACACCTATTCTTAGTAAATGTCAAGTCTTTACTCGCTTTCTCTTTCTCAAGATGAGCTTACGGTATTTCTGAGCCCGATGGAGGTGAAATTTAGTAGCAACCTTAGTAAACATAACTCCCTCTAGATGGTCATACTCATGTTGGAAAATCCTAGAGGTCAACCCATCAAATTTGATGGTGTCGGTTACACCTTCATGGGTGGTATATCGTACTCGAATCTTATCAGGTCGTTTGATATCAATGTAGAGGTCGGGGTATGTCAAACAGGCTTCTGTGTATCTCAACTTTTTCCCATCAGGTATATCAACGATTTGTGGATTGAACACACCAACAACATTCTCTATATCCAAGTGGTGACCAAATACAAACATCCTGTAAGGCAATCCTACTTGAGGACACGCAAGACCCAACCCCTCATGCTTTATCATCGTTTCCTTCATATCTTCAAAGAGTTCCATGGGGTCAATGGGTGGCTCTTTGAAATCAAAAGTCTCTGTTTGCGTATGCAGAATCTCATCAGTAGGTTTTACTAGGTCGTATATCATTGTATCCTCGAAAAATTCTTATAGGTCTCAAAGTGTATCACGTTGTTGAACTTATCAACTAATGTGTCCTTCTTGTGACTGATGATGAAGATATTGGTACCCTCACCGATTGTTTGGAGAATCTTCATCAACTCGTCTGTGCCATTCTCGTCCAGTGACGCATCAAAAATCTCATCTAAGATAAGTAGGTTGGTTGATGCGCTATTCTTTTTCTTGGCGACTGCCCTCCAACACAACAACAACGCAACGTCAATACGTTGTTTCTCACCCTCACTGAAGTTGCCATATGAAAAATCATCCCTGTGCCGACTCCTTATAGTCTCGTTGAAGTTTTCATCCAGTTCAAAGTTCACGAAAAAATCCATAGACGCAAGATACTTGTTTATCAACTTGTTCATGAGAGGTATGTACTGCTTGATGATTTTCGTTTTGATACCCGTGTCTTTCAGTAACATCGAAGCGATATTGAACAGGGACATTTCCTCAAGCAACTCCGTCTTCTGTTTTTTCAGTTCTGTCTTGTCCTTTTCCAGAGTCTTCAACTTACTGGTCGCTTTGGTTAAGTCCTTCTTGTTGACACACAACGATTCCGTTTCATCCACTAACCTGTTTTTGTATGAGGTCAGGGTGATGATGGCATTCTGTTCGTTGGTAATTTTTTCATCTACCTCTGCAATCCGTTTTTCTACTTCTGCAATCTGGTCTAACCTATCCGCAACTATGTCGATTTCTTTCTGCAACTGGTCGAACCCATCCATGTTTTCGGCCAGTGTCTTGGTCTTTCTTGTGACAATCTTGTCCTTCTGCTTCTCATCAATCTGTTGTTTGCATGTGGGACAGTTTTCATTATCGGTGTAGAACTCGATTGTCTTTTGGAGGTTGGTAATTTTCGTTTTGATTTGGTGTTCAAACTTCTGGAATTTCCTTAACCTCTTGCTGACAGATGTACCATCTTTGATGGTGTCCATCATGTTTGACTTATTCGACCCCAGTTTGTCAACGGCCTTTCCGTGGGTGATTATCTTACGGTCAAGGCTCTTGATTTCCTTCTTATACTTGTCAACACGTTTTTTGGTATTCTCCTTGTGGAGAGTTATGTAATCTTCCTGTAGGGCTACCTTCTCATCACACAGTTTCCTTTCCACCGTGTTGTAATTTATCTGCCCCTTATTTTCCTGAACTTTCTCCTTGAGTAGGACGTTCATACTGGTAAAGATTTGAATGTCCAACAAATCTTCAATCACATCTCTCCTGTGGGCAGCAGGGAGTTGCATGAAGGGTATGAAGGACGACACCCCCAAGATTACGATTTGCGTAAAGGATTTGTAGTTCAACTTCAGTATCATCCTCTCCAGGATGCTCTGGTAGTCCTTTGTCGTAGAGGGTTGGTTCAATAATTTACTGTTTTCGTAAATTTCAAAGACAGCAGGTTTGATGCCCCGTTTGACCATGTATTGCTTCTTGCCGACTCTAAATTCTATCTCGACCATGGTGCCCTTCTGATTGACCGAGTTGACCAGTTGTGGTTTGTTGACTTTCCTGAAGGGCTTGCCGAACAACCCAAACGTTAGGGCATCCAATATGGTGGACTTTCCAGCCCCATTCTCACCGACAATCAATGTGGTGTTATGCTTGTCAAGATGTATCTCTGTGAAAGCGTTCCCTGTGGACAGGAAATTTTTGAAACGGATTACTTGGAAATGTATCATGTATCACTTATGTTAATAGCTTCATTATAAAGGCTTCTCATAAGATTGTCAAGTTTTTTCTTGTTGATATTCAAGTCCATGTCATCTATGTACTTGGTCAGTATAGTAATAGTGTCGTCCAGTTCATCAGTAATGTCATCTTCATTTTCCTCATCTACGTTGAAATGGTCGTCAACGATTTGGATATTCTCGATTTCCGAGTTGTATAGCTTGTCAAGATACAGGTCGAACCAGTAGGGGTTGGTCTTCTTAGTCACAATCACCTTGATATACAGGTCCTTGAACTTATCTGAATCGAAATTCAGTAGCTCCTTGACACTCTTTACGTCCTCATCGTTATACCACAGCTTGTTGAAAATGGTGTATGGGTTTCTGACAAACTCCATAGACTTGTCAGAGGTATCAAAAATGTGAAACCCTCTGGGGTCGTTGTAATCGTTCCAAGTCATGGGGTATGGGTTGCCCAGATAGTGTATATTGTTGAGTGAGGATTTGTGGTGGAAATGCCCAGAGGCTACAAATTCAAAGTCACTGAAGACCTTACCCTCAACCCCGACCTCGTTTATGACACCATTGTACATCTCAATGCCTCTGATTTCCAAGTGCCCGAACACAATTGGAGATTTGGACTTCTTCACCATCCTCATCGTTTTGGCATAATTGGTGGGGTTGATCCAAGGTATCATCAACACATGGGTATCGTTCCCTGCGGGACCTTGAAATATCATCTCCTTTGGTTCTGAGTAGATGGTTATGTTGTCGTAGTCTCCCACCAACTCGTTGATGGAGTTGATTACGTTGGTTGTCTTATAGTAGCAGTCATGGTTGCCGATGAGTATGTGGGTGTCAATTTCTTCCTTGAGTGCCCTATCAAAGAACATGGACTTCATCTCGTTGAGACTAACGAAATTGATAAACTTCCGTCGGTCAACAACGTCACCGAAATGGACCATCGTTGTGATGCCGTTGTCTTTTAGGTACGGGAAAAAGATTTCGTCATAGAATTTTTGAAAGTAGTTCAAAAATATCTGCGAATCGTTTCTGGCTCCAAAGTGGGAGTCAGCTATTAGTGCAATTTTCATCGGTGCTTATTGTTCTACTGACAGCACACACTGACCCTTTTTGGGATAGTGTTCGTATATGTCACAGACTTGGAGATCCCTAACTTGAATCCATTGTTTATCCCAAGCATATACGAGGTCGTCCTGACTGGTAACAAAGTAGTCACCGTTCTTACCCTTCCTGGGCAGAGATGGGCCATACTTGGCCTGAATTTCTGTAATCATCACTTCACCTTCTTCTTCGCTTTTCTCTTTTGTTCCAACTTCTTCTTACGGACATTCGTTTCAAAGTCTTCAACAAACCTCTGTGCCCACTCATTCAATACTATATCACTAGCATTATATGTAGTCACATCATGTGGGTTAAAATCTGAGGTCCCCGCAAAAATGTTGGCTCTCTCTGTAGCCTTCAGTTTTATGTATAAGCTTTTCTTCTCTTTTGCGATTCGTCTGAGGAAGGAATAGTATATGATCTGGGTAAAGTATGAGAAGGGGTTGCCACTGATGTCGGGGTCAAAGTTATCTATATACCTCAGGCAGTTTTCTACACCATCCATTATCATACCACCAATGAACGTATAATCCCTGAAATTTCTCTGTTGAGCCCTGTGGGTTGCCAGTTTTAGAAAGCACTCACCGATATAATTTGAGACCATAGGCCTTTCTGTACCTGTCTTTTCTGCTTCCGCAACAGCCTTCTTAAAGTCTACCATTGCTGCCAAAAATTCATCATTATCAATATAATGTTCCGGCTTCTTTTTCTTTGCCATTACTTCACCCTATTCTTATTTCAATGTTGTATTATAACACAAAACCTATGTTAAATCAAGTATTAATTCCATTTTGTGTTTGCTGACGGAGTAACGAAATTTAGAAACCTGCGTTGATAGGCTTCCGTCAGTTCGTCTTTACCTTCTGTTTCTTCAACCTCTTGAGATAGAAAACCTTCCGACTCCTCGTCATAAAATGAACTTAGAGAATCCTTATAATATCCTTTGGTTTTGTCATCAACCTTTGTCATTGTTACTATCGAACAGGCTGGAATTTCAAACAGGACCTTGTCTGAGAATATGATCCATTTACTGAAGTGGGAAGCACACCCTGCAGCACTTTTTAGGAAGATGATTTCTATAGGGTATTTGATGAAAAAGGAACATGAATCTTCATCCATATCAACCAGATGAGCGATAATCTGTTCACCATTGACCAATTTCAAATATCTGATACCCTCATCGGGATATAAATCTGTGGGTGCTATGTCTTCTGTCATTTGAGTTGTACCTTGTATATTTTGTAAGGAAACTGCTCCTCGTTGTATAATAGTATGCGTTTCTTATAGTGGTTCAACGTATGATTCGTATACGTATTGGTAGAGAAATTGTCTGCTATATCGTAAAGTGTTGCCCGATTTTTGTTGTCACCCTTCCGCAGAACCCTACCAATGCTTTGCAGATTTCGTATGCGTGACTTATAAGGACTGCCAAAAATAATATTGTGTAGATTGAGCATATTAGTGCCCAAAGAAAAGGTACCAAAAGAAGCGACAACAACGGCGTCCCGCTCTGTTTCCATGATCGCCCGTATATTCTCTCTCTGTTGTACATCTACGTTACCGTGTATAAAAAAGACCTTCCTGTCTTTGATATTGTCCTTGAGTTGGTTGTATAAAATTTCACCATGCTTCTCCACAAATTGATATAGTAGTAATGTGTTGCCTTCTAATGACTCCACTAGGTTATATATAAACTTATTGCGCTTTCCATACCCACATATGAACTTCATCTCGTCTGGGTATTTATTATGTTTCGTCCTTACTGCCTTCTTAACGTCCTCAGGATAGTGCAACAGTATGCTTTTTATCCTAAACTTGGAGAGGTGGTCACCATCTATGAGTTCCTTCGTGGTTGCCACCTTCTTGGTCGGCCCAAACAGCCCCTCCAACACCAGCTTATTTATCTCAGTATCATCTAACGTCCCCGTGAACCCATGCTTGTGCTTACAGTTGACCAGTTTGGTCATGATAGAGGTCAACGACTTAGCCTTGAATAGGTGACACTCATCCCCGATAACCACATCGTATTGTGCAAAATACTTCTTGGGTTGTTTGTAGATGGACTGCCATGTGGAAATCACAATCTGCTTATCAGAGCTCTTATCCTGACCCGCTATGACCCTGTGTATGTGGTTTTCATTGACGGTTCCTTTAGAGTAATTCTCAAAATCCGATGCCATCTGGTAGACCAGGTTGGTCGTCGGCACAATCACCAGTGATTTCAGATTGAGATATTTGAGTATCATGTAGATGATTAGAGATTTTCCAGAGGCGGTAGGTGACAGTATCAAACTCCTACGGTTTCTGATGGCATAGACAAATGCACTAATCTGATAGTCTCTCGGAACCATGTCCATGTTTAGGGTGTTGATAAACTCCTTTGCTTCCTTACGGGACAGTTCTTCCGCTGGTTCTATTGTCTTGTCATAGATTACGTCATAATGTCTGTCTCTCGCAAATTTGTCCAGTTTCGGTAACAAGCCATAATACATGGTATGGTTGTTGTAGTTGAAAAGGCGGATAAACCCATCCCACATCCTACTTCTATATGAGGGGGTAAATCGTGCATTGGGTACCTTAAACTTAAAATAGTCATGTAGTTCCTTTGCAATACCTTTCTCACAGTCTATCTGTATATGTACGTCGTCAACCTTCGTGACGGTTAGTGTATCCATTACGGATTGGTGAACTTAAGAAACTCTATCGCATTGCGAATCTCCCAATTCCTTCCATTGATAGACTTCAGGATGCTCTCAACATACGATATTTTTTCTTCCAATAGTGCAATTTTAAGGTTGATTTGGATAACATCCTTATCCCCGTAAACGTAGGTGCCAACATCAGTTTTGAGCACCTTTTTGAGCCACGGTTCGATGTTATATTGTTTCAAATCCTCTGGATTATTCAGGTCACCTAGATAGTATTCTGTCTTGAACCTGACCAGTTGCTTTCTGTCCGAGCACAACTTATGGTATCTCACCCTCTCCTGAGAGTAGAGTTTCAGGTATTTGTTGTGTAATTGGGGGGTTTTAAGAGATTCGGCCTCTAGACTATACTGGTCTATGCGACAATCCTTTGACCAGAGCTCTTGTATTTCTTCCAATTTCATCGTAAAACTCGTCTAATTGTATTATAGTTTTTAAGTATAACACAATATAGAGCATTTGTCAAGATTAAGTTATAGTACAGGGTTCAATACAAAGTTACGGTAAGTAAATGTTACATCACATTCCATATATTCAATGTCTGCTTGGTCGTGACTGAAGGGTAGCGTGGATAGTGCAACAGGAAACATATCCTTAAATGTAAATTGCACATTTGGGTTCATACCACTTGTCAAGATAGTGAGAGTTCCATCAGAAACAATATCTGACATATTACCAAATTTTTTAGCATGTATATCTCTATGTTTTGATTGAGCGAAGTCTTCAGGAAAACCAAGGCCAATCATCCAATCATAAATCTCTTTATAATTACTCAAATCCTCATCAACACCAAATCTGAGAGAAAGGGGTTCAAAAACTAATTTATCGCTTGGTTCTGGTATTTGTACAAAAGGAGTTTCGATGGGGATTTCTCCTAATGTAAACCCAGGCATAACTGCCCCCTTACAAAAATATGATAAATTTGGGGCTCGTTTTAATACAAAACGAAAGCCAACGGGTGATAAGAAATTTGTGGTGTCTGGTTGTACTTCTACCATTGTCTATCCTTCTCTATGGACCCTATTTATAACCTTTGAGTACAAAAAAAGAGGGAGAATTTCTTCTCCCTCTTAAATCTTGGTCTATTCGCTTGATTACATTAGGTTAGCAATTGAGAACCTTCTGTAATACTTGTTTTTATTACCAGCAGCGAAAGCAACCACACCATCAGCAGCAGTTGTTGCGAATGGGTTAGCTACAAGACCATATCGAGTTTTAAAGCCAATCTTCGGCTGGAAGGTATTCTCACCGATTGCCCTTACCATCTGTAATGGGACATACGGTGCATAGAACAGGCCAGCATCAAATGGGCTTGTGCCCTTATAACCAACTGTTGCATAATGGACACCAGATGTGGCTGCGAAATAAGGATCAATGTAGACCTTATATCGTCCATTAAGAACACCAGCAAAGGTATTACCAGTGTCATCAACATTTAGGCTATTCGACAGAGCAGGAGAGGTATCTAGGACACCTGCCATCTGTAGAGCAGATGCAACATCAGAAGAACAAATCAAGATATTACCCTTACCCCTACGAGTCGCCTTAGCAATTTGGTTAGCTTCTCTCTCAAGCTGGAACATAAGTCCCTTGAACTTTTCAACTGACCAACGACCGTTGGCATCAGTATCAAGGTCAAAAGTGCCTGCTGTAGTCACATTCTCCTGAGCACCGATTGTCGCAGAAATGTTGATCTTACGAACCATTTCTCGGTTAATTTCTGCAAGGATTTCAGTTGAAAGAATGTTAGCAAGTTCTGTTTCAGCATCCAGTCCGTGAACGGCTTTAAGATCCTGAGCAAGTTCCATCGTGTACTCTGCTTTGAGGGCTCTTGAGCGAGCAGTAACAGCAATCTTCTCAATTGAGAAGGCCATCTCTTGGAACGCATTAGTTGTTGCGTCACCGAGAGCTTCGGCAGCTGCTGTCGTCATTGCCTGAGCAGCGGTATAGCTAGAAGCAGTTGCACCAGCTGGGGTTGAACCCACCTGAGCGTTTGCGAATTGGTCTACTGAGACCGTATTACCTGCAGCGGAAGCAGAGAATGTAGTATTTGCTTCGTTGAACAGAGCTTCTGCGCCAGTCTGGCTTGTGTAACGTGAGCGCATTGCAAAGATAAGTCCAGTCGGACCAGTCATAGGCTGCACACCCATAATATCGAAAGCGATAAGATTGGGAGCAGCTCGCCTTATCAGTGAGATAAGGACGGGGTCAAAAATATCAACTGAACCATCACCGGCCGTTGAAGAAGATGCACCCATCGCATTTACGGGGGCTGCTTCTAACAGTGACTGTGGTCCAGCGTATGTGCCGGAGCCTCCGGCCTGATCTTGTGCATCTCTTTGCTGGTTTTCGAGAAGTGTTGCAACAACGGCTCGCTTATGAGGATCATCAATTTTTGGAAGGTCCTCATGTTCAAGAACTGGCTGCCACTTCTTTTGTAAGTCTTCATTAAGATACATTTTAGTTCTCCTTTGTGTTTACTAATAGTTATTTATAAAATTAATGTTTTACAGTTCTAGAAATGGCATCTGAGTATCTGGCCATCGTTGGGTCTGCTATTAATACTTCGTCATCTACAGGATTTCCATCAATATCATTATCAATTACGACTTTTCCATCTTCTCCTGTCTCTGACGGAAAGTAGTTCTCTTTAACGGTTTCTAACTTCTGCTTATAGTCTTCTTCGTTTTCAAAGTCAATACCTTCAGCTAGTTCTGTAATCTTTTCAACTTCGGTATCTACTAAACCGTCACAAACGTCAGCAATAATATCAGATTTTGCATAATCATCATTAGATTTTCTTAATTTAATGTTTGTGTCAATTTCATGGTTAAGATTTGCTTCAAGTTCTTCGACTTTATTTCCTAATTCCTCGACAACATCTACTTTATCTTCTGGAATGTCAATGAAATGGTCTTCAAACAACGTCTTAAGACCTGAAATAAACTCCTCAGTAAGTTCGCTACGGATACCCGACTCAATAGCAAGTTGATTCTCGGTCATCCATTCTTCGACTACATATTCAAGATATTCATCAACTTTAGCTTCCATCTTTGATGTAGTTTCGGCTGTTATTGTACTTGTGATTTCTTCTAATTCTTTTTCATTTTCCTGAGTGATTTCGTCAAGTTTCTTATTAACTTTCGTAACCACCGCAGTTTCAAAGATTAGGGTTGCCTTGTCTTTAAATTCATCAGAAAGGTTTTCATCACCTTTGAATAGGGCTTCAACGTCATCTTTAAGGTCGACATCTTCTTTAGTAATCTTCTTCGCTTCTTTCTTTACTCTACCTTTTGATTCGGTTGTTTCCATATCATCGTCATCAGAATTATCGGATTCTTTGCTCTTGAGTTCAGATGGTTTGGTTTCTTCCTCTTCCTCCTCACCTTCTTCATCATCTTCTTGAACAAAATTCTTCATAAGGCCGGGGAAAACAGCTTCTAATTCAGCCTTTTTCATACCTTTAACCGAATCTAGCATAGCATTAATCATACCAGCTTTTGTTTTAGGAAGTTTAGCGGCAGGTTCTTTATCTTCTACCTTCATATCAACCTTAGTTACTGACTTGGCGGCCTTTTCAGCGCCCTTTTTCTCTTTGTTATCAGCTTCAGGATCTTCAGCTTTCTTCTTTTCGGGTTCAGCAACACCAGCAGCCGGAACGTCTTCACCACCACTATGGTCAGCTTTAACCTTTACATCTTTTGATTCTTCGATGGCTTCATCCTCTAAGGTTCCTCGCATATTTTCTCCAACCATTTTTTTATCTCCTCGTGTTAAAAGACTTTTGTAATTATTACTTCTTATATTTATACTTTTTCTTCTTTCAACTTACAATTTTTGTATAAAATTTGAAAAAGCGTTGAGTTGTGTTGTTTCTAGTTCGCTTCTATTCGACCCAGAAATTGCTTGGTGGTACTTAGCAATATCGACCTCTCGGACAATACCGTTGTCCCAAATCCATTCCCTACCTTCCATGATACCGTTCACAAATGCTTCCTTTGCAGATGGGTCTGCTACTATGTCGGCAGGAGTTGCGAGATGGAAATCATCTTGTACTTCTTGAACACCTTTACTCGCTTTCAATGAACCCATACCTCTAGATGAAACACCTAAGGATGCGTTTTGTTTAAGAAATTCCTGCACAATCTTTCCACTTGGTGTGTCTAAAACCAATGCCTTACCAACAAAATTGTTACCATCTTCAACCAATTCTTTGATCATATGTGACACACGGTCAAGATTGATGGTGGGACCTTCGGGGTGACCTAACTCACCATAGGCCCGGTTCTTCTTGATATTCTCTTTGATATATCGACCAACTTCTCGCTGTAGTATCTCTTTCTTATACAACCGGCCGTTGCGATTCTTTTCACCAGACTGCATAAAGATGCCTTGGATGTAGAAATCTTTACCTTCTCCATCCTCTTTTGCTTCTGTAATGACTTCTACGTCTTCACATATTTCGGTTATTAATTTCATTTCTGTTAGCTCCCCGTCCCCGTTGGTGTTTCTGGATCAAATGTGGAGGATTTATGAAATTTGAGAACAAGACAACCATTAGCATTGGCACTCATACTGCACACAACATTAGACACTTGTTCACCAGCATTTTCAACAACAATAGGTTCTTGATGTAAATCCCACCTGCCTGAACCTGTGAGGGTCAAAACAACATTTGCACCTCTTTGAATGGTCCAAGTACCAGATTGGTTTGCAGACCAAAGCACATTTGACAGTTTCATTGAATTGACGGTTTCACCTACTCCATTGGCTTCATGAAGCCAACTAGACCCAGTATTATTGAATCTTAAGGTGACGTAACCACCTTTAATGTTTTTATCAACGATGTGTTGGGAAGACATTTTTTAACTCTCCTTAACTTACGTTTGACCAAGCAAAGTCCACCATCTTTAAAAATTCATTTGGTCCTTTGGCTAAATTCTGTCTGTATTTCTTTTGGTTTTGTGGTCTTAATGCATCATGAACTTTGATAAGAACATTTGCTGTTTGTGAATCTACTGAAAGGGTTTTCTTATTATCAAATTTTACGGTTTGAGCACTTTTTTTCTTAACAATATTTGTTAATGTATCATAAACATCTTCAGTAATTTCATCTTCTTCTTTGACTTCTTCTTCATGGTCGGCTTTCCACTCTTTATCTATATAATCGAAAAACTTTTTCTTTTCTTTATCAGACTTAAAATCTGCTGGAGAATCTACACCAAACTTTTCTAATGTTTTCTTAAAAAATTTCTGATATGCTTCCTTATCACCTTCTCTGATGAGTTCTTCTGTTACAATATTATCACTCGGTCCTACTGGGTCCCTTGAACCACTAAAAACGTGTTCATTGCCCTGAGGATGTCTCATAAAATGGACAACATGCTTTTTAAAGAATGCTCTTTCAGCTTGTCGGTTATCTGGTGTTTCATTACCTTCATCATCAGACACCAATGATAATTCTCTTTTATCTGGTGCTTCCGAAAGTTCGTTACGTAATGACCTAAAGTTTTTCATCTCCGTCCTCCAAAGGCTCCTTTTCTTCTACATTAGTATTAAGTTCATCTGTTGATGTTTCAAGATTATCGTCAATATCTACACTTGGATCAACTTCTGGTTCATTGTTAAAATAATTACCAGAGATTTCCATACGTTTTACATCTAAAGCATCTTTAACTTTAGACATAATCCTTTCATTCATACCATCTTTAAAGGTTGACGCATCGCTATCCAAAGCAGATTGTATCAGATTTTTTGTGTCCATTATTAACTCTCCTTATCCATTATCATATATTTATAAGAATCACTTTTTATCATTACCATTGGTTTTACGTAATTTGGTATTTGCTACTTCTTTAAGTTCAGGTCCCGTTGGAATATATTCCGCAGAGGCTGGTGCTGGAGATCCAGCTGGGAACTCTGCACCTCCGAATGATCCAAAGTTATCATCATTATCTTCACCATCTTCACCTTCACCTTTTTCTATCTTCATTTGTTTGTCCATATCCTCAATATCATCATCAGTTTGCATAAGAATTTGCTTTTTAACCCATTCAATAGAGAAATAACGACCAATATAGTTATCAACTTCAGTTAAAATTTCAAACCTTCCTCGGAGCATTTCATGGTTTTTCAGTTCTTCAAAGTAGTTGTCCCGTTTGAAATCATAATGGATTTGCTCTTTGATAGTCTTCCAATCTTTTTTGTTGGTGACGCCTTTAAGAATAAGTTGTGTTTCAAGTAATTCGTCGAATAGAATAGAAAATCTTGAACGTATTCTATTAACAAATTTAGAAAATTTAAGTTCATCTCTAGTGATTTCTGAAGCTCTGCCGATATTAAACATACTGTTTTCGGTGTCTAACCTGGACACAGGGACATTTAAGGCCTTATATAATTTGTTCAGGAAGAATTGAATGTCTTCAATTTCACCAAGGTTTTGACCACCTGGGAGTGTAGAGATTTCAGTTCCTTTACCACCTTCTCGGCGGGGAAGCCAAAAGTCTTCCAGCATGGTCATAAACTTTCGGTCATCTCTAACTTCACCTGTAGTAGAATCATAAACCAACTTGTTTTTATGCTTCACCATCATGTCTCGTAGGTACTGCTCAGCCTTCATTTTTGGGAGGTTACCAACGTCAATGTAGAAAATACGTCTTTCTGGTGCTCTAGAGATACGATAGATTGCAACTGCATCTTCCATCCATCTCAATACATTCATGGGTTTTAGAGCTTTATGTAGGTGTGATAATACTGCAACGGCCCTCTCGTCAATCAGACCAGACGTTACATAACAGATGGAGTCTTTAGAGATTTTCAGACCTTCGGGGTTGTCCACCAACCCCTGTTCGTTATACACGAAAAACTCGTTGATCTTTTTGTTGAAGTGGGTGGAAAGGTTACCAACACTACCCTTTATCATCCTTGTTTTATCTGGTATTTCTTGTCTAATTTTTCGGATTTTTCGGGGGTCAATATACCTGAGTTCCATAATACCCTTGCGGGGTTTCTGTTCA
>Ga0098039_1000313_pt1 | contig 21436 bp, 16 predicted proteins | sample 6_EtaG_FD_75047 | JGI IMG/M metagenome (GOLD analysis project Ga0098039, IMG submission 75047) | Marine viral communities from the Subarctic Pacific Ocean - 6_ETSP_OMZ_AT15160 metaG | ecosystem: Environmental > Aquatic > Marine > Oceanic | place: Pacific Ocean | collected 2015-01-08 | reverse complement strand
ATTAACTAAGGTGACTGTCTTTCCATAAAGATATGCGCACTTTAGCGTTTTCAAATAGTCTTCGTAACTATCGTGCTTTGCAGGAAACGTTTCAACCAGGCAACAACATTCCCCGTCATGCAGCTGTTGTTCTACACACGGATTAAAGCCGGCAACATTAATATCATCAAACCTTTCTTTGTCTTTAAACCTTCCACGCGTTTTAGCGTTGTTGAGCCAGATATATCCAGGCTCACCGTTGTTCTTGCTTTGGTCGGCATGCCATGCATAATCCATGCCAACTTCTGCATTAAATGAGTTGTTCGAGCCCCAGCGATGGTGATACAGCTTCTCTTGATCGTTCTTCATTTCCAAATAGCGCTTGTCATCATAGTTACCCATTGCAAGGGCCGCAGATCGGCGTACATTGCCGGCCACCACACAGCGACCAATAAGATTCTCTGTGTCTACAATATCAACAGATGTGATTGTTTCTCCTATTCTTGTCAAGAATAATTCAGTCAAATTTTCATGAAGTTCCTTGAGGGGTGCGGCGCCGCTGGAGGTGCCCCCGAAGCCATTAATCTTTGCGCCGGCACCGCGGATCGCGGAATAATCAAATTTTGGCACTTTATGTCCAAGAAAAAATCCATCCAAAAGCATGTGGACAGAGTTTACCCACCCTTCGCGTGAATCATCAATAATAAGTGTGTCACCTGTGTATTCCGGCTCTTTAATAACCACTGTACCGGCGCCCAATGTATCAAAACCAACGCCAACACCAAGCATCAGGGCATCCATCATCCACGCAAACAAATAGCCGCCCTTGGTCGGTAGCTCTTTTGTGCTACGGAACGCACAGTTAAAGAGGGCGGCACCAGTCTTCTCTTCCACAAACTTTGTTCCCATCATCCATAGGCCGCGGCCTGGCGGAGTCCACTTTAAATTGAACAAGCGGTCATAGGCGTCTTTTGCAGTTTGTTGTGCTTTACCATCGTTCCATTCGAGACCTAAGCGCACAACGTGCTCCTTTTGAACGTTGAACATTCCTTCTACGACGCGCCGACAGGTTTGCCACCACTCCTCGGTGCCCGGCATGCCGGGTTCGGATTCGGATAGGCGGCGTGCATAGGTGCGTTTAAAAGTAATATAGCCAATAGGGCCCCATGGGACTCCGGCATCTTTGTAGGGTTCTATAAAGGTGTCGGATAATCTAAATCTGCGAATGTTCTCAATTGTTCTCATTGTTGTTGTTTCCTATTTCTAAATTTATCGTATTTGTTTTGCAACAAATCTTTTTGGGTGCTTGCACTTAATGCTACTGGATTCAACGGGATGAGCCCATTTGCAGCAGCCGTGGTTTGTGGCATTATTTTAATACACGCATTTGAAGGATCCATAAATATATTATAAATAATTCCATCGGGACCATTCCTATTCTTGGCAATAAACATTTTCCCTTGATTATTTTGCTTATCTTCAACTGTGCGCGAAACGGAGAAAATGAAATCAGCAACAAAACACTTGTTAAACGCCTCTGAAATCTGTTCCATTGTGATCACTTCTGCATTTAATCCCGAACGATTTGCTTGTGACGCCGTCCACACAGGACACTGAAACACCGTGGATATTGCGCGGAGTTCTTCATAGATAGATTCCAACTCGGTTCTTTTCTCTTTTCTCACTGTTACTGGTCTTAAAAGATCGGCATAGTCAACAATAATCATCCCTGGCTTGATGCCTCTCTTCAGCAATTTTGTTAAATGTGATCTGATAGTGTTTGTTGTCGCGGCCTTGGTAGGATATTCTTTAATAATGAGCTTTCCATTAATGCCCTTAATTTCCTCGTAAATCTCTTCCTTGAAGTTAATAATATCAGAAAGCGGGTAGCCTGTTAAGCAACTATCATACCTATTTGCAATAATAGTGTCTTGAAGCTCCAGAGTATAGTGAACAACCACTTTCTCTTCCTTTAGTCCTTGTGCGCCAAGATGCACTAAGCAAAAAGATTTTCCTGCCCCGGTCGGAGCAATCACAACTCCAAGCTCGCTCTTGCCTAAACCGCCACCACAAATTTTATCAATTTCTTTCCAGCCTGTGGTGACCGGCAAACGATGCTTTGGAACAAATCGCTGCTCAAAATCTGCAAAGTAATCATAACCAAAGTTGTTGTCTGACCCCAGCTTTAATGAGTCATTGATGACTTGTGATATTTCATCAAATGAGCATGTCTGCAGGAGCCCAACGGACTTGAGCATTGCTTCTTTAAGATTTTGCTTGCGACAAAAATCAAGCGATTGTTCTTTAATGTACTCAATATCTGTTAATTCTTTGGTGGTAATCCTAGCGAAATAATCGCGGACCTGTTTGCGAACAACGCCGTCTTCGTCATCGAGATCGGTGCGCAATATCGCAATAATTGTCTCTGCTGATGGGTGTGTTCCATACCTATCGCGATAATTGAGAATCTTGTCAATAAATACACGCAAATACTCCAACTCCAAAAAGTTGGTATTGAACACTTCCGTTATCTGGTCGGCGAAAGGACGATCCTCATAAATGAGTTGGATTAACCCCTCTTGAAACACTTTACCATATCGGCTGAAGCTAGCTTGATCTGCCAATTGTTATCCCTCGGATGCAGTAGTAATTATAACCGATTTGACGGTAAAGTCAAGCATTTCGAAACTCGCGATTAATTTTATTTAGATGCAACTCTAGATCCTTCCAGTTAAGTTCGCCAAAGCCATCATCGCGCATTTTCTTTATAATCTCTATCTTGTTGAAAACACACTCAAAGTTCTCTACAGCATTCCGAACGAAGTCTTTTGACTGCACGGAAAGCATCGGAGAATAAAGCTGCATCATTTTATAATTGTGCTCAATTATTTTTTGGCCTTCGATAATGTTTGTATGAAACTTTAATTTTTTGTCTATCTTTTCACAATATCCTATCACATCGTCAATAGTATAATCTTTGTCTGCTGCCAAAAATCCTATTCGGCGCTGGATGCCCTTAAATCCGACCGATTTAATTCCTGGCAAATTGTCTGAGGCGTCTCCCACAAGAGAGCGGGCTAATGCCATGTTGCGAGGGTGAACTCCCAACTCTTCGACGATGCGCTTCGTATTATAGATAATATCCGTTGTCGGTCGATATACAACAGTCTCTTCATCGCACAGCTGATAAAAGTCTTTATCATTGGACACAATCACCTTTTGCCATCCATCATATTGTGAGACTTGTGTTAAATAAGAGATAACATCGTCGGCTTCTACTTCCGGAAGCATGATTTGTACAATTGGCATCTCGTTGAAATATTCAATGGCGCGCCTCTGCTGCCATATTCGGTTCTGCATTTCTTCATTTTCAGTAAGCGCCTTCACCTCCCTATTCAACCGAAGAGGCTTGCGGCCGGCTTTATAATTCTTGTCTATTGTCCTGCGCTTTCGTGATCCGTTGGGTCCATCCCACACAATCACTACTTCATCCGGCTTGGTCATGCGCACAAGCTTTTGTACGATCTTTAAAGAGCCCTTGAATCCTCCAATGGGTTCTCCGTTCGTCGACAAACTTGGATCTACAATATATGCTCTCAAGAACATGTTGAGGGCATCAATAATCAATACTCTTTTCATAGTTTATAACTTCCTGCTATTTTGTCGTTGATGGTATATACAACGCGCTTAACTCCGACATGTTTTAGGGCTTGATGGCACATAGAGCACGGTTTGGACAACTTATAGTTGCCCTCTTTGCCCACTCTGGCCACATATATCGTAGAGCCCTCGGTGATGCTGCGATCCATTCCCAGAATGGCGCCAAGTTCTGCATGTAGGGTAGTCCTACCTTCATGTTCTTTTTGAAATCTCGATCCAAATGAACAGTAATTGTCCTTATTGAAGGATGCATTCCGAATTGAGCCCTTTACCAGTACAGCGCCATGGCGGTAATCGGGAAATGCCGATTGATGTGCCATGCGCTTAGCTAGCTCCATGTAACGGCGCGTCTTGCCTGAATAGTGATGGAACCTTTCGGCCCCATAGTTCGAATCATATTCCTGTGCTGTCGTGGACACAAAGCCCTCCTACAAGCTTATACCTAAGTATAACGTATTACATGAGGGCTGTCAAGCGTTTTATTCGGGATCTGAATAGAATTGATCGGCAGAACCCTCTCTCTTATCAAACTTTTGTACCACTTCTTGATCCATTAACTCTATCACATGTGCGCGAAACTCTTCATCTGTTTGTACCAATTCAGCCCACTTGGACGGTTGAAACTTCTTCTCATACCCATCCGGCATTGAGAGGGTGTACCATGCGCCGGCGCTCTTCATATGTTCGGATCCCTTCACGGCATCAAACCACGACTCTTCATCACGAATACCAATATCTTCTGTCCCCCATAAAATGCGGAAGGCGCAGGTTCTACCTTGCGTCCCGAAGCGAGATTTCTCTAGCTTTACCTTAACCTCTGAGCCAATGCGGAAGCCCTTTTCATCCTCGATAAAGGCCGCTTTGGCCTTGCGTCCTGTCAGCCAGATTCGCAGAGAATAAGAATAGTGCATCGCCTTTCCCCCTGGTGTCATGTAGGGGGTGGTCATAGCAATGATTCGTGCGTTGGGTCCACTGGGGATATTCGTCTTAAGCTGGTTCAATACCAAAAAAGTTGCCTGCTTGTCAGCAATGGGAATAATCAGCTTTGACATTCCCTTGGCGAGAATGCGGGCCTTTACTGCCATTGAAGACTGAGGATTAAAGTCGCCCTCCACGTCCGATACTGATGGCGTTAGCGCCAGAGAGTCCCAGATAAACAATAACTGTTCATCTGTTGCTCCCAACAGTTCTTCCACGGTTTCTAACACAAACTCGACAGAAGATGCCTGAACGTACATTAAACGCTCTAGGTCACACCCTGCGCGCTCCAAGAAGCCCGGGTCGATGGCAGACTCAGAATCGAAGTAGACGACCATCTTGCCCGTTTTCTGGGCGTTTGCGGCTACTTGCGCAGCCATGTAGGATTTACCAGTACTCTCTAACCCCGCTAATTCCGAGACTTTCCCGACAGGGATGCCGGCCACTTTCCCCTTGCAGACAATAGAATCCAACCAGCGCGAGCCGGTCGGGATCCATTCCTTTACTTCAGTTGGGTTATCGCCGGTCAAATCATGTGCGACATTTCTGCCGGCTTTCTTATTGACAAGATTCATTAAATCTTGCATCGATACTCTGCCGGCCTTTGCTTCTTTGGTTTTTCTTGCCATTCTTTCTCCTTGTTTATGCCGGGGGGTACAGCGATTCATCACGAGCAAACTGCATGAGATTGGTCTTCGTAATATCAATCTCGTGAAGCTCCCACTTCACATACTTGTAGGACGTGGTGCGGCCGCGATTCTTGTGTTTAAAGACCTCGTTCCACTTGGCCATGAGGGCTGCGGCGCCGTATGTGGCATAGTTGTTGGACGAATCAAAATGAAGGGCCGGCGACCAATTAGTGATCTCTTTAAGTTCCGGAGAACTCTGACAAACCAGTTTCATAAATTCACCAAGACGCTTAGCACCTTCTTGTCCGTTGGGGATACGATTTTTGCTCACATAAATAAAAGCAGTAATTGCCTCCAATACCGAGACTGGGATTTCATCGATTCCTACAAAAGTTGCCTTGATAAGATCAACCGCCGCAGAGACATTGGGGGCAGATTTCTCTCCCCACTGTACTCCCTTGTGATCTCCCCCAGCAACACGAATTACGCGCTGCAGGGTGGGGATCCCCTCGATAAGGGGCGTTGCCGCGCTCTTGTTAAGGTAATCTAAGCTAAAGCCGCTCGAATTTGCGATACTCCATGTATCACAGGCTACCTTGTGGCGCGAGTGCTTCTTGTCCAATAACTGCTGCAAGAACTTATCGTATGAAGAAATTGCCGCATTATACTTATCTTGTGCGTTGAATAAGCGGCGGCTGTCTTCAACACTTTTAACTGCGCGCACCGAGGCGGGTACCATAAAAATATCGTTAAGGTATGCTGCGGTACCGCGACCACCGCCATCGCGGATGATATATACACCTTCATCAATGATATAATCTACATCCACGGGCTGAAATTGCATGGGATCGAACTTCTTTGCGATTCCCAAAATCTTGCTCCGACGTGCTCGCTCAGTGAGGGCATTCCGTTGTCCCCAATCCTCGCGAATCTCCGCTTTACGAATATCAAACAACACAGGCTTATAGTCATCGTGATAAATACCATCAAACGATGGCACTTCCATGGGGCCCTTTTTTGCTCTCCACTCGTTAAATTCTTCCAAAATGGATGAGTTGTCTTTAATGTTTTGTTCGATAGTATATCGAATTCTCTTCTTGGAGGTTGCCTGTCGATATTGTGACGTCACCGGGGACGTATATTGAGGTGTAAGTTTGGCCATTTTTTCTCCTTTTAAATTATATAAAGTGGCTTGGTGTGAAGCAATATCACACCTATATTAAGATAACAGATCTATATCTGTTTGTCAATAAACTGTTTAAAAATGCGGCGCCCTATTCATACCGGCCGGGGCGCCATCGGCTTCATACAAACCTTACTTGTTAGCCATTAGCTCGTCAAAAGCTCGGTCCACATCATTTTTGCCACTGCTGTATTTTGTGGTTTCCTTCGAACGTGACTCGGCGCTTCCATCGCCGGCTAATTGCTCATCAAGAATCGCGTTGATTTGCTCTGGGGTCTGACGCTCAAACAGAGCATCAATATCAGGCATACTATCAAGGAGGGCAGGGATAGCTTCCGTGTCTTCCAAGAGCGAGGAAGTATTTCTACGCATCTTCAAGTTGGTTTGTGGATATGCACCAGGCGCCGTTGGCTTGGTGTAGGTAAGGGCAATATCGGTGCCCACTAGTGTGTCGGTGATATCACCGTAATCTGGATCTAGAATATAGCCCAGGAGATTTTCATAGGCGCGTTTACCGTACCCATAAATCTTGATTCCTTCATCTTCCCGGCCGCGAACCACGACGGGTGAGAAAAAGCGTGCTCTAACGAACAATGACTTAGCAAGCTTCTTGCTCTCTTCATCGTTGCTGGATACTCCTTCCTTCCATAAGGAAGAGGCAAACTCGCAAATCGGGCACGGATCCCCGAAATTGCGCTTTGGACAGACAATGCCGCCCCTGTGATCTCCAACATTATAGTGGAAATACATCTCCTTTAGTGGATCACCATCTGGTGCTGGGACAATCCGAATGTCTTGGTCGCCTTCATCGGGCCTAAACCAAGCTGATTGTTCTCTTTCTCCCTCGCCCCGAAGTGTGGCGAGCTTCTTTCTCATTAGTTCCATATTGATTGACATTTTTGTCTCCTTTGTTGTTTATGGTTAGAGTATATCAAGCGTTCCTTGATATCTAATATAGCACTCTTAATCTACCTTGTCAAGAGTTTTTTGTTGCTGTGTTTTGTTGGTATGGGCCACAACGTACCCAAAATCATCGTAGGGGGTCTCATAAATTGCATAGGAAATTTTACGAAATGCGTTTGAAGGCTTCTTCTTTAGCATATCAACAATCTTCCTGTGCAACGTTCCCTCTGTCGCTAATCTCTTCTCATTTATACATAAATAATAACACAGATCGCGCTCAACGTCAAGCTCAAAAAACCACTTTTCTTGAAGATCTTTAATGTTCAGCGCGGCAATGCTTCTAATTCGATTAATCTCCGCTGGTTTTGCAACTTGCCCGATTTCTGGGTCTGAGTGCGCGAAATAATTTATATAATGTACAGCAGAAAAGATTGACTTGTTGATTGTATCATAATAGTTTTTAATCGGAACATCTCCAAGGGTTTTTTCGATCTCTAAATTTGAAAAAATCGTAAATGAGCTAAGAAGGCCAGAGCGAGCATATTCCTGAAGAACCCCAAAAGTGACATTTTCAATAAGCTTTCGTTCCCCGTTAATCAATTCTATGTCAGGCTTAATATAAAAAACATCGATCTTCTTACCCTTCATTTGTTCGAGGATCCCAAGAGAATAATTAGAGCTATAAGTTGTGCCCACAATAAAAACTTGTATATGTTCTTTCAAGTCTTTGAAAAACTTGGTTAGATCTGGAATATTGTTTTCGTATTCTTCGGGAGTCTTAAAAAGTTTAAGTTTACGTTTTCTTTTGCTGCTCCTTTCGATATCATTATTCAACATGTATACATCATATTGATCGATATCGCCAAACTTAGCTGCTATCGCTGAGGCGCCTGTTCCAATTCCAACAATAGAAATCATAACGATAAATTTTCCAAGTCGTAGTAGTTTTTTCCAGCTTTTAAATTTACCATAAAGGTTCCAAGCTTGTTGGCAGCAAACATATCTCTAATTTCAGTCACCATTTGTCGATCCTCGTCAGCAAAATCAATTACAATCTCATCATGAACAATGTGAGAGATAAATGATTTTTTGCCCTCCAACATCTGATTAATTGCAATGGCGCGCTCGATCACAAGATCGGCCGTCGTACTCTGAATCAAATAGTTGAACGCCTTCCAGGCGCCAACTTGGATATACCTTCCAAATACAGTATTAATATAATCCCCATCATAGTAATTGTCAAGCACTTTTTTTCGATCATAATAATTTGCACTGATATCTTCAGAATCCGGATTATATAGCCATGCAAAAAACAAAGTCTTTGCCTCTTCTCTTGGCATATTTGGACTTTCAAAAACATTGTGAATGTTCCATTCATGAATGTCATAATCTGGCTGAACTTGCCCAGAAAGAGATAGAACAGTTCTGGCTTCTGCACCATTATAGTCGAGAGACAAGAACCAGTCATTCTGCGGCTTTATAAGGCGCCTCAGCTCCCTTTTCATTGTCAAAATGGGGAAGGACTGGGGGTGTGTAGAAAGACGCCCTGTGACGGTGCCAAAGAGGTTGTAATTGATGTGTTTTGGGCCGGCAATGAGTTTTTTCGATGCATTTCTCAAATTGCTGGCGACAAACAAGCTGTGGCAATCGGAACTATCCAAATTGAGATTTTGATACTTTATCTTATAGAGCAACTTTTCTGCTTGAACCATGTAGTCATAGTTATCTGGTTTTTCATAATTGTCAAAAACGTGTTCTGTGATATGGTTCTTAATTTCGCAAAACTCTAGCAATGCGTCATGCGGTACTAGGTCAAAAAAGCAGTGATCTCGAAGATCCACTTTCGCGATGTCAAATGACTTTTTATATGCGCGCATCTTGCGTGCTATAGCAGACCAAGATTCCCTCATGTTTTCGGGGCAGACCTCATCCATTGTTTTTCCGCCGGCGTAAACCCACGCGTATTCGGCTGCTTCATTAAAATTGGAGCCTGAATATCTCCAAGTTTTTGTTAAGTTTGCCGGCATATTGTCGAAGTATAGTCTCCCATTAGCATATACACCTATACACTCTTCTTTGTCGTCTAAAGTTTGGAATATCAAGAGTCACTCCGCTTCAATACCTATTGTAACACGTCTAATATAGTCTGTCAAGGACCCACTGTAGTCATATGTCTGATTAAGAATTTTTTCGAATATGGATAGCGCCTCTACATAGCCTGTTATACGATGCAGATCTAAACAATGATTAATGATTCTTTTGCGGTCTTCGTTTGAAAATACCGACTCCTCTTCCATAAATCTTATTTCAAAATATATGTCAAGAAAAAACGGCTCACCATATTTTTTTTGTAAATCGCCCGCAGTATATTTTATTGGGCTTACAAATCTTTGAATGGTCGGGCTATTTTGACAATATTCGATTTCAATATATGCGGGGGCTTTTAGTTTGTTATAAAATTTAAGAAGAAAATCTTTAAATGCATTATAAAACCCCAGATGTGCGGGAGAATAGCCAAGCATCAATATTTTATCTGTGTTTCCGAAATTATATTTATTAGCGTATTCAATCATCTGTGTCGAGCCAATGTCAGCAACTATGCGAAACGGGTTTCTACGATCCACAGAGAACCCATAGGTGCGGCACGCATTTAAATAAAAGGCCCAATTTGGACTCTTAACAAAGGATAGCATTTTTTCTAGATCGTTGGAGAAGCTTAGATCCGCAATCTCAATTGCCAAACCACTACAAGAGATGGGACAAAGGCGACTTTTAACAAATGCCGGAAATGTGATCGGGAGTTGATGGGCGACTCTTTTTAAAGATGCCATAAAATGTGCTACAAACTCATCAAAATTTTTAAATTTAATATTGTGCTCGGTATAAAATTCTGCCATCGCATTTTCTACAGAAACAGAATGATTATAATAGGCCATTTGAGGATCTTCATATGCCTTATATGGTGTCAGTGTTGTTAAATATTTTTGCTTACTGGATATTTTTTTCGACATGGTCGCTTTTTGGAATTGAAGCGACAAATCCTTAAAGGCTTCCGCAACATAGGCCGGGGCTTGGATGGAGACTGAAGTATCTGAGCTAGCGGCAATACTGGTCAGCGGAGTCTCCGTCGTGTTCAAAATAATTGGCACGTAATACCTATCAACCCTTCCATAAAGAAATTTTTCTGCATGATTGAAATCTATTAAATTTGATTGGCCTGGGTCATCAAATCCATAATATCTGTCATTATTCGCGTGTCTCAGATATATCTGTCTTTTATAGAATAATTCTATTATATGTTCGCTATTACTTTCGGCATATCTATCTGACATTTGCTTTTCCTATGGGTTGGGGGTCCCGGTCTCTGCAATTCTGCACTTCGATGGTTTTGGGCCTTTCTGTGTGGCATCGCCGGCGCCGAGTTCTGCCACCCACTTGGCTGTAATTGTTGTGTTAAATTCGCCCGGGCCAAGACTGTTTTCTGCTTTTATAACCATATAATAGCCCCCAATGCCGTATCTTGTCAGCATCATGGTGTCTATTCTCTGCTCTCTGCCAAGGGCAGCGTGGGCGTAGGTATATTTGCCGGCATGGTCTTTAGGCGCAAACCCTTTCGGGTCGACGTATATGTATGTACCCGGCACTATGTTTGGTGATCCATAACAGGTGATTTTGGCATCGTAAACTTCCCTCAATTGAGATAGACCATCATACCCTTCTTGTTCAAACCTTACTTCTTTTAGACCTGGAGAATCTGTCTTGATCAGTTGAATATTCTTTACAATGCCCTGTGGCTTCCCTATCATATAGTGGAAAATGCCGTGCGAATGATCTTGGGCTTTAATGCCGTTCATTTTCTCTGATGGTTGTACACGGCCGGCGTAATATACAAGATAATTATATTCTTGGTTTAGTGTTCTTGTGTTTATCGGAGAATCTCGGGCCCCCATCACATTTAAGATCCCAGTAGAGCGCGCTGATGGCAATATTTCTTTAAGATCTTTCATCCATAGTTTGCCTGCGTTTTTAATAAATTTATCCTTTGATTTATTTCTGGCGTCCAAAATCATCTGCGTCATTTCATCGTACTGGTCGGTCTTGCTCTTCTTCTTGTAGCTTGTGACAACCGATTGAAATACTCTAGTTTTTTGTTTTATGTTCAAATCATGACACCTATCATCATTTAAGAAATTTCTCACGAGGCCATTTAATAAATCATTTAGAAACACCGAAAGCGTGTAAACAGGGCTGTCCCTTTTCTGCACTTTGTCTGTAAGCCAATCCATGAAGTAGGAAACCGAAATTGGCAAATCTCCAAGATTTAAGCCTCGGTCAGATTTGCCATAGCGGCCTTTTCCTGTTTTAAAATCGTATACCTCCATGGGGCCTAGTATAACTCTAAAATGTTGAAAATTATATAAAAGTAGCCGCAGCCGATGTTTTTCAGATTTTATTATGTCGGCCCACTTAAGATCGCTACTTTTATTAAGGCCCTTGGGCGCGGCTACTCCCTTTGTAAGTAAATTTAACATTTCCTCAAGGCCTCCTTCAACATTTTCAAGCACCACATCAACCAGATCGCTCAAATAGAAAAATTTGATATAATCAGTCTTATTCATATCGGCGATGGGTGTTGTCGTAAGATCTTTTTTCTCTTTGTATGCCTCAAACTCAGTTTTTAGCGCCTCTTTTAGGGTTGTCGCAGTTTTTGTTATTTCGCCTTCGCCGAGGGGGGCCGGCGTTGTGTTTGCTAGCTTAAAATCGAAGAATGGACCCAATTCATTAAAGCGCGCCTTCTGTTCATGCATAATCGGAACAAATAAAACTTTCTTCTTTTCAAGCAATTTTTGCATTATTTTATTAAGATTATCTTCTTTTTCGCCAGCAATTTTTTTGAATTCTGCTTTTTTTAGTTTTGATGTTTCTTCTGAGTCACAATGTTCTTCCCATGCACTGATTCGTATCTTTCTTTGTAAAGCTCTAATTTGATTAGTGGCACTGGCAAAAATATTAAAATTGGGCTGATCGAAGAAATCTTCGATATAAGCAAGATAGTTTATCGTAAACACTACACGACCCATATCATCAATATCAAACTCGTGTATTGTTGGCGTTAAATTCAAGGTTACAAATGAATTATTGATGGCGGTAGTCAGCGCGGCCCAGTCGGCCTTGTTTACAGGAGTACGAGATCCATATTTATCAAAATTAGCTGGCATCTGCCACCCTATAACAGCTTTTAATCTAAAATTTAATTTTGAGACATTACTAACTAAGGCATCGGCGCTTTGATTGGTTCGATCTAGAAATTCCTTTAAATTTCCTCCGGTTTTCAATGCCAGATCCGCGTATCGCCATGTGCCGCCGGCGGTGGACTGGCGAGGTACCAAAAGATCGTCGAAGGAACTAGCAACAATCACAAGCTTTGCTTTAATGCTCTTTTTAACAGCAAATGGATTGCTTCCTTCATAGGAAAAATTAAAACTCTTGAGACCAACTCCAAATCCGCGTTTGTCTCTATTTTTTGTGATATTTTCCAAGTCATTTGCTGCATTATAGTGAGTATCAAACGTAACCGGAGTTTGCAGCTGGTTTCCGGTGCGGCCGATGACTTCCTCAATCTTAAAAAGACGGATCATTGGCGCTAATTGAGAAAGATGTTCGGTCTTTATATCAAAAAACGAACCATAGCTGGGATCTTGAACCAGTTGGTTCATGAATCCCCACGGCTCTCTCTGGGCCATTATGCAGGCATTCTTATCGTTCCCAAAATACGCAAGTTTTTTTGGCGTTGTGGCATCGGCCTCTAGGCCATATGCTTTATAATGCGCAATTGTATGTACATTTGCCAGGAGAAGGCACTGTTCCTTAAAGGTGCGCGGCATTACCTTACCAGATACGGATTCTGGAATTACATCAAGTTGTTCTTCAAACTTGGGAGGATCTTTCCACGCCTTTAATAGATTTTCTGCTTCTAAGTATGCTCGGCACATGACCGATGTGTCGGTCTTGCAGAGTTCTGCGAGATTTCCGCGGCGCTCGGTTTGGGCCTTCGCCGCTAGCTTAGTCATCATATCGCCAAGGCGTGCCGCTTCATCAGCGAACATTTTGTCGTATGTTTCTTTGAAATCCGCCAAACACTTGGCTGCTGTCTCGATGGCCTTCAGGGATACCAGGGCCGAATCTATTTGCCCGATCACCGTCTTCAGACTGCCAGGTTCTGCATCGATAATATGCGCATCTTTCCATCCCATATCTCTCGACTTCATAGCCAAAGTGCCATCATCCTGTAGGGGGTTATTCTTCGAACCGGCGAAGGCTGGTGTACGTACCCATATTAACATCTTTTCCAAAGCCGATTTGGTCTCCGTGAGTGCTTCCCGGGCCCAGGCGGCGCGGTCTTTAGCATCGGGGGCATTTTTTAATATTTCCCCAATAGAGCCATTCTTCTCAATCGACTCCTTCATCGATTTGGAATATCGATATAATTCGTCCATGTAATCTACTCCGTATCCAGATTTTTGGATCCACTTCCAAGAATCTTTTCCTCCTACAATCGCCTCAAGTTTTGGCCCTGTATATGCAACTTCGCCGGGATGGCCGATGTGGTTCCAGCCGGTCATTCTTTTAAGCAGAGCTTCGGTGCCATACTCCTTGTAATATAGGTAACCAGCATACCCGTGGCCGGTCTGGATCGATGGGGCGCCCTCAGTTGACGGCATGCCGAGGGCTTCGTTGATCGTCTCGTCTATTTTTTTTGACGCGTGGAACATGAGGTTGGAGGGTATGTTTTCGTTCAGCGTGTCCGGCATGCCAGCTAACGTTTCTGCGCATGCAGATATCTTCTCACAATTCGTGTTAACAAAATCATTTACTTTTTTTGCGAAATCTTTGCCTGATTGGCGAATCTCCTCCGGAGTACCGACACCCGTCGATCCCTCTCCCCAATCGCCTGTATACCAGGGCTCGGGCGATGAGATGCCGTGAGTGGTTGTCTTAAATAAGCATTTGCCCATGTATTGTTGCTCCTATTGCCCCAACGCCAAAAGTGCTTCTTCCAAACTAATTGGAATGTCAATGAGGCTGCCGGGCTGCACATGTCCCTCGGTTGGGTATTCGTTATACCACGCGATAACCCACCAATATCTTGAATCGTTATAATATTGGCCGGCTATTTTATAAAAGCGATCTCCAACAGTCCAAATATGCCTATCAGATGAAATGACGGCTCTCTCTATTACAGTGGGGTGTCGAAGAACCGGAGTTTCATACTGCCTTATATTTTTCTGGTTTTGTCGCATTTTTCTTAAAAAACTATAAAAATTACTTGAATTGTCTATTATCTCGTCAGTACCGTATCTTGATGCCATTTGTGTGTTTTCCTTATGTGGTGTTTATTGCTACCCGGAGCCGTCTATGAAGTCGTCAAAGGCGTTGACATCCGGCTTGGGGCCGCTGCTACTGCGGGCCCGGACACGTTCGACATACTCGCTCTCAGTGTAGCCCTTGGCCTCGAGCGCCATTCGGAATTTCGCCGAGTCTCCGCCGCCATATCTCCTGGCGCCCTGCGCCATAATTTCGTGGGCAGTCAGCTGGCGCGAGTGAGTGAAGTGCCGGCCGGGCCCGGAAAGCGTGGCCATGGCCAAGCGGTCGGCATGGGCCTTGTCGCGGTCCTTAAGGAGCTTCTGGAAGGCCTCGTCGTCGTCTGCATCGATGTCCTCCAATTGGAGGCGAGTTAACACTACGCGATCGAGATCAAGATCACCGGGGATGTACTCTTTGGGCCAGACCGCGTGGACATCGTCTACCTTAACTGGTGCGGGCGCGAGAGGGGGCTCATAGTCGATGGTCTCTGGAATTATTGGATCTACTCCATATGGGAATAGGGGTTCCATGAAGTTGCCTGAATCATTCCAACCCAGTTGTGTTTCATGAATCACTACAAAATCCAAATTAATTTCTATCGCTTTTGAAAATATTGCGTTACTGCTGTGTTGGATTACTCCTATATCGCTGTTTTCTAAGTGGTGATTGATATTCAAACTTGTTATAGTTCCCAAAAGTCCATTGTTTGCGTGTGCAGTAGACTTGTAAGAAGTATATCGCGCGCCGGCGGACTTCTTGTCTTCGGTACGACCGAGGCTGGCGGCCATATTGTTTACACCTCCGGCTGTGATGATCTTGCGCGCGAGGTTCATCACCTTTAATCTCACAAATGGATTCTGAGACAATGTTGAAGTATCGTTTGTTGTTCCTGTATAGTTAGGGTATAAATATTGAGTTAATTGTTGTACTCTTCCGAGATTGTCATATGCTTCGCCAGATGATGCGGCGGGCACCTTTAAGGCTAAAGAGATTCTTCTCGTGGTTTGCTTAAAATGCTGAATCGGGTCTGTTCGACCAAATACGGTCTCAGACACCCAATCGCTGGCATATGATTCATTAAATGCTGTTATATATGCCTTAAAAAAGACTGAGTGGCCTGTTGGTTCGTGCATGAACGAAACCACCATTTGCTCCCAGTCTGCTAATCTCCCTTCAAGGTCTATATAGGACGTGGATTGCGGATCTCGATAATATTTGAAAGTACTAAAATAATTTGGGGGTGTGCCTGACATTGTGTGTCTCCTTTTTTACGACAGTGCTTCTTCCATTAGTTTACCGGCCATGAGGGTGAAGAATTTGTCCCCTATTTTGGTGCCATCTAGCGTTAATTCCATTTTAACCTCATATGGGCGTTCTGTTCCTGTTCCTGCTGCTCCTGCGCGGGCCGGGGCAGTTGCAACAATATTCTTAGCGGCTGCTTGCGCATTTGTTAAAGAATCCATTGTTGTTGTAAAATCTATCGCCTTTTTATCGGGTAATTCTCTGATTCTACTATTGATCTCTGCAATGGCTAGTGCAACCTTATGCAAGTCTGTGGCGACGGCGCCGACCATTGCCAATGAGGCAAAAAATCCAGTAATTGGGTTCAATTTTTTTGATGGAAAGAATCTTAGCGAAAATCCGAAAGCCGCCATGGCAGCAGTAAACAGGAGAAGACCTGCGGTGGCAAAGACCGCCATGGCACCAAACAGGGAAACAGAAAGAAGGAATGCTGTAAATGCCAGCACCTTTACCGGATCAAGACTATCAAACATCCCGGTCATCATCTTGGACATATAGCCTACCCCTATTGCTGCAATAGCCACGGCGACTCCAATTGCCAAGATAATACCGGCAAGAGGCGCCAGGCCGGCTGCGGCTGCAGCGCCCGATGGAGCCAGAAGCAAAAGCCCGAACACCATGGCGGTGATCGCTGCCAAAACAAGGAAAATCGAGAGGACAGCCCATCCTGCATTATCGCCAACTTCCGCAAATGAGTTAACCAAGATGGCCAAACCAATCGCCGCTAGTGCGACCGAGGCCCCGATTGATACGATTGCTGTGGCAAGTGTGAAAAGGCCGGCCGAGTTTCTCTGGGCCGAGGAGCCAACCTCGTCTACAGCATCAGCAACCTTCTTCCCGGTTTCCTCGATGGCGGCGCCGGAGGCTGCGGCGGATGCTGGGAATTGGGTCGAAAAGAATGTAAGCACTGGGCGCGCCAGCGAGACGAGCCATCCGCGGATATTAAAAGCCGCCCACGCGGCAACTAACCATTTCCAATGTTTTGCTGCGAATGCTATGCCATGGCCCACCGCTATAAGAACTTCTGTAAACTTCGCCACGCCGGCTTTGAGTCTTTCAAGTTCTGGGCTGCCGTCTTTAAGTTTTTGCACCCAGTCTTGGATGTCTTTAACGAGAGGCTGGACAACAGGAATGAGGCTCATCATTATTGCTCTAAATTGCTCTGTTATGTTCTGTACTCGTTCTGTTTCGTCTCTTAGCTTTTTATAGTCTTTGGTTGTTTTTTGGTTGGCGCCAGCCAAAGTGCTCATATCGCCAGAAAGCATGAGCGCAAGATCACTTACATCTGAGAGGCCCAGGGCATCTTTATAGAAGATTCTTTGATAATAAGACATATCGTCAAAAGTTAGGCCAGTGTTGAGAATTGAATCTCGAATCATGTTAAACCGCTCAACTGGATCAGTGGCAGTCATTAAATCCATGGCATTTACAAAGTTGCCGCCGAGGGCCGCATTTAACTTGCCGGCTTGAGTGGCTGCGCCTTCAAATGTGTCGAATTTGTCGGTGATCATCAATAATTTGTTTATTTCTAGACCGGTGGTCTTAGATACAATTGCCAAGTCTTTAAATGCGCGGACACCTTCTGAGCCAAGTTTGGCAATTCCGGCGCCGGCTGCGGCAAAGTCAGCACCCATCTTTGCTGGTGCTACTCCAATTTCTTTGGCCAAACTGGCTAGTTCTCTTGCGTTTGCGGCGGCGGCCGTGCTGCTCAAGCCGAGGGACTTTGTAGATATTTGCAGACTTTTCGCATAATCTTTATTTGAAACACCAAGCTCATTTAATAGGACGCCTGTTTCAATTAGATCGTCTCTCTGCTCTCCGGATATCATCGTAAAATCAGTATACGTGGTATAAAGCTCTTGCATTGTCCCTTGAACTTCTTTCAACTCAGCACCATATTCACGAGTTTTTTCGTAAATGCCTGATAATTGTACCGCATATTCATCACCAGCACCGGTGGCGCGAAGGAAGGCGCTTTGAGATTCATCGAGTTGAAAGATCAAATTAATGAAGGAATTTGTGATGGCCGAGAGGGCGCCCGTAACAAGGCTGCCCATAAATGCATTGACTCCGGCCATGCCATCCTTTAAGGACCACAAAGCTTTTCCGAGCCCAACCAACTTATCAGCATTAAAGAACTGGTGCTTGCCATATTGAGCAAAAGCGGCTCCTAGTGATTTGCCTAGCTCTTTTCCGGCCTTGACGCCTTCTTTCAGAGCTTCGGTTGCTCCTTTAACTTTGTTAAGTTGTTTCTCTGCCTGCTCTGTTCGTTTTTCTTGGGTTTTTAAATCTTTGATGGCTTGGTCGCCGGAGCGCTTGCCATCCGCAATTTCTTGCTTGATCAGCGCCAGCATTTTGTTTTCGCGATCTAATATTGCTTGAGCCTGTATGGCCCGGGCCTCTTGAGAGCTTCCTAAGTCCTTATAGCGCTCGATTTGTTTATCTAGCGCGCCAACTTCAGCCTCAAGGTTTTCTGAGCGCTTCTTCTGTGCATCGACCCATTTGCCAACTTTGGCAAATCTTTTTTCTTCGGCCTCATCGATCTCTCCGACAATGCCGAGATATTCTCTTGCTAGATCGATTAATCTCTTCTGTTCTTCGATCTTTTTGCCATTATCTTCAGCCACAGAGAAATCCCTCTTTTCTTACTCTAGAGTAATTAGTTTGACAACAAAAAAGACCAGCTAGTGGTCTTCTCAGTATTTCTTAGAATAATTAGGGGGCGGCGGGGGCTGATTATGCGCGTTTAACGTTTGTGCGCTGCCGCCACCCTTGGATGCTCTTTCCATGGCTTCATTTTCAGCCTCTATTTGTTTAACCAATCTTTCGACAAACCATTTTCTAAGGCCGACAGGCAAATTGTATGCTTCTATGAATGACCAGCCGCCGGAGTATTTTAAAAAGAAGAACTGCTCATACACGTTCTCCATATACTCACCGCTCAGGCCAAAAAAAGTCCGCGGTCAGCGGGACCTCCATTTCACTTTCGTGATCACACTCCTGACACTCAAACTGCTGTGTAAGGTCAATATTCGGAGCAGCTAGCTTATATGCCATTCTTAAGTGTCTGGAATCTAGTGATGGAATGTTATCGACCATGTGTGTGATAATCTTTCTATCGGTTTCATCGTTTATAGAAACAATCATATTTGTCAGTTGAGTGGTGACGTTTTTCTCTTGGCCGCGGCCTTTTCGGGCCTGCTCCACACTTTTAACCATCTTCTTCTCATCTCGCCCTGTCAATAGTCTGAATTGCACCATCAACCGAGTTCTCGGCAACTCCACCGAAAAAGTTCCATCTTGGTTGTCTGTGACATCCATGTTGTCGATGTCTTCGCCGTGGTATACTTTGCTATCATTTAAGTCAAAAGAATATTTTTGATTTTGACCACAACTTGGACATGCTACAGTGGTCAGATATTCGTTACCGTAGCCAGATACTCGGGTTGCTACAATTATAGCATTTCGATCACCAATCAAAAGATTGTGGGGATCTACTGACTTGTTGGTAATTAGGCTCTCAATAACCCGATCTAACGCAACACCCTTTTTAAGCAATGTGCGCGAAGTTAGCATATCTTCTTCTTTTGCGGTCATTTGCTTGATTTCTATGCACTCTTCCCCGTGCAGGGGGTGTCCCTCTGGGTAATACCGACCCCCGGAAGGGAGATCGACAAACTCTGTCGGAACGACAAAGGAAAATCCAACGTTCTCGTTACTGTTGCTCTGTGCAGCAGGCTGTGGGGGGGAACTGTTGTCTGATTGACTTGATCCTACCCGGTTTTTATTTCGTGACAATATACACCTCTAATTGTTCTTTAAATTATCTTATATGTTGAAGAATTCGTTTCCACCGCCGGCGGCCGAAGAACCGACTCCAGCACCGGAAGTATCGACACGCGCCCAGTCGTACTTCAACGTAAGTGAAAGTTCTGTTAGATCGTCTTCGCCGTAGGCCAAATCGCCATACTTAACTTCTGTAATAAATGCGTTCATAAGAGTCCACTGTTCAACTTGCGCTCCGTTGGAATCGATTTGGGTAATTGTGACCTGACCCAAGGCTCCTGCGGACTTTGCTTTAGACATGGTGCCCATGCTATCTTCAACGCCCGGGCTCGTGGGCGGCTTATAGCCTGATAGTTGAATGATATCGGACAATGTCGCTGCCATATCTGGCTCAACCGGATCTACCAAAGTTAAGGAAACATCTTGCCAACTAACGGATCCCGGATAGAAGAACGTATGATTTAGATACTTGTGCTCTGCGGTATTAATCGTGAAAGACGGCTTATTTACTGTCTTTACGTACCACAATGAAGCACCTCCAATGCCGGCGGTAATTCCTTGAAACTCTACTGTAAACCTAAACTTTCTTTTAGGATCTCGGTATTCAGCTCCCTCTTCCCCAAAATTTGTTGACCAGAATGGCATTTGTTGTGTACTCCTTTTTGTGTCTTACTTTAAATAGTGTCTAATATTAATATTAATCATCAAAAGATGCGCCAGTTGAGGCAATTACGAAGTCTATCGCAATGAATTCAATGGCACGAGCCGGCTTAACCATAATCTTCGCATATAAAACGTTCTGATCAATTAAGTCAGCAGTAGTGGTGGACTCGTCAAGGATCAATCGATAGTCGGTAATACCAAACTCAGTCTTGACATTTGACAAGAACGGCTCGATTAAGCCCTTAAAGCGGTTCCATGTTGCCTGAACATTCTGCTCAAACAATACTTGGGTTGAAAGAATGGAAATTTGCTTCTTAAGATAGATAACCATTCTTCTGACGTTGATTCTATCCAGTGCAGATTGGCGCTCTTGCAGAGTCTTCTGACCGAATACTACGATTCCCGTTGATGGGAATGAAGCAATCGGATTAATTCTCGCCAGATATAGCTCATCTCTGTTGTCGGATGTTAATCTCGTCGTAACATTTGTAATTGGGATGCCGGCGGCGCCGTCAGATAGGCCGCCGCGGTTAAATCCAGCCGGAGCAAACCAAATCTTTGACTTTCTCTCCGAACTTGCTAACACACCCATCATTGCAACGGTTGGCGGTACCCATAATAGCTGGCCGGTATTTGCGTCTCTAGTTTGTACCCACGGATAGAATGTGGCGCCGTAGCTAGAGTCGATTCTTCTTGTCTTAAGGTTGTTGGCCAACTGGGTGGGCGTGTATGTGACGCGATCAGCAAGAGTCGACACGCGAACCTCGTGACGTGGCTTATAAGCGTCCTCAAGGTCAATTAGCGCCAACGCATCGGCACGATCTTCACATACATTAATCATGTGCGTGGTAAGTGCGGGAGTACCCAAACCTGGGGCTGATAGCATGTTCATATTAACGAATTCTGGATCGGCGATGGTGTCGATTGCTCTGCGCCATGTATAATAAATGCTATTATTTGTATTTGTGGCGGCAGAAGACATCCCCTT
>Ga0098039_1000307_pt1 | contig 21865 bp, 25 predicted proteins | sample 6_EtaG_FD_75047 | JGI IMG/M metagenome (GOLD analysis project Ga0098039, IMG submission 75047) | Marine viral communities from the Subarctic Pacific Ocean - 6_ETSP_OMZ_AT15160 metaG | ecosystem: Environmental > Aquatic > Marine > Oceanic | place: Pacific Ocean | collected 2015-01-08 | reverse complement strand
TCACTTTTGCCCTCGTAAATCAAAGCACACTCCAGATGTTCGTCTTGCGCACATAGATAATCATAATCTACATCAAAAGTAGACTGGCCACAATGTTTGCAAATCCACTCTAATTTGCGTTCTTCTAGGGCTTCTATTTCGTTCTTTTTCATTTGTCTTTCCTTATTATATTTTTTATTTGAAAAATTTTCATTCACAAAAGGAACAAATTTGCTCTCCGCTTGGGGCTTCTCTCGCGCGATAAACTTATTTGGCATTTTTTTGTTCATAATTTTTCACCGCACCTTAATGTAGTTGTCGTTATTGTTTCTTTTACTGTTAAGGTAACTGTCTTCGAGAGCTCATACTTCTTTTCTATCATTTTAATAACTTCTTCGAGGGCTTCGTATTCGTTGGCATCAGTAACTTCTAGGTGACAAACACAGGTTACATTGGTGGTATGGGCCATTACTTAGAGATTACACCTACACCTTTACACTGGACGCTTTCTGTAGCTATTTTGTTTGCATATTTTAAGGCCTCGTCTATGTCATTTGTCTCCAAATACTTGGCTGTTAAAGCCGCAAGAAAAACATCTCCCGCTCCACACAAATCAAATATCTCTACTTTCTCCGTAGGGTAAAACTTCCTACCATACATGCACCCTCTTTTTCCCAAGGTAACAATTAGTTTATCAGTCCATTCCGGTATGTGAATGTCGCGCTGTATAGCTTTAAATTCGGGTTCGTTAATTTTTATAAACTTTGCGTTTATACAGAAACCCCCCAATACCTTTTTGGTATCCAGAAAAACGTTGGGGTTATTGTCACAAAAGCGTTGAATGTTGGCTTCGGAGAGAAATCTCTTTCCGTAATCACTAATAACCACCGCCCGATAGTCCGCTATTTCTTTATCTGTAATTAAGTTGTCTTGAAAACGCTTAACAGACCGTTCCCCCTCATCTACGCGTAAAAATGTATAATTTGATTTACTGTCAACATATCTAGTTTTTTTGATAGGTTGTGGCTGCGATAGCAGATCCACCTTTAGTCCAAGAGACTCAAGATTTCTAGCTGTATTAGCGGCCATCCCGGGCGATGTGGTAGAGCGTCGCACATTAAATACCGGAGCAGGAACATCAGGACAAAGCCGACCGGAATTCCCATATACAAAAATGTCAGAGCATTCCTCTCCTACTACTAATATTTTATTATTTGGCATTTTTCAGTTCGTTTTTACAGCCGTCACAGACTAAAGCCATTTTGCCTTTTACTTCAACCCATGTTAATTCGCAATCTAAATTCTTCTCAAGATTAGGACTGGCCCTAAACTCTTCTCCGCATATCTCGCATATTTCATTGTCGAGAGAAGCTCTCTTTTTTATACCCATGGATGAAGGAGAGGGTACTGAACGCTTCGCAAATTTTTATCGCCATTTTGGCGAGGAATCAAATGACAGTGGGCATGAAATACGGTTTGGCCAGCAGTTTCTCCACAATTCCAGCCAATGTTAAAACCATCCACCAGAGGGTCTTGGTCCAAAATGCGCTTTCGCTGCAATACTATCAGCTTATGAATGCCCTGCAGCTCGTCCTGCGTCAACTCAAAATAAGTTAACACATGGCGACGCGGAACAAAAAGCGTATGAAATTCTGTCACGGGCCAAGCATCAAGGAAAGATGCTGCGTGCTCGTTGGTGTCCATAACCGCATGGAGACTAAGGTCACAAAAGCGACAATTATTATTTTGGTTCTTCAAGGTCAGATCACTAATGATAGCACTTTTCCCGGAAAAGTCAAGATTCGATGTGAGGTTCGTACTGGTATTTAAAATAGTCTATCTCCCTATTATATTTGCGAAAAATCATCTCTTGGCTCTCGTCATCATAATATTCCCAATAAGGTTGATGGGAAGATGCGTTCAACAAAGGGAGCTCTATGGGGGGAATGCCAATTTTTTTACACACCTCAGCGAAATCCTCATTAATTTTTTCAAACCTTCCTATAAAATCCACTATCACATCATCGTGGTCGTCTATGATATAATTCATCTGGGGAACAAAGTGTTGGCAAAAAAAAAGGTTTCCCTTGTCTTCGTCTATATTCATCACCACGTCTTTAAATGTTTTGTAGGGCTTAATATACATTTCGTAAGCCTTTTTATCGGGCTTTGTATTTGCGCCCCCCCTGTTAAGGTAAAAATAAGAACTTACAAATCTATCCCATGGATTTCTTACGAAACAAAAAGAAAAATACTTTTCCACATAAGGGACAAATTTTCCCGCCTTGATAGGGGTATGCTCCCCATCAACCCCTACATAAGAATAAGGCTCTAAAACTTTGCGTATAGAAACACCCCCTGTTTTGGGAATATGAATAAAAAGGAAATCTCTCACCTTTCCATCGAAGAGGTACCAAAATCAATGGGTTCAGTATAAACATAGCTAGGGTCGGTCAACAATTCAAACGTTTCCATAACCTTCGAGCTGGCCCGGTTCACTTTTCGGGTTAAAAGAGATGCTTTTCGTTCTGCTATTTTATTTATGTCGTGTGTCCTCAGCACCTTATCCAGCTCCTCTTTCCTTTTGTCTGCGGCATCTTCTATCGCATTGTTGCGCTCGTGTAGGGTGTCCATGGTTTTTTGGGCGTCATCAACCACTTCGGTTAACTGCCCCAAACGATTCTCATAGCTCTCCACTTGGAGATTGATTGTCGTTAATTCGGCCTTAAGTGTTTCATTTTTCTTATAAAAAAAATACCCTACCGCCGAAACCAAAAGGGTAATGCCTAGGGTTGCCCCGATAATATAACTATTCATATCTTATAAGGTGTTAAGGTTTAATGCAGCCCCTTCATAAACCCCAAAGTGAGGGAAGGCGCAAATCAATTTAAAGTCTCTATCTTTTAATTTGTTCGCTATCATGTTCATAAAATTCCAAGCAAAAATCATCACATAATCAGGATTATCGTTGTCTAGCCGATCTTTGCTAACTATGGGGATATTAGTTCCCGCTGTATAGCGTCCAGCTCTTTCTGGTGACTCATCCACAATGTATTCTATTGTCTCAGAATCCAACCCCCAAATATTGCACGCCATATTTGCCCGACCAGATGCACCGTATCCTACGATTCTTGCGCCAGATTGCTTGATCTGTTGCAAGTTCTCTATAGTAGTATTACAGTGATTTTTGACTTGAGTCGCAAAGTTTTTGTAGAAATTTATATCCTTTAGCCCAAGGTCGGCTTCACGCGCCAATTGACGGTCAAGGCGAGCGCTAGGAATTATATTTTCATTCGCGTGTCGAACATAAACACGTATAGAACCAGCGTGAACCGCCAACTCACAACAATCTGTAATAATCATATTGTACTGTTTAAAAAGATTACGAAGAGCGTGAAGGGAATAATAATATAAATGCTCATGATAAATATTATCGTATTGAAGGCCACTAATGAGTTTTTCCACATAGTGAACCTCCATAACGAAAGTGCCAGAATCTTTAAGAATGTTTTGAATTCCTTTTAAAACAGCATGTATGTCATCAATATGAGCAAAACAATTATTTGAAACAACAAGGTCGGCAGATTTAGATTTAAAATATTTTAAACTCGTATCGTAATTAAAAAAATCATTAATAACCTCCACCCCTTTCTCTTTGGCCACTTTAGAAATATTAACCGAAGGCTCAACGCCCACCACCGACACCCCCAAATCCTTAAAAGGAACTTGAAGAACGCCGTCATTAGAACCAATTTCCACCACACGGGAGGTGCTACTCAAATTAAATTCCGCTTTTAATGAAGCGGCAACCTCTGTGAAATGTTTGCTCAGCCCAATAGACGACATATAACGGTAGTCCTTAAAAAGATAATTCGCATCTAAAATACTATTGGTTTGCAATAAGCCACACTTCTCACAAAACTCTAATCCAAGCTGATACTTGGGTTCATTCTTTATTTCCTCTGCAACGGGAAAACTTCCTGCTGCTGGAACCTCACCATAATCCAATACTGGTTCTAACTCGGAGTTGCTACAAATGGCACATTTTTGGCGTTTTTGATAGATCATTTTAAAAGATAATTTTTTATTTTATTCGAACACTTGAAGTTATGATAATACAATTTTTCTTCGTTAGGTCCTATCCCCATATTAACCAACGTCAATGCAGGGTTGAGTTTTATAATTTCGTTATGGTATAATTTACACGAAGGGCTTAAGTTTCCCTCCATAGATCGACTAATTTCACTTAAATTATCTCTTGTTATCGTGGGGCACAAGCAATATTTGTGCTCTTTTTCCTCAAATGACTCTTGTATTTCCACCATCTCCGTCATGAAGGGCAACTTTAAAAAGCGTAAATTGGGCGTGACGTATTTGTACATTTTTCTGGAAAGAAAATCATCAAAAAACCTATAACCATAAAAATAAGGGCCACTAATGATACTTGTGGCACGAGCTCCCCATCCACACCCTGTTCTATTAGTATTAAAATCTTTCACAAGGCCAATGGTAAATCCCTTAAAGCCTAATGCGCTCTTCTCAAAAGCAATGTCTTCCGCATGGTGGAAATCATGAATAGCCATTTGCTTAATATTCAAGTCTGTAAAAATTTCAAAAAATTTTAAAAAAGAATCGTCACGATCAAAAAAACGAATATAAAGTTTGCATTGGCAAATTTCATTATGTTTGATATTAAAGCCTAGGGTATAGGAAAAATAAGGGTTTGAGAGCGTTTCCTCAATGGGCTCTAAGTCGGCAACAAGTTGTCCTATAAATTGGGAACTATTTGGAAACATCATAACGATCCGGATAAACCTTTCGGTAAGCCTCTTTAATACAATCTATACCACTTCCCAGTTTAATTTCATCATTAAGAAAGCCATAAAGCTTTGTCAGCCCCAAAAATCTCCATACCATAGGAAAAAAATCTACATTATCCTCCTTGAACCCCATATCATATAATATAACCCCTAAACACCCGGCTAAATTGACATATAGCCCTTTGTGCCCCGCCAACTCTTTAAAAGATCCTAAAGAAGGAAAGATAAGGTTGTGTTGGGTGGCTAATCGCTCTATTTCAACCACCCGAGGGTCGCCCTCCTTAAACTTAGGGTGCCCCATCCCCGCTATGAGCTCAGGATAATCCCCCGTACGCCATTGACGCACCACATCCGAAAAAACAAAATGGTTATTGCCCCATAAACTCATACTGTTGGATAGGGTTTGATAAAGGTCTTTCTTGCAAGCGACAGAGAGAGCTACCGAGGTAGAACTGGGAGGTTCAAGCAAATCATATTTAAAATCAGCCACAATAGGGGCAACTTCATCAAGAAACGCTTCTTGCTCAGGCAAAATGTCTTTCCCTGTTAACTCCTTAAATATCAAGCTGGTGAGTGAGTTGGCCTTCATACGTAACCCCCGTTTCTACCATATTAATGGTAAGCTCTTTTGCAAGTTTGTCAACCGACAAATACCCCCCGGTATTGTCTTTTTTAACACTAAAACGAAATATGTCACCCTGCTTAAAGCCCCCTTTTTTGAGTAAAAATTTACGTAACTTAGTAGACACCCCTTTTCTTCGGTAAGATTTTGAAACAAAAGTAAGCAAACCATCATAAACATTAGGTGTTTTAAAGTAATCACAAAATGGGCTGCGCAAATAAGCCTCAAACCCTACGGGATTATCCTCGTCTAAAGCCAAAGCAAAAGTTTTATTTCGAACGCAAGCTGCAAAAAGATAACCAAAAACTAAAGACGCCTTCTCGGTCTGGCTTGGCGATATATAATAAGGGTAAACAAACTGACCTTCAGCAATAGCCTCTTGGAGTAATGGCAAAATAGAATCATCTACTACAGTTTGGTCTGAAATCGCTGGGATAAAGATATTTAAATTCATTTTGAAATTATTTTTATTAAATCAGTGGTATGGTAATCGGGCGTCTCAGGCAAGAGAAGTAGCCTACTTTCTTTTATAAGAGAAGAAAATTGACCCTCCAAAAATTCTTGCTTGTCGTGAGCATGAACCATATAATCTAAATGATTTTCATTTAGAAAATCAACCATGGTTTCGCAACAACCTTCCATGTTTTCGGGGAGAGGTGCCATTATTACATCATCAACATATTTGCAACTTTTAACAATTTCCAACCTATGTTCATAAGGGATGACTGGTAGTTTTCCCTTATACTGCAAAACTACGTTGTCTGGGTGAACCGCGGCGACTACCTTGTTGAAAATTTTACTGCTGCGCTTAAGCAGTCTTAAATGTCCTATGTGAAACAAATCAAACACCCCTATAACACACCCCGTGACCTCATCTTCCTTTAAATAACATGGTATATTCCCCTCCATGGAGTTATGTTTTTCCATCTCGACACTAGTGAGAGGGGTTCGCCATGTTTTGCCTATCCCTGCTGCATCTTTGTACCTATAATCTAGGTATTGTTCCACATATGTGGGTACAAAAAAATCTAGCCCCTCAAATTTTATTTTTTTCAGGTTTTTGTGATGGTAGAGCTTGGATTTGTTTTTGGTGTGGGGGCCAAGATGGGATGCGGCACATTTAATTCCATCAAATTCTCGAAACTTATAAATATCGATAGACAGAGGGGAGGAGGGAATATTCAGGTGACACCCAAATTCGTCTATGTGCCAGTTAAAAGTAGGAGTACCCAAAGGAGTCTTTATAAGGATATCCTTAAATTTTACCCAATCTTTCGCCCATATAGCCAAATCTATATCTTGGTCTCCTTTTATCATACCTCCTTCTCGAGCCATTCCCAACGCCGAGCCATACTCTAACCATATATCTATCCCTTGAGAGGTCAAATACTCGGAAAAACGGTGGGCAAGCCGAAGGGTTTGCTGAAGGAGTCGTTCGTTGTTAGGTTGCTGTTGTATAGTCGGTTCCATAGGCCGCGTTTAGTGTTTGAAGGTTGGATTCTGCTGCCTCCATGGTTTCTACGAGCTTAATTGCTTCGGTGACAATGTCGGGGTGTTCTCCAATAGCAGCAGGGTTAGCTAAATAGTTATCTAGGTTAGTTTTAGCGTGGTGATATTGGCTTACGTTATGTATGGCGATAGTATTAAGTAGTTGGTCTTTCGTTTTTGTTTAATAGTTCTAAAAATCTATACGTTAAGTCGTTGGCATATTTGTTGCCGCTATTGTATTCATTGCGCCCTTTTAAGAACTCAATCTTTTTTTGAACTTCGGCGAGAGTCATTTGATTGGTTTTCTTGTCTTTTCTGCAGGACGAGTGTTGTTGACCGCCTGAACGACCTTGAAGGTGGGGGCGCCTAAGTGTATGTTTATGTTTGTTTCGTGTCCACATGATAAAATTATTTAGCTACAAATAAACGAGCTTGGGCTCCTATATCCCCGGGATAATGATTTCTTCCGGTATGCTGAAGCTTAATGTCCGGCATAACATAAATTTTACCTCCTATAGATCTCCATAATTGACAAAATCCGTAATCCTCGCTTTCGTATTTTTTATTTGAGGGGTTCACTCCAACTGGAAAAAAATCATAAAAAGTATCTGGATCTGCTGACATATAGCCATCCACGTCATTAGTGTACTTCAAATCGGGGCGCTTGTCAATGATTTTTCTGAAAACACTCGTTTTAATCAACATAAAGCCCGTCGCTGCGTAGTTCACCTCAAACATTTCCCCTCTTTTGGCCTTTTCGAAACACGCAGGAGTAAATTCCGTAGAGAAGTCGGTAGAAAGAGGCTTCCATTCTTCTTTATCATTGAAAACATGAGGAGAATGTTTTGCTAACGCCTCCATTTTCTGGCGATTGTAGTATTTTTTAGGATAAACTCCCACCACCACATCTTGATCGGCTTCTATCAGCTTAAAAACATCTTGAGGATCAAAACCAATATCTGAATCAATAAACAACAAATGAGTATAATCACTAGATAGCGCCCAAGCAGCCGCCGCATTACGGGCGCGGCTAATTAAACTCTCAAAAACGATAGGAGAGATAACCATATCTATATCGCCTCGCCGCTGCACTTCCAATAAACTACCCATTACTCCCATGGCAAATTCGGTGTGACATGTGCCCCCGTAGGTAATAAGTGGTAGTAGTATTTTCTTTTTCATTAATTATGATCGGTGAATTCAATGCTATTTAAAGCAACGCAATCATTATTTTCAGGAAGGACAACCTTCCCGTCGATCAAGACAGACGCAGAATGGACATCGTTGCCACTAATGGTGGATTCTAGCAAAAAATACTCCTCATCATCAGGGACGGATACAAACGTATCGAAAGCTTGGCCATTAACAATCAAAGTTGCGTTAAAATTCTCCTTAATATCATAAAATATCACACATATAGGCCCCCCTTCTGGAGTACCAAGGGTTTTCTTTCTTCCTACCCAAAAACGAGCTTTATCAGAAGCCCCTTCCTCAAAAACCTTTAAAAAATCAAACGTCCCATCTCTTTCTTTTTTAGGGCCACAAAAGGTACTCATTTGATCGTAAATCAAATTTTTATAGGTTTCAAAAGGTATCGTTTTTACATTAGGAATATCCGAGTTGGATACTGTGTTTTCTAGGTAATCTTCAAAATGGCCCTCAGGAGGAACCTGTGCTATATAATCGGCGATGCTCATAGAACTCAACGTTTCCTTGCACGCTTTCGTTTGCATACTATAAAAACCACTATTAAGCCCTCTCTCGCGGGAGTCTCCCCACTGATAAAACACCACGCTGTTGTCGTATGAAGCCGGTTGACATGTTTGTGTAAAAAAATTATAGTCCACAAAAACATCATAATTTAAAAGATGAACCAACTCATACCCCAAGGACTCTAAATATAAAATGCCGCTCTTGGCTTGATGCATCGCTGCGGCCCCATAATCCAACGAATGGCTATTAATAATTACGTTAGGGCATATCTCCTTGCGCGTATAGAGATTTCTGGTATAAAGGTCCGGCATCGGATTGGATGTGTCTCTAATATAGTAATCTACCTGTGGGGGATCATTTAACCCGTAAGCATCATGAAAACATATAGGAAGATCAAAAGATTTTAAATTGTCAAGGCACCCCTTAAGAGCTGTTATTTTTTCTTCGGTGTCACAATAGCTCGTAATCAAAAAAACCTCTTTTAGCTCTTTCTTTTCGGGGGCGCGAACTTTGTCGTCACAGTTAATAAAAGGAGAAATGTCCTTAGAGGCGTCATATTTTTCTACGCTTCCATATTCAATATAATTGGTAGACATATCATTACATATAAACCAATCCCCGTTGAGCTGTTCGAGCTGGTAAATAATATCTTCTGATTTATATATGTTGAGTGCTTCGCGCTTGCGTTCTAACTGCGGAGCGCTGAGTTGGTTAGGGGTCTTACAAAATACGTAAAAATCATCACAGTGTTTTTTGACTACATCAAAAATATTTTTATGCTGACGGTGGCCGTATTCCCCAACAGGATTATGGGTTACAATTTTATCCCATGTTTTTTCTTCAATTAAATTTTGTATTTTTTTATCTAAAAGGACAGGGAGGAGGTCGGCTGTTAGGGAAGAATTAAAGTCCCATATTTCGTAATTATTAATACCATAAAAACGCATTGCCTTGCAAAAATCTTCTTGGCGACCATCAGGGGCAACACACACAACCTTCCATTTGTTGTCCGCACTAAGTTCGGTGAACCCAAAAATAGTCTCATCGTCCGGATGAGCAACAATCATTAATTTAGACAAAGTAGGAGTAGGCATCGAAGATTTGCCATGCAAAAATAAAAGCTGCTCTGGGAGAATGTCATAAGAGCGCCGATCTTTGTGAGTGTAAACGATGTCAAACCCTTGGTCGATATACTTTTTAAGTTCTAACTGAAGAAAATCGTTATCTTCATCGCGGGAAACCCAAGAAAGAGGGAGATGCTTCGTAAAGCCATACTTCCAAAATAATGCATTTTCTATTCTTTCGGACTCTAAGGCTAAATTATCAACAAAAGAGGACGGTTCTTTACCTAGAGCTTCTACCGACAATTCAAGCAACTCAGTCAAAAAAGGCTTGGATTTTTTGTCAAAAACAAAAATTCCATGAGCAATAGTAAAATTAACAGGATGGTTGGGGGTACACCCTCTCTCCTTTATGCCAAAGACGGCAGCAGCTTCGTCGCCGTGCCCCTTTTCGATCTTAGAACCATCCGGCTGAATATTAAAGTGAATAAGATTGTCATGTTTGTATGTTAGATGAAGAGGGTAGTTTTCCAGCCGATCAAACTGTTGTTTAAAGAATGCGTCTAAACCTCTAACTGCAATCATATCACAGTCAATAACAATAAACAAATCGTGCGGCCTCTGCGCAAGAGCATCCAAACACATAGAAATACGTGAGCCCATAACCCCTAGGTCTTGACCGTCTTTTGCTAAAGGCCATCGACGCAAACGTCGAATTTCAACGTCGGGGAGTGGAACGCCCCCTTGAAAGTCTGTATCGTACCCATACAAAACTACATTATAATTAGAATGTTTTTTGATAGACGCTATACAGCTTGTAGCGTATTTTAAATAATTATCATCAGCGCTTAGGATGACGCAAACCTTCTTTTTGTTAGAAGAAGGGGAAACCTTATGGGTAGAAGCAAAGCTTTCTAAATGCTTCGAAGCAATGAGGGCAGCATTAGACCAAGTGTACTGCGACCTAATCTCTACCGACTCCTTAAGGGCTCTTGTCTTAAGCATATCATAGTTATCCATGCAATACTGCATTTTCTTTTTTAGATGCTCGAAATCCGGGCTAAAAAAATGGCCGGGCATATCGGAGGTAAATTGACTGGTAATCGCCGTGGTTCCCGCACGAGCCAACTCTTTACCTAAAATACGAATGGGGATACCTCTACCTTGAGCAAATTCCGTTTGCCCAGAGCAGTCGCTGTATATGGAAGGTGTACCACACGCCATTGCTTCGATCAGAGGGATATTCCATCCCTCGGAGCGCGCGCAAGACAAAAAAACATGGCTACTTTGGAGAATTTTAACATACTCCTTCCTATCAGGAAAAGACTTGAGGATGATATTATTAACGTCTCCCCATCCCATTTTCTCCATTCGCTCTTTTGTGGAAAGATTGTCAGTGGCGCAAGGGTTGTTTATTGAAGCTATGAGTTGTACCTTCGGATTGTTGCCAAACAATTCGACAAAACACTGTAGGGTTTCGGTTATTGATTTGCGATGATCCCATCTCCCAAGCAAACAAAAAGTAAAAATAGAATCGTCTGGAGTTACAGTGGGGTTAGGCATACAATCCGGTTCCACCGCTTCTGGCACGACGTTAACCCGATGGGATGGGTAGCCCTGTTCTATAGCGCATTTTTTTTGCCATTGCGATGGCACCCATAACTCATCATATTCGAGCAGTTTTTTAAAAAAATTAATATCAAATCTATCTGTTTCCCAAACTGTATATGCTATTTTGGGCTTTTTATAGTCTCTCCAAAAATGCTTATGGTTGTGCTCGTGTAGGACAATGTCCACATCGTATTGAAAGTCTTCTATTTCTTTTTTCCAGTCTGGAGGGTGTTGGCTTTCCTGTCCCTCCGGACCCGTCAAGGTAATCTCAGAAATAATTCCTTTTTGTCTTGCAGTAAGATAATTGTGCCGATCATCACACCAAGTATAATTATCAACGCGCAAATCAATCTCTTCACTGAGAGCGGTAAAGAAACCGCGAGTGTGCGCATTGTACCCTGTGTGGCCTAAGAATGGGCAATGTGCTTTAACTTTCATTCGCTAAAATTATATTAACTTTTTCAATGACCATTTCTGGCGTTATTTGGCGAGTGCACTCGAAATCCTTGTTTTCGGGGCACCAATACCAATCCGAGACATGTCCTGCTACCGAGTGTTTATTAAAGCATCCATGGCATACATTCGTATTCTGAACCCTATAGGAGGTAGAGAAATCGGCGCCTTTATGGGTATGCCCTACAACCATCAGCACTGGCTTATCGAGGGCCCATGCTAGCCACGATAAGCCGCTACTCAACCCCATAAAAAACAACGAACGCTGAATATAACTAGCTACCCCCCTAAGACTAAGTCCTGTCTTGTTAACAGAACGAGAAGGGATGGGGTTGAAGGCAGGAAGGTCCCGACACGGATACCCCGCACCCCACTGAGGATCTTTATCGAGGCTCACCACATCAATTCTCTGGCTTTTAAGATGGGAAATCACTTTGTTCCACCCATGCGGGTGATTCCAAAATTTTTGTTGCATTGTGCTCAGTGACCCGAGGGAAACAATCGGACGCTTTAATTTTAACTTCTTAAATTTAAATTTAAGAGTGGGCTTGATTTCTTCAACTGTTTCAAATCCAAGTAACTTAGAAGCGCGTGGAATAAGGCCTTCTTGAGGGTCATTCTCGCCGGGTTCGCCCTCACCGGGCCACCCTAAATACAGTTCCTTGGCATATTTATGGTCTAAGCTGGCGCCAAGTCTGTCGAACCCATCGGCCAAAGGTCTGAGGCCAGTGGAATCTTTTGGGTAAAGAGTTAAATTGGGGAGGCCGGTAAAAAAATCACCAAAACGACAAAAAACATGCACCTCTTCTCCGGTTAAGCGCGCATATTTTTCTGCTTGCCCCATCCATCCAATCGTGTCTCCAAGGCTATTGCTGTAAAATAAAATTTTAGTCACAATAATCGATCTATTTGTTCTTTAACCATTTCAAAAGCTATTTCTTTGCTACATTCAAATTCACGAGAAGTTCCCTTGTGCCGAGGGCACCACATCCAATCACCGGTATCAAAAGGCATGCATTCCACATCGTTCCAGCAAGAATTACAAACATTTTCATTAATTATCCTATAAGGAGTATAAAATTCCGCCTTAGGAGCAGAGAATCCCGATATTAGTACAACAGGCTTATTGAGTGCCCACGCCAGCCACGAAAGTCCCGATCCAAGCCCAATAAAAAAATCACAAAAATACAAATCATTAATGCGTTCTGTTAATGGGATATCAGTGTCACCGTTAAATCTATTTTTTCTGATTGAGTTAGCTGGCGTATCGTTCCACTGTCCTTCCGTACCAAATCGTGCATGCTGATCTATACAGACAACGTCATACCCTAGACTTTGCAAATAATCAACGGTTTGGTCCCACCCCGTAGGGTTATTCCAATATTTACATTGGGATGTAGATTGGGTAGCAATGCAAACATATTTTTTTTTAAAGTTGTTTTTTAAATTTAGAGGAAGAGCTATTTTGGGTTTAATTTCTTGGAACGGAAGGCCAAGGCGCTCTGTTGCTACTTGAATAAGGGGAGTTGTGAAATCGTTAGGCGTGTGGCAGCCGATGGAGAAAGAAGCCTCATAGCTTCCTTTTTTCTCGGTAACAAAATTTAAAAAGGGATAAACAGAAACAAACAAGTCCACCAAACGAGGGGTTACCCTGATATCTACCTCACTTTTATTTGTGAACCTATATTCCTCTGCCTGAGGTATCCATCCTAAGGTGTCCCCCAACGAGGAAGATGCCAAATGAATAAAAGCGCGCAACTGTTTAGATTCTTTTTTTGAAAGGAAGGGCCAAGAAACTTTCAAGTTCCTCTTCAGCCTCCCCTTCGTTTTGACGAAAATAAAGAACTCCTTTTGATCGCTTAGCGCAATTTCGAGCCCACAACCGAGCTTTTTGCTCGCCAAGCTTCTGGCTATAGCCGCTCATGTAGGTGCCACGCTTATCTCTTACGATATAAGAGCCAACGTCCTGAGGTGTAATATCAGTCATTTTTTAAGATACTTTGATTAAAATGTCGTGAATCATGTGGCGCGTCTTGTAGTCTAAAACGCGTCCCTCATCGTCTTTAGGCAAATCCTCAACTACTTGAGTAAAATCTAGCCCTAAGACGTGAGTCATGCACTTTATCTTTCTGAAGATACCAATTTCTTTGTACTTTAAAATGCTCCACAGCGTGTCCACTTGTTCAGAGTTGGCTGATTCGATTGCACTAACCAGCATCGCTGGAACATCCGTTTCTGTTTCTAATATGGGGCTCATATCAATGTTTTCTATGTAAAAATTTTAACTTAAAAATGAGAAATGTCAACATTTTATTCGGAGATAACTAAAAAAATGTGATTATTTGTTTGCATATGTTTCATTTTGGAGGTCAACTGTTGCATTAGAAGCGACTTTTTAGAAAATAAATATTCTAGGGAAGGGGAGGGGTTGTAAACATGGTAGTCAATGATGCTAGATATAAAATCGTCCAAAGCAACCATACAGTCGTCCGGAGAGATATTTTTTTCCAATTGTAGGATAAAATGATGCACATCATATAAACGCGCATACCTCTATCACTGCGCGGCCTAAAAACTCTTGATCGTTGGCAATGTGCCCCTCTAGTAAAAACTTATCAGAAGTAAAAATTGTATTTTTAGAATCAAGAACGTATTTTTTGCCGTCGCTCAAGGTAATTTTAAAAATACCGTTGCCTTGGATTTCCCCTTCAAAATACCCCGGGATTTTATCGTGGGCAGCCTCCATGTTTGTTTCGCGCAGTTTGCAGATAACTTTCATTGGTCATATATGCCTTCGACATATTTACACAAACTCACACCAAATTCTTTCGCTAATTCAAAAGCAAATTCATCTTTATCGTATTCTTCCTCGTAACATACAATCTTAATACCATAAGATGCGATTGCCTGTACGCAATGCCTGCAAGGAGACAAGCAACATGCTAAAATGTGGCCCTCGTCAGGCCTAATATACCGCAACGCATTAATTTCTGCGTGAATCACCCGTTTGCGCCGTTCGTTACGGTCCGCCCATTTGATATTAATTCCAGAGGGTACTCCGTTGTAGCCTAGAGAGGCTACAGAGTGGTCTTTCCGCAAGATAGTGGCCCCGACCTTAACATGAGGATCTTCGCTGCGAGTAGCAGCTACCTTAGCAAGGTCAAGGGCATACCTAATCCAATCGATTCGCTTATTCACCTAACTGTTCTTGTACTTTTTCTAAATCAAGAACCGCTTCGTTAACGGAGTAAATGTATTCTTCCAGATCTTCCTCGCTCCCAAATTTGGGCTTATAGGAAACCAACGTATCCGCCATATTTGAGATTTGTTCGGATAAAAGAGTGTTTGTCATTTTACTTCAATAGGGCCGGGATTTCTTCACCTGTATCCCCCCCACCACCCATATCCATGCCGGTCGTAGAAGCCGCGTCGGATGTCGACTCTGTTTGCTTCATGTCCTTAGACTCATAAATAATGAAGTCAGGAGCATTATCGCTAGTTTTGTTTTTATTGGCAAAAACAATAACCTTGCTTTTTACTTCCTGACCCATGTCGTCAAGGCTTTTAATGACCCCAGTCAGATAGTTCTGGTTCTTGCCTTCCTTCTTCCACAGCGCTCCGCGCTCGCGTTTCTTCCATTCGGATTCTTTGGTATCGTTACTCATGTTTTATCTTAGTGTTTTTTGTTTGCTAGTGTTATGTAAAATTCTATCTTCTATTAGAAGTATAACGTCTCTGTTGAGTTTGTCAAGCCAAATCGGCGACACTCTTGTGAATTGGGGGCGCTTTTCTTCGCACACCTTAAGGGCAACCTTTTGGGTTGACGTTCTGTTTATTACATTGATGTTCATAGTATATAGTCCACTATTCTTTTAATTCGTTTTGAAAAATTTTTTGGGTTCACAAGATTTTGAATGTTAGTTCCAAATATTCCCGTTATCGTCATCTTCGTTGCTTTTTCTGTTCATAAGCCACAGGGCAACGGCAGAGGCAAAAACAATACAAAATAAATACATTATTCAATGACTCCTAAAATTTTAACTACTTCGCGCTTAGGAATGTCATCCCAGCTTTCCCACTCGCCTGTTTTTTCATTTTGATACTGTTTGCTCTTCCATAGGCCGCGCAAAATGTCTCTAAAGGTAGAAAAATCTTCCGGCCCAAGGTCTACTTTTTCCATTAGTAAGTTGATGGGAGATAATTTTTCAGGACGCTTGGTTTCTTGGGGCGCCGGAGGCGCCGAAACACCTTGGGAGCTATCTATTTCATCAGCCCCAACAATGTGAACATTCAAAAAATTGCGAACACAGCGCACGAAAGCGCGATTAGCCGCTATCGTTTCCAAAAATTTCTGGGCAAAGCTACTAGTGTTATCGATTGTTGCGTTTGCGATGTCCTCGAACGCCACTCGGCTATTAAAGTAATTTTCGTGCCCCTCTTTAAGAGAGTAGTACATGCCGGACTCAAAATTTGGTATCCAAGCTATGTGGCATTTGATAGCAACATGATCTTTCTCGCATTTAATAACTTCATAACGAACACCATCAAACCCTCGTAACTTAGCCAACTCTTTAATGCCTGACAGTTTGATCAAGAGTTGATGGTCGGCCAAACCTTCTGAAGAGCGCGGCATTGGTTCTCCACGAGACTCAAACCATCCCTTATTGGGGTAAAGGTGTTTCGGGTCGATCATGGCGCGCCAGTCTACTGAACCGTCGTCGTTGAATTTGTAGTCTACCCCTGTGAGAAGCCCTTCTTCGTTTCGCTTATATGTCATATATTGTTAAAAAGTCTGTAGTGATCCAGTTCCTTCCAAAAGTCTTGTGTATCATACACTACTTCGGGGTCTCCTGTCAAGACTTTTTTTTGCTTTTTCGCTTCAAGACATGAATATTTTTGACCTTCGCTAATTAAAATTTTACCAGACAAAAATTGAGTGTTTTTATTAAATTTATTTATACTTTCATCAAGGTCTGTTTTAGACTTGAAGATACTTTCTTCTATGTCATAATCAAATAATTTAAATCTAAAATCGGTCAATTGCTCTTTGTTTTCGCAGAAAATCTCCAAAGGAACCCCCGTAGATCTCGCTTCGGCCAAATATTCTTCCGAAAAGCTTTCGTTAACATTGACAGTCAACTGCGCTATATTTTTTTTGAAATATTTTAATAAGTTCACACTAATGGGGCGATCGATTAACAGATTCACGACACGACCCTGAAGCCAATGAACAATCAATTCCTCGTTAAAATGGTAATCAGCCCGTAAATTAATAGCTCTACCCTGCAGGAAATCCAGCGCCGTAGTAAAATCGGGAATCACTTCAACAATTTTAGTAGGATAAAGATCTCCCATATATATGGTTTCCACGCTAAAGGTAGGAGGAAGGCCTAATTTATCTAAAATTGCTAAAGCTACTTGTTCCGGTTTGATAAAATTGATAGCCTTAGGGGTTTCCTCTACCCCGTAGGAAGGAAGGCGTCCCAACCAATCACTTTCAATGGAAGTGTGCTTGGTGCCCCACAGGGGCTCTGTACAAGCGGCTGGGTAAGCTGAATAAAGGCCAATACTTGGCACATTCAAAGCGGAAGCGTAATAAACAGAAAGGTTGTCGCATGAAACTGTAAGCATAGAATTTTTGATAAGGTAGGCCTCTTGTTTTTTTGTTAAGTTAACAAAGGGCTGCGTCCCGGGGAGTAAATTTTTTTCGTTTATATTAAAACTATATACTTTAATGTTTTTTTCATCGAGGCTTTTTTGAATATGAGCCAACACGTCAGAAAAAAGCTCATATATATTGCTACTGTATTTGTTTCGGTCGTCAATCACGATGTAGCGCTCGTCCTTCAGGGGAAAATAAGAAGAAGCGGGGCTAGCGCGCCCAATTTTTACTCCACAGTTGACGCTATATTTTTCGAGAATGTTCATTTGAGGTCAAACTGTAACTTGTCTTTACCATGGCGAGTATAATTCAAAGCTCTTTTAGTTTCTAGCCATGGCAAAAAGGCCATTTCGAATAGACCCTCTTCATCTGCTCTTCCTTCAAAATAAAAACAATCATCCATTTCGGGAAAAAATTCACACACTTTATAAATAGCGGCACATTCGTCCACCAGCTGAAAGTGCTTCGTCATCGTAAAAAAGTAAATATCGTGCTCAGGATAAAGCTTCTTGAGAGAATTAACAATACTCAAACTTAAAAAAACATCTTCTTCATGGTCGGGCATAACGTAAGCAATTCTTTTATTGGGACGGCTTAGTTCCACTGTTTCCTTTAGGGTTTTTTTAAAAAGCTCGCTGTTTTCTTTGCGAGCTGTATGGCAGAAAAAATCAAGAATGGCCTGACGGTCTTTGCCTCTAATAAATTCATTCATCCAGTATTTATAACCGTTATCGGTCGTATCCACGCTCATTTTGAGAACGTTTTTGTATATGTCTAACAACCATTCGCTATTACCCATGTCTTTATTAGGCCGATAATCTGGGTTTCTCTTTTCTTCGTTGGTAACATCAAGATCTATTTTTTCCCAATCAATAAGGGGCAGTTCGTCGAACAAATCTTCAAAAAACTTACCCACAACCTCAATAGAATAATTATTAATTACAAAATCTCGAGCTTGTTTTCCAGAAATTTCGCGTTCTTTGTGGCCCATATTATAGACAACTTTTAATTGTTCACAAATCGAAGTGGCCGATGTAGAGGCTTTCACAAATTGGGTCCCCGGCTCCCTATACTCCGCCCATTCCAAAGGAAGTCCTCCACTCTCTGGAACGCACGAATCTTCTCCGCAGGAATAATTGGTTACTAATGTAATAAGTTCTGTGAGCTTAGCTTCTTGAATGGGAATTTCTTGGCCCCCACTAGTAAACGGATGGCAATAAACATCCATTAAATTATAAATTTCATTAAGCTGTTTTTCAGAAACACCGTCTTTAATGTTGGTTGTATTGAGAGAGTTTTTCGTGTAGCACGAAGGGCACTCTCCTCCTTGTCCATCATAGGGTTTAACGGAATATTGTTTACATTGGGGACAGTAATAAGTCGTAACAATATCATTATTATCCAACCCTTTTTCTTTAATAAGGGTTGGAATATCCCATCCTTCCGACCAATGGGTGTGCAACAAAAGTTTGGGGTCCGCGGCAGGATGTGCCGACTTAAATTTTTTAAAACCTTCCAGTAGGTTCGGAACGCTTTTTCTAAGTTGATTCCTAAAAACAAACCCAATGACAAAATTCTTAGTCAGTCCAAACTTCTTTCGCAATATTGCTCGATCCTTATCTTCAAGTTTAAAAAAACTTTTAGTTTCCAATGAACCTCTCACGGTTTTAATATGTGTATGTCCCACTCTTTCGAGCTCTCGTTGCGCAAAGGAAGCCCACACAAAATAGTGTTTGATTTTGGGAGCCGCTTGGATAGATTCAGGAAGAAGGGGCACGCTATCCAAGGTGGTATGAATGATAGAATTGATTTTATCCCACCATATTCGGGAGGTAAACCCTGTAAAAGCCCAAATATCTTCTATCCCTAAATAAATGTCGGGCTTTTCTTCTTCTATTATTTCATTGATTAATTCATGGCCGTAACCGGCGTTACGCTGTCTGTTGGGATCCTTGGCAATTTCCATCAATACTTTCTTGTTATTGGGGAGAGTGCCATGACACTTCCACGGGGTGTTGGGCAGCTCGTTTTTGTGTTTAGAGTTAGAAAGCTCTACTATTTCATATTTACCAGTTTTATGTAAATATTTTAAAAGATTTTTCTTGTGCTTCCCAAACCCAGTAAAAGCCTTGCAGTGATTACTGTGGATGAGAATCTTCTTTTTTCGGGCCATGAAAAATTACAAATGGTAATCAAATAATTGTTCAGGGGCCTTGATGCCGCCTATAATGGTATAAACTACCAATCCTTTTTTGGGAGTATGATAAATACCCCGATGAACGGTGGAACCCTCTCCTAGTAAGCGACTTAATTGCTCGAAGCCATGTTCCAAGCTTTCTTGAGCTGTGTTGTCGAGAGTTTGGCGGTCTCCTATGACTACGCATGCTGCCACGTTCCCCGTGGAAACTTCAATGTTGGCTAAAATATTTTTCTTCAAGTTGTCTCTAACAGCATAGCTAATATCCGTCTCCTCAACAGCTTCGCCTTCACGAGAGACCGGAACGGCCCCGAAAGATATAATGCCAGATGAAAAAACAGTATCAAGGTCTGCGCTATCGAAAGCCGTGTATTGGGAGTCCTGACACGCAATCTTGTTAAACAAATGAAATAAAGAACAAATGCTCGTGTTTGCGGTCCCCCAAAACTTGTTGACAGATAATTTAGGATAAATTTGTTTGATTCTCTCGTTGTCTAAAATGATAAGCGGCGAAAGGGTGCCTTTCTGAGAAAAATTGATTAACGCCTCCGCTGTTTGTTTTGCGTTGGATTGAACTTTAGAACCTTCAGCTCGAGTGGGAAGGGCAACTACAGCCCCAACACGAGCATCTGTATCTGCATTTTCTATACCATAGGTCTGACAAAGGTCGTGAACAATATCTATCACAATAGGACCACCTCCCGCACCCGTGCCTCCACCGGCCCCAATACATACTAAAGCCCTATTGAAACCCCCTTTAAAAGTTCGTTTAAGAAAATCCAGAATATCTTCTCGACTTTCTTTAAAGATATCTTCAGCTACTTTGCGATCCTTTCCTGCGCCCTTGCCTCCAACTAAAAGTTTATTTGCAACAGGAACCTTAACGGATTTTAGATCTTGAGGGGCGGTATTAATCACAGCAACTCGCCTATACCCCAACTTCCAAAAGGTTTCAGCTAGTCTCGAACCGCCTTGACCTACCCCGACAATGGCAAACTTATAAGCAGACTCAAATTTGTCCTCCACCTTATCCTCTGGAGGGGCCTCTGAGGGCAGCGGAATATCAGGGATGTCTACCCCTAGGTCGTCATCTGTAAAGGCCTCAGCGTCAAACGTAGCCTCTTCGGTAGCCTCTTCTGTAGCCTCTTCTGTAGCCTCTTCTGTAGCCTCTTCTGTGGCCTCTTCTGTGGCCTCTTCTGTGGCTTCTTCTTGAGGTGCGGACTGGGGCTCTTCTAGGGTAGCCTCATATACACCCTCTGGTAAATTTTCTTTGTTACTCATATTTTTTTTATTTTCTTCTTCCATATATTCCCGTAAATTGGGCATCATAATTTACACTTAAAATGGCGCGTCATCGTCTTCTTCTTCAGGAGGGGGGGGTTTTTCGGCTTTGGTCGGAGCGCTCTTTTTGGGCGAAGGGCGGTGGCCGTCGGCCGTATTGTCCTTGCTTTGAAATTCTCTGTTTTGGAATAAAATATCAAAGTATTTATAAATCAATCTTTTTAGAGCTTCCACTTCACCCGGCTCCAAAGGAAGCCTAAAGGTTTGATTTCCGTTGCGTGTTACTAAAATTCCAAATGCCGGAACAACAAAAGACTGCTCGCCATCTTTACTTTTAGAGGTGCGCTTTTTGTCCCATGGGGCAAGCTTAATAATGGTTTTATTATCGTTGAAAGAATGGAAGGCGTCCCACGCATAACGCCCTTCGAATGCTGATAGCATTTCCCCAAGTTCAAATTCATTTAATTTAAAACTAATATTCTTATCGGGATCTTCTCTGTTTTGCACAAAGGAGCCGGTCTTGGTTTTCGCGTTCCAACTGTGTTGCTGGATAGCGTTCACATAGAAGGTGACATCTTTTTTGGTAGAAATCTGAAAATTAAAAGCATTACCGGTTTGCTTGGCGTTGGGCTTATAAATAGCTACGTTCATTGTGCCTGATTATATAATCTTCTCTCTCTTATTCCACAAAAAAGCCACACTAAAGTGTGGCTTGGGAGTTAATAACTTTACAACAAATAACTAAGCGTTGCCAGCAAAATGACCTGTTGGGGCTTCACTGGTTGAGGCGTCGCCTTCAGCAGCGCGCTCAGCTGCTCGGCGCTCAATTCTCTCTCTAGTTGATTCGGCAGATTCGTCCACACTAGCGCCAATGTCGCCGCTAGTCCCAGCCTCGCCGCTAGTCCCAGCCTCGCCGCTAGTCCCAGCCTCGCCGCTAGTCCCAGCCTCGCCGCTAGTCCCAGCCTCGCCGCTAGTCCC
>Ga0098039_1000306_pt1 | contig 21898 bp, 15 predicted proteins | sample 6_EtaG_FD_75047 | JGI IMG/M metagenome (GOLD analysis project Ga0098039, IMG submission 75047) | Marine viral communities from the Subarctic Pacific Ocean - 6_ETSP_OMZ_AT15160 metaG | ecosystem: Environmental > Aquatic > Marine > Oceanic | place: Pacific Ocean | collected 2015-01-08 | reverse complement strand
TTCGCAAATTGGGCAATGCTCACCATAGTTTCGCTTCGGACATAGAATGCCTCCGCGGTGCTCACCCACATTATAGTGGAAGAACATTTCCTTTAGTGGATCACCATCCGGCGTGGGGATAATACGAATGTCCGTATCTCCGTCGTCCGGTCTAAACCAAACGGAGTTTCCATTTCCGTTTGCATCATATTCACCGCGTAGTTGTGCGAGCTTGCGGCGCATTAGCTCCATATCAATTCCCATGTCTTATCTCCTTATGATGGGCAATAGTAAGCGTTCCTTACTATCTTATAATAACACTCTCGACGTAGCATGTCAAGAGTTTTCTTGTACTACGTTAGTATGGGCAACGCAGAACCCAAAGTCTTCATGTTCAGTTTCATAAATCGCATATGAAATTTTGCGGAAGGCATTCCGGGGCTTGTCCTTTAGACGATCTACTATCTTCTTGTGCAAGCCGCCCTCCTTTTCTAATCTCTCACTGTTTATACATAAATAATAACACAAGTCCCGAGGAGTGTCAAGGTCAAACAGCCATTTTTCTTCTAAATTATTCATATTAAGCATGGCGACCGTGCGGATGCGGTTAATCTCAGCAGGATGAGCCATGACTCCCACTTCCGGCTCGGTGTGCTCAAAATAATTAAGATAATGTGCAGTAGAAAAAATAGACGCATTTATCCGATCAAAGTATGTCTTGATAGGAAGCTCCCCCAGGGCTTCCTCTACATGTACATTTGACACCAAGGTAATAGAATTAAAATTACCCGAACGCGCGTACTGTTGTAGCACTCCAAACCCCACATTCTCTATCAACTTGGGAAGGCCGGTTAAAAGAGCGGTATCGGGTTTAACATAAAATACATCTACTTTCTTGTCCTTCAACTGTTCTAAGACAGCCAATGCATAGTTGGAACTATAAGACGACCCCATTACAAAAACTTGTACGCGATCATCAACAGTGGAAAAAAACTTTGTGAGATCCGGAGCATTGTCTTCATAATCTTCCGGTTTGTCAAAACGTTTTAATTTGAATTTATACTTAGACGTACGAGATACCTTATCATTCAATAGATAAACGTTATATTGAGGGGTATCTTTAAATTTTTCAGCTACGGCCGAAGCGCCATTGCCAATTCCAATTATAGAAATCATAGGTTTAAATACTTTAAATCCAGATAGTTTTTTCCAGCACTCAAGTTGACTAAGTAAGTACCAATTTTATTTTTTGCAAAAATGTCCCTTATCACAGGGATGAATTCTCTTTCTTCGTCTACCATATCCATCACAATTTCATCATGAACAATATGAGAAACAAAGGAGCGTTTGCCTTCTAAAAAGTTATCAATTGCAACAGCCCGATCCAGTACCAAGTCCGCGGTAGTACTTTGAATTAAGTAGTTAAGGGCCCGAGACTGCTGCACTTTAATTCTCCTCAAGAAGGGGGTGGTAACATATTCTCCATCGTAATATGTATCTAATACTTTCTGACGATTATACACGTCGGTCTCTATCGCTGTAGAATCCGGATTGTATAGCCATCCGAAAAAGATAGTCTTGGCCTCTTCCCGTGTAATAAAATCCTCAAAAAGATTTTTTACATTCCAATTATGAATATCCACTTGGGGCTGCTCCTCCTCGGACATTCCCAGGAGAGTGCGTACTTCTGCTCCATTATAATCCAAAGACAAAAACCAATCATTAGAAGGTTTTAAGAGTTTCCTAAATCCTCGTTGAGAAGTAAGAATGGGGAAGGAAAGCGGTTGTGTAGTCAGGCGTCCTGTGATGGTTCCAAACAAATTATAATCGATATGACGAGGTCCGTCCAACAACTTCTTTGCCATCACTCTAGAGGGAGTATTGTAAAATAACTCTTGACAATGTTCCGCGGACAGGTTTAAATTTTGAAATTTTATCTTATATAACAGCTTGGTTACATCTCTGAGATGTTCATAAACAAGCGGCCTATCATATGTTGTTAAAACGTGGTTCGTAATTTGATTTTTAATATCGCAAAACTCTTTTAAAAAATCATGAGGAACTAAATCAAAAATACAATGATTGCGCAAATTGATCTTAGCTATCTGAAATGATTGTTGGTAAGCTTTTAGGCGGCGCTGAGCTTTCGTGAGCCGCTCTTCTATGGCCGGGGGGCACACCTGAGCTAATGTTTTTCCGTCGCAATATAAGTTCGCGTAGTCGATATCGGCTGCTGGGAAGACGCCGGTATACTTCCACGTCTGTGTTAGCTTATCGGGATATTTCTCAAAATGTAACTCGCCGTCCGCATACACCCCCACGCATTCAGTTTTATCGTCTAGTGTCTGAAATATCAAGTCGTCTCCAACGCTGACCGCGCCTCTAGGTATTCCTTAGTATACGTCAAGGAACCCCGAAAGTCAAATGTTTTGTTTACTACTCTTTCGAACCCTTGAAGGGCCCTCGAAAGGCCGCTGGCTAGATAAAGCTCTATACTATCATCTATTAAGATTTCACTTTCAAAGTCTTCCAAGTGAATCTCTTCCTCTAAGACGCGCCAACGAAAATATAATTTTAAAAAGTATAGTTCAGAATAGCGGTCCGAAAATTCTTCTAAAGTATAGCGCTGGGGTATCACTTTGTGAGATTTCACTTTCCCATTACAACTCATCAGTTGAGAATAGCTTTTCACCCTCACTCGGTTGTATAAATTGTAAAGAATAAGTTTAAAATTATTAAAAAAGGTCGTATGTGCACCACTATACCCCAAGTTTAAGGGGGTTTTTGTGGTGGTGTTAAGACCTGGGCAGTACTTCAATGCATAGTCAACCATTGACTCAGAATTAACATCCGCCACTATTCTCCAGGGCACAAACTTATCTACCATAAATCCATAAGAACGACAAACATTTAAATAGAACTCCCAATTTGGGCTATTAATAAATTGTTTTATTTTTTCTTCATCATTGGCATAATCAAGAGTAGCTATTTCGATAGCCAGTCCCGATACATTAATAGGACAAAAGCGACTTTTAAGGTATCCCGACTTAGTAAAAGGATGCTGACCCAGGGCCGGAAGTAATTTGTGTTCTAATTCTATCATAAACTCATCAAAATTGTTAACCCTAATCTTGTTGGCTTTGAATTCTCCTGCTATGGCATTAAAATAGGTTTTTAAATATTCGTCGTATTGTTTCTTGGGAGGCACATAAGCTTTATACACTATCGGATTACTTAAAAAAGGATCCGAAGCGTCAATTTGGCCGGTCGCTGCGCAGCGTTGGAACTCCAACACCACATCGTTAAACGCATCTACTACATAATTAACCGCCTGAAAAGTGTCTGGGGAACCCTTGAAAGATTTTAAAGAGAAAACTGTAGAAGAAAGTTCAATAGGAACATAATAGGGGTCCACTCTCCCATAAAGAAATTTTTCTGCGAAGTTAAAATCTACCAAATTTTTATATCCGGTGTTAGTGGTGCGTGCAGTGACGTTATAGATGGTTCTCTTTTCAAAGAGTTGTTTGGCGTTTTCGTTATTGGAGGGTGTATAATATATAGACATCTATTTTATTCCTTAAGTGCCTGCGCCTTGATCGTTACACTTAGTTGTGCTTCCATCGCCACTGCTTGGACGATGGGGGGTCTCGCACCCTTCCTCTTCTTCAGGATGAATTTGGGCTACCCACTTGGCCGTCAATTTGGTATTGGCTGTGCCCGGGCCAAAATTGTGTTCGGATCGAATAATCATATAATATCCTCCTATGCCAAACATGGTTAAATCCATCGTTTCTGCCCCGTATGTAATGGGATTGGGAGCAAAGCTGCGGGGATCTATAAATATATACGTACCAGGGAAAGTTTTCACATTCGCATAACATTCTATGTTTGCATCATATACTTCTCGCAATTGTTCTAGACCTTGAAACCCCTCTTGTTCGAATCTCACCTCTTTCAAATATTTCGCATCGGTGCGACTTAATGAAATCGTCTTGACTATGCCTCGTGGGCGCCCCAAGAGATAATGAAAAACCCCTTGCGCTTCATCTTCCTGCCGTGAACCCTGCATTTTATCTTGAGGCTGGTGTCGGCCAGCGAAAAAGATCAAATAATTTATTTCATTTTCGGCGCCGCCGTCGGACACTGGCAATTCTTGAGGGCCCGATACGTTTAGTACGGGATGATTCATCTCTCCAATTTTAGGCCAGCCGCCCGCGGGGGTTCCCTCTTGCAATTCAGCAAAATTAGCGGGGGTGGAGGCATTGTTGTGGATCATCCACTCTGTAATTTCATCATAATCTTGATCGCTTGTCTTATAAGAGGTGACTGCCGCTTGACTTAGTCGAGTCTTTTGTTTGATAGAGAACCCCTTAAAGCATGTATCATTGTTCAAAAAATCATTTAATAATGTATTAAAAAAATCATTAGCAAACCCCCCTAAATTATAGATGGCTTGATCTTTCTTAACCATGGTCTCAGACAGCCAAGACATAAAAAATTTAGCAGAGATCGGTATGTCCCCCAAGCTCACAAAACGGGATTCACTGTTGTCTTGTGAATTTACTATCTCAATAGGCCCCAACAACAGTCTAAACTTTTTATATTCACGTTTAAAATCTTCATATTTTGTTACCTCTTCTTCAATCTCGGTTTCATCCAGGCCCATGTCTTCCCATGTCTGGCGATTGGTGAAAAGATAAAGTCGCTCATCAATTCCTTTTAAAATTTCATCGAATAAATCGCTGACATAAAAGAAACTTACATTTTGCGCGGTGTTAACAGGAGTTTCTTCTTGTATGTCTGTGTCAGTAGAAGCGCTATCTGTAACATCTGTAGTCAATTGGGTATTTCCTATGGCTAACGCTGAGGCAATATCTTCCTCGCTAGCGGTGCCCCCTTGTAGTTGTGACTCCGTAAGGCCTCCGGACTCTTCCACTTGGAAGGGGCCTGTGATTGTGCTCGTCATGGCCTCATTATAAGATATGTTTAGATTGCGTATTTTGGACGCAGCGACCATTCTATTCATCAAGGATTGCAAATTTAAATATTTATCTTGTGGGATGGCACCAGAGGCAGCCAAGGATTTTTTCCACTCCCCTACAGTACTAGGATCACAATCTTTGCTTAGTGCTTCATACTCATACTTTCTCTTAAGAATATTTTGTGCAGCTTCGGCATTAAAGAATACGTCAAACTGTTGCTGATCGAAAAAATCTTCTACGAAGGCTAGATAATTACATGTAAAATTAACGCGTCCCATTTCATCAATTTTAAATTCATGAACAGTAGGAATTAGATTTAAAGTAACGTGCGATTCGCCAATGGCGTCCAAGAGTGAGACTTGTTCACTATCGCTCGTCGCCAGAAGTGTCGTATTACCGGTCGGGCGCGCCCATCCCACCACGGCTTTTAATCTAAAGCTCATTGCCTCCAAATTATTTCTCATAGCTTGGGCGCGCTCTTGACAAGCTTCGGAAGTTTCACTATCCGGCGCGGTAACATTAGCAGAGCCTTTCCCTGTCTTAAGAGCCAATTCGGCATATTTATAAGGGTTCTGGGGATCTCCCCTTTCTATCAATAGGTCATCAAAACTGCTTGCAAAAATAGTTAATTGGGCTTTGATACTTTTCTTGGCTGCGAATGGGTTGTTGCCATCATAAGTAAAAGAAAAGTTTTTTATCCCCACGCCAAATCCTCGTTTAGCTTTATTGGTGAGTAAATTCTCCACATCTGTCTTGGTTGCATAAGAATCAAACATGTACTCTTGTTGAACTTCTTCATTGTCTTTAAGAGTAACTTTATAAAGTCTTATCATTGGCTGGAGGGTAGAGATTTGTTCTGTCTTCATGTCGAAAAAGGCGCTTTGCGCAGGATGCTGCACCAGTTGGTTCATAAAACCATATGCATCGCCGTTAATCGACAAAGAGGCATTATAATTTGGATCAGTATAATAAGGAAGAGGCTTCGACATTCCCGTTGCAGTCCATTTGTCCACATCCAATTGTTGATGCTTGTGTTTTACCAATGAAAAAATTCTTGACAAAAGATAACACTGCTCGCTAAACGTTCCTTTAGGATAGTCAGCTTTTTTTAAGGCCGCCTCGATGCGTGGATCCTCGACGTTCTCTTTGGCCGCCTCAGCGTCCGCATCCTCGGCGTCATCATTGGCATCTTGGATCTCGTCGGAGTCGTCTTCTGGTAGATCTCCTTCACCTTCTGTCTTGTCCAACAAATCGTCTAACAAGTCGGCCATCTCTGCAGATGCTTCCGCAATGGCTTCCGCTTCGTCTTTTATGGTCTCAAGTAAATCTTCTAAATCGTCTTTAGTTTGTTCTTTATCTTCTCCTAAATTATCAATATATTTTTGAGCCTCATCTATATCTTCGTCGGTGGGTACCCCGCTCACAGAATAATAAGTGTTCATTACCTGCACAAAGGAATCCCCTGACGCAGCTTGAGCGCTTACGCTTCCTAATTTTGCTGAAGTAGCTGCTGAGTTGTAAGAAGCGACGGCTTGATTATATTTCTCAATAGCCTCTTCGATGCCCTGCTGCTGAGTATAAACAGCATCCCCATTGGAATCTAGCCACTCTTTTTGGGACATCTCCGCCCCTTCGACCGGAGTATCAGATGTGGTAGAATAAGGGTGTCCCACTCTATGCCACCCCCAGCGTCTTTAAGGCGCTGTCCAAGTTGACAGGAATATACAGCACGGTATTAATAGGAATATCAGCTTCGCAAGGGTACGCATTATACCAGGCGATAACCCACCAAAAACGAGAATCGCCGTAATACTGATGAGACAACTTATACAATCGATCTCCGTACTTCCAAATGTGCGTGTTGGTTATTAATTTGGCGCGCTCGGCTACACTAGGATTACGCAACACAGGAGTAACATATTGCCGTACTTGTTTCAGGCCGCGGGTTTCGCGTAAAGGTTTGTAATACTCACTATCGTTTGTGAAAACTCTAAATTTTTTATATCTTTGTCCTGCCATGATTTAATTATCCTATCAAGGGTTGAGCAATATCCACAGATCTGTGCCGGCGACTGTACTGTCCGTGAGAGATTCCGCAGTCTGTGCCGCGGCGGCGGCTGCAGCATCTGGTGTACCTCCTGCATCCGGGTCAGTCATCGGGGCCGGCGTGTCTCCGTCTGTGCCGTCGTTTAAACTTTCGTCGTCGGGTTCTCCGACTGGGTTGGGGCGCTCTACTGCGGGCGCTGAATTAGGAGAATCTATGGAACCTTCTAGATTGATTCCGTAAGGAAAAAGAGAATTGAAAAAAGGATTAACTGAATCAGTTGTGGCATCCTCGCGCCAACCAACCGGATGTTCGTGAATAGCCGAAAATGAAAGATTAATCGAGATTAATTTTGGAAGTATTACTCCTTCTCCCATCTCTAAAGCGCCGCCTTCTGCATCATGTAGATGGTGATCAACGGTTACATTCTCAATCACCCCCAAAAGGCCACCCGCAGCAAGAGTGTTCCCCGTCGTACTTATCTCTGTGTAAGTGTTCAACTCTGTACCCTCGTCTGCGGTGGCTGTGGCTGTATAATGAGTACTTTGATCTTGAAGAATGTTCATTACTTTTAATCTCATCATTGGAGACTGTGAAATAGTTTGTGCAAATACGTCTGGTTCGCCCGTTGCTGGATCAGTTAAAGTGGTGTAATTGGGATATAGAGATTGAATCAGCTTTTGTACTCTTCCCAAATTTTCGTAAGCCTCGCTGGTGGATGCTGCAGGAACTTTAAAACCCAGGGCAATCTGGCGACGAGTATTCTTGAAGAGAAAGATCGGATCCACACGACCATATACCGTCTCAGAAGACCAATCGGAATTATAAGTTTCTTGAAAATTAGTCAAGAATGCTTTGAAATATATCTCGGTTTGACTTGGCACATGATAGAAAGAAATTATCTGTCCGCTATTGGCCAAACTATCGGCGGCGCGCCTGTAGTCGGTGTCCGTCGTATTAGGACTGTCTTCCATGCCAAAGGCATTAAAGGTTGGCGAAGTTGAATATTTATTTGAGTCGCTAGCCATTGATTACCCTCCTCGCAAGGCTTCTAAGCCTATTTTTCCTACTACTACTTCTGCTTCCCCCTGGAGGAACCGCCGAGTAGCTTCAGCGTCCAACTGCAGAGTCCCATTAAATGTTGCGTTTTGGGGAGCGGCGCCGCCACCCCCACCTAACAACACTTCTTTAGTGGTTTGAATTGTACTTTGAATATTCTCCGCTACCGCCGCGGGGCCGGCTGCAGCCAGTGAAACTGCGGCTCCTTCCATAGCCGTAGTGAGTACTGATAAGGCGACAGCCTTAGTCGTCGGGATCTGATCTATGGCTTCAGCAATGTGTTCGAAGGCGTCAGCTACTCCCATTAACTCATCTACCGATTCAGTTAATAAACTCATACTATCAGCAAAACTAGTTAACGCGATAAGGCCCGGTGCCGTGCCGGCCTCTTGGAGCGCCACCAAAGCAAGTGCTAACGCCCCCATACTAACAGCCAACGCGGCTAGCGCAACAGCGGCGGGCGCCACAAAGGGAACGCTCCCTATAAGCACAGCCATGAATCCTCCAAATGCCAGAGTCTTCTCAATGCTAATTGCATCAAAAACTTGAGTGACCAATGCTGCGGCTTTTTCAAACGGTGCCGAGATAAAATCTAAAATGGCGGAAGCGCCGGCTTTCATACCACCTATAATAGAATCCATAAACGGCGACGTCGATTCTCCAAAGAAAAAGTTCCAAATGCCTTTAATAGATTTCCATGCCATTCGATAGGGCCATGTCAAAAAATCAAATAGCATTTGCCCTCCTGCTTTGACGCCCTCAATAATAGATGCCATAAAGGGGGATATAGATTTTCCCAACATCCAATCCCACGCCGATGTAATCCACTTTGCGAACAAAACAAATGGACTTATAAGGGCCTCCCAAAGTGCGCTAGCGCCGGACGCAATACCCTCTCCAATTTTCGAGAACGATCCCAGTATACTCTCTACAAACTCACCTATAATTTCTGGCATGCGGCTGAAGTTTTTAACGAACCATATAATTCCCTTCACAGCGAGCATTATCGCCGGAATAATAAGTATGAGGCCTCCGGTGGCTGCTACAAGCCCCACACCGAACGCCACAAGGGCAACTTTAGCAAAACCAAATTTCTTAATCATCGCCACCATCCCCACCACAAGGCCTATAACCAGGGGGACAATAAGAAGTAGACCGCCCGAAGCGGCAACCAGGGATGTACCAAAAGCATAGTTAGCTGCGGTTGCAAGACCCGAAGCTACAATCATTGCACCTTTAGCTATGACGCCGCCGTTCGTGGCGGCTGTCTCAATCCCCTGGGCCATGGCGGCGGCCTTGTTGGCGGCCGCCAGCCTAAAAGAACTCGCTATCTTCAGAACGTCGGTTTTTAAAGACCTCGTTGTGGCCACAGTGTTAAGTTCGGTGGCGGCAGTGTCTGTGGCCTGGGCCGCGGTATGGTTACCGGTAGCGACCGTACCAGCCTGGGTGGCGCCGGCGCCCTCTATATGGGCAGCGGCGCTGCCATGGAGCGCAACGGTCGATATTTCTGTGGCGCCGGCGCCCTCTAGATGGGCAGCGGCATTTCCCTGCAGCGTCGTAATTTCAGCGCGTAGAGCCTGGTTTTCTGCTGTAATGGCAGTTAGCTTTTGTTCTACGGCTACAGTATTTCCTCTCACGGCGCCGGCTTGCAGGTTGTGTGCGCCCGCACTTCCCTCTAACATTGCTGTTTCGCTTCCCAAAGTCCGGCTAAACCTACCTGTGGATGTATTCAGAGTTTCCAATGAGGCCGCGGCGGCTGTCTGTGCTGTGGCGGCTTCGGCGACGGCTTTGGCGGTAAGGCCCATCTGCAAGGTCATCCAGGCCTGCCTGGCCGTGGCAGCTATTGTGATAACTTTAAATGCGAACATGGCGACCACGAGGCCCCCAAGGACCAACTTCGATTCAGAGACCCATTTTATCACCTCTGCGATTGTCTCGGCAAATTCGAGGAAGTGCGCCGAATTTTTTGTTATAATTAATTCTAATTGCTCTTGCATGGTTACTAAGCCTTTGGCTCTTTCTTTCTGAGCTATAAGCTCTTCGGCACTTTTGTTAGTAGAGCCGGCTAAATCACCCATGTTGCCCGAAAGCATCATTGCCAAATCTCCTACGTCGCCTAGGCCCAAAGATTCAGTATAGAATTGCTTCTGATAATATGACATTGTGTCAAAGCTCAATCCTGCATCGGTGATGGCGTTACGAACGGATTCAAATCGAGCTACGGGATCAGTCTCCATCATCATGTCCATTGCATTTACAAAATTACCACCCAAAGCTGCGTTAAGTTTGCCGGCCATTCCCGCTGCGTCTTCAAAAGTATCGAACTTGTTAGTAAGATTAAGAATCTTGTTCATTTCCATACCCGTAATCTTAGCTGTGCGTTGTAACTCTTTAAATGAATTAACGGCTTCATCGCCAAACTTTGCGAGCTGACCGGCTGACTTGGCGTACTCGCCGGCGAACTGTCCCTGGTCACGGCCCAACTCTCTGGCTGTGGCAGCTAATTCTCCCATAGTAATGACCGCGCCCTCCATCGATTGGCCCGAAATTTTCATCGAGGCTTGAACGGAGGCACCATAATCTTCTAAACTAACCCCCAATCTAGAGGCTGTGAGTGCGGCGTCTGACAAGGCATCGCGTTGAGCTTTAGTTTTGGTCGTAAATTCCGTCACCACTTGGGTCATGACCGTTTGTGCTTGAGCGGCGGCTTCTATGCTTACCCCGTATTCTTGATTCGCGACGAACTGTTCTTTAATAGAGGCGGTATATTCGTCCCCTAATTGAATTTGACGTTGGAAACTTTTCGTTTGGGTATCTAATTGGAAAAGGAGAGATTTGCCACCAGCAATAACCTTATTGGTATATGAATCTACTTGATCCGATAGTTTGGCCCAGGTTTGCATCGCGAGCATCTTTCCTAGGACTTTGTTTCCTTGCGAGAGAGCCGCCGACCAAGCCACAGTAGCTTCTACAACACCTTTGTGAGCTAGAATCCCCCCTTGAAGTTGATGAGTAACCTGGCTCTGGGCACGTACCACCTTTTGTAGAATAGCTTGTCTTTCTCCAAGCACCTTGAGATCTCCCATGGCGGCTACCAATTGGCCTCCTAGGGTGTCTTTAATGTGTTGTTGAATGTCGGCTTCTTTCACGCCTTGTTTCACAAGTTTATCGCGTAATTTGGCAGCTGTTTGCATCGCCTCCAACGAAGCTTCTGCTTGCAGACGCCGCACTTCGCCGGAGTCCGTGGCGCTTTTAAGCATCTTAAGTTCTTCACCGAGGGCCGCCAAACGTTTAGTTATAACTTCGACGCTCTCCTTTTCTTTCTGGAGTCTTGCGTCAACCGCCTTTACCACGTCTTGCTCGTCTGATAATACGTCTTTGACTTGCTGTAACTCTGCTTCACTGAGGTTCGCAATCTTTTCCTTAATGTCGTGGAGGCGGCCGCCTTCCTCAGCTAACTGCCTTAAAAGTTCTATCCTTTCTTCTAAGGTCTGATTTTCGGCCTCAGCATCGGTGTTGTTGTCGTTGTCATCAATAGGCAAAGCAAATACCTCGTGGTCTAAGAATAATTAGTTATTAACGCAAAAAGACAAGGTAGTTAACCTTGTCTCTTGTAAAGGGCGCGCCTCATGGGCGCGGCGGTTGATTATGAACACTTAATGTCTGGGTACGGCCACCACCACCGCGGCTCGCATCTTCAATCGCCTGCTTTTCTTTTTCTAGCTGTTGTATAAGTCTTTCAACAAACCATTTGCGCAACCCTGTGGGAAGGTTGTATGCTTCTAGAAATGACCAACCGCCTGAATATTTTAGAAAGAAGAACTGCTCATATACGTTCTCCATATATTCATCGGTCAGGCCAAAAAAAGTCCGCAGTAAGCGGCACCTCCATCGGCTGATCATAATCACAGTCGTTACATTCAAAGTGCTGGGTGAGATCAACGTTGGGTGTGGCTTTCTTATAAACCAGACGCAAATAGCGCGAATCCATTGAGGGCATGTTAGAAACCGCATAATTAATAGCTTGCGCCTCCTCGTTGCCGTTAACTGCCACAATCATCTGCCGTAATTGGGCTGTGATGGCATTTTCTTCTTGTCGCTTTTTGCGAGCGTATTCTAATTGAGCTAAAAGATTCTTTTCGTCAGTGCCGTTTAATAGTCTAAACGTTACATCTGCTTTCATGCGCGCCAACGTAACTGTAAAGGTCCCGTCGCCATTATCCACGGCGTCATCTGCTGTAAGTTCAGTACCCGTATATACATCGGCGTCATTTAAACTAAACGAATAATCCTGCTGGGCGCCACACGAGGGGCAACCGACCTTGGTGTCATACTCATATCCATAGCCAGAGATGCGCGCTGCAATTAAGATTGCGTTGCGATCTCCCACCAACAAACTGTTTGAATCGATCTTCTTATTTACAATAATGCTCTTAATAAGACGATCAATGGCGACACCCTTTTTAAGTAACGACCGAGAAGTTAAAATATCTTCTTCTTTGGCGGTCATCTGCTTAATTTCAATGCTGTCTTCTCCATGCAAAGGGTGCCCCTCTGGGTAATATCGTCCTTCTGACGGTAGTTCCACAAATTCGGTGGGGATTACAAAGGAAAAGTCCTTCTCAGCCCCGTTGTCCTGCATCACTTGCGGCGGGGGGCTTGTATCATGCTGTTGAACGCCTCCAGTGCGCTCTCTATTTCTTGACATTTATACCTCGTGTTTAAAAATTATGTCTATGTTCCGGACTACTCGGTGTCTTCTTTGGCGGTGGCGGTTGAGGTCTGCTTAAGGAACTCGCTGCCCGCGGCCGACTTTGTAGTGCTCTTCCTGCTAGACCCATACTGTAGGGACTTCAGTGTTGCCCAATCGTATTTGAAGGTTAGAGAAATCTCGGTAAGCTCATCGTCTCCATAAGCTAAATCGCCATATTTAACATCCGTCAACCAAGGGTTCATTAATGTCCACGTCTCTAACTCGTTACCATTGGCATCTAACTGGGCGATCTCGATGCTGCCCAGGGCCGACACCGATTGTCCTTTAGACAATGTCATCAATTCGTTCGACGTCGAAGGTACGACGTAGCCGGATGCCTCAATAATATCCGCAAAGGTGGCCGTCATATCGGGGTTGGCCGGATCTGCCAACGTTAACGTCACATCCTGCCAAGTCACCGAGCCGGGATAATATAAAGTATGATTCAAGTACTTGTGTTCTGCAGCGCTAATTTGGAAGGACGGCTTCGTAACTGTCTTAGCATACCAAACGCCGGGCTGGGTGGTATCGATACCACCGATTGTTACCAAAAATCTAAATTTTCGTTTCGGATCCTTCAGTTGGTCCGTCATCTGTGTCACCCAAAAAGCCATTGTTTGATTTCTCCTATAATCTATTCTTAAGTAGTGTTGAGAAAGAATTCTCTCCCCTTTTAATCATCAAAAGATGCTCCCGTCGACATGATAACAAAGTCGATGGCAATGTATTCAATGGACCGGGCTGGTTTCACCATAATCTTCGCATACAAAATGTTCTGATCAATAAGATCGGGAGTGGTAGTGCTCTCGTCAAGGATAAGACGATAATCTGTGATACCAAAATCTGTCTGTACACGAGATAAGAATGGGTCGATTAATCCGGTGAAGCGCTTCCATGTCGCGTTCACATTTTGTTCGAACAACACCTGCGTCGAGAGAAGAGAAATTTGCTTCTTCATATAAATCACAAGCCTTCTCACGTTAATTCTGTCCAGAGCCGACTGGCGTTCCTGCAGAGTCTTCTGCCCAAATACCACAATTCCGCTAGATGGGAACGAGGCAATCGGATTAATGTTGCTCTCATACAAAGTGTCGCGCTCTTTGGAAGTCAATCGCTGCGTTACATTAGTAATCGGGATACCTGCCGCGCCGTCAGTAAGGCCACCGCGGTTAAAGCCAGCTGGCGCAAACCAAATCTGTGAGGCTCGTTCCGACGAAGCCAGAACTCCCATCATCGCCACCGAAGGTGGGATCCACAAGGAGGCTCCAGTGTCCTCATCTCTAGTCTGTAGCCATGGGTAGAAAGTACAACCGTAGCTAGAGTCAATTCGGCGGTCGCGCAAGTTGGTGGCAGCCTGCACGGCTGTGGTTCCGACGCGGGCTGACTTGCTGCTCTTGTAAGCTTCTGCGGCCGGAATATATACATTAGGCAAATCAATCAGAGCCAATGCATCACCGCGCTCCTCACAAACTCTAATGGTGTGAGTAGTAAGGCCATCGTGTGTTAAGCCCGGTACCGTCAACAAATTCATATTGAGGGCTTCTGGATCGGCCACTGTATCAATCGCGCGATTATAAGTGTAGTACGCATAACTGTTTAAATTGGTTGCTGCTGCGGCCATTCCGGTGTTATACAATGGATCGGGTTTCATAATATTAAATCCATCAAAGCCTCCGTAAAAGGGGCTCGTGAATTTATCATAACCAGCGTCCAATAGTTCGGTATAAGATGCCGACGTTTGAGAGGTCCCATTGGCTCTAGACCCCGACTGATAAAAGAACACGTTTGTGCTGCTCTTTGCTACATTATCAAGTGAAAAGACATACGCATAGTCTTCCACACCGGCGGTTCCGAGGGGAGAAGTAGCGTTGGTGCCACCGCCGCCCGTGTACCCACCGTATAATAGTCGATGGAAATCGGCGACGCTGGGATCGTGGATGGTACTGGTCGCTGTGCGCGTAGTCTGCATTCCAAAAAATGCATTTCGAGGATCGCTGAGGCCGCCATCAGAGGAGGAATTCCGCAAGCGCACCGCGGGGAATTCTAGAGAGCCTGTACATCCACCGTTCGACGTGCCGGCGACCCCGGCACCCCCCGATAGGTAAATTAATCCCCCAGGCACGTTGTCCTCGGCGTCGGGTTCGAAGGCGGTGCCGGGCCCGTTGGGCAGCACCAAGCCTCCCGTCACAAAGGCGTTGGCCGCTAAAGTACCTTGCTCAGATCCGGCGGTCTTGGCGGGGGCCCCGCCCCAATAGTTAGGTGATACGTTCATTGAGCCCGTATTACAAAGATTATAAATCCCGGCAAAGCGTGGCGGTCCGAAATATCCGAAGGGAAGGAAGGTGGGATCGGTGGCGCCGGCATCGACGTCATTATTCATCTCAACATACACAAACTTTGAATTGTTGGCGTATTCTCCATAGGTCTTCAGACGCCTTTCTGTGTTATCCCACGAAGCATAAGAATCTCCTATCTTGCGCGCAATATAATTAGGGGATGTTGGGTCGAGACTAAGATTATCAAAGCGCTCCATCACTTGTACTGCGTTGTCGGTGTCGCTCAAGGCCCGAATAATCACCGAAAAAGTGCCATATTCTGTAACGGTCGTGGTAGATGCCCGAACATTAGCAATGGAGATTTTACAATTTTCTTGTAGCCATTCTCCGTGGCCGCGGCCTACGAGCCGGAATAGTTTCTGCTGATTGAAAGGAACATACGCTTGAGCGGTTCCCACATCCTGGCTAATAAACCAACCACTGCGTCCCTCCGTAGAGGCGTTTCCGCGGAGATTGGCTGGCGTGGCACTACTGGGGCCCACTATCGGCATCAAACAACCGAGGGCGCCCGTGTGGAGGCTCCGATCACGAATTTCTTGTTCATAAGTTTGTCCGAGCCAGTAATTCTTTGAAGAATCAGAAGTATAAAAAGTCGCTCCACTAACAAGTTGTGGATTGGTGTTAAACGCCTTGCGCACGAAAGTAGATTTTGTATCATCAAAAGAGAATAAAATGGTTTGATCCGTAACGCCTTGGCCATCGCCGCCGCTAACTACCATTTGATATGTTCCGTCTGTGCTGCTGGCTCCTAAAATAACACCATTGGAAGCGGTGTGCACGGCCGAAGAACTGGCCAGCGAGTTGGTTGCGAGGCCTCCAAACACCGTTCCACTTAAAGTAAGTGTTCCTTGATTAACATACCAAACGGCCGCCAAACTTCCTGTACCAAGGTTTGTTCCATTGGCTGCGCCCGAGGTAAACAACCACAATCCATAAGCACCACCGTTCGTGATAGGCACTCGATTTGGCGTTGTTTTAAAAGTAGCCCAGCCTGCTTGGCCATCATTGGAGCTGTCATTATTGCCATCCTGCTGTCCTAAAAGACGCACGTAAGTAAGAGGAGCTACGTTTGCATTCAAGAACGCTTTAGCCGCATACGTGCCATACATGGGTGACTGGTAATTGCCGTCGCGCCAAATATCTCCACCTCCCATACCGGGAACAGTATCGCCGAACATTTCGACAAACTGAGAGTATGACTCGACTTTAACCGGCTGCATCGCTAGGCCTCGTCGGGACCGTCCGATTACTACAGGGCCAATCGCGTCGGCGGATTTAGGGATAAAAGAATTATCAATCTCGTTGATAAAAACCCCGGGAGATACAAATTTAAAATTCTTCACTGACATGCTATATTCCTCTTATTAAAAAATGCGCAAATGATAGTGCAATCATTAATTAAATAGTATTTTTAATTTCAAAAGGAGTTCCTGAACTAAAGAAAAAAATCATCGTTTCCGTCAGGAACTGCGCCTTCTTGGGGGTAAGTCACCTCGACTGCGTTTTCGTGAACCATCACCAGAGGACGATCATCACTCTTCCCTTCTCCAATAAGATAGCCCAACACTCTAATTGTTATCTCTGATTCATACATTCTCACATCCTCTGCTAAATTATCTATGTTATTAGTATGATTAAAGTTTTGCTCAATAAAGGCTTCATATAAATGACCATTTCGACGCATCACAAACGCATTAATTTGCCCGGTACGGGCAATAAATGGCGCTATCATGGTATTCATTTGCTGTTGGTATTCAGATTTTAAAACTATTTTATAGTTCACATTAACATATACTGGAATAGGGATAGACAGCGTCTTGATCACTACCTTTTTGTTAACTCGGGGGTAATACAACTGTTGACTTCCTGAAGTCTCATGATTCCGGGTGCCGGCTGCTGCAGCAAAATTACGTGTTTTATCTTCCACAATCTTTTTAGCAATCACCATTCGACCTGAACGGCCATCATGTTTATCCGAATAAAAATTAGCCTGCCAGGATCCTTTTTTAGTAGGATCCTTCACCATTCCTGTACGCTGCACACTGATAATAGGCAGCGTGATAGCTCCACTATCATCTCGTAACGCTTTTTCGTGCTTCACTTGGTACGCCCTTTCGGGAACTTGCCACAAGACAGGGACATTTTTAAATCCTTCGTTGGTGGATGTACTAATATCTAAATCATCCTTTACCCATTCCACCATCGCAGCATCAATCGTCTCAATTGTAGACTCCAGCATTCCTATTTCTTCTAACGCGAAGAGCTGTTTCCCGTTGCTCCCCGTGGGAATCATAGCAAAATCAAAATTCTTAGGTAGCATCGAAAAGCCCCTTGCGTGCGCGTTTACAAGTCGCAGATATTTCAAACAAGTGATTAACCTGCCCAAACAGCTGTTTACTTTGATCTAGCTTCACGATTTCATAATAATTATCTCCATAAAGAACAAAATCTCCTTCTCGTACTGCTAAATTTTGGTCTTCTTCAAGGCGCCGTTTGTGGAAATGAACGTTAATTTCCCATACCTTGTCCACTCCTACACTCGGCATATATTCTGTTTCAAAGGCAGTAAACTCCACTAAGGCGTATACGCGAATCGGAGGTAAAAAAGTTTTCTTTATGGCTTCTCCATACAGTTCATGAAAATTTGTTCTTTCCAAGTCAATGGGATAGTAAAGAATTTGTTGCCCTATGACTTTTTCAATAAGTTCGTCATTGACCTGTTTAACAAGATCTCTTTCCTTCTTCCCCAGAAACAAGGGAGGGGGCGGTGCACTCGGTCTTTTCCATTCATCAGCCATTCATTATCACCCCACAAAAATCGGCAACGGCGAATTCTTAAATGTAGTAGCTGTCGCCTCAGCCTTTTCACTATCGCGCTTAACTAGCTCTGTATACTCTAGCTCCTTCAGAATTTCTGCAAGCTTATCTTTCAAATTTTGCTGTTCTTCTTTTGCTTGACTCAGCAAGTCGGCATAGTTCAACGTCACACTATCCCCTGGTATAGGTAGGGTTTGAAACTTGCCTCTAATCTGCCCCAGCATCTCCTTACAGAGCGCTAAACAATATTTTCGTATCCACTGTTTACCAATGGAATTGATGTTCTTATAGGGTATGTTATCGAAGGGGAGCGTGTTAACATTATTGATGCCGTTAACTCCGCTTTCGTAATTGGGGTCTTCATCCCACGAGTTATCGTCTACATAGAACCTCACCCAAATCTTATCCATCGCCCCAAAATCCCAATAACTCGGATTAGGATAAAGACGTAGATTGTTATTAATAATCTCGTACGAATAGTTAGAAGTTCGCGTCATAATCGAATCTTCATACATGATGGCTTGTAGCTTGTTCTGCCATGTTGGAATAATTTCAAATGTCGAATCATCCGCGAATTGCCCATACGTGGAATAGTTACCTACAACCCCAATCCCTCCATAATATCCATAAAATCGCCACATGGCGCGCGGAGACCGATAAAAGACTTGGGTAACAATAATACGTCGCCCTTCTACTTTCCCCTCAAAGGGAACTACCCCCTCCGAATCGTTAGTTCCCGTGGCGGCAGAGCTAGAAATTATGTTTTGCAGATCATAATCTTGAATGCCTTCTTTAGGGGTGAAAGATGCAGAATATTGAGGCACAGTGCCTCCGAACCCAGCCACCGCCGACAGTCCATCACCGACGCGGCGCGCATAATCAAACTGGAAACGCGGATACTTGAGGGCCACTCTTTGACCTCCCAAACTAGATGAAAGCTCTCCCGCTTCTAATTCTCCCCGATGATCAAAAGTGCCTGTGGCGTTTCCCAACGCATCCGAAAGCATGTTTTTGCCTTGATGAAGATTAACAATATAAGAATATTCTAAGACAGCCTCTTCATAAGCCGCATATACATTAGCCGGAGTCAACTCAATGTCAACTACGTCCCCTCCTAACTTTTTATATGTATAGGCTACCTGCGTGGCTGCACCTGTTAAAAATTCTAGCGACCCAGTGTACATTCCAAATGGTACAGCGGTGGCCACTTGAGTAACAGAGCCTGTTTCGCTCAGTACAATGGCGCTCGTTTGCGATCTAGGATTAAGAGCGGTAGGCATCGATATTATTCTCCTCGCAGTAATTAGTAGTTCATAAAACAAAACCCCCGACGGGGCGGGGGCTTATTGTATAAAGGAAAATATTTTAGGTAGTTGACTTTTTAGTAGTACGCTTGGTGGTTTTCTTGCGCAACGTAGGTCTCTTAACCCGAGGCTCTATAATCTCAGGGATCTCGGGGATCTCCTCTATGGTCTCTGCTATGGGCTCCGTAATCTCTTTAATCGTAGCTGTGATGTTTTCGATTTCTTCCAGTAAAAGGCGCAGCCGAGGATGATTAGCGTGTTTACCTCCAAACTTAGTCTGCGATGCGTTCATTCGTCGTTTCTTTCCCATGGGAATTCTCCTTTGTAATATAGTAAATAGTTAGTATTCTTCAAAAAGAAAAACCCCCTCCGAAGAGGGGGATAAATATAAAATATTTTATTGAGTATCTCTTATCGGCTTATCCAAAAACAACAGCGGCGGAAGTGTTGGAAAGACCCACCACATACCAGTCGTCATCGTTATAACACGTTACCTGAACCCAGTCGCCCACTGCTGCTCCTCCGCTTTGATCGAAGATAATCTTCGTATCGCTCGCAGAGGCAGTGTCTTTACCGTTGTGAGCAGTAATATTGCCAACAAAGTCTTCCGTGGCGGTGGCGCCTTGGACGATATCGACATCGGCCGTAGCGTCAACAAGGAAAAACGTAAACGTAAGTCCTGTGGCTGCAGCCGGCAAAGTAACATCGTGTGTAGTCGAACCATCCAAGAAAATTGTCTTTCCTGAGTCTGATACAGTTAAAGTCTTATCTGCCGTAGTCGTCAGTGTTTTCTCTTTAAGACCAGCCAACGACGTGCCGTTCATTTGCAACTCTCTTTTTAAATTCTCAATTAATGCTTGGGTTCTCGCCAAGCCCACTCTTTTAGTTCCCATTATTTAAACCCTCCATTTATAATCATGTCCAAAAACATGGGACGAGCCTTGCGACTCGCACCTATAAGTAGTTTCAACAAACGAAAGCCCCCGCCAAAAGGCGGAGGCTTTACATTTATTTGACTACGCTATTTTCTAGCTAGTAGCGCCTGCCTCTCCAAGGAGACCGCGTACGATAACAAGACCGTACATATCGGGTCGCACCATCTTCTTGGCGTACCGCGTCATCACGCCCTTGCGGGGCACGAAGTCTTCGGGACCAAAGATAGTGGGAGTGGTCTGCAGCGGCACATAAGGTGCATATACATATCCACTCTCAAGGAAAGAGCTTCCGCGGCGACCAACCAGAATCACCGAGCGTGGGAAGTAGGGGTCAACATAGACGTCGAACTTCTTCGTCAGTGAACCGACCTTCACAGCGCCGATGGAACCAGTCTCATCGTCAGCAGTAACGCTTGCGCGGAAACCAGCGGTGAACTCAAGGACGTTAGCCACTTCAGGTCCGCAGACGATGAAGTTAGCACCACCCCGTAGAGTCTTACGGTGGATCTGCGCCGACACATCATTGATGGTCTCAGCCAGGGTCTCATACCACTCAGACACAGTACCGGTGAAGTCAGGAGCAGCCGAAGATGCGCCAATTTCCCTACCAGTTGTGCGCTCCACGAACAAGCCGGGAGAGCGGGCCCAGTAGTAGGTACCAGCCTTAGCACCGATAACCAGATCCTCAAGGATCTCGCGGTCAATCTCAAGAGCAATCTGCTCAGAGAGGATGCTAGTAAGCTCGACCTCGGCGTCAAGGTTGTGATAGGCATTTAGATCCTGTCCCAACTCTGGCGTCCACTTAGCCTTGAGCTTCTTGGTGATAGCGGTCACCGCCACGGAATCGACCTTGATGTCAATCTCGGGGATGAGTGCCTGGTTTTCCAACCCCCACACTGTGGTACCGATGACGGAACCAAGAGCATTGCTCGTGGTAAAGTTATCATCGATTGGGAAGGACAACTGAGCGTTAGATGAGGTAATGGAAAGAACACCATCACCACCAGCGGCAGAAGAACCCAACAGAGGCATTGCGCCACTGGTTGCAGTCCAAACTAAATTAATCTTCCAGTTTGCATTGCTGGGATCCTCGACACTAGAACCGGAAGAGATGGTCGTAAGACGACGCACCAGCTTAACGGTTGCACCAGTTACACTATCTTCAGTTAGAGCAACCAAATCCTCAATGTTGAACTGAGCCAGGTTACCGACGCTTGCGCCAGTTAACTCAGTAACAACAACAGGGGAACCGGACAGATCCACATCATAACGTGTGAGAGCATCCAGGGTCGCCTGGTTTGCGGTAGACAAGGGATTTGCTCCCGAGCCACCAACAGCGCCGGCTGTACCGGAAGCGACGAGAACGCCACCACCAATATATAGACCAGCTGAACCGGTTGGCGAAGCATAACCGTTGTTCAACGCATAAGGACCTGCCTCAGCATTGTCACCGGAAAGATCAACACCGCCAGTCAACTGTGAACCAACGACGCCACCACCATATAGTGACTCTTCGGCCGAACCATAACCCAAACGGGGTAGGCCAGGACCGCTCGTAGACGTAGTAAAGTCTAGGAAGAAGATGAGACCACTTGGTAGACTCATCGGCTGAACGCTAACTAAATCGTTTGCGATCAGACCCGCGAACACACGACGAACGATGGGGAATGCGACGGCTGCGAAACCTTC
>Ga0098039_1000304_pt1 | contig 21991 bp, 18 predicted proteins | sample 6_EtaG_FD_75047 | JGI IMG/M metagenome (GOLD analysis project Ga0098039, IMG submission 75047) | Marine viral communities from the Subarctic Pacific Ocean - 6_ETSP_OMZ_AT15160 metaG | ecosystem: Environmental > Aquatic > Marine > Oceanic | place: Pacific Ocean | collected 2015-01-08 | reverse complement strand
TTATATAAAAATGTTAAAATATTTCGCACGAAGTGCCAGAGCAAGCCAATTCACCGCTCAAATTTGTGCTGTCTTCTAGCTCTGTTATCTGTGTTAAATTAACTTCTTCTAAAGCAGACGAAAGTACCTCGTATTTTTCCGGTGAGCAATACTCAAAAGGTGGTTGTTTGTAAATGTGGTCGGTCTGTGGGATAACAGAAAGACCATTGTAACAATCACGATTTTCCCACATCCACTCACCGACGTCGATCCATTCAGTATCTTTGATAGAAATTGTTGCAGAAACATTGTGTGTATTTTGTCCTCTATAATGTCCTGGTTTTACCCATTCTTCCGTAACTTTCTTGATTCTTTTCAAAAGTTGTAAAGAACTTTCTGACCGGGTGATCGCACCGGCCGGTGCTTTTTGAGGTATCGTTATAACAGCAGTATCATGTGGCCTAAAATACTCGTCCTCAACTAACTCTGGGTGGTTAGCTGCAAGATGAACATAAATCGCTTCATTTTTACCAACTCTCATACGACGAACATAATGATCGTTATGCCAAGCGTGTATGCCAGAAGAAGTGCCTAAGGTAAGAGAAGTTGTTCCGGCCGGCTTTACACAGGTAGTACGCGTGGCGGGCTTAATGCCGATAGCCCGGGCGACGCGTCGATTTTCTTTTTTGACAACGAGTGAGGCTGCTTTCATATCCAGGTCCAGCACCTTGCCAGATGCAATCCCAGTCATTGATACACCGATAAGTGAATCTTTTTCTGTAGTTCGACTCCAGACATCTCTAAGATAATGAAAATCAGTGTATCCAGCTTGAAGGGTACCGATAAAAGAAGCCACTCTCGCTCTGTTTTCATATTCTTCCTGTGTTAACACGTCAGAAACGTTTATCTCTGTTAAATTACAAAACTGGTAAGGCCTTAAAGCAATTTCGCAACAAGGGTTGGTGCCCCAGTCCTTGTCATTAGAAAAATAAAAACCAGGTTCGCCGGATCCGGATTCTTTAACTCGGTCCCATATATCCATAAAAAAGTCACGAGTAATCAAATGTCGCATGAGGACAACCGAATTGTTGGCTCTTCCTCGCTGAGGATATGTTTCCCACCAATTTCCTGTCTTGGCTGCAAGCATCTCTTCATCTTCTGCGGAAAAAAGCGAAATAAGAGCAGCCCGGCGAATCCCCCCGGCAAGAACAGCATCAGCAATATAACAAATAATGTCGTGTACTTCGATAGGTTCAAGTTTATCTCCATTCTCCCTTTCGTCAAGAATACCTCGAATTTTAAGGAGACATTCTTTCAACGGCTGAGGGCCGGGGGCCTTGCCTCCAGTTGTAACTAGTCTACTACCCTTCGGACGGATATCAGAAAAATCAAATTTTATTTTTGATCCCCCCTTGAAATAAGATTGAATCAAAATTTTTATTGAATCGGACCATCCTTCGATCGAATCTCCGATAAGAAACCGACGAGATCTTTTTGAATTCGGCTTCTGAATTTCGGGAAGCTTATCAACATGATGCCTTTGGACAGAGAATCCAACACCAGTGCCACCGAGAAGGAGAAACATGCACTCAGAGAAAGAAGCGATATGATCGATAGGCATATAAGCGCAGTTATATATCCGGTTAGGTGCCACTTCAATCGGCTTGCCACCGAATTGCATGGAGCGCATGGATGGTAATACTTTTCTTGCATAGACATAAGTATACGCTTCTTCTAATTCGTTCTTTAAAAGAGGGTATTTTTTAATATGCATTTTTTTGTTTCTGGTGACCAATTCGTTCCAGGTCTCTCTCCTTTTTAGTTTTGAAATATACTTGGAATATTTCATATGCACTATAATATCTGATAAAATTCTATTTTGTAGTTCCATTGTTAATTTTTCCTGTTCGCATATATTTTTTTGCATTTCTTTGTTGTAAATATTTCTCACTAAGCTCAGCTGCTAAATCACCAGGCGCCTGAGGAGAAATTATTGGATTGTCAACCTTGGGTAGGACTTTTATTTGTACGTTGCTCGTATCCATGAAAATAGGAAACACTAGTCCATCTGGGCCATTTCTATTTTTAGCAATAAACATCCGCCCGGTATTAGCAGCTTTGTCTTTGATTGTTCTAGAAATAGAACAAATAAAGTCTGATACAAAACATTTATTGAAAGCTTCTGAGATTGATTCCATAGTCACAACTTCTGCGTTTAGTCCTGATCGGTTTGTTTGTGATGCTGTCCATATCGGACACTTAAATTCTTGTGCTATAGCACGAAGGTCTTCATAAATAGATTCTAATTCATTACGCTTCTCCTTAAAACTTGTAGCAGATTTAAGCAAGTCAGCGTAATCTACTAAAATCATATCAATTTTATGATTTCTTTTTTTTAATTTTTCTAGGTGCATACGCAAGGTACTTGAAGAAGCAGTCTTTGTTGGATACTCTTTAATAATCAAACTACCTTCCAAATCGCTAATCGCCTCCAATACTTCCTCCTTTTGATGAAACAAGGCACTCAAAGGCACTTTGCTAATGCAACTATCATACCTTTGACCAGTTGCTGCCTCCGAGAGTTCTAGTGTATAATGAACAACATTTTTGCCAGCCTTGACCGCATGTGAACCCAAATGAGATAAAGCCATCGATTTACCCGCTCCTGTAGGCGCGATTATAACACCCAGTTCGCCAGACCCTAGGCCGTCGTTCATTAAAGAGTCAATTTTCTCCCACCCTGTAGAAACTGGATTTCTAGCCTTAATTTCATATCTCAACTCAAAATCTTTCAAGAACTCATGTCCGAAATCGTTGTTCGTGCCAAGCCTAAGGGCGATGTCAATAACCCGGCGCACTTCATCATAAGAAGAATTTTGTATTAAGTCTACCGACTTCATTAAAGCTTCTTTAAGCTTTTGTTTCTTACAAAAATCTAAACTAGTCTCTTTAATATACTGTTCATCTTGTACATTTTTAATACAAACCCTAGCAAAATAATCCCTTACTTGTTTTTGTACAGCATCGTTGTGATTTTTTAACTCAGTCCTCAAAATCGATGCTAGGATCTGCTTGGTAGGGTGCACTCCATATTTTCTACGATAATCGTAGATTTTTGATACGAATACGCGAAGATAACCCAGCTCGAAGAACTGAGTATCAATTACCTCCTCAATTTGGTCAGCAAACGGACGGTCTTCAAGCACCATTTGTGCAAGTGACTCTTGAAACTGTTTCCCGTACCTTGAGAAATCAAGGTCTTTAGTCATTTATATTATTCTCCAGTACCTAATATTTTAGTTACAGTCTATCGATTGTCTATGGAGATTTTATTAAAATGTTGAAAAAGTTCTAGAAAATTGATTTCACCAAAACCATCCTTCATCATCATTTTAATTAACTCTGTTTTGTTAAAAGAACAATCAGGATTTTTGATAGTGTCACGAATGATATTTTTTGCGTCAATGCTGAGAATAGGAGTATAGAGTTGCATCATGTGGTAGTTTCTTCTTAAGATGTCTTCGTTTTCCAAGACTTTTTGATATGCTTTAACATTTGTTTTTTCTGCTCTTTGCTCACAATGTTCCAATAAATCTGTAAATGTAGCTGATTTACTCTCTTTCAAGAAAGGGAAACGTTTTGCAACAGTTTTTAAACCCAAACCATCAACTCCATCGATATTATCAGACTTATCACCGACCATCGCTCGGGCCATGGCAAAATTAGCTGGATGGATATTAAATTTTTCAAGAATCGAATTCTGATTTAAAATTTCTTTTTGGATTGGGCGGTACTGTACCGTCTTCGTCGTAAGCAACTGAAAAAAATCTTTGTCACTCGAAACAATTAATTTTTCAGTATCCTCTAGCCCATTCATATGAGAGATATACGCGATGATGTCATCAGCCTCAGTACTTTTAAACATAAACTGGATAATTGGAACTTGATTGTAGTATTCTATCAGTCTGGTCTGCTGCCAAATTTTATTTTCCATTTCTTGTTGCTCTGACATATGGCGTATGTCTCGATTCAATCGAATTGGTTTGCGGCCGGCTTTATAGTCTTTTTTGAGCAGTTTACGCTTTTTAGAACCGCCTTCCCCATCCCAACACACAACAATTAAATCAGGTTTAGATTCTCTAACAATTTTCTGTATGCTTTGAAAACAACCTTTAAGGCCACCTATCGGCGCGCCGTTAACAGAAAGACTAGGATTAACAATATAATTTCTAAAAAAAAGATTTAACTGATCAATAATTAAAATTCTTTTGCCTTCATACATTTTATCCTCTCTTATCTGGTCTATAAATTCTACTAACTACTTTTTTCCATCTAATTGGTATAAAAGAAAATATGCCATCAATTTTTTTTGAATCAACTTGCATTCTCGCTAATTGCTCTTTCATAGTTGGTTCCACCTGGAAAAATTTAACTTTTAAATGCGCGCGTTCGACACCACGACCAACTTTTACAGCTGGGCCCGTAATGGTGACAACAGTTATACCGCAGACGCCTCGTAAGTTGTCAGTCACTTTTGTAAAATTTTCATCTGAGTCCGATCTTATTATGCACTCAGCTTCGTATAATTGTTCATGAAGATATTCTCTCACCAGTTGTTTAATGCTTTCCATAATGGGACCTCCGCATAATAAATAGTCTACAACTTATACATTTCAACAGTACCTTCGTTGGTGGTATAATAAACTCTCTTTATACCAACATGGCTAAGTATTTCATGACACATGACGCACGGTTTGCTATTTCGAAATTCACCTTCTCTGTTCACACGGCACACGTATATGTCAGCACCGGCTGTAACACTTCTTGAAATTCCCAAGACGCAGCCTAATTCCGCATGTACTGTAGCTCTGCCACGATTAAAATCTCGGAACCGGGCGCCAAAGGAACAAAACTTGTCCTTATTACAGCACGTGCTAATTACCGAACCGCCCTTTACTAAAACCGCCCCGTGCCTTATTTTGCCATATGTGCTTTGCCAAGCCATATTCCTGGCCAAATTTAAATATCTTTGAGTCCTATTTGTCTTTTGTATTATATGTCCCACAATTCCATTGCGAGGCTTAAATGGTAGAATACCATTCATAGAAAACCCCCTGTACAGCTAATATAGGTACAGGGGGCATATAAGTCAAGATCGCTATTCTCCTTCTATATCATAGAAATTTTTCGCGTTTCCTTCCTTCTTCTCAAATCTCATAATTATTTCTTCATCCATTATCTGTAATACTCGATTTCGAAATTTCTCGCTTTGTAATTTTTCTTTCCATTTAGCGGCTTGAAATTTTTCAGATGTTCCATCTTCGTAGACCAGATTATACCACGCACCGGTGGACTTTAAATTATCAGAAACTTTGATAGCTTCAAGCCAACTTTCTTCATCCTGAATTCCGACATCCCCGCCCCAAAGAATCTTAAAGGTACATTGTCTTCCTTCCGTGCCAAAACGACTTTTATTCAAAGTTGCCTTGACTTCAGATCCGACTCTATACCCATTTTCATCTATAATAAAAGAGGCTTTGGCCTTACGTTTTGTCAGCCATATGCGCAATGAGTATGCGTAGTGCATCGCTTTTCCACCAGGAGTCACGTATGGCGTTGTCATAGCCTCAGATGGGCTTCTAGTAATGTTTGTTTTTAATTGGTTCAACACCAAAAAAGTTGATTTAGAAGCCGCGATGGGCACGGTTAACTTGGACATTCCTTTAGCCAGAATTCTGGGTTTAACCGCCATTGAGGACTGTGGGTTAAAGTCGCCTTCAACATCGCTCACAGAAGGAGTAAGAGCCAAAGAATCCCAAATAAATAACATTCTATTATCATTTGAGCCTAACAAATCCTCGATTGTTTCAAGTACATATTCGACACTAGGTGGTTGCGTATACAAAATTTTATTCACATCGCAACCAGCACTAGATAAAAACTGAGGATCAATAGCTGATTCAGAATCAAAATAAATAACATCAATGCCCATTTTTTGGGCATTGGCCGCGGCTTGGGCTGCCATATATGATTTACCAGACCCTTCGAGGCCTGCAATTTCTACAATCTTGCCAACTGGAATTCCAGCCAACTGGCCTCTACAAATAATACTGTCAAGCCAGCGCGAGCCAGTTGAAATCCACTCTTTAACTTGTGTGGGACTGTCCTTTGTTAAGTCAAAGGCGACCTCTGTGCCGGCCTTTTTATTAATGAGGTTTCTCATCTCATTAATACTTAATCTTCCCAACTTCTTTGATTTTCTTGCCACTGTTCCTCTTTCAAATTTAATTCGTTTGTTAATGACTCGTAAACAGGAATTTCCAGAGTTATCTCTGGATCTCTTGTGTTATTATAATCAACGAGGGTATGGTTTATAAAGTGTCTTTGTCTCATATCAAAATGTGTTATCTTATCTGCTAAAGGGACTATTATCTGCTGTGTTTCTTTAAGAGACTCGTTTATATCCTTAACAAGTTTTACTGAATAAAGCCTCTTGTTCTCTATAATAGCGCCTAACGACATGCCTGACACAAATAAACCAACTGACATAGCTATTAATATGAAAGTATCCATAATTATAATTAGTTGTTGATTAAATTTTAAGTTGAGGCCTCTGTAAACCCAGGCCTCCCTGCGGTTATCAATTATGCTTTCTTTTGTACAAATTGATAAAGCTTTTCAGCTTCAAACAGTACATCCTCAGTCGTATAAGGCGCAACCGCAGTACGGCGGCCCGCGGGCTTCAGATGTTGATTCTCAAACTTCCGGTTATCCCGGGCTTCGAGAATTCCAATCGCCATTCCTAGCAAATCGGTACGGAGTTCATATCCGCTTCTGTTATTTTCACTCATAATAATCTCCTGTGTGTGTGAAAAATTGAGGCCTCTGTAAACCCAGGCCTCCCTGCGGTGGAGGACCTTATGACAAAAGCTCAGCAAAAGCCTTGTCTACAGCGTTCTTTCCAGAATCATTATTATATCTAGTGGATTCAGTTGAAACGTCTTCTGCATCGTCTTCGCTCAAAAGAAATTCATCTAGCATAACCTGTACTTGTTCCGGCGTCTTGCGCTCGAAAACTGAATCAAAATCAGGAATTTGATCCAGGAAAATTGCAGTTTGTTCTTCGCTCTCTGTCATTGGTGACGACTTACGACGGGGTGTGATGGCGGTCTGAGGAAACTGTGCGCCTGGAGGCTTACCATAGTTAATAGTTAAATCAGTACCATCTTCAATATCAGTAATGTCACCATATTCAGGATTAAGAACTAAATTAAGCAATTCTCTGTAAGCAGTCTTCCCAAAGCCCCATAGTCGTACTCCTCTCTCCTCTTCTCCGCGCACAAGGACGGGCGCAAAAAAGCGCTGGCGAGCTGATAGGTCCTTCGCCATCCTGATAGATTCATCAGCTCCGTCCTTATACAACTGGCGGACAAAGTCATTCAACGGGTCATCCTCTCCAAAATTCTTCTTCGGGCTCAAAAACCCAGGGTTCTTCCCTAGATTATAGTGAAACCAATACTCCCTAAACGGATCTCCGTTAGAAGTTGGTACAATTCTAATTGTCGTTTCTCCGTCGTCAGGACGCCAAAAAACATTCGAACCTCCGCGATTTTCCAAGGCATCGCGCTTTTCCCTCATCTTTTCTAAATTAATACCCATAGTCTTTCTCCTTTTGCTTTAAGCTATAGTACAGCCAGCTAATCTCCTGGCTGTCTGGTATGATTATATAATAATCACTTCAATAATAAAGTAAATAATTAATCTGAATTTTGTTCTTGTATATAAGAAGCATAATGTACTGAATAAATGTAGTTATCACTATAGTCTGTTGGATATATCGAAAATCCAACATCAAGCTTTTCTTCTCTTTTAGAGCTTACAAAGTCACGAATTTTACTCAAGATTTTTTTATCGTTCATTGTTTCTTTGTTTATGCCATAAAAATATTTTTTTATTCTAGGAAATTGTAAATCATAGAAAGTTCTTTCCTTTCCTGTTTCAAAGTTGATAACACCGAATGTCCCAACCTTAATGGTCTCTTTCATGTTGGGATAATTTACTAAAAGCGGCTCTGTTTTTTCAAAAACATTAATCATGTGGTAAGTACTAGATATAATATTATTAATTTCGTCCCAGTAGTCCTTTATAGTAACATCCCCGACAATTGACTCAACACTTTTGTTGGACACAAGATATACCTTTTCTAGTATATTAGAGCGAGCATATTCTTGTAATACCCCAAACACAATTTTATCTCTGGTTTTTGTTAATTCTGACATAGTAGTTTCGTCAGACTTAATGTAAATTATTTTTATAGGTGATTTTTGAAGTTGTTCAAGTAGCCGAAGGACACACCCACTAATTTTACCAGATCCGCCGAGGATCAACGTTGTTTCTCCCTTACAATTGTTTAAATTGAGTTTCTTATACTTTTTTTCATAGTCTTCATGGGAATTTTGGATCTCAACTGGTAAAAAGGTAGGGTATGCCTTATTTTCGACATCAATGTAAAATACCTTGTATTGTTCATAATTTTCAAAGTTCTTGGCGATCTGACATCCAGCATTTCCTAAACCAACAATATTCATTGTATCTTCCTCATCGAGCCATAATTTTTTCCAATGTTCATGTTAGTTTTTAAAATCCCAAACTTTGTCTGCGAAAAAATTTTGGCCAATTCAAAAATCAAGTCCTTTTCTTCCTTGGCGAAATCAATAACCAAGCTATCGTGCACGCAAAAAGCGATTTTGGACTTTTTGTTCTTCAACATTTTATCAATCTTGATAGCAGATGTTAAAAATAAATCACTTGTTGTGCTCTGAATCATATAATTAACAGCCTTCTCCTCTTCAACGTCAAGCTTTCTGCCAAAAGGAGTTATAACTTGGCCGTCCTTATAGAACTTTTCTAAAATTTTTTCTCGATTTAAATAATTGTTAAGTTTTTTATTTTTTGCCTTGGGGTTATACAGCCAAGCAAAGACCTTTTTCTTTGTAGCATCACGATCATATTTAGATTCAAAAATGTTTTTTGATATCCACAAATGGATATCGTCTTTTGGTTGTTTTTGCTTAAGCAACGCGAACAACACTCTTAGCTCTGCAGCGTTGTAGTCAAACTCTACAAAAACATCATTATTCGGGCATATCGCTGGTCTTAATTCTTTGTTTAGGTTTAAAATTGGGAAGCTCTGTGGTACTGTGGCTAAGCGTCCAGTCGCTGTGTTCCAGGGGCTGTAGTCGATATAAGACGAACATTCTTTAATTTTTCCAAAGTTATTTCTGACCCTTTTATCTGTGAAATTTAAGTTTTCAAACTTTAAATTTAATTTTCTGGTTTTTATGTCATGTAGCAAGTGTATAAGATCAACCAAAAAATCATAATTTTTTGGTTTTTCAAAATTTTCAAAAACATGCCTGGTTATTTGATTTTTTAAATCATAGAATTCTAAAAGAAAATTTTCTGGCAATAGATCAAATAAGCAGTTATCAGTTAAATTAATCTTGGCTAATTCAAACGAGGTGAGAAAAGATTTAGCTTTATTGTTAATCTTTTTCCACTCTTCTTTTATTTCCTCCGGACAAACCTGGTCTAGCGAAACCCCGTTACACCATATATTAGCGTACTCAATGGATAAGCTGTCGACATGTGAGGTATAAGACCATGTGTGAGTCATCTCTTTTGGCTTGAAAACGTCGACGAGAGTGTTATTAGCAAAAATAGCTCCACATTCTTTTTTTTCGTCTAAAATTTGAAAAAACAATAGATCCTCAACTTCCAGTGGTGTTTTTACAACCAGTTAATGAATACTGCACTCGGCCAGCGGGGTTTCCAGCCTTTTCCCGCGCGTCTCGAAGGCGATGTTCATACTCGGTATCAGACACGCCATGCCAATTTTTACCCTTCATGTTAAATTTAGTCACGAGGAACCCCTTTGTCAAATCATTAATGTATCTAAATGCCTCCTCGTGACCAAACAATCTATATTTTTCGATTATAGCTTCGACTCTTGAGCCGAAATCTTTGGGTGTGTGGTACTGTCTTGTCTCTGTCAACCTTAATTTTAAAAGAATTTTTAGCCAATATTCATAATCTGGCTCGGTCGGGGTCCAGCCAGTTGCCTCGCCTGAGCCCAGCATGCCGACTTTATATATCATGGGTAAATAGAGTGGTGGAGGCTCCCTATCGTGCCTTGTACATTTAATTTTAGCACGATAAAGGCCACCGCCGGGGGCGGGCAGAAACTCTTCTTTTTCATAAGTGCTATATTGTTGATAAAATGTTTTGTACAAAGAGAGCATTTCTTTTTGAAGATTGTATACTTCTGTTTTATAAGCCTTATCATATCTATACTGAAAAACATTTTCATATGAAACGCCAACTTTGTTCATAAACAACTGGCCACCTGTTAAATTTTCAGGATTTTTAGGTGGATATCCAGAACCAACATTAAAAACCAGTCTCCATGGCGCATTTTTGTCAACCATAAAACCAAATTTTGCTACATGTTTCACCCAAAAATCAAAGTAGTCATCATCAAAATATTTGGTAAGAGCTGCACTATTTAAAATTCCATGTTGTTCTGGGGCAACTTCCAAAGTCATCCCACCCACGAAAGGGGAACAGTGCACCGAGGTTATAAAGCCGGTTTTGGTAACCGGGTAATAATGACAAATTCTAAGAGAATATCTCAAAAACTCTTTTACAAAATCTTTAAAATTTCTAATTTTGTCTGCTCTACGATTTATACTTAAGTATTTATCTACAAAATTTTTGTACATCAAAGTAATATGATTGGTATATTTGGTATTTAAGTCACCGTATGGATAAGATTTGTGAACTTTAAGATTTCTATAAAAAACGCTTGTCTTTAAAAACCCAGATCTTGTGACTTTTCTATAATTTGCTTTCAAAGATTTAAAAGCTTCATGGACGAAATCTACAACCAAGTTGTTCGCGCCTTCTGCAGATTCAATACCTTGCAAGAAATTTGAATCTAATATAATAGCATCGCCGTCTTTGTCAACACGACCATAAAAATAATGTTCCCTCTCCAAATCAAAACTGGGTATGCCATAAAAAGTGGGAGATATATCATTTAAATCATTTTTTGTATCAAATATAGCTTTTAAATTACCATCCGCCAATTTTATATTTTCCCTTGTGCTGTTTGTGTACCAATTATTTGAGTTTCGAAGCGACCAGGAGATATCCGTGTTGACACTTTTCCAATTAAATGGTACCCTCCTAAGTTCATCTGGTAAGCCAACGATGAGGCATCTTTGACCGAACCTAAACCAGCGAGACTTGGATTTACATAATAATACATCCCCGGAGTGAATAAAGAGGTGCCCACAAGATTCACATTGGTATCATATGGAAGTTTAAGCTGCTGCATCTGGTCAATGCCTTGTTCTTCCGCTTGAGAAGATCTTAACTCTGCCAAAAAAGGAATATTGACCTTATTAAACTCCATGCTTCGAAGAAGACCCATGTCAGACCCAATATTGAAATGATATATACCATCTTTAATATCTATAGCTGGGTCTGCATTTCTGTCAGTGACATCCTTAAAAGAAGTTACATATAACAGTAAATAATCATAAGAAGTCTGCAGCATGCTCTCTGATTCTCTTTTGCCCACAATTTTTCTTAAATATTTTTTGAATTCAGCGCTCTCCGTATATATCTCCCTTTTTTCTGGTAAAGCTTCAACAGTATTTGGAACATTTTTGCCACAAATTCGATGTGTTCCGGGCGCGACCTCACCGGGGAGGGTAATACTAATAATACTAGCTCTCGTGTGTGGCACCTTAAAAGACTGTGGCATATCAATGCCGAGAGCTGGTATAACAAGATCATTTATTAAGGAAGCAAAAAAAGCGCCGAGGGGCATTTGTGTTCTACGACGTTTAACAAGTTTATCGGTGAACCATGATCTAAAGTAAGCAAAAGATATTGGCATTTTTGCTAAATTAGTTGTTTGGATGTTTCCCTCCTCATTCACATATTCTAATGGTCCCAGCAAAATTCTTGCGTTAACCAAGGGATAGCTGGGTGCACCATCCTGTTCTTTAACTTTTTTATATTCTTTCCATGGAAAAATTGTTGCATTTCTCCCTGCTTTGGTTTCAAGATCTCCAAAATCCAAAGCACCTAGGCGAGCATTTTTACAAGCCAATTCAATAATATCTCCTAAGTATACAAAATAAAATTTATAGTTTCCATTATGCATCCAAGAAGGTGCGTTCCCTTTGGGTGGTTTTGTGTCGGGCGCCCCCTCCGTATCTGCGGCAGCCTCGGCGGATTTTGATTCCGCTTCTATACCGTCGGCACCGACGACGGCGCCGGCTGCTTCATTCTGTATTTTTAAATTAGAAAGGTCGATAGGCTTACATCTGCCAAACGTAAATCCCACGTCACCCTCCGCAACATCCTTATTAAATCTTTTAAGTGCTTTCTCAAGTTCAGATTGACTGACTTCCATCTCACCGACCTTTGTCGGATCTTCGGACGTCTCTCCCTCTCCCTCCTCGGGTTTTCTTCTTGTCTTTCTTAAGACCCCTATACTCTTCACTACGTCTTCTGGATTTGCAGTTGCACAAAACACCCTTGTTGGCGGGAGGTCAAAGCTCCGCTTCTCCGGTGGCGTTGCCTTTATATTATGTGTCTGAACGAGGGCATCAATAAAGCCAACGTATATATCTTGTTTAAAAGCGCCAACTTTCTTTTTTAAATGGCCCAAAGTCAACTTTATGTTATCCAGCCTCTTAAACCACTCATAGTACTTTTCTCCGGCTGCCGCGGCTTTAACTTTTAGCTTCCCTTTTGATCCAGCAATTTTTAAACCAGCTGCGGCTAGCTTTTCTCGATCTGTTCCTGTTGCCTGGCTAGACCGGACGCCCTCCTTCACCAATAAAGAAAATAAAGGATCTTTTTCAGTTAAGTCTTTCAAGGTTTTTTTCTCTGAACATTTCCCGGTACATCTAGCTTCGTTCAATGCTTTATACAATGCTTTTATTGTGGTTGCTGTTTTGTAAACATGAGATATATTCATTTCGCTCTTTGCTTTTTTTTCTAATTCAAATTGTCCTGATTCTCCTATACGAATTGAATCTTGAAATATGTTGACCTGGTTTGACCCAATAACAGTCTCTAAACGACCTCGAAAACTTACGGTTACAGCTACTACCCCATTTTCACTAATTTTAATATCATAATCGTACATGCCCAAAGATACGATTTGGTTCATTTTCTCTATATCCCTAATCGCGCTAACTTCTCGTTGGGAAAGATGAAGCGCTTCCAGTTGTTTGCGTTCTGGTGCTGTATATCCTATTAAAGCTTTAATTTCATAATATTTTGGATTGTATGTTTCAGCCCCTTTCGTGATTCTAGCAGGAGGCCATAAAATTAAATCTGTGTATTTTAATTTTGGCTCACCGGGTGGAGAGGCATTTAAATCTTTGAGACTTTTAAATTTTAATTCTAATTTACATTCAATATTATTTTCAATTGTGCCATGAGTCTCACCATCTTGTGTCATAGTAAAGCCGTACAGCCCCACATTTCGAAAAGAGGGTTTTGTTGATTCATAGCTTAAATAATCATTTACTGAAGCAGCAGTTTCAACTCCAAAATTATCTGAAAACTTGAACTCCTTATAACATGGTACCGGCAAAGACCTAACCGAAGATTGGTCGACTTCACCATTAGGCAGTACACTATAATCTGCGTATTGAATTTTATATAATCTTATTTTTGGTTGTAGCAAGGATAGAGTAGATGCTTTTATATTATAAAAAACACTTAGATCATCAATCCCGCGAAGCCTGTTAATTAATTGAGAGCCCGGGCCATTAACTTGTCGAAAAGTGCAATACTTGAACTCGCCTTTCCCGCCCTTAGCGATAGGTCTAGCTAGTCCTTCATTAAACTTAGCAAGCTCACCTAAATGTCGGCTTAATATATACTGTTCTAAATTAGTAAATACTTTTTCGTTATTAGTGATGTTCTTTGTTTTTTTTACATCGGTTTCTGTTGTCATATCAATATCCCATATAAAAAAGCACTGTCTCCAGTGGTACCGGTATATATAATACTTCACCTACGTTTACGTGGAACTCAGTGGGTTTTTTATTATAGAAAGCGATGACCCACCACAGTTCAGGATCACTGTAATATTCACCTGCTAATTTAAAGTATCTATCACCCATAGACCAAATATGTTTAATTGAAGAAAAATTTAGCAAATCCTCTTGTTTGGGAAACTTAAACTTTGGAGTGTCATACTGGTTAATGAGGCTTAGACCTCTCGGCTTAAGGTACCTTTTATAAGCTGTTTCCTCGTTTGCAAAAATATTTTGTTTACTGTATCTCATGATTAATGTTCTCCTTGTTATTACTTAGGCACACATTCTATCGCGGCGCCGGCTGGGCCGGTGCACCCGCCCATGTTCACGCCTTCTTCTTTTTGCTGCTCCGCGGTCGAGGTATCCGTTGGAGAAGAATTTGTCGCTCCTGCGCCGACACTTGGTGGTGGATCTGTTGCCTCATGAATTAACGGGAAATCATATGGGAATCCGCGCGCAGTCTGGCCGCCTCTAAATTCACCAGTATAAAAGTCCCACCCGAGGGCATGGTCTTGTACAACGTTGAGGTTCAAAGAAACTTTCATAAGTTTGGGTATTATAAAGTTTTTATTTTCATTTATATAATTTTCATATTTAGCTGCTGCAAGAAGTCGGCCGGCTGTATTTGCGAATGAAGAACCCATATTTTTTGGGCTAACATGAATAAACCCATGTGTGGCATCGTGTGTGACAGTGGCTCCTCTAAGCACGCACAGGAGGCCCTGACCGTCGTTGGTTGACGAACATATTATGTTGCCATAGCGTACGCGGTGGAGAGGTGAGGCGGCCACCGAAGTTGCGTTGGCTGAATCTTTATAAGAAGGATAAAGAGAAGCCAGCAACCAACTTAAATTATTTAAGTTATCTAATGCTTTTGAAACCCCAGATGATGGTATATCAACACTTAAATTAATATCTCTACTGTTTCCTTCCCAAACATAAAAAGGATTTGTTCTACCAAAGGGCCTCTCCGTGCTATAATCTGTACCAAATCGATCTGTTATATTGTTAATGTAAGCTACGAATTGTATTACAGGAGGGTTTCGTATGTGTACTGGAATGATTTCTAATACACCGCCACGCTCTGCAGCAGATGTGTTGTTAAAATCATTTTTTTTAAACTTTACATTTTGAAATTCAGCTTTATCACCATCGTACGCAGCAACTTCTGATTGAAAAAATTTTGGCATTTATTGTTTTTCTCCTTTTTTATACCTTTATTGCAATTATCCTGTAGCCATCGAACTCGATCTTGTTCGTTGGTAACACCTTGCCCATGTCGGTCTTCATGACGCCGGCGATTTTGGCGTCTACACTATCGAGCACTACACCGTCAGCTGAAACTATATTAAAGGTGTAAGAAGCAGCAGATGCAGTCTGAGTTCCTCCGCCTCCACCCCCGGAACCGAAGCCTCGCTGCCCGCCGGGGCCGGCGCCGGCGGTTCTTCCCACGGTACCTCCTCCGCCGGCTTTGGCTTCAACGGGAAACCAGTCCTCTCCTTCTGTTCCGGAAGGATCACCAAGTATCTTGTCGAACTTCCCGGCGCCCTTCGGCCCTCCCAAATCCTGCTTCCACAGGAGTTCCTGTTGGTACATAAAGTATTTTGCAGCTCCTTCGAACGCGGTACCCTGAGCCATCTTTTCTATAGCTGTTAGAGCCCCGACGCCGATGGCGGCGCCTTTGACGCCGCCGATGAGCAGATCCTGGGCTTTGGCTGCGGCGGTGACCTCGCCCATATAACCTATTAACGCTTCCATGCTATCGCCTGTCCCTTCTTTAAGATTCGCAAACATATCAAGCATAAAGTTGTTAGCAACTTCTGCTTCTTCGCGCGCTAGCTTTACTAGTCTGGAATTTGCTTCGCCTAGATTGGTCATGCTAGCTTGCATCTTTTCAGAAACATTCATTGAAGATTTGATTCTTTTTTCAAGCTCTTCCACCTCAGTTGCCGTTGTGTTCATCCCTGATGATATATCAAAGTAATCCTCTTTTGAGCCAAACAGCTTTGATGCATCAGCAACACCCATGCCCAGCATGTTGGCAACAATTGACTTCATACGACGATTTGAAGTTTCGAAAGTCATACCCGAGCGGTCAAAGGCGTCCTTGAGCATTTCAATTTTTTCTGCTGGCTCTGCGTTAACCAGATCTGTAACAGACAAAACTGTTTTTCCTAAAACTGCATTAAAGCCCTGTGCTGCTTGAGCGGCGCCTTTAAATGTATCTAATTTAGCAGCTGCTTTGCTTAAGGTGGTTACTTGTATACCAGTGGCGACAGATTGTGCTTCCAAATTGTAGAAAACTTCTTCGTTTCTAGAACCATACTGGGCTAGGTCATCTTGTGTAGCAATAAAATCCTTAAAAGCCTGGCCAACATTAATGTCTAAAGAATAAGCCATATTTTCCATAGATTTTAATGCATCGTTTGCCATGGCGGGGGTCTTCCCCAGTCCTTTAGTAAAATAATTAACAATATTTGCAGAATCGTCAGTAGCAACGCCTAATTGTTTTAAGCCAGCTATTAGATTGGTCGTCTCTTCCGCCGCCATCCTGTTTGAATCCGAAGCGCCGATCCAGCCTTTTCGAAATAACATAACATTGTTTTTAACCGAGGTTAACGCTTCAATCGTCTGTGGGGCAAAAAGACCAACACCCGTCAACATTCGTTTAGAAGATTCCAGTGTGGTACCAAACTCTTTGCCAATCATACCTATTGGATCAATGATAGAATTCATCATACCGTTCATTTCTGGAGTATGAGCGATACCCGATCTTACCATTGCTCTATAAGAAGTGTCCATCTCGCCAGGCATTTCCATGACCCTTTGACGATAGGCTTCAAGTCCGGTTCCTGGCATAAGCATAGTCAGCACTGCAGTCTTTGCTGATAAATCTTTTATGGACTTCGCCATATCCGGTACCGCGGTGACTACTCCTGCTACCGCCCCAGAGACGGATTTAAAAAGATCAGCTGATTTTTTCTGTTCCGGCTGAGATTTTTGTGTAGATATCCTAAGTCTTTCTTCAATTTGCAGCTGTTTTTCGCGCTGAGTGAGCATCTTACTTGATGTTTCATCAGCTTTTTCCGCCTGGGCTCGCAGGGCCTCGATACTCCCTCCGCCGGCGGCTGTGATCTCGTCCTGAATCCTTTTTAGTTCTTTAAGGTTTCTTACGCGGGCGAGATGATCATCTTCTTGTCTCTTAAGGGCAGCTTGCTCCGCAGCTGTCGACGCGGCAAGGGCATCGATGCGGTCTTTATCTGCTAGTTTTTGTTCAGCTGTGATATCGGCATCAAGTACTCGTCTTTCTTTAATCGCGGTGAGGGCCCTTTCTGTGTCATCTAAGAGCGCGCGTTGATAGAGCGTCATGCTTTCTAAGCGTTTTTTATAAGCATCACCCACTTCGGTCTCAAGTGCTTTTAGATGTTCCAGCTGAGTTGTGAGATCTTTAATTCGACCGGCGCCCATTTTTGGATCGGTAAGGCCCTCGATATCTTTTCCAAGTTTTTCAGCCATGAGAAAACTACCCCACTATCATGCATTATAAATAGTGTTTTACAACAAAATAAAAGCCCTACTAACAGGGCTTGGATTATTTCTTAGACTCATTCTCTTTTTCTATTTGATCTCTTAGTCTTTCCAGGAACCAAATTCTAAGCCCAATAGGTAAGTTGTAGGCCTCAATAAAACTCCAACCACCATAATATTTTAAAGAAAAGAATTGCTCATACACGTTTTCCATGTATTCTTCACTCAGGCCAAAAAAACTCCGCGGTGAGGGGAACCTCCTTGTCTTCACTATTGCCACAATGTTTACAAACAAACTCTTGTTTTAGATCTATACTGGGCGTGATATCACCCAAAATAGCTCGAAGGTACCTTGAGTCTGCTGCCAACATATTATCAACAAACTGGGAGACCAATAAAGTATCTTCATCTCCGTTTACTGAAAAAGCAAATTTAGATAACAAGCTAGTTACTATTTTTTTGTCGTCAGAATCAGTAGGATCTTTTTCGTCTTGGCCAGTTAATAATTTTATTCCCAGCACAACTTTAGATTTAGGTAATGATATTTCAAAAACGCTTTTCTCATTATTAAAACTAATTTTGTTTTCTGATAAAAAGGCCTGATCAAAACATTTTTGTTGTAAATTTGTCTTTCTTAAATCAAAATTATAATCTTGCTCTTTTGTGCACTCATTGCATACCACATGTGCTTTGTAAACGGAACTATAGCTTGATATTCTAGCTGCCACCATTAATGCAGAACGATCCCCGACCAACAAAGTAGTTGGATCGGAGTTACACACAAGAATATTTTCTAACAGCCTGTCGATTACCAAACCTTTTTTAATTAAAGTTACAGAAGCAAGAATATCTTCTTCTTTGGCTGTCATAAACTTTATTTCAACAGTTTCTTGATTATGCAAGGGGTGCTCTTTTGGATAAAACCTACCTCTTGAAGGTAACTCAACAAACTCAGTAGGAACAACAAAGCTCAAATTGGACGGGGCTGGTTGCGCAGCGGCAGCAGCTGGGCCCAATCGATCCTGATTATTTCTCATCTAAACCTCTCTCTTTTTTTTAAGCGCTAATAACGTAGGGGCTGCCATCGGGGCCGTAATCGACAAACACAGCGTAATCATATACAATACCAATATCAACAGTCGCGATATCCTCAGAACCATAGTCCAAATCGCCGAACTTAACAGATTTTAAATAAGCATTTTTAAGAATCCATTCTTCGTACATTCTTACACCAGAAGCAACAGTAGCGCCGGGGGCGTCGATGTCAGTGAAACCGCCGGTTGCAACGCTGCCGGCATCAAGTTGTATAATTTTGATCTGGCCTAATGATGCCTGAGCTGAAACTTTTGTTATGCCAGAATGAAGGTTGTCAAGAGTGGATGGTGAAACATATCCCATGTTCCTTAAAGCGTTATAAAATTTTGATCCCACATTTGGATCAATAGCATCAATTAACGTCATGTCAATATCGCTCCACTTGACAATACCAGGAAATTTAAAAAGATGGTTTAAAACTCGATGTTCGGTTGGCCCGCTTAATTCAAAAGAGGGCTTAGCGGTTTTTGTGACCATGTACGTTGTCTCACTTTGAAAGTTTCCAAAATCAACCACAAATCGAAATTTTCTTTTCGGTTGGAAACCTTGTTCTGCTGGGCTAAAGAATGCCATCTAATTTTTCTCCCATGGTGTTATATAATAAATAGTATTTCATTAATTTTTTAATCTTCAAAAGAAGCACCACTCTTTGTAATAATAAAGTCTAGCGCGATAAATTCAATTGCGCGTGCTGGTTTCAAGTAAATCTTTGCATAGAGAATATTTCTATCGATCAAGTCAGGAGTCGTGGTAGTCTCATCCAAAATAACTTTGTAGTCTACTAGACCAAAACCAGACTTTACTTTATCCAAGAAGGGTTCTACCCTACCTTTAAAACTGTTCCAGGTTGCCTGAATGTTTGGTTCAAACAAAGTGGTTGCAGCAAATCTAGAAATTTCCTTCTTAACAAAAATTAATAGTCTACGTACATTAATTCTATCAAGTGCAGATTGTGTAACTTGAAGGGTTTTTTGTCCAAAAATAACAACTCCTTCAGCTGGGAAAGAGGCAATTGGATTAATGTTCGCTTCATACAGTCTATCTCGATTATCCGAAGTCAAACGTTGTCTTACACCTAGTACTGGTAAACCAGCAGACCCCTCGCTTAAGCCGCCCCTGGTAAACCCAGCTGGGGCAAACCAAACAGCTGACTTACGCTGAGAGCTAGAAAATGTTCCCAGAGCGACAACTGAAGGAGGCACGTATACAACAGAATCACTAATTGTATCTCTAATTTGTACGAAAGGATAGAAGGTGCACCCATAACTAGTGTTGAGCCCCATATCCTTTGCTGAGTTGACCACATCTTCAACTGAACCAAGATTGTCTTGCTCTTCACCTAATTTCTCATGAGGTGGTTCATACCCGCCATACAAATCAATAACTGCAAGAGCATCAGCGCGCTCCTCACACATGTTTATTAATGCTGTGTTTAAGCTAGAGTTGGTTACGCCGGGCATTGCCGCAACATCATATTCAACATATTCGGCGTCCGCTACTACATCAACCGCCTTTGTAAAGCTGTATATAGCGGGACTAGTCAAATTTGTGAGACCAGTCATCGCCGAGTTTCGGAGCGGATCTCTTTCAGTAACATCAAATCCGTCAAAACCACCAAACATGGGCGAAGTGAATCTATTGAACCCTGCGTTCGAACCTGTTAGAATATACGTTGAACCGGATTTTGCAGTCCACGAAAGTTCGCTTGCTCTGGATCCAGAGGCCCAAAATGCGTGTGTTTTATCGTCTTCATGTGCACAAATGTCGTCAAGAGAGAACACCCAAGAATATTGATCTTTACCAGTAGATGCCAGTCCAAATGGATTATGCGTTGATGGCGTACCTCTTAGCAAGTCAGAGTTCGTATTATCATGACGTCTGGTATCCTTGAGATTTGATTGATACCCGAAGAAGGCTTTTGTTCCTTTAGACAAAGAACCCTCAGATGATGACACTCTTAATCTTGTAGTTGGGAACTCAAATGATGCGGTCATGGGCTGTGCAGTCCACAGTAAGTGGCCCGTGCCGATGGATGAGGTGTGAGTCCACGATCCCAGAGCACCGGATCCAGCGTACCAACCGGCTTGCGGGGGGACAGCTCCGGAAACGATCTCTTGAGTTTTTGGTACAACAGGGCCTCGAACTCCATATGGTACCAGCCCATCTGCTCCTTCATTACCTGGACTAACATTCGCGCTTACTTTAACTCTAACATATTTTGATCTGTTTGGATAATTGCCCAGCTCAGTAATGGTTTTATTATCCTCGCTGTAACTATAATGCCTATCACCGATTACTCTACCAATATAATTAAGCGAATTCGGGTTTAAATTAATGCTGCTAAAGCGCTCCAGAATAACAGGCACGTTATCATTGTCTTTTCCGCTCCTAACAAGTACTGTAAAAGTGCCGTATTTGTTAAAAACGTCTGTTGGTGGTTTGATATCCATAATAGAAATCTTGTAATCTCTATTAGCATGTTCGCCACTGTCTAAGGCAATAAATTTAAATAAGTTTGTAACACGTGTAGCGTTTGTGGGATCAAAGGTGGTAGCATCAGCGTCTTTATCTTGTGAAATGAACCACCCAGTTTCTGCTGCAGTCGCAGCTTTCTTTCGGCTACCCCACACAATGCCTGATTCACTAGTACCATCGAGGGCCAAAATAACGCCTAGTTGATCAGTTTTGGTTGGTGCCGTTCCGGAAACCATCAACTGGCTGTTTTGACTAGTATCTATATTAGATTCGAACGTCTCGCCTAACCAGTATTTCTCTCGTTGTCCTGATTCTGTTACCAAATCGTTTGTAAGAGTTGGATTGGTGTTGAATACTTTTCTAATAAAATTCTGCGAATCTTTCTGGAAGTTAAATTTAGCAGACTTAAGAATGCCGGCGGATCCCGAGATCCTTACGCTCCATTGACCATTTGAAGATTTAACCAGGCGCGCACATTCTCCGTTAGTAGAAGTAGTCTCGCCGTTTCTGGTAGTGCCATACAAAAGTGGCGCACCTTGCTGAACATACCAAATTGCAGCAAGGGTACCTGTGACAGGAGGACCGATGAGGCCGCCGGTGAAGTTGCCGATTGCGACGCCGGGCGCGGAGTCGCTATTATTTCGATTGCCGTCTTGGCCGGTGACATCTTGTGTAAGCGTGACCGTACCGTCTTCGTTGTCGACAGCGGTTATAGTAGCTGCACATGTTGCTGAGGCGTCATTAATTGCCGCGGCGAATTGGGCTGCAGCTGCGTTGTCATC
>Ga0098039_1000303_pt1 | contig 22016 bp, 25 predicted proteins | sample 6_EtaG_FD_75047 | JGI IMG/M metagenome (GOLD analysis project Ga0098039, IMG submission 75047) | Marine viral communities from the Subarctic Pacific Ocean - 6_ETSP_OMZ_AT15160 metaG | ecosystem: Environmental > Aquatic > Marine > Oceanic | place: Pacific Ocean | collected 2015-01-08 | reverse complement strand
TATCCGACACAATTACACAAACATGCAGCTCTTTTTCTTCAGTCACTTTAATTTACCTGTTAGAATATCTTTTAACATTATCCAGTCGCAGGCCTTAGCCCAAATTGGACGAGAAAATGCGGCAGGCCTATTCTTCTCAAAGAAAAAATGGCCACTCCAGGCGAACGGATATACCACAAATGGTGCTACTAATAAGGCCCACCACCATCCGATCACAATCATTGAAACGATATAACTAATTGTTACCATCTGCCCTAATGCATGCAAATATCTGTTTGTTTTGTTTTGGTGCAATGTCAAATAATATTCATAATACTGTTTAAATGTCATTGATTGTATTGACTCCTTTCTGTTGCACCACAATAGTTGCGCACTCGTTGGCAAACTTTAAAGATTTAGAAGCGTCTTTGGTTTCAAGATATTTATAAACAAAGCCGGTCAAAAACGAATCGCCGGCGCCGGTCAAATCTTTTATCTCTACTTTCTCAACCGGAAAATGCTCACCATTATATAAGCACCCATTAGAGCCCACTGTAACAATAAGCTTCTCATCAAGCCAAGTTTTGTCAGTCAGCAAATGTTTAGTTCTATTATGCTCTTCTTCGTTGATTTTTATAAAATCGACTGCTTTGCCCCAATCGCCCAATAATTTTTTTGTATCCATGAATACTAATTCATGATGTTCTGATATGAACTGAATATCCTGTTCGGCTAAAAAGCCCTTGTTGTAATCAGAAATTATTACGGCGTTGTAATCGGAATATTCAATTTTATCAAGATCTGCGGCTCTTTCTATTTTCTCTTCTCCAGAATCTACTCTAATAATCATATGATTTGTGGTCTGATCGATGTATCTTGTCTTTGTGATCTCGCTTGTGTTCGTTATTAAATCACAAACAACGCCCAAAGAACGAAAATTTTCATATACATTGCCGGCCATACCCTTGTTGTTTTTTAGATACTGTGGAATAAATACCGGCACTGGAGCCGCTGGAGCCATACGACTACAACTTCCGTAAACAAACACATCCTTGCAGCTATCTCCAATAACAAGAACTTTCATTCCCAGCTAATATCCCAATCTTTGAATTCGGCCGCAAGACAATCAATTTTATAATCTTTACGACCTCCAGATAGTTCTTGAATTTTATTCTTGGCAGTATTGCGGATTCCATTAAGACCGTGTGTTAGTTCTAAATTGTTTCCATCTTTAACGCCCTTGCGATAATTTGACTCGTTGTGCCAAATATGCAGATTCATTTGTGATAAAACAACAATAGCGCGAATGGTTTCGGCATTAATATCATCGCTCTTATCCAAAATTAATTGAATGTCGTGACAAATATCAGATATTTCTTGTGCGTATTCCTCTTTGTGTTCGGTAATAAAAACTTCTTTTAATTGAGCGATCGAAAGTCGATCAATCAATTCTGAGAGAGTTGGTAAATATTTTCTTTGTGTCATTAGTTTCTTTTTAACCTTGCGCAAAACGGGTAATTGTCTTCCTGGCACTCGTCTAGATCCTCTAAGTGACCATAAGCTTGAGCCTCAATAAGTTGTTTTTCAATGCTTCTTGGGCCAATCACAGACTGATCTCGTCGCAATGCTAGGTGTGCTGGAACATGAGGATTCTCAGAACACCATTTAACTAATTGAGAAAGATACCAAAGGCCAGTGCGAGGAGATGACATAAATGGATATTGATACATATCAAATCCGTGTTCTTCAAATATATTATTCCACCATTCAACTGGGCGAGGACAGCGATGATGGTCTCCGGGAGACAAATTAATGGTTCCAACAAAATATCCATTACCATGTAAATGGTTTTTTACATTTTCTAATATCTGTGGTATTTCTTCAGGGAGCGGGTGCTCAAGAAACTCGTATGCAGTTATAACATTAAATGTCAAGCGGCTGGCACTCTTGAAGGAGTTGTCGTGCGACTTTTCCTGTTTCAGCAATACCTCATGCAATTCTTCCTGTTTCAATACCTCAAAAGGCTTGCTTATATCTGCATGAAATAAACATTTTCCTTCATATTGTTTCCAGTTTTGGGCGCCTCTTGCGATGGATAGTGCTCCAGTCTCACACTCTTTCTCCTCAAACTCCTTTGTCATTCCATATATATTTCCCCCTTCTATGCCAACAGCTACCCATGGAAATCCTTTATTATAAATATCTACAACGAATTGGCCCCCAGCACAACCCAAATCTAAAACTCTAAATGGAAAACCATGAAATGATTTTTGTAATTCATATATAAAATATTGACTACTACTATTATCTTCAATTGATCCGGCAGGGTCGAGATAATCTGGGGAATTTAGTGGGTGGGGGTGGTCTGTTTTTACCTTAACTTTTAAAAATACTCTTTCTCTTTCTTCTGCCATTTATTTAATCTCCTTTTATAATTCTATGACTATCGCTGTCAAAATGTTCAGTTGAAAATTCAAATAATTCTGAATCTTCTAATGCGACCATTTGATGTCTTAGGCCGGTTGGAACGTGAAACTTCTCGCCTGCATTAAGAATAATTTGATTAGCTTCTTTTATATCATCATTCATAGAATAAAATACAATCATTTTTCCAGATTGCAAATAAAACACTTCATCTTTAATCTTGTGAAAATGCCAAGAACAGCGCTTACCTTTGTTAAAAAACAAAAGCTTGCCACAGTACTCAGGACAATTTACAATCCAGCGTTCCCATCCCCAGCCCTTTGGAACGTGCTTCATTGGTAATGGCTGCTTCTTTCTGCTCATGTATTTTCCCTCATTTGTTCAAAAAAATGAATATCTCTCATTCCTTTATCATCTATGTATAAGCTTCCAGCTGGTTTTCCTAAAAATAGTTGGTGATATTTAACACCCCAATCGTTTAATTGTTTTGCCGTAAACTCGTAAAACATTTTAATTGCCTTTTTGGCGTCATTTTCAAACCTTCCCATTCCGCGAGCTGTTTGGAAAATAATTGTATTTCCTTCATCGTAAAGCTTGTTTACGATCTTTACTCTATCCTTGATTGGCTTAGAATTTTCATAATTAGCATCAGAAAATTCATCCTTTTCGCAAATAGTTCCGTCTATATCAAATACATAAATCATTTTAATAATTCGCATACCATGGTGAGTCTATTATAGCATAAGCTTTAACAAGTTGTTTAATCCCATCGTCAAGATCATATTTGCACTCAAAACCTTTTGAATAGAACTTTTCACTGCTAACAATATAATCACGAACGTCTGGATCGGAATTAAATTCTGCTTTAATGATCTCGATTGGAATGTGCTTCTGAATTGTTTGTGCAAGTTGTAGTTTATTCATGTTGATAGAATCGTTGCCAACGTTATAAGTTTCGTTTTTGCAAGAATCCCAGTTATCGATCACAAATCTAAACGCTCGACAAACATCAGCTAAATGCACATAGTTTCTCATAAATTCGCACTCGTAAAGAACAAGCATGCGTTCTTTAAGTGCCTTCAAGACAAAGTTGTTAACAAGCAAATCTGTGCGCATTCGAGATCCGGGACCAAATACCGTTGCGAGCCTAAACGTGACGTGGTTGTCAACATTTTTATAGTCGGCTTCAGCTGCGACTTTAGTTTTTCCGTACAAGGAAACCGGGTTTAAGGGCGACTCTTCGGTACATACCGACCCATCGACGCTAACGCCATATCCAGAATTAGTGCATGGATATATTACCATTTGATCTTTTGATTTGTTCTGCGCTATCCATGTATTTACATCTTGATTTATTTCTTGTGCGGCACGGGGATCTCTATCGCAGAGCGGAAATCCAACCAACGCCGCTAGCGGAATTATTACATCGTGTGAGCTAACGAGTTGTTCGAGCAAGTTTAAGTCACGTACATCGCCTTTTATAAAATTAAACTTTTCATTTTGTGTGTATCTTAATAAAGTTGTATGATCATACATCATATTGTCTACGACAGTAATATTGTGATCATTGATAAGATATTGTACCAATTCGCTGCCAATATAGCCAGCTCCACCGGTTATTAATATATTCACTTGTCTCTCCTATCGTCAAAAGAAAAGCCATATATCTGTATATCTAGCGCACACGTTCTTTTAATTTCTTGAATTTCATCATCTTGGTAATAATGCGAATAGTGAGTGTGTTTTGTAGAGTTTGTTTTTTTCTTTAAATCTTCATAGTTGTGTTCAATACTGTGCTTGTCAAGGAATTTTGCAGCATCATCTGCATAATTTTCAAATCTAATGATTTCTGGGAAGATTAGCTCTTCCTGTAAAAGCTTCAGACCACCTATGTTGAGAGTTGCAGGCCACGCTTCTGGGAGTGCCGGCGTACCATCTGGCATCTTTCCGGTAGCGGCAACTTTTCTAAAGAAATGAAAATGACTATTTGGCCAAAAACCATTCCTATATGGTTTGAAAATTAGTTTACGAAAATGCTCTCTATCAAATTCGCCGCCATTGTGATGTATAGAATGAGATACAACTTTTTCCCACGGATTTCTTATAATACTGACAAAAGTATAATCATCTAAATTGCCCTTTCCATAAGAATAAATATAATCATACGCTGTCGCATGTAAGTTTGCATCTTCTGATGGGCCAAAGGGGCTATAATATCGCAATGACTGTTCATCGCAATAAGGGCGCAAAAAATTACTGAATGACGTGCCGCCTGTTTTTGGCACGTGAATAAAAACTATTTTCTTGCTATGTGATATCATATATTTTCCTTAAAATATTGTATTGATTCCGATAAACCAACTTCAAGAGAGGTTGGCATAAAATTCTCTTGATCAAGATAACATGATATTTTGTCGATGTCAATTTTTTTCTGCTTTGCTCCAACATATTTTGTTAAATCGTGCTCAACCAAATCGAAATTATAATCATAAATCTTGCACACTTCTTGTGCAAACTCATTGATGGTATAATCCTGTCCTGTACCTAAATTAAAAACCTCATTCTTTTCCTCTAAAAGTTTAATCATTATATTAACCGCATCGTCAACATAGACTAGCTCTCGACGTTGCTCGCCATCGCCCCATAACACAAACTTTTCATTATTATATTTTGCGTTGTAACAATTACGAATAAAATCAAAAATAAAATGATTATCGTCTAATTCAAAATCGGGACCATATAAAGTCGAGGGAACGAAGTATAGCCATTCCAAACCATATTGTTGTTGAATAGATTGAAGACCAACAAGAAGCATTCGTTTTGTCATTGCATAAGTATATAAACTTTGCTCTGGTGGGCCTAATAAATAATTGTCTTCAGTCATATAAAGATCGGGCGAATATGAACAACTAGTACCCATGCAAATCATTTTTGCTTGCGGTTGAAATTCTTTCCAATATTTTAAGATGTTTGTGTTAATCGTTTGGTTCTGAATCCATTGATCGGCTGGATGTTTGACACAATAATCTCCGGCTTTTGTTACAGCGGCAAGATGAAAAATGTAGTCAAATTTTATTGAATTGTAAATATACAAATTTTCAACATTTGATAAATTGGCTTCCGCGGTATTTGAAATATAAATCTCGGATGCCTTTTCTTTTAATTTTTTAATCAAGTGCCTGCCGAGAAATCCAGTGGCGCCAGTTACTAAAACTTTATTCACCGGCAATGACCTGCGGTTATGGGTTGCAAATTGTAAGTCTCAATTTCATTAATGTAATCTCTGTTTGCAAAAATTACACCTTCATTCCAAATCTTAATCGGTTGAAAATTCCATGATTGCATAAAAAAAAGAAATTCTCTTCTATCCATGTCCGTAGTATAAGAAGAAAGCTCTAATGTTATAAATATTACCTTTTTAATATAATGCCTCAAGCTCCTTACAGCTTCAAAATCCAAACCCTCGCAATCTGTTTTTATATGTTCTATAAATTTTATTTTTTCCCATGGCAAAAAATCTAAAATATGCTTCAAGCTACATACATCGACATCAATTTTCTTATCTATTAAATGAGGTCTGCTTTCAGCATGCTTCCTGAGCAAGGAAGAAGAGCCGGTTTCTCCCACTTTGTTAACATAAAATACTTGCTTTTCATAATTATCAACATTATTGATAGCGCACTTTATCAACATAAATCGATCAGTAATGTCTGCTATTTTTTGTCGTTTTTTCATAACGCAATTTTCTTTCATTTGAACAATTGGCCAAGAAGGGTGTTCAAGAGAAATATTATTGTCGGGGCGCCCCAATTCAAAAAGGTGCTGATGATGATAGAGAAGAGGCTCAACACCAATGACAAAAGTTTCATCACTTTTAGATAACCAAAGAGCACTAGTGGGCGCATCGCCTGCAAGGCCGACATCTATGTTGATTGATTTTATATTTTCTGGTATTTTAATTAAACCATCGTTATCAAGGTATTTAAGTATACCACTTTCGGTTAAAAACTCATCTTTAAAACAAAAGCTGTTCAATTCCTGATCTTCTACTTTAAGTGTCATTACGTTCTATCTCCAACAATCTGAATTTGAGGAAAAGGTACAATAAACTTTACACCTTTAGAAATAATATCTTTGTTTTTCTTAATAATCTCGTCTGCAAAGTTATGAGACAAGAGCAAATAATAGTCTGGTAAATCTTTCTTATCTTCTAATGTAATCGGAATATGTGATTGCGGAAGATAGTTTCCCACTTTAAGCTTGTTGATCTCAACCGCTTTATCAATTAATGTTTTGTCAATTCCAAAATAGTTTAACAGTGTATTTCCCTTTGCGGGGGCGCCGTAAGCATAAATGGTTTTATCTTCTTTTTTATACATTTCCAAAACCGTTCTAAGAGAGTCTTTTTCAGACCTAATTGTTTTCGCAAACTTTTTAAATTCTTCCAAGGTGTATTTCTTATCTTTTTCTAGAAGTTCTAAAAATCTATCAGTTTTTGTATTTAATTCGCCATCAGTGTGTGTGATTTTTGCGATTATAGAACCGCTGTGAATCTCAGAATAATATGCATCAAACATCTCAAGCCCATATGGCTTTAATAAATTATTAAGACTTCGGAGAGTATAGTAACAAAGGTGCTCATGATAAATTGTATCAAAATTTAACTTCTCTATCATTGTGCCGGCATACATAAATTGTACAATTAATACGCCATCGTCTCGTAACGAATATTTAATTCCGCCAATTACGCTGTGTAATTCTTCAAGATGAAAGAAAACCCCAGAAGCATTATAAAGTTTAACGGTCTTTTCTCCAATGTGCTTCTCCGCACAATCACGATTAAAATATTCTGTAATAGTCTTTATGCCGTTCTTCCTGGAAATTTCAGAAACTCTATCGGCACACTCGATGTTCAATACATTTTTAACTCCAGCTTTTTTATATTGTGATAGTTGGCTCCCATCGTTGCCACCGATATCTACAACCAAATCTTTGCGCTTCATATCAAACTGTTTTACATTCTCTTTGGCAACATCATAAAAATGATTTATTAGTGTTTTTGTCATTCCTGACAAATAGCAGTGATCAGCAAACATTGTTTCTTTCGGAACGGTGTGATCTAACTGCAACAATTCGCAATCATGACAATAGTTTAATCGAAGAGGATATTTGTTTTCCTTTCCTACTCTGTCTTCTGATAGAAAATCATTGCACCAAGGCTGTTCTCCTAAATCTAAAATAAGCTCTAATTTCTGTCCATTGCAGGATCTACAATTCATTGTCCTCTCCTTATTTCTTCAATAAATTTATCACATGTATAATTCATAGCTTTGTTATAAGCGTTATCCACAATTTCTTGATAGTTGTCCCAATCGTTTGTGATCTCACCTATTTTTTTATATAAATCGTACATATTCGTAAAATATATAAATTCCTTGTCAGGCTCATAATATTCTGCAGCAATATTCCAGCTGTCTTTATAAACCAAATTTAATGTTTTAGATATGGCTGCTTCGTGCATGCGCGTCTTAAATTGCGGCATGATATTTCGCTTTCCCACTTCGCTAAATGCTTCGTTATGTTGCCAATTATCATATGATTGTATACAGGGAATATTATCCGGACTAACATGTACAATGTTATAGCACACAGAAATTTTTGTTTTAGCCACTAGATCTATCTTTTCCTGAAAGCTTAAATTCGTATTGGTTGCATATTGTAAGCAACCGATTGTCGTGCTGTTTATATGGTGGGTCATCGTACAATATCGATATTTGTAAGGAAGCATGGCCCTCAAACATTCTATATGCTCTTGTCCATGAATGCCACCATGATAAATTACATCATATTCTTTTTCAAATTCTTTTGGAATTAAATTTTCGTGAAATGGATAAAAGATGCCTTTATATTGCCGATCAAGGTTTAACGTATTAAGCCAATCGCTAGTATACGGACAAATTGAGTATACCTCATTAAAAAATCGCTCTTTCGCTATTCCATCATGAGCGCCTTCAACTCTTTCTTGAGCAAATTCGCAAGGAGCCCAATTATTAAAGTAGATCTTTCTTTCATGCCCAGAATATAAATTAAAGAAATCTTCGTTATCAGAAGCATTATAGCCATAAAAAAACACATCACGATCGCTATCTTGAGAATATTCTTCGAAATTCCAATGAAATGCATTAGTATCTGGTACTTCTGCGGATAAGTCTCCCACTATTAACATTAATAGGTGCCCCTTTCGTTTAAATCAATATTATATTTTTGTATCAATGGCGTTAATTCATCTTTATATTCATTAATGTTCCACTTTCCTTTTACCAAAGCTGTAGAAACATGTGGGAATGTTTCTGAGTCATAATGATACATTCCTCTTTTTGGCTCACCATTATAATAAAAGACCCCATTCATGCCAAGTTTTTCACAAGTTTTTGAGGCCTGGAATTCAAAAGAGTTCTCTGCATCTTTATTTGCAATATGTAAATTTGGCCCACAATCATGAATTTTGTATAAATCTTTTGTTTTCCACAATGCCGCTTGGTTGGTATAAAAATATGGCATGTAATTATAAAGCTTGTATAAATTTTGATAGGAATCATATTGATGCAGGAGATCTACTACTCCTCCTCGCATGAAGCGAACAAATGAAAGCTCTTCATTGTTATTCAAAACATCAACAAACTTTTCTACTAAATCAGCACGCATATCATTATACAAAATGTAATCTTCTGATATGTAAACGCAGTATTGATCTGAAACGCTGTTAATGCACGATACAAATTGCTCTCGATACATTTTATCAGATTCAAAATATGACACTTTATAATCATCGGGAAAGCTTTCTTCGCAATGATTTACAAAAATATGCTTTTCATTAAAGATATCTTTCGGCAGATGTTTTTCTAATTGACCAAAAAACATTGGCCAAACATCTTTATTCTTTGTAACCGTATTTATAATAAGACTAATTTTGTTCACGGTTTACCCATAAAATATCTTCTAATAAAACTACATTCATGATCATTATATAATCTATTATAAATAATATCAAATATTTCAGCATTTGTCTCAATAATATCTTTACATTCTTCTTGAAACTCCTGCGTAAGCCAGTTTCCTATACGTGTTCGTCCGTAAAGATCAAATCCAGTATAACAGTGTCTAGTTTTATCTGTATGGGCCCAAGCAGTTTTTAGGGGCCGGCCAACAATTGCTCTACTTCCACAATGTTGATGATATAACATATGCCCATATACTCCGAACATTACATTGTGAGCATTAAACGTATTCGTTCGCACTAGTGGGGCTACATTAAGGCCAACGCTTTGAATTCTATCTTTCATTCCAAATCCTGGATTTTGGTGGATCGGATTATGCGGATCAATATAAAATTTTAAATTATTATCTTCTATAGTTTTTTTAGTCGCAGCAAAAAAGCACAAGTCTGGATAGGGATAATATTCCTCTGGTTGGGCCACTCCTCTATCTTCTAGAAAATGGATTACAATTGCGTCCAAAGTCTGAAAATTTTCTGGTATTTCATGGTCTTCTCTCGCGGATCTTTCTTTTTCGTATTCAGGGCCGAGTAGATTGACACCAACAGATTCTAGCCACCTTTGTTGACAAGGGAATGCATCACTATCAAGAAAAATAATTATATCATCATCTTTCATTTGCTCTTTTACATAATTTTCATAAACCCAATTCATCTGTATATAATGTTCGTTCAGACCCTCCTCGGGATAAACTACGTCCAAGTCGACTAGCTGCCAATTATCTAGTAATTCAAAGTCATCTGGCAATTCTAAATTGTACTTAGCAAGATATAGCCTATATGGGGTCTTTTCTGAATCTGTAAATTTCAAAATATGTCTTTTTTGAATCTCAAGCCACGCGGTAGTTGTGTAGTGGTATGTTATAATGTGAATCATTTATTAATAGTCATTTTTTGATTTTCTAGTGGTTGTATTTGGTGTGACGCTGTGGTTTGTTGGAAATCCTTGATCGGTTTCATAAATAACCTCGTGTTTCCAATTGCCTCCTCCTAGCAGTTTTTCTAACTCTTCTTCTTTAATTGCATAAAAATTTTCTTCTGCTGGAAATTGACCAGTTCTTACTTCCTCGGCATATTGCTTTAAAGCACTTTGCATTATTTGACCAGCTTCACAATATCTTTTAACAAACTTAGATTTAAATTCCCAGAAAAGACCCATTAAGTCGTGAAAAATAACTAATTGACCATCTACTTTGTCGCCGGCGCCGATTCCATAAACTGGAATCTTTAGCTCATTTGTAATGATCTCGGCTGATTCTCGGGGCATCCCCTCAAGAAGCAAAAACGAACAACCACATTCTTGTAGATCTTTCGCTTGTCGTAAAATAATCTCTGCCTGCTTCGCGGTTTTGCCCTGAACTCTATATCCACCAAGTTTAGCTCTTGTGTGCGGCGTTAATCCTAAATGGCTCATAACCATAATTCCAGAATCGGCAATTGCTCTGATTCTCTCTGTCATGGCGCCTTCTACTTTAACACAGTCCATGCCTGCTTTTACAAATCTGCCGGCATTTTCAATAGCTTTCTCGTTTGAAATTTGATATGACATATATGGCATGTCTCCAATGAGAAAAGCACTTCTGGAGCCTCTTGAAACTGCTTCAGAGTGTCTGATCATATCATCCATTGTTACTGGTATTGTTGTTTTATATCCTAGTGTGGTCATTCCGAGCGAATCTCCTACTAAAATACAATCTACTCCTGCTCCATCAGCAATTCTTGCTTGGGGATAGTCATAAGCAGTTGTTAAAACAGTCGGAACACCGGTGTTCTTCTGCCTTCTCAGCTTTAAAACTGTAACTTTGTTTTTATCATTGGCGGACATTTTTTTCTCCTCTTAAAAAATTTATTGTCTTAGACAAGCCTTCGTTTATCTTTATTTTTGGCGTCCAATTAATTTCATGGTATATTTTATTATTATCGCCACAAATATAATTTGAAAAGTTTTTTCTATCTAACGAGCTATCAAACAAGATTGAAGAACTAGAATTAGATAATTTATGAATCGTTTCTACAATATCTTTAACGCCATATTCTTTACTAGAACAAATATTGTATACACCTTGAGACTTGTTTTCTATAAGGCGATAGACCCCATTTATAAAATCTTCTATATAGATATAGTCTACACAAGAATCGCAAGAATTTAAAGTTAAATCTTCATTTTTTAAGCAATTTATGATCGTTTTGGGTATCAATCTTGTTTTTACATCATTTGCCCCATAAACATATGAAGGCCTAATCCACAACCATTTAAAATTGTTCTCTCGACAAATCTGCTCTGAATACATTTTAAGCGCATACTTAGAAATTCCGTATAAACTATTAGGCGTTTCTATTGTCTCTTCGTTTGTTTTATAATTCTTAATTCCATATTCTGACATACTACCCATACAAATAAAATATAAATCATCTAGCTCAGTCAATATTTTTAATAGATCTAAACTATGTGCCACATTATCAAATTGCTTAATGCTATTAATGTCTCTATGGGCATTTCCGCCATTCCATGCACAATGTATTATAACTTCAGGCTTAAATGCTAAAATATTTTGTTTTAAAGATGTAATGTTCTCTAATTTTGTGCTGTCAAATTTTAGATTATTGAATCTTTTCAAATTATAATCGTTAACCGACAATGCATATACGCAATGATTTTCTTTCAATAATTTCTCTGTTAAATTGCTTCCGAGAAACCCATTGGCTCCGGTGATTAGTATATTCATTATTTCTCTTCTATCGGCTTAACATACATGTTATCATAAAATTCTTTTCTATCAAGAAATGGAAACATATCTTCTAATGGTTTTGAGACCATTTTTCCATCAGCAGTTTTTTTAGCACTTAAAGTCGGAAGTATTGCATCCCACTCTTTGCAAATAATTTCGCATATAACAGGTTCATTAGATTCTATTACTTTTTTTAAACTATCATCCAAATCAACAATCTTTTCTATCTTCACATATTTCATGCCATAAGCATTTGCTATTTTCTCAGTATCAGGAAACGACACCCCGCTGCTTTTATCAGTTCCAATAAATCTTTCTTTAAAATATTTTCGCTGCGTGGTTCTGATCGACAGATAGCCATTGTTATTTAAAACAAAAGTTTTTATTGGAAGATTATAATATAATATTGTCTGCAATTCTTGAATGTTTGTCTGAAAGGAGCCGTCTCCTGTTATTCCTATTACTTTTCCATTATCGCTGGCAATGCTGGCGCCGATCGATGCGGGAATGGTAAATCCCATTTCTGCTTGAGCGCCAGAAGTAATGTGTCTTTGTTCTTTTGTAAATTTTAAACCTTGTGCTGTTGTGTAATATGCGGATCCCGCGTCAGACACCACAATTGAATCTTTTTCCAGCGCATTAGCCAATCTATCCATAAAATAATAAAGACTAATACCATCTTTATCGTCTTTATATTCGGGTAAATTAATTGGCCATTTCTTTTTCCATTCGCAACATTGTCTTGTCCATTTATCACTAAATTTATGTTCGTAATTAAATGTAGACATAAAATCCTTAGCATCGCTTTCTATAAACAAATCAATTTTTACAGTATCTTTTTTATGTTCTTCTGGATCTATATCAACAACAACCAATGTCGCCTCTCTGGCGAACATTTCATATTTATATCCCGTAACCGGCACACTCAATCTTGTGCCGATAGATATAAGTAAATCAGAATTCTGCATAGCGAAATTCGCTGCTCGCGTGCCCTTTACGCCAACTGGTCCAATATTTAATGGATTATCTCCGTCAATCAAATCAATTCCCAAAAATGTTGTTACAATGGGGATATTATATTTTTCTGCAAATTCTTTTAATTCGTTAGTTGCGGATGCGAGTCTAATTCCATTTCCAGCTAATATAACAGGCCTCTCGGAACTTTTAAAAGCCTCTTTAAGCGTTTCAAAGTTAAAAGCTTGTTTTTTGGCAGGCTCTGGACTAAATCTTTTTAATGTCAACGGATCTATAAAAGAGCCTTGGATATCCATCGGAATATCTATCCATACGGGCCCTTTCCTGCCAATAGAAGCAAGATAAAACGCTTTGTCTATGTGATAGGCTATTTCTTCTGGATCATTAATCATAACTGCATATTTTGTTATTGATTTAACAATCTCAACTATATTAGCTTCTTGAACGCCAAACTGTCTTAGTTTTGCTTTGGAATTATAGCAAGTTTGCATTTTGTTGACTTGTCCTGAAATAAAAATACAAGGTACGCTATCTTGCCATGCATCTAAAAGACCGGTAATTGCGTTAGTGCTTCCGCAGCCAGTTGTTGGCATAACTACCGAAAAGTCATTTTTAAATTTAGAGTATGCGACAGCAGCTTGAGCGCAAGCTTGCTCATGATGATTGCAGATTGCTTTTAATTTCGGATGGGCCGCTACTCCATCGTTTAAAAACATAGCGCCTCCACCAGTGAGCGTAAATACATGTTCAATACCAAGATCACAAAGCCTATTGGCGACATAATCAACTACTCTAATTTTCTCATTCATTAGGCCCTCCTAATAATTTGACATAAACTTTCTTGTTTTTTCTTCAATATATTCCATTTGTTCAGAAGTGACAACCGGAGATGTTCCTAAAAAAAATGTATCTGTTGTAACTTTTGTCGCATTAGGAAAGTCCTTTATTGTTCTTCCTAAATCAGATAAATGCTGATAAGCAGGGTGCAATAAAATATTTCCAGCAAAATAGTTTCTTGTTTGTATTTTGCAATCTTCAAAAAAATTAGTTATTTCACTTCTATTAAAAATTGAACTATCTTTAATGGTTAAAGGAAAGGCAAACCAGCTAGGATCTGCACCCTCAGTCGCAATCGGAAGAATAAAGAATTCTTCATATGGTTTGAAAATGTTAAAAAGTCTGCGATAGTTCTCCCTTCTTTGAAGATCGATTATGTTGAGTTTCTTGATCTGTTCTAATCCCATAGCAGCTTGTAACTCAGTTGGTTTTAAATTATATCCTATTTCTTCATATACATATTTATGATCAAATATCTGTTCGGGTGCAGCCGGAAGCCAACAGCTAAATCTTTTTTTACAGGTTCCGTTTTTTAGAAGATTTGCCTTTTGTCCGACACAATAACAGCCGCGGCCCCAATCTCTAAAGCTTCTAACAATAATTTCTTGTTGTTTTGTTTGCGTAGAAACAAAGCCGCCTTCTCCCATCGTAATGTGATGTGCTGGGTAAAATGAACAAGAAGACATATCTCCGTAACTTCCAAGTTTTTTGCCTTTATAATAAGATCCTAAAGCATCACAACAATCCTCTAGAAAAATAAGCTCATATCTCTCGACTATTTCCATGACGCGATCCATATTGGGGGGATTCCCAAGTACATGTGCAAATGTCAATATACGGGCGCCTTTTTTTGCTGCTTCTTCTAGTTGTTCTAAATCTAAATTTAAAGTCTCTAATTCAATATCAATAAAAACAGGAACAAAATTATTTTGCAAAATTGGATTTATTGTTGTTGGAAACCCAGCAACTGGTGTAATAACTTTAGTTTTATCTGGTAATGCAAATAATCTTTTTGATTTTAGAGCGCTCATCATTAAAAGATTTGCGCTGGATCCGCTATTGGTTAATATTCCATGCTCTTTGCCTAGAAGTTTAGAAAATTTCTTTTCAAATAAAATCCCTTTTTCTCCCATAACAAGCCACTCATCTAATAGGGAACTGACTGCAGCAACGTATTCTTTATCATCATAATAAGGTCCAGAATACTTAATCCAATCTTTGCCGGGGATCCAAGTAGCTGTTTGTCGTTTTTCTAAAATTAATTCAGAAACCAATTTTAGTATTAATTGTTTTTTACTTTCTTGAATCATAATATTTGTGTTTAAAATCATGCAATAGATGTATCTTTTCAGACATCGAACTTGTACTTGTTGCATGAATAAAAACAACATCATCTGGTACATCTTGCGGATATCTATAGTGGCGGTAGTGATTGCCAAAATATCTTATTGGCAAGTTAATATGTTTAATATTATCAAAAGTTTTCTCAACGCTATATTCGAATCCTGGAATATCCGGATAGACTCCTAAAAGTGCGTTTGCTATATGCTGATCGTGTAGCTTTCTTATGTCGAAAGTTTTTGGCATTTCTATTTCTAACATGTGTCGAAAATATTCTAAGGTTCTTTCATTGCAGCTTAAAGCAAAAACTCCAAAATTATACCAATCATCATTATGTTGAAATGCAATATCATATTCTTCTAAAATTTCATTAATTTCATCTTTAAATGTAGCTCCATATGCAAATACAACATCTCCATCAATAAAAAATATATTGTCTCCAAGATTACTTTCTATTTCTTTACACAACATTTCTAATTTCTTAGTCTCAAAAAATTTTGCATCAATTTCTAAATTTATCTTTTCAAGATCGTTAATATAAAGCACCTTCATGTCTTTTATTTCATCTGGGAGTGTCGCTAAAAAATAGTTGTCAATTAAGTTGACATAGTTTTTTGTCACGGTTGTGAGAACATTTAATTTCTTTTCGCTCATTTTGTTTTAATATCCTTTAAATAAATCGAATTCTCGCAGATCACGGTAAAAAGGCTCTTCCGGCAAATCTTCATTGTGTTCGGGAATATTCTGCATTAACATAAGACCACGGGCAGCCTGCTCGGGCGTCATATAAGCATTCCAGCCATTAATACTAATATTGTCTTCATGGTATCTTACTTCTCCTCTGCCTTCGTAACGGCCTTTTCTAAACCATTTTGCAGCTTTTTCATCATCAGTTAAGATCATGCCGCCTTTACCAATTTTTAAGTGCTTTTTAATATGAAATGAAAGGCACATAAAAGTTTCTGGAATATACATTCCACTTGTGAAGCGTTTTGCGGCGTCATATATTGGATAAGGCTCAAGTTGATAAATTCCTTTCCAACGATAATCTCTAAGCTTTACAGTTCCGCCGGCATGTATTATTGATTGCGGCACTGAAAGATAAGTTTTTGCTGGGATTATAACTTCTTCTACTTTCAGATATTCACAACATAACAAAACGGCATCTGTACAACTATCAGTTGATACAGCAAATTTAGAACCGCAATAGTCTGCAACTGTTTCTTCAAACATTTTAACTATTTTATATGGATTATGTCTCAATCCTTTTCCAGCAAATAATACTTCTTTTTAAATCCGCATCTTTCAAACAATCGTAAACTTGCTTCATTTTCTAACTTAACTTTTGCATGTGCAAGTGGGTTGATTTTCATAACCTCATCGATCATAAATGTTCCAATTCCTTGGCCTTGAAAATCAGGATGAGTAGCAACGCGAATATCATTGTCTATAATACCAATATAACCTGCTGGTGTTTTATTGTCAAGACAAATCCAAAAATTATTGTTATATTTTAGCATATATCTCGCTTGTTCGACAGGATCTATTTCCTCTTGTTGGACAAATCCTTGACGAACTCCGTCCATGTTTCTTAATTTTCTAATAAATTCCCAATACTTAGGATCATTTTTTACTAATTTTAGCTTCCCCATTGATCTACCTGTGTTCCAAATGGACTATTACTTCCAAGCCAATAATGCGTTAAATATCCGCGAGTGTGTATCCAGCCTTCAAGGTTTAAGAGAGGATTAAGACAGCTTCCAATATCCAGATATGTATTGCTTGGTGTTTCTTTAAAATTTTCATAAATCACAAAATTGCTTAAAGATGCTGCAGAACACAAAACAATATGATCATTAATATTATTCTTGGCAATATACTCTTTTATTTTTTCAGCAATGTCATAATCATTAATCATACAATTTGAACCAATCTCAAACGTTTTTTTAACTTGAAACGGAAGACGAGAAGTATCTGCTAATTTATTGACAACATATATTATCTCTCGATCGACAAATAACGGAACCATTTCTTCTACAAATCTTCGGTAGTTTGCGTTAATTAAAAGATTAGAAAATGTTAATGTTTCGTGATCGCCACCATGAAGACCTATTTGATAATCAAAATTTTCATCGCCCACATGCGGATCTGTGCCGGTGCAGATTCCTTTAAAATAGTTTGACTGGGTGTGTTTGAAGCATTCAATTAGCTTTTCTCTATAAAGCTGATCTCGTTCAGGAAGAAATTCCTTTTGTTCCTCTTCTGTATAAATATTAGCTCCTCTTATGCCGCCAGTAATATAATGATCTTTAGCTAACACAACTTTCTTGTTTTGCATAATGAAAAGCTCGCCATCAGAAAATCTAGAAAATGCAAAATTTTCATTATCTTTAAGCATATTTAAAAGCTTGTCAAATTCACTTTTAAATGTTTTCATAATTTAATATTCCTAACCGTTTGCCAACCTTTTCGAAGGCCAGCTTGAACACACATATCTCGTTCAGAGAAAAATTGCCGATGTGAAATAGCGCTATTTGTAGATGTTGCTTTATTATCAATGCCCAGTTCGTTACCTAATATCGAACCATGCAGTTCTTTATCGTTTGGTGGATGTGGCGGACAATATGTTGGGATGCCGCCATGAATTTTTGCCATAAATGCAAACTGAATGTCTTCGCCGTTGTCCCATGTTGTCGGCTTTTCTTGCCACAAATATTTTAACCATTCTCGTTTAAAAAACCAAGCGTGACCAACTAGATCTACTTCTGTAACTTCAGAATTGTGTGTTGGCCATCCGCAACGATCATGTTTAACATAATATATATCATTTAATATTACACCGGCAGAACCTAAAATTCCTTCGTGCGTCTGCATTGTATTCGTGCAATTTTCAAGCCACTTGGAACCCGGCACAGTATCATCATCAAATAAAGCAAGATATTCTGTATCTGCCAATAATGCGCCTGCAAATCTTCCATAAAATTTCCAATTAAAATCATTATGAAAAACCCTATCAACATCTAAGGATTTAAAATCAAATCCCTCGTTATCTTTATGGGCATTTATCCATAGCCATATTTGTTTTGGCTTTACAGTCTGATTACGAATTGCCTCAATCTGCATTTTTAGATTATATGGGCGACGATATGCATTAAGAATAACTGTGATATCGGAGTCTCCCGATATCGTAATTTTCTTACTGAACATTGCGCCTTTAATATCATTATAAACTCGTTGTCTTTGAGAGCGAACAAACTCTATTAGCTGTTTGCCTGTATATTTTTTAAACCAATCTTCTGACAAACAGCCATTATTCGCTGTAGTCAAAACTTTACAATTGAGCATTCTAGCTTCAATTATTACACGATTGAAGGTTTCTAAAACTTTTGGAAAGTATAAATATTTCTCATGCGAAGAGAGCTGTTTGATAAATTCAGCATAGGTTGGCGATCCGATAAGTGTATAGTCCAAATTCTTTTCAACACAATACGATACACAAGCTTGTGTATTTTTTGTAGGATTTGTGCTGTTAACGATTGCAAAATCATTTTTCTTTTCATTGTCTAAATTTTGTTCAATAATTGCTAACTGTTTATCAGTCCAAAGATTCATTCCAAGGCTAATAACATTATTAATATTAAGATTTTTTTCTATTACTTCTTTGTGTAATTTTGATTGAGCAAAAATTGCGCCGGCATTTGCATAAAATATTCTATTAATAATTTGTGTTGGGGGCGCCTTAAAGTCCTTAAATACAGAGGGATCTCTAGTTTTTAAATACTTGTGATCGTGCTCCATTATAAAATAAGAGCCAGGATATTTTACCAATTCTTGCTTTACATCTTCTCTGAGATTACAAAAATTAGAGATTAAGAACTTGAATCCACAATTTCTATATAATTTTATATGCTTATCAACAATAGTGTGTGAATTAAATTTGATGATTTTGGTGCCGTCTTCTTTCATCAAAGACAACAAAACATCATCACAAATCTCACCACCGCCGGCTATCTGATTAACAAAAAAATCAGAAATGAATACAAGTTTTTTCATTATCCAAATTCTAGCAAGTCTTCTTCTTGAGAATCTTCAGTATTAATATTTAAAGCTTCACTAATTGCCGATACCATATGTGCATATTTTTTTTCTTGTGAAAACTCTTCATGTAAAAAATTTGCATGATTAATAAATTTTTGCTTAATTTCATCTGAGTTATCAGAAGTTAACTGAGAATAACAACGCCTCATTTGCTGTTTGGCTGAATGTTCTCTGGGGTATGCCCAGCTTGATTCTTTGATAATGACACCATCCCACACGACTTCTTGTGGAATTTGCCCAATATCATACTCTACGTTATAATAACAATCTTCGCCGGTTTGTTTGTTAACCAAAAAGTCTAACTGACCAGACCAGCCTGGAGCTATTACCGGAAGACTCGAATAAGCCGCTTCAAACAAGGGCAAACCAAATCCTTCTCCGTGTGTAAGTGTAACTAAAGCATTAATTTTAGGATGTTTATATAGCGCATGCATTTCTTCATCTTCCATATCGCCATGCAACAGATAGATTTTACACTTTCTTTCTGAAAGGGGCGCTATAAAATTTCGAATGTCGTGGAATACCTTTTCACGATCCATTAAACAATTTTTAGCAATATTAGTTTTTACCAATAATCCGACATCTTCATTACGAAACTCTTCAACAAACCATTTAACCGTGTTCGGAAGATTTTTTCTAGGCCCAAACTGTGCAACTGCCAAAAAATTAAATGATGTATCAATTTCAAGATTTAAATCTTTTAGATTTTCAAATTTCTTTGTAGGATAATTGACAGTTTCAATAGGAGTGTTTAATTTTAATTCTCCTGCTGGTTGATTATTTTGATCATGCATTGTATAAACCGTATCTTTAAATATATTGTGAGAATGATCGGATACAACAATAATCTTATCCATTTCGTTTCCATTCTGAATCCATTGGTGGGCTACTTTTGTAGTTTCCATGCCGGCCGTAAAGCCAATATTTATAGGGGCTATTTTTTGCCATTCATTTGGAATAGTTACTTGAAATGATGCATCAAATTGGCCGCCGTGATGAATAAAAGCAATTGTCTTTTCAATTGCTTGATCAATCCATCTTTTTTCTTCATTATCTTCATTAATCCAAGAAGTTTTTCCCCATTCCAGCGGTTGAATAAAAATTTCAAATATATCAGGACAAGAACGCAAAGCCCGAAGAGCAAATCGAGATTGCTCTCCATATCCAGAGCGCGTCAATAAGGGCCCTTTAAATAAGAGTTTTGTTTTCATGCCACCTCCATTAAATGCCAGCGCTTATATTTCTTTCTTGTTTCCCACGAACTATGTTCCTCAACAATTCGATCCATCTCGCTAACCCAGCGCTCTTGGTACTTTGAGAAATTATAATTATTCATTACATGTTGAATTCCTCGTTTAGACATTTCTTTATAAATTTTAGGTCTCATATTTAATGCAGATGATAAAGATTTTTCAAAATCTTTTTGAGATATCCTATCTTCATAAATATAAGGTACCTGCAAAGAGCCAATTACTGCTTTTGAAGATGGCTGAATACCATAACCAAACCAATTGGTCCCATCTGTTACTTGCTCTTGTAAGCCGCCGGTCATATTAACAATAATCGGAGTTCCACAAGATAAAGATTCTAAAGTTGCAAGACCAAATCCTTCTGCATCGCTGATATTAATAGTAAAATCGGATGCATTATACATTGCTGCCAAGTGTTTTGCATCAATCTTGTCTGTTGAAAGAAGTACCTGTCCATTATCAACACCAAGATGTTGTATTAAATGTGGTAAATCTTGACCATTTGGATCGCGAGGATCTGTATGCATTAATAAAGTTGCTTTGTCGTGGCCAACTTTATCTAGCCACTCTTTAAACCACCAAATTAAAGTGCCGCTTTGTTTGCGACGAGCATTTCTGTTGTTCCAAAAGAAAATTTTCTTATTTGGATTTTTAAAATTCGTACTGCTGTTAATTATTCTTTGTCTAATCTCTGTAATTGCTGCCATCTCCCCTGCATTGTTTTTTCTAAACGGATAGAAAATTTTATCATCAACCGCATGTGGAAGATAAAATGATGAAACATCTTCTGCAACATTTTTAACAATACTGTGGGTAACTTTAGAAATACAGGCCACTTCATCTGTTGAACGATAAAACAAACTATTAAATACTGGATATGGATAATTGTCCCACACATGATAGTAGACCATTGGAATATGAACTCGAATTTCATTTTCTATTTCCCATAGCCATCCATAAAATCTAGGATCTGTCATAAACCAAAGAACATCGGGCTTTTCTTTTATTAATATAGAGCGAATAGTTTCATGATTTCCATATCCATCAATAGGAAAAATTCTCCAATCATCGCCCCATGGTTCAACTTTTTGCAATTCGTAGCTTGCATGCTTTATAGCGCCTCCTAAACAAACAAATTGATATCGACCTGTTTGCAATAAAGCCTCAATCATATATTTTGTTTGAGTGCCAACACCCGATGGTGATAGTGGATGGTCAGATATGACCAAGATTTTCTTTTTTGTCATTTATTCCTCATGGACATTCTTTTGTGTGTCTAAACGCACATCGCTCACACGAGAGCCTATTTTTAATATAGCGTTTATTTTT
>Ga0098039_1000302_pt1 | contig 22041 bp, 23 predicted proteins | sample 6_EtaG_FD_75047 | JGI IMG/M metagenome (GOLD analysis project Ga0098039, IMG submission 75047) | Marine viral communities from the Subarctic Pacific Ocean - 6_ETSP_OMZ_AT15160 metaG | ecosystem: Environmental > Aquatic > Marine > Oceanic | place: Pacific Ocean | collected 2015-01-08 | reverse complement strand
TTCCCCCTGTATCGGCTACCTCACGATTTGCCGCCGCATTTATAGAAGACGCACTGATATCAGTACCACGATCAACTGTCTGTCCAGTGATTAAATTTGTGGTGGTATTCGGATCAACTTCTTCAACAACCTCTTCAACAGACCTTTGGCCTACAATTTGATTGACCTTCTTTAATACGGGTATATCGGGAGAAGTTGCATCTAATTGTCTACTATCATTTACAGCCGCTACACCATTATTGATAGCATCACTAACTTGTAAACTCTGACCAACACCCTGAGATGCGACAGTTCCAGCGAGTGCTGACTCTGCTACCGTAGCACCGGTTTGCATAGCCTTATACGAGGCTTCTGCATATGCAACGGCGGAAGATGAAGCAGTTCCATTCGTTATTCCAGAAAGAAAAGATTTCCAGACGCCAGCAGATTTGGTAAACGACCCCGCCACGGATGCGGCTTGGGCATGTCCGGCTCCCATACTCATTAAGTATGCTCCGCCGAAATATACAGCGGCGGCTATCAGCAACACCGTTGCAATTTTCTTTACCATCTTCTTAAACTTGGAAAAGAAACCTTTCTTCTTAGTAGATTTGAATAAACTCATATTTTTAACCTGAATAAACCGCCGAGGCGTTTGAATCCAATCGCTTGATAAAGTTGTTCAACACGTTTTATATCACCTATTTCGCTAGTTATTCCCAGAGTGACATCCCTGATTATTGGTCGGGAATCACACCACTTCTTAAACTTCCTCAAGAGAAAGCCAGCCGATCCTTTACCTTTGTTGTTAGAGCAAAGAAATAGATTTGTGGCGTAATGCCGTTTGGAATACCATATTTCCGTACTGACAACGCCAAGAGAGGCACATATTTCGCCATCTCTCTCCACGACCCATATCTTATGCATGGGCGAAGAGAGCATATTTTGAAGGTTAATTTTCATAACCTTCGCGTCAATAGATATGTCCATATAGCCCCCCTCATCGTGGAAGGGTTTCAGGAACTCTATTAACTCTGGAATGTCTTTTAAGGTCGCATCACGTATCATAGCCTACAGGCAGATACCTCTCGATCCCTCATTTGAGACGCACTTTGGATAGCATGATTGTAAGCGTCAACACTCATCTCGTCTTTTGTGTATTCAAGATCAATATTGGCAACAGCCGTCTGCCATCTTTGTAATGCATTCTCCACGCAGTCTTTCATGCCTGAAGTTTCGTCGGCTGTGTACTCTTTATCAGCCAACCATTTTTCTAATGAACCTTTGTACCGATCACGCCAAACAGTTAGTTCCCTGTCCAGTCGATTTTGCTCTTTCTTCCAATATCTTTCTAGGGCGTTCTCATTTTTGGTATGGGCTTTCTCTAATGCCTGATTGTAGGTGGTTATTCTTGCGCCATAATCAGTCAGCGTGAATTGATTTTTAGTCTTCCAGTCTTCAAAGAGGAAATTATTCGCGGCTCGTTGGTTCTCAAGTTTTTGAGCGCGAATCCATGCGGCGTCGTCCCTAACTACATCAAGTCCTACTTTGGCGGCAAGATAAAGACCAGAATCAATCATCATGCTGGTATTGAATTGCCCCGCCGCTATTGACTGTTGTTTAGACTGAGTAATAGCCATTTGAGTGAAAGGGTTTGACTCCTTCATAAACTCAGTCAGTCTATGCTCAACCAATTCTTCTGGCTTAACAGCCCTCTGATCTGGAGCCGGAATAGTTAACGGAGTAGGCAGAACAGGTTGTCCAGCAACAGCCGTTTTACCATAACCAAATTCGTCTACAGTAGTAGCCCCGCCAAGTTGCGGAGTATATGATGGCTCGTCTGGGGCTTCCCATTCTCCCGGCCCTTCTGGTTTGTCTTCCCAATCTAATATATTGTCGCCAGCTTCTGTATTAAATTTGGAAAATCCGTGGGAAACATTCATCGCCTTCTGAGCGGCGGCATCAGCGGCATCGTACTCAGTCGAATAGTTCTGATACATCGCCTCATCAGAGGATTCATCCTCACCTAACCTAACGCCCTTCCACGTTACGTTTTCCTTCCATTGGTCAAAAGTTACTTTAGCCATATTTCATACTTCTCACGCTAGGCTTCGACATAACTTCTTTAACAAAAGAAGATGCGCGTCTGCCCTGCTTTTTATGAATTGATCGGTAATTGTCCCATAGGGAACGCCGTTTTGATTCCTTGGCATCTCCTATCAAGTACTTTTTAGAGACATCATCATAATCCCACCGCGTTTTATTAGCACCGGGTGGAACTCCTTCTGGATAACCGCCCATTTTGAAATCTGTCCCCTTGCCTACTGTTTTCAATGTTGATGGAGTTTTAACTGCTGGATAAGTTGGCTTGGTATCTGTCGTTACTTCTTGTGCCTTCTTCTTAGCTTCATAAACCTTTTTCATAGCAACATTCTGAAGTGGGCTTTCAATAACTTTCTTATCTTCAACTGCCATAATTATTCCTCACTTAAATATATACCAAAGGATTCCCGCTAAAGCCGCCATGTCAACACAGACAGACCAGCACAAGTAGGTGCGTAAAGCAATTTTTTTCCACTCAACATCATTCGTTAATGTGGGTAGATAAAACAAGTGCATCTAATTTCTCCTCTAATACGTTAAATCTACTCATTATGGCATCAAATTGGTCATCGGTTCTTTCGACTATCCTTCCCATCCTATCTTCTAAAGAAGTAAGCTGAAATTCCTGTATTGCCACACTCTCCCTTAGATCGTATATAAACGTGAAACCACCGATTATCAAACCTACCGTGGCCACTATGTGTCCTACAGACAGGCTTTTATTCAGTTGGTTCCCGTTGCTCATAACTCTAGTTTCCCACCCTCATCTCCGAGGTGTATTATTTCCCAAACAGTTCCACCAGTAATAGCGCAAACTATTACGCCCTCTTCCCCCTTATGAAAACTTAGGAACGTCCAAGAAGGTTTGTTGGGGTTAAACATGATGGCTCCAAATGATGGGCCTTGTTTGTTATTGATCCACCCCTTTCCAATAGGGTACTCGCCTAACACTTCTTGATGATATGTAATGGCCTCATCAACATCGTTCCAACAGACACTCTTGATCGGGAATTCTGTAGGGAACATTTTCGCCTGAACGGGCATTAAAAAAGCCGCCATGAAGGCGGCTATCAGGACGGATTTAATTCTCATTCGACATTATCTACGGGTATTAGGGTCATATTAACTCCACCCCAAGTCACCCGCTACGACTTCGCCAGTTGCGATGTCTCGAACCCCAGAAGTTACTTTTGTGATCGCCATGTTTTATTCCTAATAAAGAAGTGCCACACCGTGTATCTCTGTCGCTTTAGTTGCTGTTGCTTGATTAGCGAAAGCAATTTTATATTTAGGGGCAGTGCCGGTATTGCTGATTGTTATGTCGTTCGATTTAGCAATAAGAATCCCAGTCGAAAATGTGCCTCCCGCAGTCAGTGTAGCGGCGTTGTAATTTGTACCCCCATTGGATGAAACTGACGCAACCAAATCTGTGTTAAGCGTTGCCGTGCCTAGAGTATTTTTATAAAGCACGATGATGCTCATCTTGCTAACGGTTGCTAAAGCGGTTTGAGTAACAGACGTAAAATTACCAGCCGCAACATCTGGCACGTTGTAATGTTGTACTTCAGTCATTATGTCACCGGCAGACAATGTTGTTTTGACATATCTATAAGCAGTCGTCGTCGTGTGCGTAATGGTTTGAGGGTTTGGAGATGCCGTGTCCGTAAAAGTAACAGCACCACCCAAGTCGGTGTAACTACTATTATCGTTAGACCCTAAAACATTGATCGTTATACTTGGATCGTAGTAATCGTAACCACCATATCCCCCACTGTTTTCACGCCCATACGTTATGGTCTTGGTTAGAAGTTTTGCGTTCCCCGAACCAAAATCATAAATAACCCAACTCGGTTCTGCAGAGGCTGTAGCCCCCGCGGTAGTCGAATGAATGCCGTCGTAGAGGTTTTCAGGTGTGCTACCCACAGTGAAATTTGTGGAGTCGATGGTTCCAACATCATGTGCAAGTAGTGTCTCTGCCCCTGCCGCAATCTTCACGTATTCACTTGCGTGTCGGTCAGTCGATGTTTCTACATCCAGTCCGGTATCATCTTGGAACTGATCCACAAAGGCGTTGGATAAATTGAAGGCTACTCTGTCATCAGAGATTGCTGAGTGTAGTGCTAAAGTCGCAATGTCATTTCGTATTGGAACGTCATCGAACGCAGTTACATGAGCAGTAACTGATGCGGCTGGTAATGTAACTGTCTTGCTCGCCAAGTTAAGAGTCGATGCCAACTTACCCGCACCGATTGCCGCTGACGCATCTATGTCTGCGTCCACTATGTTTACCAGTTTGGATTGTGCAATCGCCGCACTCGCATTGATGTCGGCGTTCACGATTGCACCATCTACTATTTTAGCAGACGTTACTGCATCATCCTGAATCTTCGCCGCAGTGACTGTATCATCACCGGGTACACCTACGTCCAGCGTCAGCCCCATGTGAACTACTTGTACGTTAGCGGTTCCAGTGGGTACTGCGCCAGTAAAAGTTAAACTCGTTCCTGTACAGTTATACGCATCAGTATCCTGTCTTACCCCGTCTATGAAGACCAGTAAGGCGGCATCATTAGGTGGAGCATAGTCTAGGGTCACCGTCATTGCGGAGCCGTCCCCATTAAAGAACTTAGATGGGAACTGAGTAAACCTCGGTTCGTTTCCTATGTAACTCATATTTTTATTTCCACATGAGCGCAACACCGTGGATGCGCGTGTTCTTGGCGGTTGCTTGGTTCGCCCATTCGAGTTTCCATCGCATCGATGTGCCGGAGGGTTGTCCAGAGATGTCGAGGTCGTTGAAGGCTAAAACTTTTTTGTTAGTTCCCCATGTTGCTTCGTCTACCAAAGTACCTTGCGTGTATGTAGAGGCATCCCGACTGGCGTACATCTTGATGTCTGTATTCAGCACTGCCGTACCACCTGCGTTCTCAATCATTAATAAACCACTGGCTTTAGTCGGCTGAGTTTTTGCAGTAGTGGTCGTGCTGATAACGTTGCCAGTCGCGTTGGTAGGTGAGCGGTGAAAAATCTGAACTTCCTCGCAGTAGTGATTCCCGTTACCCACTTGAGTCGTCATGTTTTGCCAAGCGATATAACGTGTGGTGACGCCACTGAACGTTACTTTCTTCCATCCCGTTCCGTTGGTGACATTGATCGTGGTTCCGCTAACACTGGTAATTCCTGTTGATGCGGTCAATCCACCGGATGATGTATTGATGGTTGCCGTGCCATCGTTCCAAGTTGACGTAGACCAAGCGGAGTCTTTAGTCATCATCTGTGCCGTAGCAACCATGCCGTTTGCTTGTGAGTGGTAACCTTGCCACCCTGTTATGTTGTACTCCGCTCCAAGATCGGCTTGAATTTGCCAGTTCGATGTGGCACCAGTTCCGTTAGCATATGCAGTGCTGTTATCTTCTAAATTTGGGACTGAACGTGGACTGGCTTCACCCGAAACAAATGCTGTCCAAGTAATTGAAATACTGTCTCCGTAGCCAAAGGTTCCATCGCCTTCGAGCGAGTAGTATTCACCCGTAGCATCTCGACTGCCGTTTGTAGATGACGTAACACCCGTCGCATCTTCAAAATTATCGATGACAACATCTTGCATTTCGTACACTGCCTTGTTGTTATCGATGGCTCGATAAAATCCCAACAGTGCAATGTTGTTTTCCAGTGGCTTTATATCTGTGGCTGTAACGTGAGCAGTAACTGCCGCCGCCGGTAGCGTTACCGTCTTGGATGAAATATCGAACGTCGATGCGATCTCTGATGCCGCGACAGCACCCGCCGCGATTTCGTTTGCAGTCACTGCATCGGTAGCGATCTCCGCAGTATCGACTGCACCAGCGGCAATCTCTGTTGCGGTAACTTCATCGGTTGCCAGCGTTCTCATACCGCTCTTTACTTTTGTTAATGCCATAGTTAATTCCTAATAGAGTAGTGCAACGCCGTGTATCTGCGTTTCTTTACTACCCGCAGATTGGTTGGCAAAAGATATTTTGTATTTTGGCGTAGTTCCCGCTGTTACCGAAACGCCACTGACTGCCGCTATTTTTATTCCAGTCGAGAATGTTCCACCCGCAACAAGCGTGGCGTTTGAGTAGTTCGTGCCACCGTTGGCTGAAACCTGTGCAATGAGATCGGTATTCAGAGATGCTGTGCCAGAGGCATCTTTATAAAGCACAACAATTCCCATTGAACTAACGGATGCGACAGAGGCTTCAGTGGTAGATGTATAGTTTCCAGAAGAACTAACAGTGTAATAGTACGCACTCGGAAATTTCGTTTCAGAAATCCCTGCGTAGTTGTTGCCGTTGTTGTGAACAGTTTCCCCTCTCCATCGCCAATATCTTGCGGAGAGTGCGCTAAAGGTAATCCCCTTCCACGCGTCAGTATTGTCAGCGGTATACTTATTTCCACTTATTGAACCACCCAAACCAGAAACAACCCCAGTCGGTACTACTTCTGTCCAAGATGAATTGTCTGACGACCATTCCAAATACATATCTTTAGGACGCGCCGCTGTATTGAAAGAATGAAATTGCGCTTCCGACAAAACAACTGGTTTGGTCATATCATAAATAAGATATGCAATGCCAGAACCCCCAATAAAATACCAACCATAGGTTGTACTGAGACTATTATTTTCTAAATACGATCCTGAGGACTGTAGATGGGTGGATCCGCCGGTAGTGCTATAAGCGATTGTTAAACTGTCGTTATAGCCTAAAGTTTCTGTCGATGATGCAGTGGCACACCAAACATATTCGCTCGTAGTATCTCTTATCGTTGTGCTTGTGGCATCAATACCTGTGCTGTCCTCGAACTGGTCTATAAAGGAATTCGATAAGTTGTAAGCCGCTTTGTTGTCGGCAATCGCTGAGTGCAGTGCGAGCGTTGCTATGTCATTCCTAACAGGAGAAAGATCAGTTTGGGTAACGTGCGCGGTAACTGATGCCGCTGGTAGCGTTACCGTCTTGGAAGATAAATCCAGAGTACCTGCTAGTTTGGTTGCCGCTATAGATGCGTCTGACTTGATCTTGGCATTAGTGATGGAATCATCAGCAACGTCTGCCGCTACTACTGTGCTATCCGCTATCTTCGCAGAGGTTATTTCGCTGTCAGCGATATCTTCGCTTCTGATTGTTGTTCTAGCCATGTTTTATCCTAATAGAGTAGTGCAACGCCATAGACTTGGGTTTCTTTTGATGATGCAGATTGATTAGCAAAACTAATTTTATATTTTGGTGCTGTTCCAGTATTGCTTATGCTGACTCCATTTGCCACCGCTATATTTATCCCTGTGGAGAAGGTTCCAGCCGCAGTTAAGGTTGTAGTAGTGTAATTACTTCCACCATCCGCTGATATCGCTGCAATCAAATCTGTATTTAGAGTCGCTGTTCCATACGCATTTTTATAAAGAACAACAATTCCCATCTCACTAACTGTTGCGGAAGCTGTTTCTGTAGTAGATGTATAGTTTCCTGCAGCATTTGTACTGGTCACACCATACCCCTCAGTAGGCGGCGTAAATGCCCCCTCATATCTAGCGATTCCTTTTGATACACGGATTTCATCCATATAACCAATGTAGTACTGTGAGGATGTTGATGCGTTACCAATTCTAAAAGTTGCGCTTGCATCTGTTCCTGAACCCGAAATACCAGTCTGAGTCTTTTGAACCACACCATTAGCATAACTTCTTGCAGTTCCTGATCCATCATAATCCCATGCTAGGTGTGTCCATGTATTATCGGCATAATCAACATCAAACCCATCAAGAGAAAGAGCGGGTGAATAGCCGCCGTAGTAAAATTGGCCACTTGGACGGCAATAAAGTCCATACACCGGGCCTGCTCCAATATATGAAAATAATCTAGTTAAGGTACTTTGATTATCATTATAAACCCACGTGTCTACTGTCCAAGGATCAGAACCCCAAACCCAATCACTTCCATCTGGTGCGTTTAGCATTGCACTGCCGCTAAAGTAAGCAGACGCTGTTCCAAACTTTTTAATTGCGGTTTTAGTAACAGCACTTGATTCCGTTATAGTATGTCCAGATGCTGAAGAATCAGTAAAAGTAGTTCCATCATCAGCCCCATCGCAATGTAGGAGTAGAACTGTATAAGAGTCATTACCAGCAGTAGTGTAAATCGTAGACACATATTCTCCAGATGCAACTCTGGAGCAATCGGTTGCAACATCAATACCACTGCTGTCCTCATATTGATCTATAAAAGCATTAGATAAGTTATAGGCTGCTTGATTATTCTGAACGGCGGAATGTAATGCTAGAGTGGCTATATCATTAAGAACTGCTGCGTCATTGTATGTAGTATCTGTTGGTGTAACCCATGTTGCATCACCCCTCCAAAAAGTAGTAGCAGACGCTGATGTTCCTGAATTAAGTCTGGCTACCGCTAAATTACCGGATGAGATATTAGATGCATCAGTAGTATCAGAAGCCATTTTGCTATTTGCTATAGCCGCAGATGAATTTATATCATCATTAACAATAGTTCCGTCTACTATCTTTGCAGAAGTAACAGCATCGTTAGCAAGTTGGTCTGTATCTACTGAACCTTGCGCTGGAGTAATCGTAGTTCCGATATCGTTGATACCGATGACTTCCAGTTTATCTTCAGCAACCAAGGCCGATGTCAGGGTGAGCGTAGTACCGGAGACTGAGTAAGCGTCCTCATGCTGTTTAACACCGTTAATCGTGACTATAAGGGACTGCTCATTGGGGGGAGTCCACGTTAACGTGTGCGTAGCAGATGTAGAACTGGTTACATCAAATCTGCGAATATCGCTCGATTTGTTTTGAGTTCTTCCTAGATAAGACATTTAGCCACCCTTATGTCATGTAGAGTACTGAAGCCACAGCATCTATGTCGCCATTTGCAGATGCCTTTGCGTATAACTGCCTAGCGGTTGCACCCGTAGCACTGCACGTTAGGTTGAGTGGTTTCTCAACCACCAACGTACTACCCGCTGGAACTTGCACCGCGTGGAGAATCTTTGCTTTCTCCGCTGGCGTCCCCGCGTTGTCATACAGGCTCAAGTAAACATCTGCGCTGTTGGTTCCATCCTTATTGGAGAAATAGATAGCGTGTACCGTTTTCTCTCCCGTCGTATCAGAAGGAACCAATGCTTGAAAACTGGTAGTTAACGCCAGTTCTTTCGTTTGAAAATCATTTGCCATTTGTTAGCCCCCCAAGGCTATTGCCATCGCAACACCTGTCCCCGAAGCATCTCCAGTAGATGCAATTGTTAAAGTTTCGTTACCGCCATCGCTGTTTTCAGTTAATGTAACCAGAGTACCGGCTACAAGTTTTCCGTTTAAGTAACCTGCCGTGGTGTCATTAGAACTCACTCCAACCTTTACGTCTGTATCGGATGTGATTGCGTTCCATGAAGTACCATCGTAATAAGATAGAGCGTTGGAAGTTGTGTTATATGCCAGATCGCCTTCGTCCAAAGAAGTTGTAGGATTAGAAGATTCAACCCTATACCGCTCGGCAAAACTGTTGACTCCAGTTATGTTGGATGCCGTAGTATTCACATTAGCAATCGAACCGCTAACTGTGTTTATGTTAGCAATTGATCCTGAACAGTTATCCATCGCAGTGACATTTCCAGCCGTAGCCAATGTATTCATATCTGCTACTACGTCTGCTGTTCCAAGAGTATTTAGGTCGGCTACTACGTCGGCGGTTCCCAAAGTATTCATGTCTGTAACTACATCTGCCGTACCAAGGGTGTTCATGTCTGCTACGACATCGGCAGTACCTAAAATACCCATATCCGTAATTACACCAGCAACACCAAGTAAACCAATTTCAGTTGCCTTACCCGCTACTGAAGTTACGTCGCTCGAAATTCCCGCGACAGTTGTTACATTCGCTTGGATTCCACTAACGGTATTGATGTGTCCTTGATCTGTGGAAGTTGGTGTGGTTCTAAGCCAAGTTGTATTCCCAAGATCATAGACCATCATTACGTTATTGGTCGTATTAAAATATAAAGCCCCATCGACCAACGCATTCGAATCATTATCCAATGTGGGATCGGAACTCTTGACTCCCAAATACCGATCATCGAATGAATCATATGACGCCGCCGCAGATGTTGCTGAACTCGCGGCAGACGTTGCTGATGTTGACGCCGCCGAGGCTTGAGTCGTTGCAGTCGAGGCTGATGAACTTGCAGATGTCGCTGATGTCGCGGCGGCATCGGCATTATATTTTGCTGAGTAGGATGTACCGTCCACCGTTCCGCTGGCTTGCATAGCCCAATCTTTAGCAGAACCAGCCGCTACCGTTGTTCCTATGGCATATTCTTTTGCAGAGTATTCAGCGGTATCAACATATCCGCCTGTAGTCGTCGCCCATTCTTTCGATGCACCTTTAGAGGCTGTCGTGGTGACGCCTGTACCACCCACTGCCCATGCCTTTGAAGAGTGGTCAGAAGTGGCTCCACTGACTCCGCCGTTAACCTTTTGTGCGTAGTCCTTCGCAGACCCGCCCGTGGATGCCTGTGTACCTTGTGCATATTCTTTTGCCGAGTAAGAAGATGTATCTACTGTGCCGGAAGTTTCTGTAGCCCACTCTTTTGCGGCACCCTTTGATGCGGTATCCGTTACTCCAGTACCGCCAACTGCCCATGCTTTAGATGAATGGTCTGATGTTGCACCACTAACACCGCCATCAACCTTTACTGCGTAATCTTTTGCAGAACCGCCAGTAGATGCTTGTGTGCCAACTGCGTATTCCTTGGATGAGTAAAGGGTTCCATCTACTGTTCCAGATGTTTCAGTTGCCCATTCTTTAGACGCGCCCTTTCCAGCGGTATCAGTAACCCCTGTACCACCTATAGCGTAGGCTTTCGACGAGTAATCAGTTGAATCAACAATTCCATCCGTCTTTCTAGCCCAATCTCTAGCATCTGCGACATTAACCATCAACTCCCACTTAGCGGCGGCTAGATCAGTAGACCATGTACCAGAAGTGTGAGCGACAATGCATATATAGAGGTTATCTGTATTAGCACCTGCGGCACCATCAACCACAACATCGCGTAACGTGTAAGCGGTGCTAGTAGCCCATGTTCCTTCCCAGCTACCTACGCCAGCCTGTAGTTCTAATGCGCCAGCAGTGTCAAAGCCGATTGCTTTCGTAGCACGGTTAGCGGCATTTTCTGTAAATAGAAAATCAGTCTGTGGGCTTCCTTCATCTGGAAGTTTGATTGCCCTCTTGATGTTTGTTTGCGCTAAATCAAAAGCAGTAACCAATGCATCATAATCGGACTTAACAACGTCGCCTCTAGCGAGCGTTCCCTTTGTGTAAGAGCCTTGTCTTGTATAATAGTCATTCGCCATTAGCGTCTGATCCTCCGTGGCGAGTAATGCACAGTGACACCTTGAAGTATGTGCGGTTGCTCATAAGTTGCTTCTGAGAGAATAAGAATTCCCATGTTTGTACCTACCCCATCAATATTCTCTTCCGATGTTGAAATAATTTGACCCGTCCATCTAAATGCATCCCAATTAGCGATATTCCAATAACCACCAGCACCCTCAATGGACAAATCCCTAGTTCTAGACTCTGGGACATCTGGATCAGAGAATGAATAAGAAGGTTGAAATTTAAGAGAAACACTGGAATCAGCAGATAACTCAAACTGAACCTTTCTATAACGTTTATCTCTCGTTGGAGTATCGTAATGGTAATAAGCAGTTCTAAGGATGGCCTCTATTTCACCGCCATCAAAAGAAGTTCCTTTATCCATTTGATATATATAACCGTCGCTTGATCCAAAGAATATAATCTCGTCACCAAGAGCATCCTCCGCAGAACAAATGTTATATATAACTTTTCCTAAATCTACTCGAATAAATCCCGCCAATTTGTTTCCACTAAAGGTGGCATACACTCCGGTTCCATCATTAAAAAACAAACGGTACTGACCTTTAGTTCTCACCCGAACAGAAGAGATTGATAAGCCCTTTTTATCCTGAATAATAGGGGCTATTTTTTTACTTATGGAATTCATAGAAAAGTCTCCATAAGCATTAACTGCAGAAAAAGTAGTTACACCACGGTCATCTAGGAAAAGCGTTTCTGTAAGATTCTGTATAGTCCATTCTGCGGCTCCAGAATCGTTAGAAAATGTTTTAAGGTTCCAATCTGCTGAACTTGTTCCGTATAGTATGTAAATGCGGTTTCGATTAAACACAGACATCGCATCACCGGGCATTACCATCATGCCTGTAATTTCGTCACCAGTTCCTATTTCAGCCGCACCAGTAACAGGCGACCATCCATAGGGGTCACCTATAGAAGAATGCTGTAATGAACCCTTATTAAAAGAAACGAATAGATGTTTTTTATGGGCAGAAAGATGACGCGGCGTATCAACAGTCATACCTGTGAACAATGGAACAGCATAAGTTCCATCCCACTCAAAAGCAGTATTCATTCCATCTACCCAATACATACGCACGGTAGTTGCTGATCCACCAAAGTTGTAATTGATGAATTCATAAGTGCCATCGGGAACCAATGCAATAGTAACCAAGGCAGAAGTTGAGACTGCTACAGTAGAGGAACTTACTTGTAAGTTTTCCGCATTTTGAAATGTACCAGTCACACCAGTAAGAACAAACAATCCTCGCGCATCGCTAGTTCCAGTTGCCCCACCCTGAATAACAACACGTCGAACAACGCCAGTAGCACTGGACGTAGCACCTGTTATAGTGTCGCCCTCACTTACTGCGGCACTTCCAGTGTTGTACTTTATATACTTACCAAGATCAACAAGCGTCCATCCTGTTGCAGATGACTTATACATAGCGGTAGCAGTGCCACCAGCATTATTTCTGAATGCATAAGTAGTTCCGTTATAAACCCATACACCCCTAATAGCCCCAGAACCGGGAACAACTGCTATTTTTGATCTCGCCCTCTCAATAGCGGCTTGAGTATAAGTATCATCAAGGGCATCTGTTGTTGCTCCTAATGCATTTGCAATAGTCTTGACCACGGCAACTGTTGATGCGCTTACCTGTATATTCTCACCCACAGTGAAACTTCCTGTAAGTAAGGCAACAGCCATATATCCCACGGCATCATTTCCAGCATAAGAACCGCTTTCAACTACAGCATCAGCAATAAGTTCTGCTGTTGCACTAGAACTTGCGCCAGTAATTACATTGGTATCTACTGTAGCCGTAGTACCGGCATTGAATTCAAGAATCCAGTAAAGGCTTTCAGAAGGCTTTGTTTTTCCATCAAACCGCTCGAACCCATCTATTCTTCGATAACCGCCTTCAGGATACACCTCGTAATTTTTTCCGTATAAGAGTGTACCGGGCTGTTGAGAAAGGGCTGGATCAGTTAATACTTCACCGCCAGTAAACGGGAAATACTTCGCCCTCATAGAAGATGAGGGGAATGAACTCCTTCCTAATAGTTCACTATAGATATTCGTCATATGGGTCGAACCACCTGATCCGTGTCCAGCACACCAAAACGTCTGTTTCGTTGTCCCGGTAACGATTGTGATTCCAATTTATCCAGCAAATCCTGATACTCTGCTGAAGAAGCTAAAAGTATTTCTGGTGCCTCTTCACGCTCTGCCCACATAGTTTTTGCTCTTGCAACAATAATCCTGTGGTACTGAGGTGGAATTGCAGAAATATCAGCATTTGCCGCCAAATCAGTTGGCGTTTTCCAGTAATCCGCTGTTATCGTATATGCTTTATCAGCGGTAGATTCTACGATTACATTGTTATCAGGTTGTATAACAAAAAACGTAGGATTCTGATTCGTTGATGTACCTTGTCTGTAATCTGCTCTCCAATCAACATAAGACAGTTCAGATAAGTTCGTAGCATCATCAGATGTGTAATCAAGATAGAAAGACCTAAAATCCCAGCTCCCTAGATCAGTAGGTTTCCCCAATGCGGGAGATCGGCTTCCAAGGGCTACAGTCGAAGAGTATTGACCCCAAAGGAAATCCCAATCATGCCAAAGCGATTGAATCTGATGATCTGCCGCTATTACAAAATCAACAATAACCTTTAGTTGTCCTTCCTGACTTAATACAGTAGTTGGGCCAGTTCCAGATATCCCAACTTCCTGTCTAACTGTTTGACAGAGTTCCAGAAACGTCATACTTCAATTTCCTATGATGTTGAACAGCTAACACTACATCCTCTGGGTTTATTTTCGCGGCGCACATTGCGCCTCCCGTTTCATTATCCCTATTACAACTCTTGAAACCAAAATGCATCATATGACATGGATAACAAGAAACATTGTTTGGATATAAAGAAGTAGTATTAGTCCAATGCTTTGTTAAATTTTCAATTGATGAGTGACTAAGAAGACATATTTTTGCCACGTCATCAGAACTCACCGCATTAAGTACCCCAGTTTCAGGCCCAAGAACTAAATCAACCTGTTGTGCAAACGCTAATGTTTTTCTAATATTCCATTTACCGCTACGCATAAATATTCGTGGTTCTTGTTCCCATCCTCTCTCAAGAATCTGACATACTTCATCACCCACCATAACTATGCGTACTGAAGGGTACTTTAATAACAACTTTGCAATAACACTATCCATGTATGGATAGGCTTTATGTACGGATGATCCAGAAAGAGTAATCATTACAACGTAATTATTAGCCGTTAGCTTCATCTTCTTACGTTGAACCTTTACCCACTTTCTTTCAGACTTGGAAGGATAAAAATTAACCTTGAATATATGGTCAACTTCAGCCGTACTGTGAAGTAGTTCTGAGTAATTCTTATTCAGTAATGCGTGTCGTTCTTCATGGGGTGCAGTATAGATATCCTGACCCTCTAAGCAGAGAAGCCCCTGCTCAATAATGCCCCCAAGATTGGTGAACTGATCAAAGAGTTTCCCAAGACGTTCCCAATATTGGCCCAATTCTTCTACAGGAATTTGATCTGTTTTTTGAATAAGAAATTCATCTATATTAGGGTCATTTCTAAGTATTTCGTAACTTCTCTCAGTGACGTTAACGCATACCCTCTTACCCTTCTCTTTCAACAGTGGAAAGATAGAACTTATCTGTAGGGCATCACCGAATCCACCATACCTGACTAGGCCAACTGTATTTTCTCTTACCCCGCCAAGGTCATTATCAGTTAACTCGCCCCAAGGTATATTTGGGACGACTATTTTTTTTACGATAGAAGCATTCCCACAGCGGTATCAAGTAAAGACTCCGCCCTGCGAACATTTCTTGATGCTTGTGAATTATTTTCAGTTTCTATTTTCGGACGATTGGTGCGCTGAAAGAATCGACTGTCGCGCATTTTTTCTAGTCTGCTTATATCTGATTTTGAAAAATATACATTGCCCCACGGAGGACTCTCTTTTCCTCCCCAATCAATCAATGCATTAAAATCTTCTTCAGTAGCAGTACCTGACATTACTCTACTAAAAGCACCCTCGTCTGTTATTTCTCTATCAAGACTAGTTCCATCTTTGTTCCAAACAAGGTTGTAATCCCCAGATACGAGTTTCGACTGGGGTGTATTCCACCACTTGGCTACCCCCTTCCATCTACGGGATAAACGTTCTACCATTTCCGCGTCTGTTTCATTGGGCGGTATGGGTATAATTTTTGCTTCTTCTTCGCCAAAACTCTTACTATCACTGAACCGAACATCGGAAACCGCGTCTTCGTTAGAAAGATACGCTTTCACCTTGGCATCATAATCAATCCATTCCTGTTCTCTTGGCGTAGGGGCTGAATCGTCTGAATAAACATCCTCATACTCTTTGTCAAGCTGGGTAACAATCCTATAATCAGAAGATTTATCTTCTGAATCTTCCGCCAATTGAGTTCCGTGAAAAGGTTTATCTTCTTGAGCCTCCTTCTCAGTAACGGCTTCATCGACTGCCGCAGTAGTAACTACTTCATCAGTAGCAACCGCTTCCGTACTTGATTCAGTAGCAGTAGTATCCGCCTCCTGACGTGGTGTAACAGTAGTTCTCGCATCTTCCCTTGAGTCAGTAACAACTTCATCATCAGTCTTGGCTTCTACTAACTTGATAACCTTTTTGCGATTATTGTCGTAATAACTATAGTTATTTACATCAGAACCACGCAGGTTATACCCCCTAGACTCATCAAACTGACCTTTACCGGGGAATGGTTTATCAAGATCATAATTGGGCATCGGCCCAAGTATTTTTTCTGCTATTTTGTCCCGTTCGTAATCAAAGTCAGCTTTATCCGCAGTTCTACCAGCCCTGTCCTTGACACCCATATCACGAAGGACATCTCTAGCAGTTCTTACCTTATAATCTTTAGCGTGAAAGCCATGCTGCTTTTCGTCTTCAGTTATATATTCAATGCCATTGATGGTGACTGTACCCATGATTATCTACCGAAGCGAATAGGGATAGCGCGGGTAGGCCATGTCCAACGCATATGAGTAGGGGAATGCATATCCTGTGGTGCAACTGCACCGGTTACCCACTCATCACCTTCGACGTGATGCGCCGTATTGTCTTCACCGTATCGACAAGCGATATCAGATTTGTCAATATCAGCAACACCCTGCCAAGTATCGACTTCTTTCATTTCTGGCAGTGGCGACTGCGATAAATTTTTATGTGCCATAATTCCTTACCAAAGAAAAAGGGGGCCGAAGCCCCCTTCCCCTGTTGTGGTTAATGCTTTGGGTCTAGCGTAGTCCCGTTAGGGGCTTTAGAAGGAACACCAGTTCCCATAGGAACCTGATTCTTGCCAGAAGAGGCAAGACCCAAATCCTTCAGGGACGAAGTGATCTTCTGTTGATCAGAAAGACCCGATTTTACGCCCACACCTTGAGTTGACTGTGCCATATAAGCCTCCTCTAAGCCTTGGAATCCCACATAACAACGCGGGATTCTGCGGCAGTAGTGTGAATAAGACCAGCACCACCTAAGTAGTACCAAGCGATACCTCTCGAACGTCCGTAGTCCGTTGGGATTTTGCCCCGAATCTCTTCAGGAATCGCAACAGCCTCGGCAACGGTATCAGAACCAAAGAAAATAGCCCAATCGGACAATCCTCCTGCCCATGCACCGGCAGGTGTACCCATACCAGTGGCAGAGCCACCTTTGGCACGATACGTCTGTTCGACAAAACGTACACCTTCGTAACGACCAGTTTCACCATTACGGATCATCTGGAAACCAGTTTCGACATACTGATTGATCGATTCTAGGTTGTTCTTTAGGGTACGGAAAGTGGTAGGCCATGCAAGGCAGAAATAATCGTCACCTTCATAGGATGGAATATTTCTCTCTTTCATAATATCAACAATAGATTTGATATGATCCTTGCCCAACGCAATGGTATTGGTAAGCGTTGCAGTGCCATCAGTAGTTAGCGTTACAGCAGAGGTTGATGTTTCTGCTACAACACGCAACTTACATGTGTCGATTTGATCTGCAACCAAACCATCTAACACCTGCGCGGCGTCCACCTTCAGGACTTTGTGAATTATCTCCTTGACAGGATGCTCAGACAGATCATCCAGCTTGGAGGTGAAAGGAACGCTATTACCAAACTCGTTAACAGTCATTGTCCCCTGCGTGATCGTGAAATTTGTTTCAGCAATCGCCGTATTTTCGACTAATGCCGCACCACCGGTCGCAACAGTTGAATACACATTCCAATGGAATGTATCACCCTTGCTAAGACCTTGATGCGCGGCATCCTTAACATCAGCAAACTGACGAAACTTCACAATCGGTCGCAGAGAAACACGCAGTTCCTTGGATAAGTTTAGTGAGTACATGTACCCACCTAGGGAACTTGTTCCCCATACCTGTCCAGCCATTAGCTGTTTCTCCTTTACAGATTGTTAAAGTGCGGAGATTAAGAGGGTTGACCCCTTTCTTTCTTCATCTCCGATATGATGTCGGAATAAGTTGGCTGAGTCTCGTCTTCGCCGAGATGGCCTCTGACGTTCCTAGGCGCAACCTCATCCATGTCCTGTTTGCGCTTCTGGCGCGTGACTCCCTTAGATTTTCCGCCCAGTTCATCCACATACTGCATCAGCCATTCCCGCGCATATGTAGCGCATTCTTGCATGATGTCCCAAGGATCACGGGTAGGATTCTCTGCGTAGAGTTCAGCAGAACGACGGTCAGCAACAGCGAGTAATGATTTGTCTTGAGCAACTTCGGGAAATTCCTTATGGAACATCTCTACTGCTTGCTTTCGACGAGATTCATAACCCCGTTCTCTGGCCTTTTTCTCCTCTTCTCTCATCTCTGTCTTTGTACGCTCAATGATATTCTTGACATCAATTTGAGGTGCTGGCTTTTCTGATGTGCGAATCTTCTTCAGCAATTTACTTGCTTTAGTTTCATCACCTTGAAAGAGGGCATCGTGGTATTGCTCATAAAGAGCGTCAGTCGCGTCCGGGTCGGATGGCGATTCACCCGCGTCCGTAGATGGCGGGCGTGTTTGGGACTCTAATTGAGTCCTATATGCATTCAACTTGGCCTCATAATCCTCCAACTCTCGTTGCTTTTCTGCGGCCTGTTGAAGTCTCTTGTCACCAGAAGATTTCTTTTGGTACTGTGAAACAACTTCATTCCACGGAACCTCTACCTCTTTACCATCTACCTTGGCATTAACGTACCACTCGTCATCCTTCCTTAGTAGAGGGTTATGGTATTCCTCTTCGGTAACAGTTGGTTCTTCTTCTTTGCCGGTAATATCATTGTCAAAATTTTCATGTCCTTCTTGGACATTAGCGGCAATTCGTTCTATTTCAGATTCATGTCTGGATAGTTTCTCTTCTAATGCTTCATCTTCTTTGAGTTCTTCGTCCACGTCCTTTGGGATAGCGTCCATTACGACTCCTGTATTTCTTGCAGAGATTCCTCTGCATGTTTTGCTTGGTTTATAGCCTCGTCAAGCCAAATAAAGACAATAGAAGGCAACCTAGCTCGGAATTGAAGTTCCCTTATGGTTTCAGTATCGTTTGGGTCTATAATCATCATAGACTCAAGTGCTTCTTCCTTGGACTTCATAGCTCGCCCAGAAATATACTTACCCAGTGGGGAATTCAAAAATTCCTTGGTCTGAAGACCCAATCGGACTTCAGCCATAAGCAGTTCTGCTTCGTCCATTTAATCTGTGATTTCAGGTTTGGTTGGTAACAAACCTTGAGATTTTCTTTCTTCCATTTGTTCAGCTAAAGAAAAAATACCGTTGGACGTTTCATTAGTAAAAATAAAAGGGAAAATTGCGTGTATTAAAGACACGACAAAAAGGAAAAACAAATTAGCTGAAACCCATAACGCAGTAAGACCATGCTTGAAATAATTTTCACCTACGTCTTTTAAGTGATTCAACCTTCAGCCCCCGGTATATCACCGTATGCATCGTTCATAGTTACCTCACTCATCTTTTTCCCTTCTGGGTCTATTCCCAAAGCGGGCTGATCCATAATCATTTTATGAATGAGAGATTCTTTCTGTAGAAGTAGTTCTCCTTTGGCAATGTTATTCTTCTCTGCTTTTATGCGGGAATCAATAAGGGAAAGTTGCTGTTTAAGCATCTCTGAACCATCTTTCTGATCTGCTGAAATCCTTGAAGACATAACCTGACCAAGAGCCTTTTCTTTCGCGGAAGCAACATCTGCTTGCGCCTTAATCTGGGCAGTAAGAATTCTCCCTTTAACATCAAGTTCTTTCGATGCTCCTTGCTCCATAAGTTGCTGAACAATACCAGAGAGTTCCTGTACCTGTGCAGTAAGCTGTTCAAGTTGTGCAGGTTGCTGATCGGTAATAAACCTTTTGGAATCCTTATAGCCAAGTGCGCCAAACACTTCCTTGGTAATTTCCGGTTGATTGAGAAGACTAATAATTTCAGGATTTATCTCCCCCATAGTCCTGATGCCTAATAGAAGTCTTTCAATCTTTCTAACTGGATCAGTTGCGCCCATACCCACGTTCACCCCAACAGTCATTTCATGTCGAAGCAAGTAATCATCATCTGATCCATACCTTTGAAAGAAGCCCGGTTCAGTTTGCGATTCTTCTTCTGCACGATTTGCCGCAACATTCAAAACCACCTCATCTGTTTCATAATATTGCTCTAAACGAACTATCTGCATGAGAACCGGCTCAATCCAAGTTTCTGCAAAAGTCCTAATCATGTATTCAATAATAGAATTTGCATTGGAAGACAGCATTTCCATGCCACCTACAGTCTCATTCATCATGCGGTTAGTTTGAACCGTTGACTGAGAGAAGTTTCCAGCAATGTCATCAAAGTCCACATTTAACCTGTCCTGTTCCTCATAAGAACTGGCGGTTACATCTGGCGTGTTAACGATCTGAACATCCGTCATAGGATCGTCCATCATCACAGAACCGCCCGGTACGCTTCTCTTTAGGGCGTGTATATCTATATTGGCACTTCTGCGAATGTGGTAACGCTTGTTGAGAACAAGTTGTACGTTGTCTGTTCTCTGGTTTGTAATATCGTTTGCGGCTGTCTGTAGGTCTTGGGAAAGTTCAACCAAGGAACTTGGATAAGTCTTGTGTGCCTCGATAACCGCACCGCCCATAACATAAGGGCGTTCATTTTCTTTAAGATGAGGGTAAACATCCAAAAGAGGCTTTGGATCAGTAAGCATGTACTTAGTGCCAGCCGTATAAAACAACCAGTCTTTGCCATCCTTCCTGATGATATTCTTATGAATAAATACAGTCGTATAGTCAGATATTTCTTCTGTCCTATCAGATATAGGGTCTTGTCTGTTACCCTGTCTTGTCTGCCGTGTGGAATCAAACTCGGCTCTCTTGGTCGTCTCCATGAGTTCGCCAGTTGTTAATCGTTTCCACTTAGGCTCTTCAGTTTTTGGATCAATCTCCGACATCCTTTCAATAACATCTTGTAGGTACATCGGAATTATTTCAATCACGAACGGAGAACTATTTATAGGATCATTCCAATCAGAAGCAGGGTCTATCCTAAAGTTTTCAGAAGCAACTAACCTGATGGATGGTGCATCGCTTATAACATCCACAGCCTCTTCAGACTCTTCGGCTTCAGTTCCATCTTCGTTGAAAATAGCATTCCCTTCCGCATCTTTAATGGGAACCTTTTTCTTGCTCTTCCGTTCTTTATAGTCCCAGTATTGATGCGAAATAACTGAACCAAATACCAAGGCTTCCTGATAGGCCGCTACAAGTGTTTGAAACCAAGGGATAGTTTTCGTTAATCTATACTGAAGAAGATGCTTCAATATGATTGCGGATGCCCTTTGTTCTGGGTCAGAATCATTCTGAGGATAAACAGATACAACATCTTCAGTGGCAAAAAATGCCGCCGCTACTGCGGCTTCATTAGTTCTTATTGCTGACCTAGTTTTAGGACGGAAAAGTCGTGACCTATGCGTATACTGAGACGTATGGTATTTAGAACCAGAAGGATGTTGGGATTGGAATAATGATAAATTCCTTTCCCACTGTCTTCTGTAATTTGAATCTAAATAAGAAGTTGAAGAAGTGTAAGCGTCTTCAGCAAGTCTAAGCCACGGTGACTTTAGCGTATCTTTATTGATTGGGACTTCATTATCCATAGAACTTCGCTTCGCCTAAAGAATCTCTTTCGAGGGATGCTAGTTCGTCCTCATTTGCGGCCCCTCTAGTAACTTTAGCCCGCTCAAGTAACTCACCTGCCCAACGCATGATATTTCTGTATTCAGGGTCAATATCATTAACTCTTATCCACATTCCATACTTATTGGATAGAGCTTCATTCCATATCGCCAGCATTGAATAATCATTGCTAGGGCCAACAGCCCATAAGTGTCCGGGGTAATGCTTATATAGTGTATCCGCTACGTTTTTAACTAATGAAGTTATCGTAGCTTCATGCATCATGCCCCGTTTATGTTC
>Ga0098039_1000301_pt1 | contig 22110 bp, 27 predicted proteins | sample 6_EtaG_FD_75047 | JGI IMG/M metagenome (GOLD analysis project Ga0098039, IMG submission 75047) | Marine viral communities from the Subarctic Pacific Ocean - 6_ETSP_OMZ_AT15160 metaG | ecosystem: Environmental > Aquatic > Marine > Oceanic | place: Pacific Ocean | collected 2015-01-08 | reverse complement strand
GCGTGTTAGCCGAGGTGGGGTACGCCGACGCCCTGATCGCCAGGGAGACGCCGGAGGGGCTAATGCTGGTCGACGGACATCTGCGGGCCGAGACTACACCGGACGCGGATGTCCCGGTGCTGGTGCTGGACATCAACGAGGCCGAGGCCGACCTGATGCTGGCGACCCTCGACCCGCTGGCGGCGATGGCAGAAGCGAACGGTGAGTCATTGAGGATATTGACTGAGACCCTTGAGGTGGAGAGTGTTGCTGTTAGAGAGATGCTGCAAGGGCTACTCCAACAAGACAACGACTCGTCTGGTGGAACTGAGCCTAGCCGTGAGGTCTTAATCGACCAAGCCATCCAGCTAAAGCCACAGAGAGAATATATCGTCGTAGTCTGCGACTCGGATGTGGAGTTCGCATTATTAGTCGAGCATCTGGAGTTGAAGACAGTGCGCCGGGGAGGATACAGGAAGAAAACGGCGAAGACTCCTGACGAGACAGGAGTTGAGCGGGTGATTACGGCGAGGAGGCTACTCGATGCTTGTAGCAATACCTAGCAAGGGAAGAGCCAACAGGGTCAAGACGTTGGAGGTTCTCCCGTCTGGCGTGGTATACGTGCCGCTTTCTGAAGGGGGCCATTATCGCAGGGCTTATCCCAGTGCAAATATTGTGGAGGTGCCGGAAGGGGTAAGAGGCATCACTGCTACTCGCAATTGGATTCTGGACAATACTGACCAGCGATATGTCGTGTTCGTTGACGATGACGTGGTGGGGGTGGGTTATTGGGTCATAGGAGTGGAGGGAAAGAAGAAGATTCAGATGAGAGAACCCGCGCTGGTGATGGAGTGGTTGCGGTTATTCCATGTGACCGATGACCTTGGCTATCATTTATGGGGGGCTGAGACGACAGGAGACTATAGAGTTTTGCATCCGCATAAGCCCTTCGTCTGGCACTCATATGTGACGGCCTCATGTATGGGGTTGGTCAATGACGGCATCCGATTCGACACTGATTATCCGGTAAAGGAAGATTACGAGCTTAGTCTTCGCTGTATTCGGGACGATGGGGGAATAGTTGGTGCAAGGTATTTATTCTGGAGAAACGAGCATTGGACGACGAAGGGGGGGTGCAGCGATTACAGGACTCAGGCAATGGAGGACAAGGCTATCAAAAATCTGATGGCTAAGTATCCGGGGTACATTAAGAAGGTGACCAAGGGCGGTTCGCAGTATTCAATAGTGATGGACTTCTGATGCCGAAACGTAGACAGCCGGGGTTGAACCCGACCAAGGGCATGAGGGTCACCGCTGAGACCCGGCGTTATCAGATGCTGGAGCTAACCAAGGCGGGCCGTACCGAGAAGGAGATAGCCGAGCATCTAGGCGTAGCGCGGTCTCTGGTTAACAAGGATGTGAAGCGCGTCCTCGGTGACCTGGCCCGCTCTGCCACCAGGACAGCGGACGCGGTCCGGGCGCTACAGATGGAGCGGTACCTGGCGCTCCTGTCGCGCTGGTATCTCCCTGCGATGCAGGGTAACGCCGAGGCCACCCGTATGGTGCTCTCCATCATGGCCCGCATCGACACAATCAACGGCATAATCCCGGACAGGCCACTGATCGACATGAGGACGCAGACCATCCAGGTCGGCGAGGGTATGGGTCTGATGGAACTGGCGAGGTTCATCGCAAATGGCAACGGCGACAACGGAGTTGGTGGAGTTGGCCCAGAGGATAACGGCCAGCCCCACGCTCTATCTAACGGACGCGCTGGGGGCGAGACCGTACCAGAGACAGACTGAGATAGCCGAGGCCGTGAGGTCGTCCAGGCGTGTCTCCGTCGTGGGCTGTAACGGTAGCGGCAAGGACTGGCTGGCTGCGAGGTTGGCGCTCTGGTGGGTAACGGCCCACTACCCGGCCAAGGTGGTCATCACCGGGCCGACCTATCGACAGGTTGACGACGTGATCTTCAACGAGTTGCGGGCCGCTTATCGCTCGGCTCCTGCGCTCCTGGGCGGGCGGCTGTTCGAGTCTCCGAGGTGGGAGTTAGACGAGACCACCTTCATCGTGGGCTTCTCGACTGACCGCCCGTGGAACCTCCAGGGCTTCCACTCGCCGCACCTGATGGTCATCGTTACCGAGGCACACGCGATGGACGAGGACAGCATCAACGCGCTGTACCGGCTCAACCCCGATAACCTGCTGATGGTGGGTAACCCGTTTGCGGCTGCCGGCCCGTTCTACGCCTCGCACCACCAGAACCGGGAGAACTGGGCGACGTTCCGCATCAGCGCCTTTGACACCCCGAACCTCATCGAGGGCCGCACAGTGGTGAGGGGTATGATCACGGCAGAGGATGTGGCAGACCGGGCATCTGAATGGGGCGAGGACTCCCCGATGTACCAGGGGTCAATCCTGGGCGAGTTCCCAGAGGAGCTCGACGATACCCTGCTCTCTCTGCGGATTATCCGGGAGTCGGTAGGGCGGGAGGCCAGGGCCGAGGGTGACGTAATAATCGGCTGCGACGTGGCCAGGTTCGGGCGGGACAAAACGGTGGTGGCTCGTCGCCAGGGCAACGTGGCCGAGGTCATCTACCGGGCGCAGGGCAAGGATTTGATGGCTATCGCCGGATGGCTGGGCCGGTATTGTGAGGACCACGATGTATCCAGTCTCGTGGTAGATGACACTGGACTGGGGGGCGGTGTGACTGATAGGCTCCGGGAGGTGGGCCTGAGTGGTACGAGGATAGTCGCATTCAACGGCGGTGCCTCTGCCAGGGATAAGGCCCGGTTTGGTAATCGGGTGACGGAGTCCTGGTGGGCGCTCCGTCAGTGGGTGTTAGAGGGTGGCCGACTACCGGAGGACTCGGCGCTAATCGGACAGTTAGCCTCCCGCCGGTATACTATCCAGTCCGACAAACGGCTCCTCCTGGAGAGTAAAAAACAGATGGCCCGCAGCCCTGACGAGGCCGATGCCCTCGCCATGACGTTTACAGAGACGTCAGGGCCGAGGGTGCGGTGGCTGGACGCATGATGGCGCTCCTACTGCGGAGACTATGGCATCGGCGCTTCGGCCACCCGCCTGTCTGGGTATATAATCCGGCCACGCAGGAGCCCCTCTGGGAGGCTCCATCATGGATTTGTAGGTGCGGGCTCAGGGCTCAGGGCAGGGATAGATGAACCGCAGAGTTGTTGCCGAACTCGTCGGAGCGGCCCTGGTTTGTGTGGGCGTATCGTATATATGGATACCTGGCGGCGTAATTCTAGGCGGGCTGGCCGTCATCTGGGTGGCTCAGCTTGGCACACGGGAGGATGGAAAATGACGTTGCTCAGTCGTTCAGTCGAGCGGGTCCGGGAGTTACGGGTGAGACCGCCAGCGGTTCCAACGGGCTCCGGTATCGGTATGCCGGGAGGGTTCGGTGGTCTAACCCCGAACAACCAGACCGGCCAGATGGAATCCTACGCGACGGTTGGGTGGCTGTTTGCCTGTGTGAATAGGATCGCGTTTTCCGTGGCGACCGTGCCGTGGAAATTAGAGCAGGGCATTGACGATAAACAGGAGGTTGTAGAGGGACCGCTCCGCGAGCTATGGACGAGGCCGAATCCGTTCTACAGCCGCCAGGAGTTCGTCGAGACGGCCCAGCAACACCTCGACCTCGCCGGCGAGACATACTGGGTTCTGGTCCGGTCTGATATGGACAGGGCGCTCGGGACGATCAGTGAGTTATGGCCGGTACGCCCCGACCGGATGGTGCCGGTCCCCGACCCGCAGGAGTACCTGTCCGGGTATATGTACTGCATGGGGGCCGAGAGGATACCCCTGGAGACGTCTGATGTGGTTCACATCCGGGTACCGAATCCGATGAACCCCTACCGTGGCCTCGGGCCTGTCGGGGCGATTCTGTACGATCTGGGGTCAGAGCGGCTGGCGGCACAGTGGACGCACAACTTTTTCGGCAACGATGCAACCCCAGGAGGCGTGATAGAGTTCCCGGAGATGCTGGGGCAGGACGAGTTCGAGACGTTCCTCCAGCACTGGAGGGAGCAGCACAGGGGTGTTAGTAACGCCCACAGGGTGGCGTTAATCGAGAAGGGCGTCTGGAAGGAGAGGACATATTCAAACCGGGACATTGAGTTGACATCCCTCCGCCACCTGAACAGGGACATCATCCTGGGGGCCTACGGGATGCCCGCCTCAATGCTCGGGGTGGCCGAGAACGTCAACCGGGCGAATGCAGAGGCGGCGGAGGTTATGTACTCACGCCACGTGATAAAGCCCCGATTGACGCGAATCCAGGACGGCCTGAACACCCGACTGAATCCCCTATACGGCGACGACCTCCTGTGGGCATTCATCGACCCGACGCCCGATGACCGGAGACAGACCCTACTAGAGGCGGAGAAGGGGTTCGGGGGGGGGTTCCTAACGCGAAACGAGGCCAGAGCCAGGGTGGGTGAGGACCCGGTAGACGACGAGGCCGGCGGCGCTGACTTCAAGACGCCACAACCGCCGGCGGAGGCTCGGCCACCCCTAGCCCTTGAGACTGATGGCAGTCCACCCCACGGGATTACCAGCAGGGATATAACCGACGAGTCCGACCCGTTACTCCCGACGGAGATTGAGGCACACCGTCGGAAAATGGCAAACGCCTGGGACTCCCGTCTGGAGTCCGAGGTCGCAGCTATCATCGCCCATCTGGGAGAGGGCGAGAAGGGTTTGAAGGCGGACCCTGGCCCGTTCGATTCGCCGAGCATAGTGAATGCTGACCGGTTAAACCGTTTGCTCAATTATGCCTGGGACTGGGATGGGAAATACGGGCGGGCGGTACAGGAGGAACTCACGCGGGCTATAACGCTGTCGATAACCGATGGGTTCGCACCGGGGACCGGTGACCTGGTCACTGCCCATCGTGAGGCGGTGGAGTACGCCCGCCACCGCAGCGCGAGCCTGCTGAAATTGGACGGAGAGCACAGCCTGATAAACGTATCTCGGCAGGCGGTACGCGATGAGATAGCCGCCACCCTGGAGACCGGCGAATCTCTGGGGAGATTGTCGAGGCGTCTGCGTAGGAGCTTCGCATTTTCACCAAAGCGGGCAACTATGGTGGCCCGCACAGAGACGGCCTTTGCGCTCGGGTACGGGCATGAGAAGGCCGCCTCCGCCCAGGGCCTGAAAGAGAAGGGGTGGATAACCCAGGGCGGTTTCGACCCGAGGGTGTGTGATATCTGCACCCGGAACGAGGGGCAGGGGTGGATAGGCATTTCCGACATGTTCCAGTCTGGTCACCAGAGGGTGCCGGCCCACCCGGCCTGTATGTGCAAGGTCGAGTATAGGAACCTGCCCGCTGATAATATTAGCCCCGATTGGTCAGCAACCAGCCTGGAGGCCCGGTGTAGATGTAACCGCCTCCTCGGGGTCAATATCGGCCCTGGGGCCGAGATACGCTGCCCCAGGTGTGGCACCCTAAACACTATATAAATCGCCACACCGTTTGTGGCAATGCCATATCTGATATTATTGCAGGTGTATGATACTATCATTCATGTCACAATGTGATTGACACTGGGTGTGGCAGGGTGTAAAATCGGCCAAATTAAACCGGACCGGACCATAGAGCGCCTAGAGCGCCAGGTCTATTCCGTGAGGTACTAGATACCCGTCTAGCAGGTAGACCGGAGCCTGCATCGGCGGGTTTTTGTATTTTGGGGGGTATGCTCGGAGGTGGCGAGATGAACGTGGCAGCCAAGCCAAAATTACTCACGAAAATCGTCCGGGCCGTCGTGAAGTCGATTGACGAGGACGATGCCACGGTTCAGGCCGTCCTCAGCACTGAGGCCGCAGACCGGGAGGGCGATATTATCCGGGTCGACGGCTGGGACCTGTCGGAGTTTTCCTCATATGCGCCGATGCTCTCCTCTCACGACTACCACTCCCTCCGCGCACTAATCGGTGAATGGCGGAACGTAACGAAGGGGGAGAACGGTGGAGTCAGGGCATTGGTAGGGACGGCTCGATACCTGGTGGGCCTGGGGAACGAGGAGGCTGACTGGGGGTTCCAGTTGGCGCGAGAGGGGCTGGCGGCGTACTCGGTCGGGTTCCTGGTTGATTGGGACAGGGCGGTGCCTATCGAGGGTACTGAGACCGCGTCCAACCAGCCCAATTATACATTCAACGGACAGAGACTAATCGAGGCTTCGCATGTAACGATCCCGGCGAACCCCGAGGCGCTCCAGGTCATGTCTCTAATGCCACTCCACCCCGTTATGCAGGGTATCGTAACAGAGAGGCTCAACGCTGGCCGGCCACCGAATCCTGGGCCGCAGCCGACCTCTGCGGAGGCGCTCCGGGCGCAGGTATTAACCGACCTGGAACGACTGCATCCGCAGGTGTTTGAGCCGACCACACCGGTCGACGATGACCTGGAGGCGATGCGGCGGGAAATCGCAACCCTCCGGGGCGACGTGAACCGGCACAATCGCGAGGCGCAACAGAGCGCACTAATGCGTAAGGAAATCAAACGGGCCATACAGGAGGTATTAGGATGAGTGAGCAAGACGACGCTGTAATGACTCCACAGGATGCAGAGCAGGCATCTCAGGACTGGGAGAGATACAGAGAGGACCCAGGTTTTCAGGCGCTGGTGCAGGGCGCAGTCCAGGAGCGAATGTCCACTGACATCGGTGACATCGTGAAGGGCGAACTCAACAGCGCATTCACGGCCAACCGTTCCAATGGCGTTCAGCGGATGCCGCTTCACGAGACGGCGGCCAGGGCCGGGACGGGAAACCCCGACGCTCCGGGAGTTGGTGCTAACGGGACGTTTGACCGCATGGCCGACATGTGGAAGTCGATGCACCCATACACCATCCAGCAGGCAGGCATGGACTCCCGGCTGGCCGAACTGGTGGCCGAGAAGGCCCTCGGGGTCGGGCAGGGCGATCAAGGCGGGTTCCTGGTACCGGAGGATTTCAGGGCGACCCTGCTCTCTCTGTCAATAGAGCAGTCCCTGGTTAGGTCTCGGGCGTTCGTGATGCCGATGCCCTCGGGGTCGGTCACGATTCCGACCATTAGGGACTCCTCCCACGCCTCCAGCGTATATGGCGGGTTTATCGGGTACTGGACACCGGAGGCCGGAACGATCACTCAGACCGAGCCCACATTCGGGCAAGCCCGGCTGGTGGCGAACAAGCTGGCCCTGTCCACCAGGGTCAATAACGAACTCCTGAACGATTCGGCCATAGGGCTGGAGGCGTTAATCAACCGCCTTGGCCCGGAGGCCATCTCCTTTTTCGAGGACGATGCTTTCATCAACGGCACCGGCGCAGGCCAACCAACTGGTATCCTCAACGCCGACTGCCTCGTCACTCAGGCGGCGGAGGGCGGCCAGGCCGCCGCAACAGTCGTGAAGGAAAACCTGGACAAGATGTACTCCCGGATGCTCCCCCAGAGCCTCAGCCGGGCCATCTGGTTGGCGCATAGTGACACGATACCCGAACTGCTCTCGCTGTCGCAGACGGTGGGAACCGGCGGAGCGCCGGTCATGGTTGCGAATATCGCCCAGGCTCCCAATTTCAGTATTTACGGGCGGCCTGTGGTGTTCTCGGAAAAATGCCAGACCCTCGGCACGGTGGGAGACCTGTATTTCGCCGACTTCGCCTACTACGTGATAGGAGACACGCTCTCCCTCCAGGCGGCGATGTCGACGCATAGCCGGTTCCTACAGGACCAGACCGAGTTCAAGTTCACCCTACGGCTGGACGGGCGACCCTGGCTCGATTCGGCCCTAACGCCAAAGAACGGGTCGACCACGGTTTCGCCGTTCGTGGCACTAGCGACCAGGGCATAACCCCTAGTGAGGCACCGGGCATACCCGGCGACCTGAGCAATAGGAGGATGATTGATATGGGACAGAGACTCTCAGAGTACGCTTCGTTCGCCATACAGTCGCCCAGTGCGACAGATGTTGGTGGAACGACAGCGGCGACCGCATACGTGGGAATGGCGAACTATAGCCGCGTGTGCATGTATACCGAACTCGGCACATGGAATGGCGGCGACGACCTCGACCACTGCCGGCTGGAGCAGGCCACCGACACCGGCGGCACCTCAATGAAGGAACTGACCTCCGACGCCAGTGGTGGCAACTACGACACCGACAGCCCGGTGGATGCCGACGGCGATTTTGTCATCATTGAGGCGCGGGCGGAAGACCTCGACGTTGACAGCGGGTTCGACAGCCTGCGGGGCGTCGTGGGTGAGGACGGGAATACCGGGACGGATGACGTGATGGCGATCCTGGTTCGGTACGGCTACGCCTACCCACAAAAGGAGCTACAGGGCGCAGCGTCCGGCTCCCAGGTTTATGTCGACCCTGGCACGTAGCCGAAATGGCTCCGGTGGTAGTTAAGGGCAACAGGCGTGAGGTCCCAGGGGGCCTCACGCCTCTGGACTGGTGGGAGTTAGTGCGAGTGGTAGAGGCGGGGAGCCTCGACTGGGTGCCGTGGTATGACCCGGCATTCGAGCATCTTTCGCCAGACGAACTCCAGCGGTTTCGGGCCAAGGCGGTTGTCTGGCATCAGGAGGTTGGTGATTGGCCCGGAGATACCGCCACATGGTGGGAGGTCCGGGAGTGCCGTCGACGGGGCGACATGCCACACACGGACGAGCCAGCCTCCGCTGAGCATAACGACCGGGGCGACCTGGTCTGTGGGCATTGCGGAGCACAATGGAGCGCAAACCACGACGGCTCTCTGGGGCCGTCCAGGTGCGGGCTCTGCGACCGGATACTCCAGGTCGCCCTGTGATGCGGGAGCCGGAGCGGTGCCTGGAGTGCGGGACTGAGGAATGTATTGCTACAGGATGGGATTACTGTGCATTCCAGGGCGGTCAGGGCGTCCGGGTCCTAGTAGGGCCAGAACGCCACACTATGATGGTGGGGCCGCCACGGGCGAAAAGGCACGCGAGGAGGCGTCATGGCGGAGGAATTAGAGCATATCGAAATCTGCCCCGGATGCGATAGGGGGTGGTCGTCTCCGTCGCCAGCGAACTGCCCTCGGTGTGGTGAGGCGATGGGTGGGTTATCGGCTGCCCAGGCGGTGGAGGCTCCGCCGTCCGAGGTTCTAGTTGTAGCCGGTAGATGGCAATGCCCTGAATGCCCGAAATCATACACGGCAAAATCATCGTTAATCCACCACGGGAAAACGAAGCACAGTTTAGAGTAACAAGGGTACGAACCCCGAAAAACTCAAGGAGGAAATTGTTATGATGGCATCAGTTTTTAGGGCCACGACTATCAGGCGCTGGCGACGGGAAGCACGGCACGACCTGGTCGGGTTGGCCTCCCGGTTCCTGACCCTGTTCTGTTGGATAACTCGACAGGAGGGGTTCGAGGGATTTACGATGACGTACTGGCGCTGGCGGGCTATTATCACGCTGGCGTTCCGAGAGCGAGCCATGCGGCGGTCCGCAGAGAGGACCGGCCAGGTTTACCGGCAGGGTCCGGTTTATGGTGAGGTTTACCTCAACGGCCAGTGGGTGCTATCTCCAGCCGGTGGCAGCATCACACGCACCGGCCAGATATCGCCGCTCTACTACGAAAAGATCCGGGGTGGCCTCCCAGTCCTGAAAGACGTCTCGTTTACTCCGGGCAATATCCTGTTCGTCGATTCCGGTGCGACATCACGGGGCTCGGACGGTGCGGGTTATGGCACACACCCGGACACACCGGTGTTGACGCTCGACTATGCCGTGGGCCTCACCACCGCATCCCAGGCCGATTTCATCTTCGTTCTACCCGGACACTATGAGGACCTGGGGGCTGCTGAGACAGTAGACCTCGACGTGCAGGGTATTTCGGTTATCGGGATTGGCAACGGCCCTGACCGGCCCGAGTTCGTCTACGACGCAACAGACGCCGAAATTGACATAGGGGCGAGCGGGATTCATGTCTCGAATTTGCTCCTCCAGCCCTCGATAGCGGCAACGGTTGTGGGCATAGACATCGAGACGACTGTCACGGATACATTCCTGGAGGATATCGAGGGGATACCGGGCGAAGCCGGAGACGGCACGGATGAATTCGTTGACTTCATAACCCTTGCCGCGACCTGCACTCGGACTCATATCAAGGGACTGCTTTATTCCCACCACGCCTCTTGTGACGCCTCTCAAACGGCCATATCCCTGACAGACGCCTCAGACCGTGTTCACATCGAGGACTTTTGGATTGAAGGGTCAGGGGCCGGGTGGGTTGCTGGCATACAGGGCCTAGCGACACTTTCTACCCGTATCCTGATCGAGAACGGCACGATCACCTGTGACGCGGAGCCGGGGATTGAATTGCTAACCGGCACGACCGGCACGATAAGAGACGTCCGGATATTCTCCGATCTGGCAACCATTGACGCGGCCTGTGTCGCAGACGGTTGCGCTCATTTCAACGTCGAGTACGTTGAGGTCGGTGACGAGGCCGGTACGATGGTCAAGACCGCGTCCGTGGACGACTAGAAGTAATCCTGCGGGGCCAGGGTAGTCCTGGCCCCGCCTGTGGGGGCTAATTATGGCCGGCTCAGTTGACATCACGTATAAAGACCACGGTCCTGTGCGATGGGTACGGTGGTCATGGACATCGGACGGCTCCGGTGACGTATCTGGTACGGACACAGGAGACCGAGAGGGCGAGATTTTGCGCTGGGTCACAAATCCGGGAGCCACAGCCCCGTCCGCGAATTATGACATCGTTGTTAACGACGAGGATGGAGTAGATGTGGCGGTGGGAGTGTTAGGTAACCGGCACACTAGTACATCTGAGCAGGCGGTTGGCCTAATTGGAGACGGCAGCACCACGGACAAGGCCGTGTTCTTCGTTGGTAAACTCTCCCTCGTGGTGAGCAATGCAGGCTCTGCCAAAGAGGGCGTCCTGACGATGTTCTACCGGTGAAATATGTCCTGGGCATCATTGGAGGCCATCAGGTCCGAAAACCGAGAACGACATAGACGGGCAGCGGTCCAGCCGCCTACCGCCTGTCCCGTAGACGGGACACCCCTGGAGATTAGGGGCGACGGAACGCGGAACTGCCCGATGGGGAACTACCGCTGGCCCAGATAGCCATAATCCTGAACTAGAAAGCGTGGGAGGGACGAGTGGCGAATTTCTACGCTGGGCGTGAGACAGTCAAACACGCCCTGAAAATAGACGGCTCCGGCTCCGACTCCCTGGTTGACCGGCACATCGGTGCGGCCTCCAGGGACATTGACCGCCTGTGTCTCGGGCGGGTTTTTATTCCGCGAACACAAACCCGAGCCTATCGCTGGCCTCCTCTCCAGACCTACCGTTCACATATCCTCGACCTCGATTTTGACCTGATATCGGTGACCACGCTCCAAACAAAGGCCCAGGACTCAAGCCCCACTACGATTGCCGCCTCCGATTATTTCTTGGAACCAGTCAATGAGGGGCCGCCGTATACGCGGATAGAGATAGACCTGTCAAGCAATGCGGCGTTTGAGCCGGGAGATACTCCCCAGAGGGCCATAGAGGTTACCGGCTCCTGGGGCTACGGGGCCGACACAGTATCCGCAGGTACGGTCGCCAGCGGCCTCGCCTCCAGCGCCACGGCTACCGAGATGGTCTGCTCTAATGCGGGGCTTATCGAGGTGGGCCATACGCTCCTCATAGAGGCCGAGCAGGTATTTGTCTCTGGGCGGGCATATTCCGACCTGGGCGCGAATATAGACGGGGCGCTCAATGCGACTAAATCCCAGGAGGCGGTCACGGTCGAGGGCGGCCACGGCCTCGCCGACGGCGAAGTTATCCTGGTGGATTCGGAGCGGATGTTGATCCGTTCCATCACCGCTAACGTCCTACAGGTCATCCGTGCATACGACGGTACGACACTGGCATCCCATAGTGACGCCTCCGATATATATGTGGGGCGGACATTAACCATTGAGAGGGGTATTAACGGCACTACAGCGGCCACACACGCGAATGCCACAGCCGCGAGTAGGTACACGCCCCCGGCGGACATAGAGACGCTCTGCGTGGCCCTGGCGTTGGCAAAAATGGCACAGGACCTGTCCTCGTGGGGGAGGTCGGTTGGGGCGGGTGAGAGTCCACTGGAGGTCAGTGGCAAGGCGTTGGAAAACCTGAAGACCGCTGTGGTCAGGGAGTTTGCCCGCCGGAGCCCCAAGGCGGCGGCGGTATGACATCCCGCCATAAAGCATTTAGGATTCACGTGACGACATCGGGGCCGCTGTTTGATGGGCGAGCCAGATCGGCGGTGCGGCAGTTGTCCAGAACGGTGATTGGGCGCATTGTACGCCTGGGAGAGCAGCGCCTGGACAGGATGCTCCGACCCAGGCCGGCAGGGGTTTTTCTGTCTGTAGATGAAGCGGGGAGGGGGAAGGCCTCGACGGGGCATTATCGGCGGTCAGTGCATCCGGTGGTGGCAGATACGTGGGGGCGGATAGATGACGGGGGCGTTGTTTACGGCCCCTGGCTGGAGGGGACCAGTGACCGCAACAGGACGACCCGGTTCAAGGGGTACTCCTCGTTCAGGCGGACGCGGCGCTGGTTGCAGACCCAGACTGGCAAGGTCCTCAGTGGAGCGATGTCGGGGTTTCGGAGACAGGCCAACTGATGGCGTTTGATGTGCAGGCCACGCTGGAGTCGGTCGAGGGATACCTGTCGGCATCGGGGTATATACCCGTGACGATGGTGGGCCACCCAAAGGCACCGTGTGAGGAGATTACCGGGGCGATCTATATGCAGGGAACCACTGTGGCAGCCCTAACCCTCAGCACCACGGTGGAGGTTCACACGGTGATGGTGAGGGTGCTGGAGAATGCTATGACCCTCCCGGTTGCGGATATCGAGTATCGGCTGGCCCGAATAGCGGCCCAGGTGTCCTCGGACCTGGCTGGCGATTACGACCTGGCAGGTAGCATTCGGAATATCGATATCGGGGGCCAGTATGGTGCGGCGCTGTCGACGGAATGGGGACACGTCGAAATCGGTGGACAGGTGCATCGGGTTGTCGATATAACGCTGCCGCTCGTTGTGGATGGTTCGGCCACGATGGTGGCATGAGGAGGCTGGTGATGGATTGTAACTGCCCAGCGGGATACCCAAAACGTAAGCGACGCTCTTTTGGGAATGATTCAAGGGCGCAGGCTCTCCATTGGGATGTGCCTGTGCCTGGGTTTGAGGTGGAGGCACATGCTGGGGAATGTTCCCTGTCAGATAATGTCAGGGTTCCACTTATGAGCTACGAGGTGTTGGATGCACCAACAGGAGATATGAGATGGCCGGTTTAATCGTTAGAAATCCCAGAGGGATAATAGCCGGCGTCCCGATCATATCATTCGGGCCAGCCGGTCAACCCGTTACCCATGAGTGGTTCGAGGGGGATAAATTCACTAGGCCTAAAGGTCTCAGCCAGCGGGATGTGGACCGCTGGCTGGCCGACGGCTACCTGGAGGCGGCGAAATGAGCAAAAAAACCGGACTGGGGCAGCTATTCCTGATAGACGGGTATGACCTATCTGGTGATGTGGGCGCGGTGAATGAGGCTCGTTCGCCTCGCCCATCAATGGATGTGACCGGGATATCGAGTTCAGCCAGGGAGCGTATTCTGCTGGCCTCTGACGGCCTTCTCGGGTTCGCGTCCTGGTTTAATGATGCAGCGAACTCGTCTCATGCGGCCCTGTCGTCTCGCCCAACAACCGACCGCGTTGTGTTATGGGCGATGGGCAGTTCCATCGGCGACAGTGCTGCCGGACTAACCGCGAAACAATTGGATTATGACGCGACGGTCGGCGATGATGGCTCGCTGGCCCTGACCACGCGGTGTGAGGCCGACGGCTCTGCGTTGGAGTGGCTGGACATGTTGACCGCCGGCATAGACACTCATGCCAGCGCCAGTTCCTCAGCCTCGAAGGACGATACATCCCAGACTACATCGGGGGTCACGGCGTATCTCCAGGTAACCGACATCGCCTCTGGGACGCCAACGCTCAAGATTGAGGATTCCCCGAACGACTCGGCATGGTCAACATTGGTGACGTTTTCAGCGGTGGCGGACGGCGCAGAGCCCACGGCGGAGAGGGTGGCCGCGTCCGGCACAGTGGACCGGTATCTCCGAGTGACGTCCACGGGTACGTTCTCCAATTTTGATTTCGCCGTTGGATACCGTCGGGGCGAATCGGTAGACGATTAATGCGAGGGTTACCGGGGGGGATTGTAACACGCCGGATTCGGTGGCCTCTACAGAGCCACTGGGGACTGGCGACCTGTGCGACCTACGATTGCCAGCACTGGCGCAAGGGATGGGTGACCGAGGTCCCGGTTGGGTCGAGACAGGATGTGTATATTCGTTCCGAATCCGGGCGCGAATTCAGAGTCGTTGACGGCGGAGCGCCAGGGTGGGTCCGTTTTCTGTTCTCCGCCGGCCAGACGTGTTTCAGGACGCACCGGCGCAAGGTGGAGCGGTCGCCGCTATTCGAGGTTCATCGGCATGTACGGGGGGTGACGAAGTCGAGGACCCTAGAGGAGCCGGAACGCTGGGTTGATAATTTCCAGGAGGACCTGGACAAACTAAGGGAGGATTGAACTATGGCAAAGGAAAGCGGGATCGCTGCGACAGTGAGCGTGGACGATAGCGGGGGAAGTCTCAGAGACATCTCGAATGATGTCACGAATTTTGGCTTCTCGACGCCAAGGCCGAGCATGGATGTGACCGGCGTGGACAAGACAGCCCGTGAGCGCCTCCTGTTGTTGGCTGACTACAGCGCCAACCTGAACGGAGTTTTCAACGACGGGGCGAATATGAGCCACGCAGTCCTGAAGACGATACCGTCGTCGTCCGTGGCGCGAACCGTCACCATCGCCATCAGTGGGCAGACTCTGTCCGTTGAGGCGTTTGGGACGGACTACTCCCTGACGAGGGCCGCCACGGGCGAGCAAACATGGACATCGCCATTCGAGCTTTCTGACGGCTCAGTGCCAACCTGGGCGTAAAGTGATATGTCTCGGGTTCCAGTCCCGAGGCAGCCGCAGAACGTATTTTAGGGGGTGGGCGCACCCTGGGGGTTACTGGTGCGCCTAAGCCCCTCTATGGCAATCCTGGAGCCGTTTATGGCAGCAGCCTGAGAGGAATGACGATGATTAAAGACGTGGACGGGGTGAACAGGGAGCGGAAATTCAGGCCAGAGGTCCGCTCGGCCACACTGGAGTTTGAGGGCGACTATGCCGGGATGGAGGTCCAGGTGCGGCTGAACGTGCCTATCCAGACGTTTATCGACATCCGAGACCTGAGCCTGGATACCACCAGGTCCTGGGAACTGTTCGACCTGTTCGCCTGCGATGTTTTGATGGCCTGGAATTGTGTTGACAGCCAGGGGGGTGACCTACCGACGGATAGCTCGGGGATGCGGGCGTTGGATGTGCAGCAGGGCGCAGCCATCATCTCGGGGTTTTTGGAGGCGATCACACAAGTCCCTTTAGCACCACCTCCGCAATCGCGAAATGGGAACACGTTGGTGGAGGAATCGATGCCAATGGAGACGTTGTCTCCGAGCCGTGGCCCCTAACCAAGGCGCGAATGATTGACAACTTATGCCAGAGGTGGGGGTGTCCTCCGTCCGTCATCCTCCGCGAGGATACGGACCTGGTACTAGAGACCCTCGCCATTATCGCCCAGACTACGGACGCAACTGATGGCTAACGACGTACGAATTACAATCGGCAGTGATATCTCGGGAGCGACGCGGGGCATGGATGATGTCGTCGCGAAGGCTCGCGTTTTGGGGCAGCGCATGACCGAGGTGGGGCGCTCTATGGCCCTGATCGGTGCTCCGATTATGGCTGTCGCCACCGTGGGTCTGAAAACATTCGCGTCGTTCGAGAAATCCCTCACCCGTGCCGCCGCCGTCTCCTCGGCCACCGCCGAGGAATATGAGGACCTGGAGAAGGCGGCGAGGGACATGGGGAGGACGACCGTGTTTACGGCCACCCAGTCTGCCGAGGCCTTGGCGTTCTTGGCGATGGCCGGGATGGAGGTGGAGGAGTCCATTGGAGCCTTACCGAGTGTCCTACAGTTGGCCGCTGCCGGCCAGATGGACCTGGGCGCTGCGGCGGACATCGTCACGAACGTAATGGCGGGCATGAAGTTAGAGGTCGATGACCTGGCCTATGCAAACGACGTGCTGGTCACGGCGTTCACGAACGCGAACACCGACCTCCAACAGTTGGGCAAGGCGTTCAAGTTCGCCGGCCCGGTGGCGAGTGCTGCCGGTCTCTCGTTCGAGGAGACTGCCGCCGCTCTCGCAACGATGGGGAATGCAGGCATCCAGGCATCTATGGCGGGTACGGGGCTGAGGGGGGCGATTACTCGGCTCCTCAACCCATCTGGAGAGGCAGAGAAGACAATTGAGAGATTGGGCCTCCGCGTAAAGGACACCGCTGGCGAGATGCTCCCGCTGATCGATATCGTCGGGCAACTGGAGGGTGTGGGGCTCACCGCAGCCGACGCTATGGAGATTTTCGGGCAGCGGGCAGGACCTGCAATGCTGGCCCTTGTCTCTCAGGGCAGCGAGTCCCTGGAGGACCTGGCCCAGAAAATGCGGGACTCGGCAGGTACAGCCCAGAGGGTGAGCGATGCAGAGTTGGCGACATTCGCCGGTCAGATGACCCTGCTCAAGAGCCAGGTGGGTGAGGTGGGTATTGCTCTCGGAGAGTCCCTGGCCCCGATGCTGGAGGATGTGGCCGACGCCCTCGGGCCAGTCGTGGGTTGGATGGGGGATATGATTAGAGACCACCCCACCCTGACAAAATTGGTGTTCGCCGGCGCGGCGGCATTCACCGCGTTCGGCGTGGCACTGATAGCCGTCGGCATGATAATCCCAGGGGTGGTGGCCGGGTATACAATCCTAGTAGGTGGCACCTCCGCCGTCGCCGGAGGGTTCGCCGCCGCAACTGGTGGAGTAGTCGCATTCGGGCTCGCTCTCGGACGCATCCTGGCCCCGATTGCGGCAGTTGCGGCGGCAGCGGCTGCTATCTCCGCGACCCTCAAGATCATGGTGGGAGACTACGAGAAGGATATTGACGATTTCGAGTCGTATATGGATTCATGGGCACACGAGTTCAGGGGTACGATGGGGGATATCGTAGGGGTTGTAACCGGACCCATGGATGCACTGACAGACCTCGGGGCAGAGGGCGAAAAGACGTTTGATGACCTTCTGGAGGACGCGGACGCCGCCGCCGCCGGGGTAGGGGCCGCTCTCAAAACCCTCGAAGGCGACGCGGCGACACATCTGCCGCAGACCCAGGCAGAGTTTCAGGCGTTCATCGATGAGGCCACCGCCGGGTTCAACAATCTCGGAAAGGGAGTTGATGGCGTCACCTCCGCTATCGCTAATCTGCCGCACCCGGCGACCTGGAATGCGCTGGGGAACCTGGATGAGGCCACCGGCGAGTTCCGCCGCTTCCGTTCGGATTACGAGAAAGAAATTGATGCTCTTATAAAGGGATTCAAAGCGGTGGCGGCGGCCCGCAAAGAAGCCTTCGTGGAACCCACGAAAATAGATTTAACCGGTGCTACCACCGCCGTTTTCGGCCCCAGCCCCGCCATAGAATGGATAGACCTGGTTGAATATAATAAATTAGTGCTGGAGATGGGAGATGCTGCGAAGCTGACGGCACCTGCAATGGAAGTGGTCAAGGAGGAAATAGAAAACGCAGCGGAAGCGACGGCAGAGGCCCTGCGGCAGACGGGACTCTACAACGCACTCCTGAAGGAATTCAGCCTGGGGGCTGCTGAGACGTACGCGGAGGGTGCACTCGAGGGGAGTGAGGCTCTAGGGATGCTGACCCAAGCATGGAATGAGGCAACCAGCGCCCTCCATGAGCAGAACGAGGAGATGACCATCTGGGCTAAAAATGCCTTGGAAATGCAAGAGGCAATCGCCAATTTCCCGACGGTGGACTGGGTGCCGGGCGAGGGTGACAAAGACAACCTCCGCACCACGCCTGAGCAAGCAGAGTGGTCTAAGATGATCGGCCACGCAGGCATCATGGCCCTCACCGAACCATTCGACGCTGCGATGGCGGCGGGAACAGAGGAGGAGTTCCTAGGCACATTAAGCGAACAGCAAAAGGAATTCCTGAAGCTGTTTCGTCCAGATGTCCCTTCGTTTGCAGGATTCGAGGGGATTGTGCCTGGTGCGCTGGGGCAACCTCAACTCGCGGTTGTTCACGGCGGCGAGAGGATTTCACAGGGAGGTGGCGGTGGAGGCGTGAATCTAAATTTCTACGGCCCGGTGTATGGGATGGACGAGTTCGAGGACCGGGTAACGCAGGCGGTGCGCGATACTCGGGCTCGCGGAGGATTCTGGGATAGCTAAAAATGGCTAAGGAATTTTATCACAGCGACGTGGGCGGCAGTTTAACTGAGGCCGAGTACGACCTCCAGGACGGGACCTCTCATACCCTGGCATCTCAGGCTCGGGGAGATATCGTCCGGGCTGCCGATGCTGCGACCCTGACTGGCTTGGCTATCGGCGCGGCGAACAGGGTCCTGGTCTCTGACGGCACTGACCCAGTATGGACCGCCCTCTCTCACACGGACCTCCAGGTGATCGATTCCACCGGCCCCTGGACAAAACCCACGACATTCACACCGAAGCTGGTATATGTGCAGCTTTGGGGGGCAGGTGGCGGCGGAGGCGGCGGAGCAGGTAATGTTGCAGGGCAGGTTCGTAGCGGTGGCGGAGGTGGCGGTGGAGGTGCTTATGCTACGTTCATCTATGCTCCTGCTGACCTCGGTTCGACGGAGACAGTCACGATAGGCGGCAGCGGCTCGGCTGGCACAGGTGGGTCAACCGCAGTGGGTGTTGATGGTGGGGCTGGGGGCAATACGGCGTTTGGGTCTCTACTGACTGCATATGGAGGAGGGGGAGGCCGGGGCGGTACTGGTTATAGCGCCCAGGGTGGCACTGGTGGCGGAACCGGGTCAGCCGGGACTACGCCGACAGGGTCTGCGGTACGAGGTGGCGACCCTATGCTGGACGATGCGTCCATGACGATGCGAGTGCTGGGTGGAGCCGGTGGGGGCAGTTCTGGTGGCGGAGGCAACAGTGCAGGTCACGCAGAGAATGGCGGCGGCGCTGGAGGGAATGGACGGCATTCGGCGTCACAGGGTGGTGCCTCAAGCATTAACGGCGGTGCAGGCGGTGGAGGTGGCGGAGGCTTGGATACGGGTAATGTTGCCGGAAATGGGGGAGCAGGTGCTATCAGCGGGAAATATGGTTGGGGAGGCGGAGGCGCTGCGGGGACTGGTGCCTCTGCTGCCACTGGCGGAGCAGGTAGTGCACACAGCCTGGGCAAGGCTGGAACGGGCGGCGGTGGTGGTGGCTGTCATCTCTCCTCCACCGGTGGCATTGGTGGGGCAGGTGGTGTGGCGAGTGGTGGCGGAGGTGGTGGTGGCGGAACGTCCGTTGGTGGACTCGCGGGCGTCGGTGGCAGGGGTGAGGCTCGCATATACACGGTTGGCTAGTCAGGAGGAAATTGTGAGGACAGCGGTGATAGTGGCGGAGAGCGGCCTGGTTGAGAATGTCATCGAATTAGCCGAGGATTCCGCCTGGTCGCCGCCTGAGGGATATACTGCGGTGGCATCAGAGACGGCCTCGCCGGGCGATGTGTACTCGGGCGGGAATTTTACCCGACCGGAGCCCATCGTGCCTCCTGTCGACACGGTACGGGAGGCTATTGCAGATGGCTCCGCCACTCATGCCCAGTTGGTAGCATATCTCCAGGAGCGTGATCACCTGGTGCAGGACGATGAGCAGTGACTGAGGAGATTAATTACCGGGTCCTCGTCGACTGGTCCGGTGACGGGGATTTCGGGGACACCGGCGAGGACATTACCTCCGACGTGTTGCAGGTGCTGTGGACACGGGGCCGCGATTATGCCTCCGGGTTCGTGGGGCGCTCCACTGCCGGCAGGCTCTCGGCACGACTCCGGAACGACTCAGACCGATACTCCTCCTTTAATTCAGGCGGGTCGCTATACGGCAACATTGTCCCAGGTCGCCGGGTGCAGGTCGCCGCCGGCTCGGTAGGGTTCCCTTACACCTTCCCGATTGTGTTTGATGATACGCCGAAATGGACAGGGTTCCTCCAGCGGATCACCCCGTTGGTGGGTCAGGGCGGCGCGAAAGAGGCTCTTCTTGAGGCGTGGGGTCCCCTGGGGTATCTCGCTCAGGACGATGTCTCTGTGGTTTCCACCTCCACGATCACCACTGGCGGGGCCGTGGATGACGTTCTGGACGCGGCGGGCTGGCCGGCTGCCGACCGGAACATTGATGCCGGCCAGACTACGATGGACAGATGGTCGGTGAGTCACCAGACAGCGGTGGGGGCTCTCCGGGATATCGAGGAGACCGAACAGGGGTTCATCTCGGAGACACGAGACGGTCAGATTGAGTTTGCGGGCCGCCACCGCCGTTTACTCTCGCCCCACACAGCCTCCCAGGCCACATTCAGCGATGCGGGTTCACCCAGCCTGACGTACTCGCGGCCAGTCCAGCGCGACCCGTTTGATACGATTTATAACGAGGTCCAGGTGCGGGTGCAGACGTACTCGGTGGGTGGTCTGGCCGTGTTGTGGACCCTGTCGGAGACAGGCGCATCGTCGCCACTGTTAATGCCGGGCGAGAGCCGCACGTTCGTTGCATCGTATCCGACCCCTGACGCTGCCTCCTCTGCCGATTCTGTCGATGCCTGGACCACCCTGGCGGAGAATACCGACTATGAGGCGAATTCTGCATCCGATGGCAGCGGGACGGATTTGTCGGGTAGTCTGGGCGTGACCGTCACCAAACTGGCGACGGATATGAGTATCACAATCGTTAACAACCATGCCAGCCTGGGGGCATATATCACCCTACTCCAGGCGCGGGGAACCCCTGTCACAAAAAATGACCCGGTGACTGTAGTCGCGAATGACGCGACATCCGAGGCGGCCTACGGACAGCGCACGTATGAGTCGCGGGGTACGCATCTCTCGACATCGGCAGAGGGCCAGCAGTGGGCGGATTATGCCCTGAGCCTCTACCGAGACCCGGTCCCGATGGTAGCAATCACGGTTGTTGCGAATAAGGACCTGGCCCACCTCCATCAGGCGCTCATGCTGGACATATCTGACCGGGTCACCCTAGTCGGCACGGGAGGCAGCGGCCTGGGATTCAACGAGGATTTTTTCATTGAGCGAGAAACGCACCGGGTATACTCACGGTTGAACCATACAGTGACATGGGAGTTATCCCCTGCGGAGGGTTTCTCGCAGTTTTGGATTCTTGAGTCGTCGCGCCTCGGGTCAGGCACACCGCTCACGGTCCTGGCGTACTGATGGCAGCGGGGATTATTACCCACGAGACCTGGCAGGAGGGACCATTGACCAGACGGTTTGTGGCGCAGTTGGCAGCACACGGAATCACGGTCGCCCCGCCCTCTGACATCGACGCCCTCCCCATCGTGGCTGCGGCGATAAACCACGGGCGCTGGGTCGCGACCTGTCCGGCGGATTGCGGCTCGGCAGCGGTGGTATCGTTTCAGACACCGTTATTTATCTGTACCGAGCCCCGGCAGGTATGCGGACGAGGGAAAACCTGGTATCAGGTGCGATTCCCGCCGCCCGAGCAACGGGCGGAAATCGAGAGTATACTACTGAGGCGACCACTCCAGGACGGGTGGCCGGTGAATCGGAATTGGGTCTGGGGCGAATCGGTGGCGATGCTGACGCGGGAGAACGTGGCGCATGGCGTGGACTAGCCCTCGGACGTGGGCGGCGGGGGAGGTCGTGACGGTAGAGATGCTGAACACCCACGTCAAGGACAACCTCCTCGCATTATCTGGACACGGTCACTCTGGGGGGGTGGGCGATGGGGCGACCGCACTAGCCTCCCTCTCGACGGTTGATTTTGCGAACCAGTCGGGGAGTCCGGCCCAGGCTGGCCGGCTCCAACGAAACGGGACCGACCTAGAATGGTATACCGGCTCGGCTGCGTTGGCGTTCACGAAGGCCGACCAGGCGTCAGCGGAGCCGTCCCTCCGCACCCTGGGGACCGG
>Ga0098039_1000298_pt1 | contig 22294 bp, 28 predicted proteins | sample 6_EtaG_FD_75047 | JGI IMG/M metagenome (GOLD analysis project Ga0098039, IMG submission 75047) | Marine viral communities from the Subarctic Pacific Ocean - 6_ETSP_OMZ_AT15160 metaG | ecosystem: Environmental > Aquatic > Marine > Oceanic | place: Pacific Ocean | collected 2015-01-08 | reverse complement strand
TGATATTGAGTTAATAATGGCATTAGTTCTTCTTTGTATTCTCCTATATTCCACTTGCCCTTTACCAAGGCGGTGCAGATATGGGGAAAGACTTGGCTGTCGTGATGGTACATTCCACGTTTAGGTTCACCATAATAGCAGAAAACACCTTTTATTCCTAAGTGCTCGCACGTTTTCGTAGCTTGAAATTCAAAGGAATTTTCGTAATCCGTATTTCCAATATGCAAATTGGGCCCTTCTTGGTGTATTTTTTCTAAATCGCGCGTCTTCCATATTGCAGCTTGGTTCGTATAAAAATATGGCAAAAAATTATAAAGCTCATAAAGATTATCATAGTTTTGATATTGAAGGTAATTTAAATCAACAATTCCGCCTTTAACAAATCTAATAAAAGAGAGATTCTTCTCTTGTTCTAAAATTTTCATATATTCCGAAATTAAATCTTCATCTATGTTCTCATATAAAATGTAATCCTCCGAAATATAAATACAATATTCTTCACGTATATCCGCTATACTAGATGCAAACTGTTCACGATACATTTTATCTTTTTCATATAAAATGACTTCATAATCATCTGGAATATCATCGTTTTGATCTACAAATACGTACTTTTTGTGGAAAAACTCTTTGGAGCTATGTTTCTCTAATTGACCAAAAAACATAGGCCATACATCTTTATTCTTGCTAATCGTGTTGATGATTAACGCTATCTCATTCATTTTTTATTCCTTTAATGTAACTGTGTTCGGGGTAGGACTATGATTGGTTGGAAATCCTTGATCGGTTTCATATTTCCACTTTGAGTCGCCCAGTAGCTTTTCTAACTCTTCGTCTTTAATTTCGTAAAAATTCTCTTCTGCGGGGAATACTCCTCCTCGCACTTCATTCGCATATTCCATCATGGCCGATTGCATGATCTGCCCTGCCTGGCAATAACGCTTCACAAACTTAGATTTAAACTCCCAGAAAAGCCCCATTAAATCATGGAAGATGACAAGCTGGCCATCAACCTTGTCGCCGGCACCGATGCCATACACAGGAATGGATAACTCATTAGCTATTAGCGCTGCGGGCTCACGAGGCATTGCCTCTAAGAGCAAGAAGGAGCAGCCTGCCTCCTGAAGCGATAATGCTTGTTCTAAAATTATTTCGGATTGTTTTGCTGTTTTTCCTTGCACTCGATATCCTCCGAGTTTGGCGCGCGTATGCGGGGTTAAGCCCAAGTGGCTCATCACCAAAATGCCCGAATCAGCAATTGCCTTGATTCGGTCGATCATCGCGCCCTCAACCTTGACGCAGTCCATACCTGCTCGCACAAAACGACCAGCATTTCTTACCGCCTCTTCGTTAGAGATTTGATATGACATATAGGGCATATCTCCCACCAAAAAGGCATTTGAAGCGCCTCGCGAGACCGCTTCGCAATGAAGCATCATATCTTCCATCATTACGGGAATGGTGGTTTTATATCCCAAGGTAGTCATCCCTAAAGAATCCCCCACTAAAATCACATCCACCCCGGCACTATCTGCGATGCGTGCTTGTGGGTAATCGTAAGCAGTTACTAAAACGGTTTTTTTGCCGTTAGTTTTCTGTCTCCTTAGCTTTAAAATAGTAATCTTGTTCTTGTCATTCGCTGACATTGTTTTCTCCTCTTAAAAATTTTATTGTCCTTTTCAGACCTGTTAACATGTCTATTGTCGGTGACCACTCTATTGTGGTGCACATTTTATCGTTTACTCCGCAAATATAATTTGAAAAATTGTCTCTATCTAAGGTGTTGTCAAAAAATATAGAAGATGTAGATTCGCTTAATTCTCGAATCGTTTCTACAATATCTTTGATGCGGTATACCTTTCCCGAGCATACATTATAAATGCCTTCCGATTGTCTTTCAGTCAGTTTATACACCCCTTCGACAAAATCGGCGATATAGATATAGTCTACACAAGATTGGCATGAATTTAAAGTGAATTCGTCATTTTCCAGACATCCTCTGATCGTCTTGGGCACTAAACGGGTACCAACATCATTTTTTCCGTAGACATAAGAAGGCCTCACCCACATCCACTTAAATCCCTGTTCCGCGCATATAGCGCGCGAATACATATTTAATGCATATTTGGAAATCCCGTATAAGCTTTCTGGAGATGCAGCAGTTTCTTCTTTTACTTGAAAATCTTTTATACCGTATTCTGACATGCTCCCCATCCCAATAAAATACACATTTTCTAATTCACTTAAAATATTTAATAAATCAATACTATGTGTAACATTGTTCAGCTGTTTCAAACTATTGGTGTCCTTATAGGCGTTTCCACCCGCCCAGGCGCAATGTATCACTACCTCTGGCTTAAACTCTACAATCTTCTGCTTGATAGTGTGCAAGTCTTTTAATTTCACACTATCAAATTGAATGTTATTAAATTTTTTTAAATTATGATTATGAACTGAAAGGGCGTAGACGTTGTGGTTGTTTGTGTGGAATTTCTCTAACAGATTGCTTCCCAAAAACCCATTAGCGCCAGTAATGAGTACGTTCATTCTTCCTCTATTGGTTCCACATACATATTAGCGTAAAATTCTGCCCTTTCTAGGAACGGATACATATCCTCTAAAGGCTTAGATACCATTTTACCATCGGCTGTTTTTTTGGCGCTTAATGTTGGAACCACCTCATCCCACTTTTTACACATTACCTCACAAATAACAGGCTCCTTTCCTTCTATAACTTTCGGCAACTTCGTATCTAAATCATCCAACGTCTCAATTTTAATATACTTCATTCCATATGCGTTGGCAATCTTTTCTGTGTCGGGAAATGACACGCCTGAGTCTTCATCGGTACCTATGAATCTATCTTCGAAATATTTGCGCTGCGTTGTTCGAATAGAAAGATAGCCATGGTTATTCAGCACAATCGTTTTAATCGGCAAATTATAATATATAATTGTCTGCAATTCTTGAATGTTTGTCTGGAAAGAACCATCGCCTGTGATTCCAATAACCTTGGCGTTATCGTTGGCTACGCTGGCTCCGATTGAGGCCGGAATAGTAAAGCCCATTTCAGCTTGCGCACCAGACGTGATATGTCGTTGGTTTTCGCGAAAATCTAAGGCCTGCGCAGGCACATAATATGCGGAGCCGGCATCCGACACCACTATTGCGTTTTCTTCCATTGTTTCACCAAGTTTTTTCATTAAATAATAAAGACTAATGCCCCCCTCATCATTTCGATACTCCGGCAACACCACAGGCCAAGCGCTTTTCCACTGATAGCACTGTCGCATCCACGCATCGGGTGCACGATGATCGGCTTGAAAATCTATCAAAAACTCTTTGGCATCACATTCTAGAAATAAATCAATCTTTACTGTTTGTTTCTGGTGTTCTCTCGGATCAATATCGACCACTACTAACGTGGCCTCTCGTGCAAATAATTCATACTTGTAGCCCGTCACAGGCACACTTAAGCGCGTCCCTACTGCAATTAACAAATCAGCATTTTGCATCGCAAAATTGCCGGCGCGGCTTCCCTTCACGCCTACAGTTCCTATTCTTAAATCACTATCCACCAAGTCGGTTCCTAAAAACGTAGTTACTATAGGAATATTATATCGCTGACTAAACTCTTTTAACTCATCTGTTGCATTTGCCAATCGAATACCATTTCCCGCCAACAACACCGGTCGTTCGGCATTGGCCAATAATTCTTCTAGCTGCTTAAAGCTATGAGAAGAAGGGCTTTCTTCGGGCGCTACATATCTCTCTAATTTGTCTGGTTCTATGTACGCTCCTTGAACGTCCATCGGTACATCAATCCAAACTGGTCCTTTGCGGCCAGTTGCAGCTAAGTGCAGCGCTTTGTCCATATGATATGCTATTTCTTCAGGGTCGTTAATCATAACTGCATATTTGGTAATGGATTTAACTATTTCTATGATGTTGGCTTCTTGCACACCAAATTGTCTTAAGGGTGTCGTGGCGTTATAACACGTTTGCATTTTGTTTACTTGGCCCGATATGAATAAACAGGGCACATTGTCTTGCCATGCGTCCAACAAACCAGTTAAAGTATTCGTGCTTCCACAGCCGGTGGTTGGCATTACCACCCCAAAATCGTTTCTATATTTTGCATAGGCAACCGCTCCCTGAGCAGATGCTTGTTCGTGGTGGTTACAAACAGCCTTAAGGTGAGGGTGACTAGCCACCCCATCGTTTAAAAACATAGCACCACCGCCGGTTAACGTAAAAACGTGTTCTACTCCAGCATCATAAATTCTATTAGCAATATAATCTGTTACTCTAATTTGCGTACTCATTTGTTTTCCTAATAGGAGGCCATAAATCTCAAAACTTTGTCTTCAATATAATCCATTTGCTCATCGGATATAACTGGGGATGTCCCCAGGAAAAAAGTATCCATCGTAATTTTGGTCGCGTTGGGGAAATCTTTTACTGTCTTCCCTAAGTCAGATAAATGCTGATAAGCCGGATGCAAAAGTATATTGCCGGCAAAATAATTACGTGTTTGAATTTTGCAGTCTTCAAAATAGGTCGTAATATCGCTTCGATTAAAACCGACACCATCTTTAATAGTTAATGGGAAAGCAAACCAACTAGGATCTGCTCCTTCTGTTGGTTTAGGAAGAACGAAAAATTCTTGATAAGGCTTAAAAATTTCAAATAATCGCCTATAATTAGCACGTCGTTGGACATCAATTTGTGCCAATTTTTTCAATTGCTCCAGCCCCATAGCTGCCTGAACTTCGGTAGGTTTTAGGTTATATCCGATCTCTTCATAAACATACTTATGGTCGAATATCTGGCCAGGTACTGCAGGAAGCCAACAACTAAATCGTTGCTTGCAGGTTCCATTTTTCAACAAATTAGCCTTTTCCCCCACACAATAACAGCCGCGGCCCCAGTCTCTAAAGCTTCTAACAACTATTTCCTCTTCTTTGGTTTTCGTGGTCACAAAGCCTCCCTCCCCGGTGGTAATATGATGAGCAGGGTAAAAGGAACACGAAGCCATTTCTCCAAAGCTTCCCAATTTTTCTCCCTTGTAGGTAGAACCGAGGGCGTCACAGCAATCTTCTAAAAAAATAAGGTTATAGTGATTCACTATTTCCATCACACGATCCATATTGGGAGGATTTCCTAATACATGGGCAAACGTCAATATCTTGGCGCCAGTGTGTGCAGCTTTTTCTAACTGTTCGATGTCCAAGTTAAGGGTCTCTATTTCAATATCGATAAATTCAGGGATAAAGCCATTTTGAAGTATTGGATTAATGGTGGTTGGAAAACCAGCTACAGGAGTAATAACTTTAGTGCCGGCTGGGAGGTTAAAAAGTCTTTTAGATTTTAAAGCATTCATCATAAGCAAATTGGCGCTGGAACCGCTATTCGTTAACACCCCATGTTTTTTCCCCAGCAAGGGGGGAAATTTTTTCTCAAACAGGAGTCCTTTTTTACCCATCACGAGCCACTCATCTAATAGAGCGGTGGCGGCAGCGACATATTCCCTATCATCGAAGTACGGACCTGAATATTTTATCCAGTCTTCGCCCGGGCGCCATGACGCGTCCTTTCTCTTCTCTAATATCCATTCAGAGATGAGTCTTAAAATTTCTTCTTTTTTACTGTCGCGAGTCATAATAGTCATGCTTAAAATCAGATAATAATTTTATTTTTCTCTCCATGTCGATTGTATTGGTGGCGTGGAACAACACTACATTTTCGGGCACACTATCAGGGTATTTAAGGTCGCTAAAGTGATTCGCAAAATAGGTAAAAGGAAGGTGGGCGTGTTTGAGTTCTTCAAGTCTAAACTCTCTTTGAACTTCTACTTTAAAACCAGCATTAGGGTGATAGATACCCAACATTGCGTTTACAACGTGTTGATCGTGTAACCTCTGGCTGTCCACAATTTTTGACGCCTCTACTTCTAGAAAATGACGAAAAAATTCTTCTGTCCGTTCATTACAAGCAATAGCTAAAACCCCAAAATTATACCATAAATCATTAAATTGAAACATCACATCATACTCTTCTAAAAATTCATTAATTTCTCCCTTGAAAGAAACACCCTCGGCAAAAACCACATCCCCATCAATAAAAAATAAATTATGTCCCATATGGGCGCGGATCTCGTGCAGGATTCTTTCTAATTTTTTTATTTCAAACGGCGCTGTGCCAGTTCGATGAATATCTTCTATGTCGTGGAAATAAAGAATATTCATATAATCTATATCGGGAGGCAACGTAGCCAAAAAGTATTCATCAATAATGTTGATATATGATTTGGTTCCTATTGTAAAAACATGTAATTCTTTGTTCATTTGTTCTTGTTCCTAAATAATTTGAATTCTCGCAAGTCTCTATAGTGTGGCTCTTCCGACAAGTCCTCGTTGTGAAAAGGAAAATTTTGCATCAGCATTAAGCCCCGGGCGGCCTGTTCGGGGGTCATATATGCATTCCATCCATTAATGTCGATATCATCTTCATGATATTTTACTTCGGCTCGGCCTTCATAACGACCTTTTTTGAACCACCTATACGCCTCATAATCATCGGTTAGAATCATCCCCCCTTTGCCAATCTTTAAATGTTTCTTAATATGAAAAGATAAACACATATAGCTTCCAGGGATATACATATCTGAAGTAAACCGTTTTGCAGCATCATAAATTGGGTAGGGTTTAAGTTGGTAAATTCCTTTCCATGGGATATCTTCAAAATCAACGGTTCCTCCTGCATGTATAATCGATTGCGGAACGGACAAGTATGTTCGCGCTGGGATAGTTACCTTCTCTACTTGTAAATATTCGCAACATAATAATAAGGCGTCAGTACAGCTATCAGTTGAGACCGCCCAAAGGGCGCCCGTATAGTTGGCGACTTCTTCTTCAAACATTTTGACAATTTTATAGGGATTGTGCTTCATCCTCTCTCCAGCCAGTAATATTTCTTTTTAAAACCGCATCTTTCAAACAAGCGCAAACTAGCTTCATTTTTTAATTTGACTTTGGCGTGCGCAGAGGGATAAACCTTCATAATTTGATTAATCATAAAGCTCCCCACTCCTTGCCCCTGAAAGTCTGGGTGCGTGGCTACTCTAATATCCTCGTCTATAACGCCCACATATCCTGCGGCCTGTTTGTCCACTAAACATACCCAATAATCATTATTGTGTTTGAGCATATACTCTGCCTGCTCAATACTCGAAATCTCTTTCTGCTGTATAAAGCCTTCTTTTATTCCTTCCATGTTTCGAAGTTGGCGAATAAACTCCCAAAACTTCGGTCCATTTTTTACTAATTCCATATATCCACCTGTGAGCCGAACGGACTTTGTGCATTTAACCAATAGCTTGTAAGATATCCTCTAGTAAATTTCCACCCTTCTAAGCCTAACAAAGGATTAAGACAACTACCAATATCCAAAAACGTATTTTGATTGTTTTCGCTGTAGCATTCATGAATTATATAATTGCTTAAACTGGCTGCCGAGCACAAGACTATATGGTCGCTAAGTTCGTTGGCGTTAATGTATTGTTTAACATCCTCTACTACATTATAATCGTTTATCATACAATTTGAACCAATTTCGAAAGTTTTTTTAATTTTAAAGGGTAAGTCTTTCACTGTCGCTAGCTCGTTAACAACGTATAGTATTTCTTTATCCACAAACAATGGCACCATTTCTTCGATAAAACGACGATAATTGGCATTAATGAGAAGATTGGCGAATGTAAGATGATCGCTGTCGCCACCGTTTGTTTCAATCATCCACTCAAAATTTTCTTTCCCAACGTGTCCATCTGTTGTCGTGCAAATTCCTTTATAATAGCCTTCTTGGCTATGCTTAAAGGCGTCCACTAGCCTTTCTCTATAAAATTGATGTTCGTCCGGTTTAAATTCTTTTTGCTCCTCTGCGGTGTAGCGATTGGGCCCTTTGACGTCACCGGTAATATAGTGGTCTTCGGCCAACAATAGGTGCTTGTTTTGCAGAATAAATAATTCCCCATCGGAAAATCGTGTGAATGCAAAATTTTCGCCCTTTTTAACTTTATTTAAAATAAAATCGAAAGCTTTGTGAAAGTCTTTTAAGTCCAGGCTGCCCATTTCTTTCTCCCGTGAAGTTCTAATTCATCCACTAAGATGTCCCGAATGCGCGGAGCCGAATGGCCATCGCCATAAGGACATTCCTCGATGGGAATGTGATCTTCCTTAATCATGTAAAAATGCCTCTCTAATTCTTCAATGTTACTCATAAAGGAAAAAACGCCCATACCTTCTGTGCGTTCCGTCTTTTCACGGCACACAATACACTTCTTCTTAAAAAACGAAGACTCTTCTTGCAAGCCGCCACTATCGGTAATCACCATGTAAGACGATGCCAGCAATTGTAAAAAGGCAGGATAGGCCATGGGCTCCACCACCTTGACGTGCTTCAACAAATCGCGATGCTTTTGAACGTTTGGGTTGGGGTGAATAGGCAAAACAAATTCAAATTCAGGGTTGTCCTGCGCTAGCTTGTCGAAAATGCCAAACCATTCTGGTAGTCTCGCATGATTCTCGCGACGATGCATCGTAATAACCACTTTGTTAGTGTACTCTGGAACGATATCCACCAAGTTGTCTAATACGGTGTTGCCCACAGTAAAGATCTTTCCATCAACCCTTTCGCGAACCAAATGAGACGTACAGATCTCGGTAGGCGACAAATGAATGTCGGCCAAACAAGATAGGGCTCTGCGGTTGAATTCTTCAGGATAAGGATGGTCTTTGTTAAAAGTCCGAAGGCCGGCCTCTAAATGAATAATCTTAAGTTTTCTGTGATAGGCTGCCAGTCCTACAGCGAATGCTGAGGTCGTATCTCCTTGCACAAGTACTGAATCCACATCTTCAAAAAATTTATTATTATTCATTATAGATGACACAATTGCATCCAATCGATTCTCTCCGTGGTCGATGTTCAGCCGATGAAAGGCGCCCATCACTTCTTTCTGCACATGTGCCAACAAATCTACGTGTTGTCCTGTAAATAATAATTTAAAGGGAATGTGTCCCCCGAAAGCCTTAAAAAGCGGCTTAATTTTGATGTACTCTGGCCGAGTACCGAAACTGATTAGCATCATAGTTTTACTCCCCTCACTGTGTTCCAACCTTTTCTAATTCCTGTTTGCACGCACACATCCCGCTCGTTAAAAAACTGTTGATGCGAAACGGCATTATTTGTCGATGTGGCTTTTTCGTCAATTCCTAGTTCATTCCCCATTATTGACCCATGCATAGCCGGCTCATCCGCCGGATGCGGGGGACAGTATGTTGGTATGTCCCCGTGAATCTTGGCCATAAAGGCAAATTGAATGTCTTCTCCATTATCCCAAGTCGTCGGCTTTTCTTGCCAGAGATACTTTAGCCACTCTCGCTTAAAGAACCATGCGTGACCTACTAAGTCTACCTCAGTCGTTTCGGCATTTTGCGATGGCCATCCACACCTCTCGTGTTGTACGTACCGATTGCCGTGCAGAATGATGCCTGCGCTCCCGAGAATCCCCTCGTTGGTCTCCATGGTGCTCAAACAATTTTCGAACCATTTAGAGCCTGGTACAGTATCATCATCAAATATGGCAATGTACTCTGTATCAGCCAAGAGGGCCGCGGCAAATCTGCCATAAAATTTCCAGTTGTAATCATTGTGAAAAATCCTATCTATGTCTAAACTTTTAAAATCAAACCCCTCATTGTCTTCGTGGGCATTTACCCACAACCAAATCTGTGCAGGTTTTGTTGTTTGTGAGCGAATAGCTTCTATCTGCATTTTTAAATTATATGGTCTTCTGTATGCGTTCAAAATAACAGTTATGTTGTCGCCACGTTCTACTTCTTGTGTTTCATTTAAGGCGTCCTTGATGTCATTATATACTCTACTACGTTCTGCGCGTACAAAATCGATCAGCTCCTTACCTTTATATTTTTTAAACCAGTCCTCTGAAGTGCATCCGTTTAAGTTAGTAGTTACAATCTTGCAATTGAGCATTCGTGCCTCTAATAAAACACGATTAAAACTTTCCAATACACGCGGGATGAATACATATGCTTCGTGAGAAGACAATTGTTCAATAAAGGTTTTATAGTTGGGAGAACCAATAAGCTTATAAGCAATTCCCTTATCTTTACAATATTGAGCTGTGGCGGTCGTATTTTTAGTAGGATTGTTACTCTTAATGACCGCGGCTTCCGGGACTTTTTTGTTTTCTATATTATCTTCTATAATCGCAAGCTGCTCGTCTGTCCACAAACTCATTCCTAGATGAACTACATTATTAATCTTTAAATTCTTACGAATAGTCTCGGCTTGAATTTTAGATTGCGCAAAAATACACTTTGCATTGGTGAACATTTCTCTATTGACGATATCCTGAGGAGGAGCCAAATAATCCTTGTATACGGCAGGATTTCTGGTTTTCACATATTTGTGGTCATGCTCCATAATACTATAAGAACCTGGGTAACTTACTAATTCCAAGGAAACCGGGTCCGACATCAAGGTAAAATTAGAAACTATAAAATGATATCCACATGACCGGTAAAGTTTGATGTGTTTATCTGTGATATCAGCATTTTTAAATTTAATAACATCAAAACCATCCGTTTTCATTAAATTTATTAAAATGTTGTCACATATCTCTGCGCCACCAGCTATTTCTTCAATAAAAAAATCTGAAATATAGACAATTTTCATTATTCAAATTCTATAATTTCTGTGTCTTGTGAAGGCGGCGCTATCTGCAACACGTCACAAATCTCTGAGATCATCAACGCATTTTGTGTGTCATTGGCGAAAATCTCGTGAAGCTTTTTCGCATGTCTTTCGATGTTGTCCATAATTTGTTCCGAACTTTCTAATGTCAAATCTGCATAACAACGACGCATCTGTTGTTTAGCGGAATGTTCCCGCGGATAGGCCCAACTCGATTCTTTAACAATAACACCCTCCCAAACCACTTCATCTGGAATTGGATGCAAATCATATTCTACGTTGTAAAAATGGGATACTCCGGTCTCTTTGTCAACTAAAAAATCTAATTGGCCGGACCACCCGGGCGCAATTACTGGCATTCCAGTATAGGCAGCTTCAAATATGGGCAAGCCAAATCCTTCGCCGTGGGTTAACGTTAAATAACCTTTAATTTGAGGATGCTCAAATAACGAATGGACTTCTTTATCAGACATATCCCCGTGTAAGAGATACACTTTACAAGAACGTTCTGGATATTGGCTCACTAGTGCCTTCATATCGTGAAAAATCTTCTGTCGATCCATAAGACAATTTTTGGCAATATTAGTTTTAACCACCAAGCCCACTTCTTCATTGCGAAATTCTTCAATAAACCATTTTACGGTATTAGGAAGGTTCTTGCGGGGCCCAAACTGTGCCATGGCCAAAAAATTGAAATCATAATCCAAATTGATTCCTAACTCGGAGGGTTTGCCAAAATCTTTAACAGGATAATTAACAGTCTCAATGGGAGTGTTTAATTTTATTTCCTGCTGCTGGCCCGTTTGATTATGTGTAGCTATATAAGTGGTGCCACGATAGGTGTCGCGCGAATGATCGGATACTACCAGTATCTTATCCATTTCGTTTCCTTTTTGAATCCACTGGTGAGCTACTTGGGTAGTTTCCATTCCCGCTGTAAACCCAATGTTGACAGGGGCCATCCTCTCCCACTCATTGGGAATAGTAACTTGTAATGAAACATCGAAGGTGCCGCCATGTTGAATATATGCTATAGTTTTTTCGATGGTATGATCGATCCACTTTTTTTCCTCATCATCTTCCATAATCCACGAGGTCTGGCCCCACTGTAATGGCTGAATAAATATTTCAAATAAATCGGTGCGAGAGCGTAGTGCTCTCAAAGCAAAGCGACTTTGCTCCCCATAGCCAGAGCGCGTTAGCACCGGCGCCTTGAGTAAAATTTTCCTTTTCATGCAACCTCCATCAAGTGCCAAGAATCATAACCTCTTCGTGTTTCCCAAGAGCCGTGTTTTTCTACTATTTCGTCCATTAATTTGACCCATCTCGCTTGATAACTTTCAAAACTATAGTTATCTCTGACATGCTTCATCCCTTGAGCAGACATTTTCTTATAAGCCTTAGGGCTCCAATTCATCGCTTTCTTGAGTGCCTCGTTGAAGCCTTCTTGAGAAATTCGATCTTCATAAATATATGGTACCTGTAATGAACCAATAATGCTCTTAGAGGCCGGTTCAATGCCGAAACCGAACCAATTCTTTCCATCGGTTATTTGTTCTTGCATTCCGCCCGTCATTGTAGCAATAATGGGAGTTCCGCACGACAACGATTCCAACATGCTTAATCCAAATCCTTCCGCATCACTAATACTCAACGTATAGTCAGCAGCATTATATAATGAAGCCATGTTAACTGCATCAATCTTGTTGGTTGATAAAAGGACTTGTCCATCGTTTGCTCCCAAATGTTCAATAATATGTGGCAAGTCAGTGCCGTGGGGATCCCGTGGATCGGTGTGCATTAAAAGACACGCTTGATCTTGCCCAACAATATCTAAAAATTCTTTAAACCACCACACAACGGTACCGCTTTGCTTTCTCCTTGCATTTCTGCTATTCCAGAAGAAAATCTTTTTATCTTTATTTTTAAAATTTATACTACTATTCACGGCAATATTATGGCGTACTTGCTTCATCATCTCTTTCTCTTCATCGCTTTTAAATTTATGAAAAGCAATAGGATCCACAGCGTGGGGTAAATAATGTGATGATACCTCTGGTGCCACATCTTTAAGGATAGCATGAGTAACTTTAGAAATACACGCTACCTCATCAGTAGAACGATAAAAATTAGCATTAAAAACCGGTGCGGGGAAATTATCCCATACATGATAATAAACCATTGGAATATTGGCTCTCACTTCGTTTTCTATTTCCCACAACCATCCATAAAAACGAGGATCGGTCATAAACCACAAAACATCCGGACGCTCCTTTTGGAGAAGTGATCGGATGATTTCGGGATTTCCATAACCATCCACTGGGAAGATGCGCCAATCGGCACCCCAGGGCTCTACCTGTTGGGGGGAATAATCATTGTGTTTAATTGCTCCTCCCAAACAAACAAACGAATACCGCCCCGTCTTGAGAAGCGCTTCGATAAAATACTTGGTCTGAATTCCTACTCCGGAGGGAGACAGGGGATGATCAGACAATACTAAAATTTTCTTTTTCATTTTTCCTCTTGTCCACATACTGTGTTTAAAATTAATTCGGCTACCACATATGGATCGCAATTAGCATTGGGCCGGCGATCCTCAATGTAGCCTTTTCCTAGTTTAGCAACTTGCCAAGGAATTCGAACTGAAGCTGTCCTGTCGGAAACGCCCCACTTAAATTCTTTGTAAGAACATGTTTCATGATTTCCGGTCAGACGCTTTTCAATTCCTTCTCCATAGTTGCGAATATGTTCTTCGGTGTTTGTTCCTAGCGCTTCGGCGGCCGACTGGCAAGCTTCAAAAGATTCTCGCATCTCATTAGTAGAGAAATTAGTGTGGCAGCCGGCTCCATTCCAATCTCCTTTTTCGGGTTTGCCTTCGAAAGACACAATCACATTATGTTTTTCCGCCACTTTATGCAAAAGATAGCGTGACATCCATAATTGATCGCCCATTTCTACGGGAGGTAGCGGGCCCATTTGAAACTCCCACTGGCCCGGCATTACTTCAGCATTAATTCCGCCAATCATTAAGCCAGCCTTCAGACACATTTCTAAATGCTCTTCAACAATTTCTCGTCCAAACACCGCATCAGCGCCTACCGAACAATAATATTTGCCTTGTGGGTCTGGTTCTCCTTGGATAGGGAACCCTAAGGGGCGTCCGTTGTGATAAAAAGTATATTCTTGTTCCATGCCATATAAGGGCGCGTGGGCTACAAACTTGTCGGCGGCATCTCGGCAGTGTGCGCGAGTATTCGTCGTATGCGGTGTTAAATCAGTGTTATATACTTCACACAGAACCAACAACGAATCTTCGCGACGGAGAGGATCATTGCAAGCCATCACAGGAAACAAAACACAATCAGAGTTTATTCCCTCAGCTTGTTCTGTGCTGGAGCCATCGAAGCCCCATATGTCTGGATCTTGATTATCAGCCAAGACTTTAGTTTTACTACGAATTCGGGCTGTTGGCTGCGTTCCGTCAATCCATATATATTCAGCTAATCTCATTTAATTATTTTCCTTATGGGCAGTGCTCAGTGTGTCTGAAATCACATCTGGCACAAGATAGTCGATTTTTAATATAGCGTTTGTTTTTAATATTATACAACGCCTTCTGTATTAATTTTAAGGCATTTTGTGTTTTTTTAGGACCACTGGTCACTCGAAAAAACTCAACTTTGTTTCCTTTTGAAGTTCTCTTCAGCAGAGCAAAGTGAGTTTCCACCTCTTTTGGATCTATTTCAAATTTCTCACAAAAGAAGTGTTTATATAGTGTCAGTTGATAAGTAGTCATCTTATCGCTTCGGCGCCTTGCATCCCACCCCCAGCCGCAAGTTTTCCAATCAAAAATATGAACTTTTTTGTCCGGAGTAACCACAATAGCGTCGATAAAGCCTTTGAATTTGTACTCTTCTCCCTTTATGGGCTCATAAAGCGGCAACTCTGCCGCAAAGAGTTTATACTCTCCAAAATACTCATCCAACCCGTCCTCAATTTCAGGCAAAATTGCCTTTCCTTGTTCTCGCATTTGAGACGCCAATTTTTCATCTATTTCAATGTCATCATCAAGTTTCTCAATGCATCCTTCAAATTGTTTAATAAAGTAATCTTCGTTTGCTTCTTCTTTTAAAAGCTTTTTCTCGCAGACGTCGTGAATAGCAGTTCCAAAAGCAGTAAATAAATTTCCTTTGAAACCTCCTATTTTGTCGATACGTGTTAATTTATGGTAAAAGGCACAAAAGGCCCAATCTTTAAGTTCTGAATATGATATATGCGGCACGCAATCTCCGGTAATTATATATTATAACTCCGTTATGCAGTTTTGTCAAGCTTTTCTGGGTCTTGGAGGAGTAATAATTTCTTATATAACTCCGGACTGACCTTTTTGAAATAATTGTGATTAGGATCCAAATAGAACTCAGTAAAGCCAGTGGCAAAATATTCCTGTAAGGATGTGGCTGCGTAGGGGGTGATATATAACCCCTTCATTATTTCGGCTAATTTATTGTAACCAATTTGTTGGTATAAGAGCATGTCAAAATTCTCATCGTACTCAGGATTCATAAAAATTTTCAACGGAAGATTATACCCAGTGCCTTTGAGCAAATCATATAAAAATTTTCTTTTTTGTAAAAATTCAGTTTGTATTTTTTGATCACCATAAATTTCATATCCCAAAGCGCTTTCTAAAGAATGAGAGATCTCATGGATTACATCATCATACATATCATTTTCATCATCTTGAATATTGGATATGTACAGCGTTCCATCTTTATAAAACGCATTTAATTTTCTTTCTTCAAATTCTTTAAACCAGCCAATAATTATCATCTCTACTTCTGATAGTAAATGCCCGGGCAGCGTGCTTTCGACTTTATCAATCACTCTCTCTGCACTTATCTCTTCATTAGACAATTTGTCCTTATGATAAACGTGAATGCCGGAGGGCGTATAAAAATTACTCACGCTTTCAAGGAGTCGTCTCTGCGCCTGTTGTATGTAAGTTAGTAGCATCATTTAACCCCAACTGATATCCTCTCAAAAAATTCTCTTCGGCCATTGCAAACACAAATTCTGGAAACTCCAAAGCCAAAACCTCCGCTATCATGTTAACAGTTACCTCTTCATTATCTAGTTTAGTACCAACGTATTCTACTAACATTTCCTTGAGTTCCGAATCTCCTTCTACTGACTTGGCCAGCATTGGATTTTGGTGTGCTTCCTCTTCTCCAATCACAATATCCTCGCCTTCTCTTTCTAATCCACTACTCATTGTATATCTCCTTTTCTATTACAATAATAACACAAAGCTTGATTTTGTCAAGCTTTTTATAAAACTTTTGAAGCCAAAGTGGCGATATCGCTGCGTTCGCCTTTCTTAAATGTCATATGTCCCGCGAGGTGAAACGTTTTAAATTTCTCAATCGCGTGAGCCAATCCATTTGAAATTTCATTTACATACACATTATCTATTTGTTCAATATCCCCGGTAAGAACGATTTTAGTTCCTTCTCCGACGCGCGTGATAATTGTTTTCACCTCATGAACCGTCAGATTCTGAGCTTCATCAATTATGATAAAAGCATTGGAAATAGAGCGGCCGCGAATATAGGTTAGCGCCTCTACTTCAATCTTCCCTTTGTCGATATATAGCTGTAAAGCGTGCTTATCGCCACCTAACAAAAATTCTAGATTATCCTGAATGGGCATAATCCATGGCCACATCTTTTCCTGCATGGTGCCGGGGAGATGACCGATGTCGCGGCCCAATGGTTGCACTGGCCTAGAAATAATTAAGCGCGAATAGTGGTTTTGGTGTAGGCCAATCGTTTGTTGTAAGCCGGCGGCCACGCTGCATAGTGTCTTGCCGCTGCCCGCGGTGCCCACCAGAGTAACAATTTTAACATCGGGATCCATTAGCAAGTCAATTGCAAAGGCTTGCTCTTTGTTTCTAGACGATATTTTCCAATCGGGTATCTTGTCATGGACAACTTTTTTTAGAGGCTTGTGGAGGTCTTCAAAGCGAGCTAATGCGGACTTTTTCTCGTTAGCATTAGACACCAACATCACATACTCGTTAGAATGCCATGCGGAGGCGCCTTCATCGGGATTAATGATAATGCTTTCCCCTTGATAAAACCTATCTACCACCGCATCATCTACAGCATGGACCACAAAACCCGAGTACAACTCTTCAAAAGAAGTAACGGCTTTCTCTAACACAAAGTCTTCAGCCTCAATTCCTACCGAATCGCAGATGACGCGCATATTAATGTCGCGTGAAACCATTACCATTTGTCGCTTAGGGTGCTGTTCTTTTACAGCTTTAGCTGTCGCAATAATCGTGTGGTCTGGAATGCGAATGTCCAAATCCGGAGGAAATACCACTTCCTTAAGACATTCATAGGACATTACTTTTAAAGTTCCCTTCCCTTTTCCAAGAGGCACACCTTTCTGGAGACTTCCTTGGATTCTTAGCTCATCAAAAATGCGAATAATCTTTCTCGCATTAATCCCCACCGCGTCTTGGCGTTTCTTGTGCTTGTCTATTTCTTCAAGCACCTTTAAGGGGACAAAAATATCGTGATTTTCAAATTTATAAATGGAGCTAGCATCTGTTAAAAAAACGCTAGTATCTAAAACGTAGTTCTTCTTCATAGACCACCGTACATATTAAATAGTGCTGTGCGCCAAATCATATTGTTTAATGGATTCATACAACATAATATTGGCCGCCTGAGACGTATTAAGACAATACCCCACGCCTGGGAGGGGAATGCAAATGACATCACTGTATTGAAGAATCTCTACGGGTACCCCGCATTCTTCTTGACCCACCACCAGACACAAAGGGCGCCCGAAAGCGAAATTATAGCTAGAAATGGGTATTGCGGTGTCAATGAGTTCAGCAGCGACCAGCTTAATTCCTTTCTGGCACGTATAATCAATAAATACCCTCGGAGTAGCATGTCTTTTAATTTTAACATAATCATACAAACTCCCCGATAGAGGATTTAACACTTTTCGGGGAGGAAGTGCTCCTATTACATGAATATCTTTCGCGCCAAAGCAAGCTGCAGCCCGAATAATGTAGCCCAGGTTACCGTCATGCATGAAATTAACGCAAGCAATGCTAATAGGATAAGTCTTGGCCCTATGCTTTTTTTCGTCATACCTTTCTCTTCTTGTTTTTTTTCTTTTTAATGATGTCTTCATCAAACACCCATACTTTGTGTTTTCCTTTTTTGGGATAAGGAACCCCCGCCTTTCTTAACTTTTCTACTTCTTTTTCATAAAGTAGGAAAGCTTCCCAGCCATCAGCACCGTAGCCCTCATTGATTTGAGTGACACGTTTTAACAATTTAACATGTACTTGTGGCCCAGCGATAGATGCCACAAGTACAATATCATTAACTTGGTATTCCATAAAGGTTGGGGCGGTAGGATTCGAACCCACGAATGCCGGGACCAAAACCCGGTGACTTGCCGCTTGTCGACACCCCATTGTTTTGCTTAAGTGGCTGGGGCGGCTGGATTCGAACCAGCATCCTTCCGGTTAACAGCCGGATGCACGGCCAGTTGTGCTACACCCCAAATTATTTAATCAAAAGTAAGCGTACCACCATCAACTGGAACGGAAATCGACCAGCCAGTCAGGGCTACACTCGCATCTAATATTTCAGATAGGGACAGCTGGATCTCGGTAGACAACCTACAGAATCCGCGCTTATAATCATACTTTTCAACACTGTGTTCAATGAATTCGAACTCATAGAAATTATCAGCAACCACTTCACATAAATAATCTGCAAAGTCATCACTGCCACGTTCATAGTCATCTAGATAATAACCATCGCGCAGTTCCTCCAAGATATCCGTTCCATACGGTGTAGTGGGATGAATCCCTGGTGTTGCAACCAAATTGCAGAACATCGAAACCACGTCGGTTTCAGCTAATGCTGTTTCCACCTCTGTTTCATTGTGCACAAACACATCTGTCCCGTCGCTATAACTCAACGTTATAGGTGTACCGGGATCAAGTTCTAAAGTCCTCAGACGAGAAATAATTGACATCATACCTCCTTTTTATAGTCTAGCCAATCTAACCAGAAGCCCCCTGCAACACTCAAGTGCAGAAAGGCTGAACTGATTACCTTTACTATATCATGATAGTCATGCAAATGCAAGTGAATATGTCCGACAATCCAGAACGGAATTGCGAATTGTTGGCTATACCAGATAAGGCTAAATTTTAAAAATTTACTTACCTTCTTTAATGGCGTCAATAACATCTAATAAATCTTTACTAACATTCTTTTTGAACTTGTTTAGATCATTCTGAAGAACAGCCATATCGTCAACTAAGTCGTTAATACGGGCGCGCAGTTTTCCGATTTCTACGTTCTGTTCAGACATCTGCTTCTTCATACGTTTTTCGGACCGCGGTGCGGTCTCTTGAGCGGTAGTCATACTTTCCTCCTTTTTTTGAAATAATTTATTCCACACATTTTTAAACATTTATTTCTCAGAATGTTTATTCCGTGTGCGGATAGGTACCGGGGTAACCTCTGGTGTACGATTTTCTCCCAACCTTTCAGTCCCTCCGACTCCCCATAATAGTTCTACATTCAACTCCTTACAGAGTTCTACTTCCGGTGTATTACCTACGTAACGATTTCCACCATTAGCAAAATATGTAGGCAAGTGTCGTCTAATCGCTTCGCAAACAGTACCATCAGTGTCATTTACCGAATCTACTAAAATAACACCCTTAATGGAATTAAGAATTTCTTTTCTCTGTTCAAAACTCATAAAAACGAAGCCGCGGTCGCGAAATAACCAATCATCGGAATTGGCCACGACAATGACGTTGCCATATTTGGCAGCGGCGGTAATCATCCGGATATGACCAACATGTACAGGGTCAAAACCTCCCGATACCATCACAGTTGCTTTTTGCTCGGGGGTCATTGGGGTTTCTTTCCTTTCTTTGGTTCTGGCGGGTAAGCAATTTTTACTTTGAACTTAACTCCGTCTCTGCCACATCTCTTTACTCGTACTTCTATTTTATCCGTTTCATCCTCATTAAGCAACTCTTTTCTTAAAAAATCTGCTTCTTCGAACGAATCAAAAATTCCTGCTTGTTTCCATTTGCGTATTGATTTTTCCATTTTTACTTCCTACTGTTTGTTTTTAACAATGCGGCGGGCCCGTCTTTTTTTCGAACCCACCTTGCGTCTACGACGAAAACCCCTATGTTTTTCTCTATGACTCATTAGTTCCCCTTTGGCAATACCCAAATGTCTTCAGGTTTGACTTCTTCAATAAAATCTTCTCTACTGGCGCACTCGCACTTAGTTGATGTCACCGTATCCAATCGGCTCCCCCATTCGCTGCAGGCATGCCGACATTCTTCTATAGTTTCGGCTGTCAACTGACACGATTTCACATATATTCCCAAGCAGACAGTCATACATACATATAAAATCGCCGAACTAATAAAACTTAAATCAATTAATCTGGCGGCGCCTGACCCATTTATCATCTTCGGAGGCGTATACGAGCTTTTGTCTGGATAACTCATCAATCACTTTTTCTCGTGGATTCTCTGGCTCAATCGAATCAAACCGGCTGGAGGGCTCCGAAACAGGATGTCTAAATCCCGGCTTATAGTTTAATATATCTTCTACCCTTTTGTTAAGCTTTTGTATTCTTTTTTTTTCAACGCTGGTGTGTTTTAAATATTGCAAGAAGAAATATGCGAACCCAATGTAGCTCGCAATGAACATCAAAAAGACTATATTAATTGTTTCACTCGGAATAAATGACATAACCTACTTCGATAAGCGCCCCTTCACTTGGTTCAAAGTCCAAGTAAACTGTGTTTGTCTCTAATAAATAGTACCATTCTTCAGTGATCACATTGTCAACATAAACAACAATGCTTTCCTCAATCGGGATTTCGCTCAAATTAATGTGCTTTACTGGGCCCACTAAATAAGTGCTTTCTGTTAGCCACTCTTCCCAATCGCTACAGATGTCTATTCCCACTTTTCCATAAAAAGCCGATAGTTCTACATATTTCGTTCCCAAGTTAAAATATGACCCACATTCGCCATTCTCAACAGTAACAATGGCGACAACATCATGTTGTACTTCACTAAATTCTTCATTTAACCACTCATAAAAAATTTCAGCCGTTAGGGGGCTCTGTTCGTCTTCGTCTGAAACAAAGATTATTAGTTTATCGGACGATTCACGGAAAAAAGTTTCTCCTTCATCTGTGTAGTGTACAAAATTATACATCGCAGAAAATCCTGCTTCCGTACCGTCCATTCCCAACGCATAAGGCGCCAAAAGAAAATCAATAGAGGTTGACCACACATCATACGGTCCTGCGAAATAAGGATCCATCAAAGATGTGTTAATGAATCCAATCTTATAGTCGTGTGTGATGTCTTCGATATCACCTCTTAAAATTTCAACACCCCGACTAACTTGTTCGTAGTTGTCGTTCATCGAACCAGACGTGTCTAAAACAATAAGTACGTCAATTGATTCGGGGGGTGCTGGCTGAACCAAAGAATCCACCACAACTTCTGTTGGTGGTGGATCCACTGTTTCCGTTACATTTGTAACGATGCCGTAATCTGCGGTGCAACTTAATAATAGTAATGCGGCAAATTTGGCAAATTTGGCAAATTTTTTAATGATCATCGCAATCACAGGGAGCGTAACCGCAACAAGGACACCTAAAAGGCTCTTCTTGCGCTTCCTCCCTATTATTACGTAGTTTTGACTTTATCTTTTTCCAGAGGGAAGAGAAAATCTTCCCGCACGTTTTTAATTGTTCCCTCACCATCAATAAAAATCCTGTAATCATAATAAGACTCCTCCTCCCAGTGCTTCTTAATTATGATGCAGGAGTTCCAAACACCCTTAATCTTTCGTGGGGCGTTTAAACAATTCACGACGTCCTAGCCGTGCCTTTTTTTCTAACAAATGCCAAAAATCCTCTAATTGTGTTCGAAAGTCTAAATCGGCTAGTTTTTGTCGTCGTTCTGCTTTGTTGGGGCGATAAACCCTTTTTTTCATTTCTTTCATTTAGTCTCCACCATATGTCTTATACAATTCAATAGTCTCCTCGTATTCTGTCACTTTTATTCCGGGAGATCTTAGTGCAGTATCAAGGTGGGGAACTTTTTCTTCTACTTCTCCATCGATTGATATCACAAACCTCATTTCTCCCTGTTTCATTTCCCAATCGTATGTACACTTATTTTCGCGTAAATGTGCCGACAAGGAATTATAAGCAAACGGATTTCGAATTTGCATCCAATATACCAAAGCTTCTTTAATCTCTTTTTCCGATAAATACACAGTTTTCATATTTGTGATTTTCATTTTTTTGCCTTCTCTGTGAGTACCTTAACTGACCAACGAGAGTTTTTGGAAAACTTCTCATAAGTTTCTAATTCTTCTTTTTTGACTTTAAAGGTGAATGGGCGGCCGCCTA